>Ga0137457_1000152_pt1 | contig 18468 bp, 13 predicted proteins | sample EasRivERMGT630_2_FD_102321 | JGI IMG/M metagenome (GOLD analysis project Ga0137457, IMG submission 102321) | Soil microbial communities from meander-bound floodplain in the East River, Colorado, USA - East River MetaG ERMGT630_2 | ecosystem: Environmental > Terrestrial > Soil > Floodplain ...
CGCCCGGTTCGTTCACGAGCCCGAGTGCCGGTCGCAAGAAGGCCTCGATGAGGTCCTCCAGGGGCGCGCCGCGGGGATGGGCCGCCTCGAGCGCGTCCAGCCTGCGAATCCGCTCCTCGCACAACGGGTCCACCCGCCGGCGGATCACCTCGCCGAAGAGACAGGTCTTCGAATCGAAGTGGTACCGCACGGCCCCCAGGTCGACCTTTGCCAGCTCCGTGATGTGCCTCAGCGAGGCGCCCTTGAAGCCATCCTCGGCAAAGACCTGCTCGGCAGCGTCCAGTATCCGCTTCTTGGTGAGAGCGGTCGACATCGTCTCGATCTCCTCGCCTCCTCGGACCGGGCCAAGAATACGGCACGCGAGCGCGCGACCGCCAGAGGCCGACGAGAGAGTTCATGGTAGCATGCCCCGCGCCAGCGCCAGCGAAGTCCTAGTCCCCTCCGATGCCGGCCGAAGAAGCCGCCCATACGCGTCAGCGCGCCGTGCTGATCGCCGACATTGTGAGCAGCACGGCCCTGTACGAAGCGCTGGGCAATCTGGTGGCACGGGAGCGCGTGGCGGGCTGCCTCGAGCAGCTTTCGAGCACCGTGGAGACCCACGGCGGCGTTGTCGTCAAGTCGCTGGGCGACGGGATCCTGGCCACCTTCCCGCTCGAAGGAGAGGCACTCCCGGCAGCGGTGGGACTGTGCGAGCAGGCCGAGAAGCGGGGGCTGCAGGTGCGCGTCGGGATCCACTGCGGCGAGGTGCTGGAGGAGGCCCGCGACGTGTTCGGCGACGCCGTGAACACTGCCGCGCGCATCGCCGCCCTGGCCAAGCCCTCCGAGATCCTGATCACCGAGGCCCTCCGGGACGCCTTGCCAGCAGGCCTGCGCGCGACCATCCATCGCGTGCCTCCGATCGCCATCAAGGGCAAGCGCGAGCCCGTGCAGCTCTTCTCGATCGTGCATGGCGGCGCCGACGCCCGACAGGACGAATGCCAGACGGTCGAGCTCGGTCGCTCCCAGCTCGGTCGCATTCTCGGTCTCGAAGCCTCGCGACTCGAGCTCCGCCACGGAGCCGCGAGGGTGCAGCTCTCCCCGGGAATGGAGCTCTCCCTCGGTCGAGACCCCCAGAGCGGATTGGTGGTCAACCACCCGCTGGCCTCGCGGCTCCACGCGCGCATCTTCCACCGCGGGGGCAAGTTCATCCTCGAAGACGTGAGCGCCAACGGGACCTACGTCGTGACGCGCCCGCGCTTCCGGCTGCGCCTCCTGCGCGAGCAGACCATACTGGTGGGCTCCGGCGAGATCTTCCTGGGCGCGGATCCGGAGAACGTGCGCTGCGAGCCCGTCCTCTTCGAGACGTCCTGACGCCTCACCCGTCGCTCGACGGATCCGACTCGATCAGAACTCGAAGCGGTCTCCGGGCGCGAGCAGGCGCACGTTCTCGAGCCCCAGTGCGGCCACCTCGGCCGCGATGCGCTCTTCGTGCAGCGGCTTCAGTCCGTAGACCAGGATGGAGAGCGAGGTGCGACAGCGCAGCTTCTCGAGCTCTGCGCGGAAACTGTGCGGCGTGAGATGCCCCGAGCGGCGCGCCAGTTCGCCCAGTCGGTCAGGGAAGGAGATCTCGAGTACGAGAGCCCGCAAGTTGGGTCGATCGTCGAGGACGCGCCACAGCCGGTCCGTCGGCCCCGTGTCGCCGCTGTAGGCGATGGACGCGCGGCCGTCGTCGAGCACGAAGCCGGTGCAGGGCACGGAATGGTGCACGGGCACGGCGAGCAGCGAGAGCCCGCACAGATCGCACGCGCGTTCGGCCTCGATCTCGAGCCAGCGCAGTACCGGCCGCTCCTTGCTGGGGATGGCGGCGAAGTCCGGCCACAGGACGTCGTTGAAGAAGTGCTCGCGCAGCGCGTCGAGCACCGGCCGGATTCCCGCCACCACGATTCCCGGTCCGCCCTGTTGCGCGCGCACGTCGCAGATCGCGGCCAGCTCCCCCACGTGGTCGATGTGCGCGTGAGACACGAGCACGGCTTCCAGTCGCGCTTGCTCCTCCAGCGTCAGCCCGCCAGCCAGGCTGCCTGCGTCGAGCGCCAGACGTTCGTCCACCAGGAACGCGACGTTGCGATGACCGAGACTCGTCCCGCCATGGCAGCCCAGGATGCGCAACTTCATCGCGCCAACCCGATCCATTCATGAGGCCTCGAGCGAAACGTCGCGAGTTTCCGCGGATGCAGCCAGTCGCGACGATGCAGCCGAGGGCTCATGAACAGGAGACACCCTACTCCGAAAACGCGCTGGCCGCCGCGCTCGCGCGCGGCGGCCAGTTCCACGTCCACGCGGCGCACCCATGGGCGCGCGCAGGGAAGAGGATCAGACCGGATTGATATTGGTCCCCGGACGGGTCCTCGGCGTGGTCGTCGTCGGCGACTGGGGGGGTTCATCGCCTGAATCGGGGTCGGGGTTAGTGGGCCGGTTGGTGTGTCCGCCCTTGAGGACCGGCCGGCGATCACCGGCGAGGCCGCCCGTGGCCTTCTTGAGATCCTTCTCCGAGAGTTCCTTGTCCTTGTTGTCGACCATGAGTTTTCTCCTAGTGCTCGGTCCGGAGAGAGCGACCGCTCGACGCGAGCGAGATCACTGCCTCTCTCCTCATGGGCAAGAAGCTATCGGGCCTCCCGCAGCTGGACAATGCGCTGCAAGGTCGATCGGGGGTTTTTCTGCTCCTCAGGCGTGTGAGAGAAAAGGCCGGATTCCTTCACTCGTGTGAGGAACATGGCCGCGGTGCGCGCTGGAGCGCCCCCCCTCCCCTCATTCGCTCTGTCTCCGGATCAGGCGGGCGAAGAGCCCCTCCTTCTGGGCGGCCAGCTCGTCGAAGGTCCCACGCTGTGCGATGCGGCCGCCCTCGACGACGAAGATACGGTCGGCGCCGCGGATCGTGCTCAGCCGGTGCGCGACGACGAGGCGCGTCGCGCGCAGCCGTTCCAGGCTGCGCGCGATCACGGCCTGCGTGCGGTTGTCGAGCGCGCTGGTGGCCTCGTCCAGGAAGAGCACGCGTGGACGCCGCACGAGCGCGCGGGCGACGAGCAGGCGCTGGCGCTGGCCACCGGAGAGGTTGCCGCCGCCGGACGAGATCAAGGTGTGCATGCCCATCGGCATCGCGCGGATCTCGTCCGCGATGCCTGCGTCCTCCGCCGCACTCCATGCCTCGTCGAGCGAGATGGGAGCCCCGCCCGAGATGTTCTCGAAGATCGAGCCGGCATCGAGCCGGCCACCCTGGAGCACGACTCCGAGCTGGCTGCGCACGGCGGTCGCGTCGAGCTCGGACAGGTCGTGACCGTCGTAGCGCACGACGCCCGAGTCGGGCAGCTCGAAACCCAGGAGCAGGCGCAGCAGCGTGGACTTGCCGCTGCCCGACGGTCCGACGACGGCCGCGAACTGTCCGGGCTCCACCGTCAGGGACAGATCGTCGAGGACGCGTGGGCCCGAGCCGCCGTACGAGAAGCCGACTCGCTCCATGGCGATGCCGCCGAGCAACGACCCTGGCTCGCGCTTGTTCCCCGCGCTCTCGGGCACCTCGACCAGGATCGGTGCCACCCGCTCGGAGGTGACGGACACGTCCAGGAGCCCCGCGACGGTGTCGCTCAGGTCGCCGACGCCGGCCAGGAACACGCCGAAGGCGCTCGCGAACGCCAGGAACATGCCCAGGCTCATCCCGTCCAGCTCGCCCGCGCGAGCTGCCTGGATGCGCTCGTGCGCGAGCAGGAAGAGCAGCGTCGTGGAGAGCACCGGAACGGCCTGGTTGAAGATCACCAGCCACTGACTGCGGCGCGAGCCTTCCTGGACGAGCTCCAGCACCTGGGTCAGGCGCCTCAGCCAGTGCGCGAAGGCACGCTCGCCGGCCCCTGCCACGCGCAGCTTTGCAACGCCGCGCACGAGCTGCACCACCTGCCCGTAGAAACGGCCTTGGAGGTCGAGGAGCTGGCGCATGCTGGCCCGGATGCGCGCGCCCGCTACCAGCGTGCAGGCCGCCACCAGGGCTCCGATCCCCACGGCCACGGCAGCCAGTCGAGCGTCGTAGGAAGACAGCAGCGCGAGGTTGAGCAGCACCACCGACCCGGAGAACACGAGCGACAGCGTGGCCGACCCGAGCGCTTGGCCGATGTCCCCCACCGCGTTCACTCGCGCCTGGAGATCGCCGCTCGAGAAGCGCCGGAAGAAGGCCGGGCGCAGGCACAGGAGCCTGTCCCACAGGGCGGCCTGGCTCTCGCTCTCCGAGAGCGTTCCGAAGCGCACGAGCGCGAAGCCGCGCGCCAGCAGGAACGAGGTCTGACCGAGCGCGGCCGCCAGGAGACCGGCGCCCAGCTCGAGACTCGCGCGCCGGTCGGCGTCCGGGATGGCGTGGTCCATCAGGAGGGCGGTTGCCTGGGGCACGAGCAGCCCCAGTGCGGAGGCGGAGAGGCCGCTCGCGAGCGCGTACAGGAGATCCCGGGTGCGGTGCTCGAGCGAGAAGCGCAAGAGGTCCACCAGCCCCAAGGGCCGGTCGGGCAAGGACCGGTAGGGCATCAACGCCTCGGGGGCGAGCTCCGCGGCACTGCGAGCGTCGACGGGCGTGCGGCGGCCGTCCCGGGGATCGAAGATCTCGTAGTTCAGTCGCCGCGTGCGCAGCAGCGCCAGCGGGCGCCGCTCGGCGCGCGAGAATGCCAGGAGGTCGCCGACGTCGCGCTTCCACCAGCGGTCCTCCAGGACCACGCGGCGCAGGCGGATGCGCGACACTCGGGTGATCTCCTCGAGCGGATCGGCGCGCGCATCCGTCAGGCGGGCGCCGCCAGCCCGGATGGTGAGCCCGGACCGGCGGCCGACGGCTGCGAGCGCGCAGGAGAGCTCGTCCTCGGAAGGCGGCGGCTCGGCTTGCGCTCGGAGCAGGGACGCGAGACCCGCCACGGCCTGATCGAGCTGCGCGCCCTCCGAACGCCCGCGCTGGCGCAGCCGGACGAGGAGCTCCCCTTCCTCGCGGGCGCGCTCCGCGGCCAGGCGCTCCAGCACGAGCGCCTGCAGGCGCGCGAGCCCCGGCTCGAGCTCGGCCCAGGCCGCGATCTCGGCCGTACGATGCAGCGTGAGTCGCGCCCGCGCGGGCGCATCCAGCCAGAGCCCGGCCGCGAGCGGCGCGAGCCCCGAACCCGGTTCGAGAGCGGGTGCGCTCGATCCCGGATGACGCACGACGCCCTCCTCGACTCGCGCCCACAGCACGCCGCGGTGCGGCCGCAAGGCCTGCCCGGGTTCGAGCTGGACCTCCTCGGAACCGTCCGCGGAGATCGCACCGCGCGGCTCGGCGGTCCGCACCAGGCTCGCGAGTTGCCGGATCCACTCGTCCAGCGACGCGTAGATCTCATCGCCGGCTCGTACCCCGCGCCACAGGCGCTCGAGCGACACCACCTGGACGGTGGCTCGCTCCAGGGGTGCGAGCACGAGCTCCGCTCCCTGCTCCTCCGCGATCGGCGCGAAGAAAACCGTGCGCCCCGGCTCCAGGTGCGCGAGCACGCGCAACCGACGGGCCGGCGTGCCCTTCTCCCGGTCGGCGCACGCCAGGGCCAGCGTGCCCGCGGCGATCCGGAAGGCCTGGCCCTCGCGGCCGATGCGGACGAGGTCTGCGCCCGAGAGGACGCGTTCCTCGGCGCCCGAGCGGAGCCAGGCTTCGCTCGCGCTCATCCGACGTCCTCCAGCATCTCGCCCTCGACGCGGATCAGCCGCGCGTAAGCGCCGCCCCGGCTCCAGAGGTCGGCGTGCGTGCCGCGTTCCACCACGCTTCCGCGCTCGAGCACGATGATCTCGTCGCAGTCGCGGATCGTGCTCAAACGATGGGCCACGATCAGACAGGCGCAGCCACGCTGGACGATGCGCTCCACCACGGCTCGTTCGCTCTCCGCGTCCAGGGCGCTGGTGGCCTCGTCCAGGACGAGGATCGAGGGATCGTTGACCAACGCGCGTGCGATCTCGAGGCGCTGTCGCTCGCCGCCGCTCAGGTTGGTCCCGTCCTCGGCCAGCAGGCCCTCGACCCCCCCGAGCGTGGCGCGCACCGGGCCCATGATCTCCGCCTCCTCGCAGGTGCGCTCGAGCAGCGCCACGGGCACGCTCGCATCCCACAGCGTGAGGTTGTCGCGCACCGAGCCCTCGAACAGCAAGAGGTCCTGGTCCACGCGCGCGAGCGAGTTCGCGAGCACCGCCGCGGGCACTTCGCTGCGCGGCCGGCCGTCGAAGAGGACCTCGCCCGACCAGGGCTGGTAGAGGCCGCAGACGATGTTGGCGATGGTCGTCTTGCCCGAACCGCTGCCCCCCACCAGGGCGATCCTCTGTCCCGGCTTCAAGCTGAGCGAGAAGCCCGCGAGGAGCGGCGGAGCCATGGGGTTGTAGCCGAAGGTGACCTCGCGCAGCTCGAGCTCACCGCGTAGCCGCACGGGGGCGTCCGCGGGCAGCTCGGCGAGCGCCGTCAGGGCCAGAGGATCCGCGGGTTGCTCGAGCACGTCGTCCAGGCGCGCCAGGTCCCCACGCAGCTCCTGCAGCGTTCCCCCCAGCCGCACCAGGCTCGTCACCGGCCGCAGGAAGCTCCCCATCAGGATCCGGAAGGCGACCAGGCCCCCGATCGTCAGGCGGCCGTCGATCACGTACAGGCTGCCGACCACGAGCACGGCCACGCTCGTCAGCGAGCCCAGGAGATCCGGCAGCACGCCCAGCAACTCGTTGGTGCTCTCGATGCTCGTGCGGGCGTTGGAGGCCTTGGCCTGGTGTCCGGCCCAGCGCCGGAAGAAGCCTGCCTCCAGGCCCGAGGCCTTGATCGTCTCGATGTTCTGGAGGCCGGCGATGGCCAGGCCCGCGAGCTTGCCCTCGTCCTGCAGGAGGCGCATGTTCGCTTCCACGCGCCAGCTCGAGAGCTTGCGCAGGGCGAGGAAGTTCAGGACCGCGCTGGCGATCCCGAACCAGGTCAGGCGCGCCTCGAGCAGGAACATCGCCGCGGCGTAGAAGCCCAGCATGACCACGTCGACGGTCGTCTGCGCGAGCTGACCCGAGAGGACGCCGGCCACGCGCGCCTCCAGGAGGCTGCGAGCACTCACCTCGCCCGCGTAGCGCTGGGAGTAGAAGTCGATCGGGAGCCGCAGCAGGTGACGGAAGTAGCGCGCCGAGCCGCGCGCCGTCAGCGCCAACCGCAGGTGCCGCAGGGACGAGAGCTGCAAGCCTTTGAGCAGCGCCTGGACCAGGACCATGACCACCATCGCCAGGCACAAGCCGCGCAGCCAGCGTTCCTGGCCCTGGATCAGGACCTCGTCCAGGAAGACCTGGGTGAGGGCCGCGAACGAGAGGCCGGGTAGGACCAGCAGGAACCCGGTCAGCACGACGAAGGCGAGCGCGCCGCCCATGCCGCTCAGGCGCCGGCGCAGGCTGCGCCCCACGCTCGGCCAGGCTCCGCCGCGGCGGAACTCGGGGCCGAGGGAGAAGACCAGCACCACGCCGGTGAAGGCCTCCTCGAACTCGGCCGGCGTGACCCGCCGGTGCCCGAGGGCGGGATCGTTGACGTACACCGCGTTCGCGGCGAACCCCTCGACCACCACGAAGTGGTTGAAGTTCCAGAACACGATGAAGGGCAGCTCGAGCTCGCGCAGGTCCTGCACGTCGCGGCTGTAGCCGCGCGCCACGAGTCCGTAGCGCCGGGCGGCCCTGACCAGGTTGGCGGCGTTGCTGCCGTCGCGCGAGATGCCGCACTCACGGCGCAGCTCCGGGAGCGGCACGATCCGGCCGTGGTAGGCCAGCACGATCCCCAGCGCCACTGCCCCGCACTCGACCGCCTCCATCTGCAGCAGGGTCGGCGTGCGCACGCGCCGTGCGGAACGGCGCACGGACCTCGGCGCACGACGAGCGGCACCGGCGTCGGTGTCCGGCATGCTAGCCCGACCCATTCATGAGCCCTCGGCTGCAACACCGCAACTGGCCGTATCTGCAGCGCTTTTCTCCCTGCGAGGCCAGAGCGACCTGCCAGAGGTCGTCCGCGGTGCTCTCGGTCGCGAATCGCTGCATCTGCAGCCTTTCGCGGCGTCTCGCTCGAGGCCTCATGAATGGCTGGGGCTAGTCCTTCCAGCTCCGCAGGAAGGGCAGGAGGAAGGTGATCGGTGCGCGCTCTTCCACCGTGATGCGCACGAGCGCGGTCGTCCCGGCGCTGACGGGTGGATCCGCGGGTCCCGCGCCCCACGTCCAGCGGTAACCGCTGGACGTGGCCGGGTCGGTCTCGAGCTCCGCCTGCACCTCGATGCGGCTCGCGCCCCCCAGGAGAGCACGGGCGATCTCGCGATCACCGATCTCGTTGGCCGCCGCCTCGACCGTGGCCGGGTACTCGGAGATGCGCACGATCCGGCCCACGATCCCGCCGAAGCGCTCGCGCGGGAAGATCGAGGGATAGACGTGGATCGGCTGCCCGGCGCGCACCTTCTTGCCGTCCTCGACCGGCAGGAACGCCAGCGACTGGAGCAGGGCCTCCGGGTCCTCGATCTCCAGCTTGCCCAGGGATTGACCGGCCGCGACTTGCTGGCCGATGGCGGCCGTGACCTCCAGCACGCGACCGCCGAACTCGCTCCGCACCTGGCCGTCGCTCGCCAGCCGCGCCTGCAGGAGGGCGACCTGGCGCTCGATCTCGCGCTGATCGCTGCTGCGCGCGAGCTCGTCGCGGCGCAGGCGCTGCTCGAGCTCGAGCTCGCGCAGCTGGATCTGACCGAGCTGGATGCGGAGCGCCTGGACCTCGTCCATGCGGTCGGCGAAGGACTCCTCCGAGCTGGTCTCGCGCAGCTCCAGGGCCTCGTCCTGGACGTTCAGCTCCGCCAGTCCGAGCTGGCTGTCGATTACCCGGCTGCGCGCGTCGACCACCGCATCCTGGTCGACGAGCTCCTCGCGCTTGAGCTCGAGGTAGGCTTCGTGGCGCTCCACCAAGGCGTCCTTGAGCTCCTCCGAAAGGCGCCGGGCCGTCGCCAGGTTCTCGCGCTGCCCGCGGATGTACTCCTCGCTCTTCTTCCGGAAGCGTTCGGCCATCGCCTCCAGGGTGTGCATGCGCTCCTCGAGTCGCAGGCGTTGCTCGCCCAGGGACGCGAGCTCGCGTTCGTTGAGCTCGCGGTCGAGGCGCGCGAGCTCGGTGCTGTGGCCGAGGAACAGCTCGAGCTTGGCCTGCTCGAGCTCCAGCTCCTTCTCGAGCTCCTTCAAGCGCAGGGTCGCGAGGCAGTCGCCCTTCTTCACGACGTGACCGATGTCGACGGCCAGCGAGTGCACCTGCCCCTGCGTGCGCGCCTGGAAGTTCACCACCTTCTTGGGGCGCACCAGGATGGCCGCTCCCTCGGCCGAGACCGGGATGCGCCCGAGCACGCTCCACAGCGCGAACAGCAACAACAGGACCGCCACGCTCGCGAGGAACAGCCAGTGCTGCGGCTTGACGACGTAGAGCAACTGGTCGAGCCGCTCCGGAGAGGAGAGCCTCTCCAGGGACTCCCGGCGGAAGATCTCCCTCTCCTCCCCCATGTCCTAGCCTGGACCGTTCACGGGGCTACTTCGCTTGCGCCGCCCGTCTCGCGCGCTGCAGGAACCACTCGAAGCGCGCCCCGGCGAGGACCACGCTGTCCAGCATCTCCGGGGCGATCTCGTCGTCGCGCTCCTCGGGGGCCGCCGCCAGGGCGACCAGCGCGTCGGTGCGCGCCAGGCGGTGCGCGAGGAACAGGCACAGAGCGCGATGGAAGCGCGCGCTGAACCCGGGATCGGCACGCAACTTCGTGCGCAGGCGCTCCTGGGGTATGGCGTACACCAGGGACTCCTGCTCGCTCCGGACGGTGGCGCTGGGCTTGTGCGAGTCGAGCATCGACATCTCGCCAACCACCTCGCCCGCCCCCAGGCGCGCCAGCTCTCGCGTCCCCTTGCTCACGGAGAGCATGCCCTCCACGACGATGAAGAGCTCGGAGAGCGGCACGCCCTCACGGATCAAGGTCGCCCCGCTGGCCACGCGCTGGCTGTGCCCAGCATCGAACAACCATTGCAGATCCGAATCCTGCAGCTCCCCCAGGATGTAGAGCATCTTCCTCATCGGCCCTGAGCATACCCCCGGCCCCCGTTGCCGGGGCAAACAGGCCCGTTCCCGGCCAGCAGGCGTGCCGCTTCGAAGCGCGCTCCAGCTCGCCAGGGAGGGCGTGCTGCTCCGCCGCTTGCCCTCGTCCGGGAGATGGCCGAGATCGTCGAGGTGCGGCGCCAGGGGTTGCGCGCCGTCGAGGAGCTGCACTCCGCGCCGCCGGGACAGAAGGCGGAGATCCAGCGCTCGGCCGGCGAGCTGGTGCAGCGCATGCGGCGCTTCTTCGGCCTCTGACACCGCACATGCCTGATTCCTCGACCGTGGTCGAGAGGGCGCGGACTAGCAGCTAGACTCGCCTCGATGGCCGAGGGCTCCCGTCGCCGGAACACGCTCATCGCCCTGGTGGTGATCGTGTTGTTGATCCTGCTCTTGCTGCTCCGTTGCTCGTGCAAGGAGCCCGACGTCCCCGGAAAGGCCCCCACTCCTGCACCGTCCGCCGCGGCGCATCCGACGGAATCGCAGCAACCGTCGACCGCCGCGACCGCCGCGCCCGAACCCGACGAGGTGCTCACCCCAGCAACGGTGAAGGTGCCCGAGCGCGTGCCGGCCGGGGCCGTGTTCTCGGTCGCCTGGACCGGGCCCGACAACGCCGGCGACTACGTGACCATCGTGCAGAGCGATGCTCCCGCGAAGACCTACGGCGACTACAAGGAAACGAAGGCGGGCAGCACCCTGGAGCTGACGGCACCGATCGAGCCCGGAGCTCACGAGGTGCGCTACGTCACGCGTCGTTCGCGCACGATCCTCGGACGCGCCCCGGTCGAGGTCGTGCCGGCCGGCGCCACCCTCGACGCCGCGGCCGAGGTGGTCCTCGGAGCGCAGCTCTCCGTCGCCTGGACCGGTCCGAACAACCCCCGCGACTACGTCACGATCGTGCCGAAGGAGACGCCCGACGGGCAGTACGGCAACAGCTACACCTACACGGACAAGGGCTCGCCGCTGATCGTGACCGCGCCCACCGAGACGGGTGAGGCCGAGCTGCGCTACATGACGGGGCAGGGAAACAAGGTGCTCGCGCGCCGTCCGGTCCGGATCGTCATGGCGGACGTCTCCCTGTCCGCGCCCGCCGAGGCCGTCGCCGGAACCAACCTCGAGGTCACCTGGACGGGCCCGAACAATGCCGGCGACTACATCACGGTGGTCCCGAGAGAGACGCCCGACGGCAACTACGGGAACTGCACGGCCACGGCCGGCGGCTCGCCCCTGAAGCTGCTCCTGCCGATCCTGACCGGCGGCGCCGAGCTGCGTTACATGTCCGGTCAGGGCGACAAGGTGCTGGCGCGCCGCCCGATCAGGATCGTTCCCTGATCCGAGCGCGCCGAGCGGGGGGCATTCAGAAGTGCCACCGTCGCGTCACCGGATCCTCGATCCAGGGCCCCTTTTCCCCCGGCACGACGATCGCGGGCGTCAGATGGCTCGTGTCGTTGAAGAACTGGAGACCAGCGCGGCTCTTGGGCCTGATCCGGAGTCCCGTGATCCCCGTGTGACAGCTATGGAAGCGGGGCTTGAGGTTGCCCTCGTACCCGATGGTCCGGCCGATCAGATACTTGATGAGACCGTTGTGAGTGACGATCGCCGCAACTCGATAGGGGATCGTCACGACCCTCTGCCAGACCTCCTCCAGTCGCGCCTTCAGCAAGCCATCCGGAGCTTCGAGCCGTTCCTCGACGGTGCCAGCGGACACCTCGCGGAAGACCGGATCGACGATCAAGTCGATGGCCGGATGATGCTTGTGCATGACGGAGGCGGTTGCGACGGCCCGGGTCATGTCACTGCAGAAGATCACATCCAGCTGCCAGCCTGCGACTCTCCTGGCGAGAGCCTCGGCCTGTCGCTCTCCGATCTCCGAAAGGGATCGGCCATGGTCGGGATCCTTCTCGCCATCGGATGCATCCGCATGCCGGATCAAGAACACTCTCGGAGCAACCTCGTTCGTGCTCGGGTGGATCGGAGCCGTGGTCTGTTCGCGTGAATCCATGTCTGCTTGCTCGGCCCTTCTCCTCGCTCTCCTGACCCGTCGATCAGGACTGCTGGTGCACGCCGGCGTCGTGCGCGATCTGCGCTCGACCTTCCCCGCCCGGTCTGCTCGCCTCGGGCGCGTTCCCACGGCCGCGTCGGAAGGGCAGGGAGCTCACGGCTTTCATTGACATCGAAGGCGCCGAGCCGGATAATACAGCGTCCTAGGATTCTCGCAGTGGTTTTCGCCGGTTCTCATGCGCTGGCCCGCCCGGCGCGTCCGGCCAAGCGAATCCTGAGATTCTAATGAGGGAACGAATCAACCGGCGAGACCAGAGCTCTGCGGCGGCCGGGCAAGGGGGCCTTCCGCTGTCGAGGACGGCGCAGCAGGGAGAGCTCTTCGATCGTGTCGGGGACGCCGAGTACATGCTCGCGGTCTTCCGTCGCGAGCTGCCCGCGCTGGCGGACGCCGAGATCCTGGTGACGGACTGCAGCGCCAGGACGAGCCGGTCGCGGAGGTCCATCCGGGAAGGGAAGCTCGAGGTCGTCTACAGGGTGGGAATCGAGGCCAGCGGCGGGCACCGAAGCGAGCACGTGCTGTTCGGCATCGCACCCGCGGCACCGGAGCTCCTCGACTCCGAGCTGCAGAATCAGCGCCACATCCTCCGCGGGCATCCCTGGGCCAAGCCCTTCCGCGAGCTCTCGTTGTACATCGGGGATCTCCGGCTCGCGCTCCTCTTCTTCCCGCTCGACCCCGAGCTGCCGGGGCTGGCCGAGATCACCGGGAGCGAGGGAGCACGGCTGCTCGCGGAATGGCTTCCCGAGTGCCGTGCTGGCGCCCAGATCGAGCGGATCGATTGCTCCCTGGTCCACTACAAGCCCTTCAAACGCGCCGTGCTGAAGATACGGGCGGCGTTCCGGGGTCCGAAGGCCCTCGCCCAGGAGCGCAACGTCTACGCGAAGTTCTACTCCGACGAGCGGGGCGCCACGTGCTTCGAGAATCTCAGCGCGCTGTGGCCGGCGATGCAGGGCGCGACCAGCCTGCGCCTGCCGGAGCCGCTCGGCTTCGATGTGCAGCGCCGCATGGTGGTCATGAGCGAGGCCCCGGGACAGCGGAGCCTGACCGAATGGGTCAAGAGCGTCGAGCGCGGAGAGCCGCTGCCGGCAGGCGTCGACCTGGCCCGTCTCAAGGCCTGCGCGCTGGTCGCGGCACAATCCTTGTTCGAGTTGCAACGGTCTGGCGTGCACCCGGAACAGCGGGCAGGGTTCGAGGACGAGCTCGCGCGGGTGAGGAAGGACTGTGATCTCCTGCTCGAGGCGGTACGCGAGAAGCAGCCGGAGCTGGCGGCCTGCGCTGACTCGCTCCTCCGGCGCCTGGAGGCCCTCACACCGCGGAACGAGCGCCTCGTGCCGGCCCACGGAGGTTTTCGCCACGACCAGATGATCGGTGACGAGCGCGCCTTGACGCTCGTCGACTGGGACGGATTCTCGCTCGCGAACCCCGTCCTGGACGCGGCCACGTTCCTCGCACGGCTGCGGCGCGAACCACGGCGACGACCGGGATCCGCGCCGGAGCTGGAGCAGATGGCCGCGACGTTCCGCGGCGCGTTCCTGGAGGGCCAGCCCGAGCTCGCCCGCGATATCGAGCTCTACGAGAGCCTGCAGGTGACGGAGCAGATGCTGCGCGCCTTCCGCCGTCCGGGAGACCCCGAGGAGACCGCGCTCGAAATCCGGCTCCTGGCCGCGGCGGCGGCGGAACTGCTGGATCGTGTCGAGGGAACGACGCGCCTCGAGGGCCTGGGAGTAGTGAATGGCTCCCCGATCGGGGATCGTCTCGGCTTCGACGCACGGGATGGCGCTCTCGAACGGCTGAACGGCGCCACCCCCGGAGAGGACCGGGGTGCATCCAGAGGGTCCGGAAGCAAGGGGGTGCCGCTGTCGACGGCGCCGCAGCATCGCGACCTCTTCGGGATCGTCGCGGACCACGAGCTGATGTTGGCCGTCTTTCGACGCGAGCTGCCCGCGCTGGCGGATGGCGAGATCCGCGTGATCGGCTGCAAGGCCAAGCCCTCCAAGTCCAGGAAGTCCATCCGGCAAGGGCGACTCGACATCGTCTACAAGGTGAAAATCGAGGTGGGCGAGCAAACCAGGGAGCTCATGCTCCTGGGCGTTGCGCCCGCTCCGCCGGAGCTGCTGGGCAGCGACCTGATGCAGCGTTGCCGCGGGCTCCGCGGCCATCCGTGGGCCACGCCCTTCCGGGAGCTTGCCACGTACGTCGAGGAGCTCCGGATGGCGCTCCTCCTCTTCCCGATGGATCCCGCGCTGCCGGGGCTGGCCGAGGCCACGGGAAGCGAAGCAGCCCGGCTGCTCGCCGCATTGCTGCCCGAGTGCCGCGCGGGCGCGGAGATCGTCGGGCTCGAGTGCGACCTGATCCGCTACAAGCCGTTCGGCCGCGCCGTGGTCAGGATGCGCTCGACGCTACGGGGCCCTCCGGCGGGCGAGGGCCGGCGCACCACCTACGCGAAGTTCTTCGCCGACGACGAGGGCGCCGCCCACTTCCGGAATCTCAAGGCGCTGTGGTCCGCGGCGCGGGATGCGACCTGCCTGCGGCTGCCGGAACCGCTCGGATACGACCCGGATCGGCGCATGCTGGTCATGAGCGAGGTTCCGGGCAATCGGGACTTGACCCGATGGATCAAGTGCATCGAGCGCGGTGAGCCGTTGCCGGCCGGCACCGACCCGGCCTGTCTGGAACGCTGCGCCCGGATCGTCGCACGGGCCCTGCACGAGCTGCAGGCATCCGGAGTCCGGCCTGAGCTGCGGCGCACCTTCCGGCACGAGCTCGCGCGCGTGAGGGTGGATTCTGGTCTCCTGCTCGACAACGTGCGCAAGCACCAGCCCGAGCTGACGGCCGGCGCCGACGCGCTCATCGAGCGCCTGGAGACCCTGGCTCCAGCAGAAGAACCCCTCGTGCCCGCCCATGGCTGCTATCGCCACAAGCAGATGATCGGCGACGAGCACTCCCTGACCTTCATCGACTGGGACGGCTTCTCCCTCGCGAATCCCGCCCTGGACGCGGCCACCTTCCTCGGACGGCTCTGCCGGGAGCCCCGCAGGCGTCCGGGATCCGCGGCGCTGCTGGAGCACCTGGGAGCGACCTTCCGCACCACGTTCCTGGAGAACCGGCCCGAGCTCGCTCGCGATCTCGCCCTCTACGAAGGGCTCGTGCTGACGGAGCAGATGCTGCGCGCATTCCGGCGTCCGGGAGACGGCGCGGAGACGGTGTGCGAGATCCGATTCCTGGCCGCCGCGGCGACGGGGATGCTGGATCGGTTCGAAGGAACGACGCTCGGCTGATCCGCGCGCCGATCGCTACTCGCGCACGAATCCCAGCGTCCACCAGTCAGCGAAGCCGCAGTTCTTCCCCGGGCGGCCTCCGGACACCAGCACGGAGTCGTCGAGGAAGTCCGAGCCGTACACCGCGCGCACGATGTGCGGCACCCACGTGTCGTCCACGCGCGAGCGGTCGCCGGCGCCGCTGCAGCAGCCGGGATCGTCGGGCTGCGTGGCGTCGCTCCAGGTGTCCTCGGAACGAAGGCCGTACGTCACGTAGAGGAAGCGGAGCGCGCGCTCGATGGCCGCGTCGCCCCAGGCGAACGCGTCGTAGCCGCAGGCCTGGAGCAGCCATGCCTGCATCACCAGCCCCTGCAGCGCCTCCCACGGATAGCCCGTCGCGCCGATCCCGGGCGGGAAGCCCCCGTCCAGCACGTCCGCGCGGTTGTAGCAGAGGATCGAGGGCACGACACCGCAGGGCGCGCAGGTCACGTCGCCGAGCCGGCGCATCTCCTCCGGCAGGCAGCCGCCGACGTCGAGCTCGAGGCCCGCGCTGCGGATCACCGCGCCGGGCGGAGCGATGCCCTCCTTGCGACCTGGCCGGGAGTCCGGCTGCCACGAGTTGTCCTCGCGCGTCCCGCCGAAGGACGCGTCCGGAAAGTCGTAGGCCGTGTCGTCGCCCACGAAGCCGCGGAAGACGCGCTGCGCCTCCACCACGTGCCGCGCGTGCACGTCGCCGCCGAGGTAGAGGTCCACCGCGATGCGCGCGGCGCCGACGACCAGCCCGATGTTGTTCGGGCGTTGCTCGTGGTAGGCGCGAAAGGTCCCGGGCCGGGTCACGCCATCGCCGACCCACAGGTCGAGCTCGGCCACCTGCTCGATCCACGCGCGGAAGGCCGCATCGAGGAGCGGGTCGAGCGCGGCCAGCTCGATCGTGCTGGCCGCCAGCACGTAGGAGAGCAGGTTGCGCCCCGGCTTCAGCGCCGACACGCCGGCCGTCGGATAGGGCGCGGCCACGACCTGCTCGATCAGGAGCCGTGCGCGCTCGCGCCAGGCCTCCTCGTCGCTCCCGCGCCACGCCAGCGCGCAGGCGAGCGCGACGACGTCGTGGTCGCTGTCCTCGTCGATGAACCCGGTCAGGTCCGGGAAGACGTCGATGTCGTCCCAGCGCTCGGCCCATGCGACGACGTTGGCCCACGCGCGCGCGCAGGGCGAGCCGGGCGCGCAGTCCGCGTCGCGTCCCGGGCGCGGGAGCGCGACCCAGTCCTCCGGAGCGAGCAGCAGGCCCGCGGGGATCGGCGGCAGCGGCTCGCGCGACCCGCCCCCACCCCCCGAGCAGGCGAGCAGCGCGGCAGGGGCGAGGACGAGCAGCGTCCATCTCGATCGGCGGGCGACGGGCACGGTGTGGAGCGGGAGGCGTGTCCAATGAAGCCTAACCCCTCGTCACGCGGCCGGGGTGATGAGCTCGTGTCCCTTGTCGCCGAGCTCGAGCGCAAGCCCGAATCCGGCACGAGAGCGAGCCCCCTTCCCGGTCACCCGCGCCTACGAGGGCGGCTCGGACGAGATCCGTTGCATGCAGATCGAGTACGGGTGGAAGACCCGCGCGACCGTGACGGTGCCACACGATCGGCGCCGAGCGACTCTCGGCTCGCCGAGCTCAGCGGCGCATTCGATCGTCATGTGAATCGTTGATGGCTGTAAGAAACTTGTCGTCCGTCCAGTATCCGGCGCGGCTCCGCGAGCGGAGGCAGGTCAACTTGGTGTCGCCGACGAGTACCGACCGGTCGATTCACTTGGCGCTGTCCGCGAATGCTGGTAACGTCCCTGCCCGCTCGCTCCAACGATCCGCGCGTCGGCAGATTCGGTTCGAGTCGTGGCCGCGGAGCGCGGCACGCTGACGGGCGTACGGCCACCGAAACCATCCACAGGACATAGGCAGAGTAGAACCCATGAGCATGAGACCGAATGGAATGAAGCGTTCGACTGCGGCCACGGGGCGCCTGACGATGTCGGCTTGCGCGGCCCTCCTCGGGCTCGCGGCGGCAGCGTCGGCTCAGTCGGGGAATGTCCGCCCACTCTCGATCGTGACCAACGAGAACCCCGCTGAACCTGGGGCGTTTTCGCTGGACTTCGGCGGCCTGGGTATCCACGCCCTGAGCCACATCACCAGCACGAACTACGAGCTGAGCGTCGACCCCGTCCACGGAACGGCCCGCTTCGTGAGCTACCTCCAGCACGTCCAGCCGCTGGCCCTGCCCGGCGGGATCAGCACGGGCGACATCACCGTCGAGATCGTGGCAGGATCGTCCACCGGCTCCTTCGACTCGCGCACCCGCACGTTCACCACCAGCGAGATGTACGCCGTCCACTTCACCGGCGACCTGAGCGCCTTCGGTCTGACCTCGCCGGTGCTGCTGCCCAGCAGCTCCATCGGTGAGTTGGCTGTCGACCCGGTCGTGGGCGGTGAGGTGAGGATGGACTGGAATGGCAGTGGCGAGCTGTCCAACCCGTTCGACCCGTCGACCCCGCTCTCGTTCACCTATCGTTGCGCGGTGAACACGCTGTTCCGGCCGACCCCGGCCAACGTGGTTGCCCTGGCCCTCACCCCGGATGTCGTGAGCCTTCAGCTTCCCAAGGGGATCGAGCGCAGCTTGGTCACCAAGCTCGATCGATCGCTGGCCCAGGTCCAGCGCGGGAACGAGTCCATGGCCGTGCAGAGCCTGCGGGTGTTCATCCGCAAGGTGGATTTCCTCAGCGGCAGGGCGATCGAGGAGGCCGATGCCGCCGACCTCATCACCCGCACCTTGGAGACCATCGATCTGATCGAACTCTCGGACTTCGCTCCCCGTGGGATCCACTAGGGCAGCCGCGCCAAGGGAGCAGTGCTGATCCTCTTCGCGAGCGGCACCGGCACAACGGTTCTTCGTGCCACGCCGTTCGCTCGCATTCGTTGATCGAGGGTCGCCTCATTCGAGGCGACCCTTTCTTGCGTTCGCTCCGTCACGCATCGTCGTTCCACTGGCGTCGGCACGCGGTTGCGACGCGACGGCGGTGGCCAG
>Ga0137457_1000154_pt1 | contig 18366 bp, 28 predicted proteins | sample EasRivERMGT630_2_FD_102321 | JGI IMG/M metagenome (GOLD analysis project Ga0137457, IMG submission 102321) | Soil microbial communities from meander-bound floodplain in the East River, Colorado, USA - East River MetaG ERMGT630_2 | ecosystem: Environmental > Terrestrial > Soil > Floodplain ...
CGCCGCCGTGACCCGCACGGTTCGGCGCCGGAAGGACCCGTGCACCAACAGGATGGCGAGCCCGCCAGTGGTGGCGTTAAGAAGTGGGCACCAACAGGATAGCGCCTCGCTCATCGGGAATGCTCCTCCCAGCCCCACAGATCCAAGGTCGCCTGCTCCAGCCTCGCATCGAGACGTCGCCCATGCTTCATCCCCGCACGGAACAGACGTCCAAGCCCCTGCAAGTCCCACACCTCGCGCTCGGCAGGCGTAGGCACCCTGCGGGAACGTCCGAACGCTACGCCCGCACACCACGCCCCCATGCGTCCGCCGATCAGCTTCCGCCCTGAACCTCGCGCCACGCCTTTACCGCCTCCCGGCTCCCCTCGACGATCTCCGATCCCTGTTCCCGAATCTCCTGCGCCTGCTTCAGGAACCCCTCCGCCTCCTTCGAGAACTCCACCACCGTCTGCATGGAGATCCAGCACATGACCAGACACCCCACGCACGCTATCGCGCACACCAACGCGATCACTTCCGGTACGTTCATCCCGCCCCCTCTTCGCTCAGGGTGATGCAATACGTCTTCGCCGGATCGAGCCAATCCGGCAACACCCCCTCAACCGTCACCCCGGCTGACCCGGACAGTTCGATGGTGTCTCCCCCTATCCTTCGCCTCACAACGCGCCGCACCTCAAGCCCCGTCAGCAACCACGACTGCTGGCCCGACTCAACTTCACCCTCGAATCCGTCGTCCTCAAGATCCGTCAGCGCGTCATTGAGTCCGTGGAAGTGGCCCCGGTACTCTTCCACCAGCCCCATGACTGACTTGCCGCTGATCGGGCTCCCCATCCGGTCCAGCAACCCTCGCGCCTCATCCACCACCCGCAGCATCTGCTCCCGCGTCTTGCCGTTGACCCGATTCACGATGAACTCCGCCTGCTCCCGCGTGAAGAGATTGCCCCCCCCCCCGACCACGCGCACCTCGAACAACCCGGGCTCCGCCGTCGCCATGATCTGAAGCTTCATCGCCCCCTCCGCTCCCGCGCCTTCGATCGTAATGTAACGACCGTCCCGCACAATGGGCACCACCACACCCCAACAAACCACTTGCCGCGGTGGTGCCCTTCCACTCGCTCCAACCGCTCGTCACAGCGCGGGCACACTCGCGCCCAATGCTTCGCTGCCATCGCCATTTCGCACGGCTCGACCGCATCCGCTGCAAGGTTCGCCTTGCCCTTCCCGACCAATCTTTCCTCGATCGGCCGTGGTTCCCTTGGCGTCCATCGTTTCCTCATCTCGCCCCCGACCGTGCGAACGCCTTGATGGCCTCGCGCTCCATGTGCTCGCGCATCGCCCTGCGCCCCACTCGCTCCGCTCGATCCATCCATCCCAATGTCGCCGGAATCCTCACCCTCGGCTTGTACACCACCACCGCACGAACCCCGGTCGCCGTCCGTCGATAGATCCCGCGATTCGGGATCAGGAACCTCCCCCCCTCCCCTTGCAACACCACCTTCGCCCCCGGCCTCCTCTTCCCCCTCGGGCGCTTGAACTTCAGCCTGCGCACCAACGGCGGAAAGTCCTGCGCCGTCCTGAACGTCGGCCTTGCTTCTTCTCCCGTGACCGGGATGGCCACGTTCTTCCCCTTGTGCTCCTTCTCGCCGCCCTTCTCGAACTCCGCGAGCAGCAATCGCGGCTTCTTCCCGATGAACACCTCCGCGAACGGCCGCTCCCTCTTCACGCTCGCGAATACGATCACCGCGATGTTCCGCAAGGTGAAGTCTGGACGTCGAACGGTCATCTTCCCCAACAGCGCATCCTGCTGCGCCTTCTGCACGTCCTTCGCCGACTCGTTCACCGTGTTGATGGCCGCGAACCCCAACCGCCGCTCCCCCTTCTCCAACCGGAGAACGAGACGCCCGATGTCCATGTTGAGGTTGATCTTCATAGGCCCGAATGGGACAGGCGGGTAGGTCTTAGCTGTTCGTAGAACCCCGACGCCCCGAGACGGCGGGCCGCGTTTGCAACCCGCTGCCACGACTTGAGGCACTCGCCACAGAGGTCGTAGGCCAAATCCACCGCGCAGCCGACCGTTTGCACCCTCGCCACGGACGTCGCCACCAAACACCGCTCGCACCCAGCTACCACGGCAGGTCATCCCTCCATGAATCAGAGTCAGCGCGTGCGCCTCCGCCTACCGAAGCGTCCACCCGGCTCGGGGTCTCTGTACTCACGCCCCCACGGGTTAGGTTTCCGGATGATCCTGCACGCGCCAACTCCTCCTGCACAATCTCCACCAACTCACCGATCGGCTTCAAGCCGCCGTGCGGCACTCGCCAGTACGACGACGCTCCGACTTCCATCCACGCCGCCCCCGCCACGAACGGTGCATCCGCCGCGATCAGCCACCCCCGAATCACGAATCCACCCGTGGTGACGTCGCCCGTCACGCTGATGCACCGCTCCTTCGTCCGCTCATCATCTCGGACCTTCAGGTATGGCGCCTCATCCTCCCCGCACCATCGCACCTCGCATCCGCCCACGTCCTGAATCGACCGAAACACGTTCACGCCCTTGGGCCACGGCCATCGCGTGTACTTCCGCACCACCGCCTCCCCGAGCGCCCCCATGACGTGTGCCCGCCACACCTCCCCCGACCGATACGGAAAGCGCGGCTTCCTTCCCGCGCTCGCCACCACCCGCTCGACGCCCAACATCGCCGCCTCGCGCAACTCCGCCTGCGTCAGTTGAACGTGGACCTGGCCCGCCAACGCCCCTGCTGGCATTATGCCCTCCCCGGCACCGTCATCTTCCCCGCCTCTCGATCCGTCTGGTACAGCATGTGCTGCTCGAACGCGTATTCGTCACGCGTGACGGCCATCCACCGGGGCGCGTCCACGACGATCCGCGCGTAGCCGTCCAAGGCCAGTTCAACCAACGTCACCTCGACGCCCTTCCCGATGAACAGCCCGCCCTCGGTCAGCATGATGAACTCGCGCGACGTCACCGCCCCCTGCGACCCGCTCACTTCCTGACGTCGGTTGTGATCGCTCAACTCGAAGTCCGAGTCCGTCACCACCACGCAGCCCGGTGCCGTCACCATGACGCCGATGCCGTTCACCGCCGTTCGCGTCACGCGCAGATGAATCTCGCGCCCGATATAGATCCCCTCTCCCGCGCGCCGTCCGATCGTAAGGTCCCGCCCCCTCACCTTGCCCGCTCCATCTCGCGTCCCACTTCCGCCGGGACCGCGAGAATCGTCAACGCCTCGCACGTCCCGCCCCGAATCGCCTCCCATAGCTCCCTACCTCCCTTGACCACCCGGAGATCCGTGTCCACCAGCACATCAAATCGCTCGCCCACATCGCGCATCGGCCGCACATTAGCCACGATCGCCGCGCGCTCCCGCTTCGCCTCGCCGTCCGCTCTCGACTCCTCGTCGCGGCACCGACAGCACATCCACGCGCCGCCCATGCCGGACAACTTCAGGAACCACGCCTTGGTCCCGCGCTCGCCCGTCCTGACCCCCGGAGACGCCTTCGGGATGGTCCGCCAACATGCCACGCACTTCTGTGGCGCGAGCACGTGGCGGACCGGCCCCCACTCGTTCACGACTTCTCGGCCCTTGCTCCAACCGTCACCTTCAACGGCAGATCCTGCTGCGGAAAGTCCACATCCAACGCCAACGCCCCCGCGAACGGGTACGCGGCGATGTCCTTCTGATCCACCACCACCTCCGCCTTGCACTTGAACGCTTCGCCACCCACGATGCACGTATGCGACACCGTGATCTTGACCGGTTTCGCTCCGCTCTCCGTGTCCGGCAACGCGTTCCATCCCGTGATGCGTCCGAGAATCCTTCCGCCAAGTCCCTTCACTCCGCGCCCTTCCATCCCCGGAAGTTTACCGCCCGCGCTGGCCGTTCGGATTAGCCTTCGCGCGGGCTTGCTCACATGCTCGGTGGGTTCCTATGAACTGGACCACCCGCCGTTGCTTCGCTCGGTTGAGGCTTAAATGCGTCCGCCTCGATCGTCTCCAATCTCTGCTCGTCGAACCAGAGGTCCTTGCGCTCTCCGTCCTTCGCCGGACCCTCGACGCATGCGCTGTGGCATCCATTAAGGTAAACGGCCTTGCCCACCACGACCCCCTCGAAACCCGAGATCGCGTCACGGACCTTGCTACCCAGTTTGACCACCCTACCCTCCCTTGATTGTGAGGCTTCGCCCTCAGTCGCTCCCTTTTACCGACCTCGCCTTAACCCTCTTCGACCCCGTTCCCCGACGAATCGCTTTCGATCGGGAACTCGCCCGGCGCGTGTTGTATCACCGCCGCCGTCGCCGTCGCGATCGGCGTTCCGCTCGGGACGTCCGCCAACTTCTTCGTCGGCCACGCATCCATCAGCAACGCGTGTGCCCGCGCCGACGCCGCCAAGACCGAATCTCCGCCGCGCATCTCGAACTCCTCCGCCCACTTTCTCACGATGAGCGCCCCCACCGCGTCCTGCCCCCGGATAAGGAAAACCGGCTCAGCCTCCGGAATCTTCCCTGCTGGGTCCTGAATCCGCTGGTAGTCCATCCTCGCATGCAGCACTTCGACCTCCCTCAGTTCTGAGACGGGCCCTGATTCTGCTCGTCTCGATCCAACTGCGCGAATAACGCATCGCACACCGCCTGACCGCCCCCCTTCTTCACCGCCTCCTCGCTCACCAGACACGCCCGGAACCGCGTCCCCTTCCCCGGAAACGATCGAACCGCGATCAGTACCGTTCTGCCCGTCGCATTCGCCGCCCGGATGTGCCCGATCAGGTACGCCGCTAGCTGTTGCGGAAACCCTTTCACGGCCTGAGCGGGAACTGGAGCCAATCGCGCCCCTTCGCCACGTTGAACGCCACCACGTGCTCGACCACGTAGAACACGAACAGCACGACGCCAGCGAGCACATCGTTCCCGGGCACCTCCACCCGCAGGAGAAGTAGCCAGACGATTACCCCCAACGTCTCGATCAGTGAAAACACCAGCACGCCCACGTTCGGATTTCGCATCCTCGCCTCCCTTTCGCGTTCAAACCCACTCACCCACCAACCGATAAACCCCGATCCGGTAGCTCCTCCGAACCACGCCGATCGCGCGCATGGCCTTGATCAGCCTCATCTCGCTCGGCTCCGCGACCACTTGACCACTGTAACCGCGATACACCTGGCCCGTGGACTTCAGGATCGCAACGTGGAGTCGCGGTGGAGCCTTCTTCATGTCTGTTTCCTTTGGTCCTTGAGTCCTCGTACCTCGATCATCGGATTGTCCCCCGTCAACCGTGAGAACATCCGCACTCCATACCGCTCTGCCATCTCCTCCGCCTTCAGATGGGTCGTGTACCACGTCGGACGTCGGTCCTTGTACCTCGCGTCCACCATGAGATCCAACAGCGATCCAACCCAATCCTCCGCCTTCGCTCGCTCCGCCCCGAGATCGTCGATCACCAAAACCGGTGACGTGGCCATTGCGTCCATGATGCGCGTACAGTCCTCGAGCCCACCGTCCCGCAGGCTCGCCACCCGCATCCGATTGGCGATCGCCGGCCACGCCGCCCACGTCAACCACGGATCGAACGCGCGCCGCCCCGCCGCTTGTATCTCGCCCGCGATTTTCTCGCGAGCCATCTTCTTCACGAGCGCCGCGATCGCGAACGTTTTCCCGATCCCCGCCGTGCCACGCAGCCCGAACCCCTTCACGGGAATCTGCCCCGCCAGCATCGCCCGCACCGTACGCGCCGGCATTGCCTCGACGATCGTGTCGGGGATACCGAACACCTCGGCATCCATCTCGCGATCTGACAACCCTGCTCGCCGGAGCCATCGGTTCAGCCGCTGATCGAACCGCGCCACCATCTCCTGCACCTCCACCGTGAGACGCGCCGCGTCCGCCTCACTGCGCGCGCACCCCGGACACATCGCCCGCCCGTCACCCATGTCGATCAGCCGCGAGAACCGGCCCCGGCATACCCCGCACTCCGGCCAGTTCGCCGTGTCCCCGACAAGGCCCTTCAGCACCTCCCCCGCGACCTCTCCAATCGACACCGGCCCCGATGTTCCACGTGGAACATCCACCCCAGCCCCGACGCTATCCCCTTCACTCATGGCTTGTTAGCCTCCGTGTAATCCCGCGCCTCTCGACTCCGCATCGTCTCCCGCCCCCCACCTCGGTTTTGCTCCGCGTCTAGCCAGTTCCTGACGAACGCCCGGACCCCGCGCAGCGTTTTCCGCTTCCGCGCCGACAGCGACCACGCCCTCATCCTCCTGAACTCCGCCCGCACATCCACCCCGGGGAACAGCCTCACCCATTCCTCAAACTCCGCCACGCTCGGCACCCACCCCTCACCCCCCGCTAACGGGATCTCCTCCACCGCCGCCCCCGTCGTCTCGCGAGGGTCCACCGATTCGGCCCCTGCCGCTACGCCACGCCTCGGCCTAGCCGCTCGCGCCCCCTCCAGCGACTCGGGCACCGTTCCTGCCAGTTCCACCCCTAGAACGGGCTGTGAGTCAGTCGTGGGCCCGGGCGAAGCGAAGCGAGCCGGGCAATCGTCTTTTGACTCTTCTTCCTTCTTCCTCTGCTTCTGCTTCTTCTTCTGCATGGGCTGACCACGGCTGACGGACGCTGACTCACGCTGACGCGTCATCGTGGAGTTCACAAGTCGCTCACGTCTCCGGGCCGCCGCGTCCCGGTTCTGCGCGCGGCGCACCTCCTCATCCCTCATCGCCCGGTATTTCGCGTAGTTCACAATCTGCCATCCCCAATCCCGCGAGTCGTCCATCGGAACCAGCCGCCGCCCCTGCTCCTCCGTCGAACGCGATCTCGAATCGGGTGCGCACAACATCTCGATGGCCACGCGCACCCGCCCCAACGGAACCCCCGTCAGCGCCGCGATAACCTCCTGCGTCTGGTCGATGAACCCGTCCGCGTCGCAGTTCGCGATCATGTAGACGAACACCAACTGCGCGTCCGCTTGCCCAACCATTGAACCCTGCCACAGAGACGCGAACACTTTCCCGAACACGTCACGCCCCCCCGCCGTCGTTCACCCCCATCGCCGCCCTTTCCATCTTCAGCATGATCTCGACCGCCGCGTAGTCGATCCGGGTTCCGTTCGATCGCATCTTCAGCGCGGAAAACCTCGCCTCCCCGATCCGTTCGATGGTGAAGTCGCGCTTCTTCTCCCAATACTGGTCCATCATCCTGTGACACCCCGCACACCACGCGAAGTAGTTGTCAGGATCCCACCGCACCGACCACGCGCCGCGCGTGAATACATGGCACCACGCGAGCCACATCGTTCGCCGGCACCGCTGGCACGCCCCCCACCACTGTTTCCGCCCCTCATCCTCCACCAGCGCCGCACCCGCGCGAATCATGCACACGTCGCGCGCGAGATCGTCCAGCCTGTTCTCCTGCGCCACCGTGAGCCCCGCCCGCGTTCCCTTGCGTCGATTCCGCATCCCTGCTCCCTTCCGGCGTTCCCCCGGCGCGGTCCTTCTCTCCCAAGATCGTCCCGCGCCGGGGTACTGACCGCCTAGTCGGACGCCTCGGGCTTCCCTTCATCCTCCACGACGCCCGCACCGGAACCCGCTGGCTTGCGCTCCTTCGCGCCCCCACCCGAGTCCCCCGCCGTCGCGACCGATCCTTCCGCCGCTTCGGCCTTCCCCTTCAGTCCAGCAACGCCACGCGCAGCCTTCGCCGCCGCGCGCTCCGCCGCCTTCGGATCGGGGAACATCTCATCCACCGTCGCCTCGCCTTCCTTCACTGAGTTGACCATGCCCTTCAGCGCCACGAAGTCGTCGAGCCCCACATCGTCCACCGTCGGCTTACCCAGCGCCGCCAGCACCCGCGCTTCGTCCACGCCGCGCTTCTGCATCCACGCGAAGGTTTCCGCGCGTCGCGTCGCCAGCGTCTGAACATCTCCCGCGATCAGCCGCCGGACCTCGATGTAGACGCTGATCCAAAACGCCTTCGGGATGCCCGCGAACACCGCGTTGCGCTGCGCGATCGCACACGCCGCATTTCCCGTGACCCCGATCATGTCCGCCCCGTACCGCTGCCCGTACTTATCCACGATCCGCCGCCGGACCTCGCGCTCGATGCGCACGTTCCGCTGGAGATCGAAGAAGAAGCCGACCGAATAGACGAACTGCGAATCCTCACGCGAGATCCGCGCGCCCGCGCAGCAGTTCCCCCACGCGGACAAAACAATCTCGCCGAGGCGCGCCGACGGCCCTTCGATGTTTTTGCCATCGCGGGGAAGGGCGTACATGCACTCCTCGGCGATTTCCTCCGAGTCCGTCGCCATTTCAAGGCACTCCGCCCTGAACCTGCCGATGGACCTCGGAAACTTTTTCGCCGTCACGATCTGCACGTCTAGCTGCTCTCGCTCGATGCGAACGGACTCCACGACGTCATCCACCTGCAACGCCAGCGTCATCCCCGGACCCCTTTCGATTGAGTGAACAGGAACCGCCGGGACCCCGGCTGTTCCACCGTCGCCTTGTCCAGTTCCGCGTTGACCATCTCCGCCGCCACTACACGGTTCCCCGCCTCGTCTCCCGTCAACATCGCCGCGACCATCGCGATCATGCGCTCCGTGAACCCCGCGAGATCCCGAACTTGTCGCCCCTTCGTCAGCTTCCAACTCACCCGCCACCCGTCACCCACCATCCCCGGCGCTTCGCCAATCGCGACTTTCAGCCGATTCTCGGCAGCGGTCTTGACCGCTTCCCAGTTCTCGATGCTCTGCCTCGCGTCGACAAGATCCAACGATGCCCGTTCATCCTGTTCTCCAGCCCTCGCGACCTCCCCCGCCTCCTTCGGCCACCGTTTACGAATCCAATCCCGCGTGGCCTGCGTTCCTCCGATCGGCGGACGCTCCCCCCGCACCACGTGCATGTCCCACCAACGCAGCAACTCACCGATCATCCACTTCTCGACGTCGGGATTGCGCCGCAGCGTGAACATCCGGAAGTCGCTACCGCCGATCAGGACCGCTATATCCCACACCGGGAGCCCCGTGACCATCATGTAGTGGCAACACTGGACCACGTACTCCATCGGAACATGGTCGGTGCCCGAATCTCCCCACTCGTGCGCGCGATGGATGCTCGACGTCTTGATCTCAACGCCGCGATCTTCCCCCACTACCAACCGGTCCGGCGTCCCCATGAGCACGTCGAACTCGGGGTGGCGCACGATCGTCTCCGGATTCCAGACGACGCGTCGCGTCTCCAGTTCATAACGTCGCGCGATCGCCGGCTCCAACTCCCGCCCCCACCACGCGAAGTTTTCCAGCGTGGCGCTCCGCTCCCCCCGATCCTCTCCCCGCTTGTCCAACCAGATGTCGAACGGCGACGTGTACGGTGACAGCCCTAGAATCGCCGCCGCGTCACTCCCCCCGATTCCCGACCGCCGTTCCTGCAACCATCGTTCCCGCTCCTGTTCCGCCTGCGTCTCCCGTCCCATGCCCCTTGACCCTCCGCTGTTGGTAGATGTCCTCCAACCGCACCCGCCCCCCGCTCAACGCGACCAACGTCATCGCCCGCTCCGCCCTCGGCGTCGTGTCCCCCGAGATCCATTCGTAGACGCACTTGTGAGTCACCCCGACCCCGCGCGCCGTCAACTCACGTACCACCCGCTCGACGGAATACCGCTTCACCCACGAACCGAACCGCGTGTTCCAGCGCGGCCGGAAACGAAACGCCCCGGAGGTCCGTGCCTCTCGCTGGACCTCCGGGGCTCCACTCTCCGCTCCCCTCGTCATGGCGGGGAAACTACACGCACCCCGCCCGTCGAATCAAGCGCCCTTCCGCCCTACGCAGCCGCGGGCTTCGGCACCGCCTTCTTCAACCGCAGCAGGCGTTCGAGGAACGTGCGCCCGAGGGTTTCGTAGAGCACCATCGCCCACCCGGCATTGGTCATGCCGCTCAACACGACGCCCACCGCATCCGGCACCGCATCGAACGCCCCCGCGAATGCCGTTCCCGTCGCCAACTTCGCCACGATGTAGCCGAGGGTATTGATCCATCCGATCGTCGCGTTCGCGATCTTCGAGAGCGGTGGGTAATACTTCTGCGCCACGCCCCACAGCAGCATGATGCCGACCGCCCACCCATCAAAAATCGCCTTCACGCTCTCCGGCGTCGCCGCCGCCGCTGCCGCCGATCCGGCAAGTACCGCGACCACGAACGCCACGACACCTAGCACTCGGACCACCTTCATCGGTTCCTCCTTGCCGGGACTGTCAGGGCCGCCCCGCTCACCCTTTCAACAGCGACAAAACCTTGAAGATGGAATCCGACGCACTCGCCGCCGCGAGGATGATGATCGCCAGCCAGAACTGCGGCTTCTTCCAGAACTCCATCCTATCCGCCACGCCGTCGAATCCCTGCGCAATGCGGTCCGCCTCCTCGGTGATGTGTTCCTTCACTTCCTCCACCGCACTCTGCCGACCGGATTTCTGCTCGTCGTGGATCTCGCGCAACAGGTCATTCGATTCCTTCTGCGTCGTCGCGACCTGCCGAGTCGTCGCGGCGTTATCTCCCACCGTCGCCGCCAACTTCTCCGTGACCTCCAACTGACGCCGGAACAGTTCCTCGCTGACCATGTTCACGCCGCGAGCCTCCTCACCAGATCGAGGTCAAATCGCGTCCCCGGACAACTCTTCGCTGGGTTGAAGTCGTGGTGTCCTACGATGTTCGTCACCGGTATCCCGAACTCCGTCCGCCACGGCACGATCACGCGCCGCACCAAGCACTCGATCATCTTAAGGGGAGGGGCCGTGAGGTCGAAGTTGCCCACGCAACACACGTGCAACGCGACCTCGTTCATCCGGCCCTGTGGGCACGCCGCCGCCATTGCATGCACCCCGCGACCGAACAGCGCTTGGAATCGGTACGCGGCAAGGTCAGGATTCTCCGTCACCACTTCCACCCCTGCGTGGTAGCCAATGTCGCGCCACAGATGTTTCGGGTCCTCGCGGTGAAACTTCTCGATCGCCGCCCATGACACCGTGGTCCCGTCATCGGTCAGTGAGTGGTGAACCATGATGTGCGTCGGAATCCGCATCGCGTCCTCCTACACCAACTCGAACTCCAACCGTCCTTCCAATACCGCCGACGACAACCACCGCACGCCCAACCGCTCCACGATCCGCGCCAGCCTCGCCGGGTAGATCCACGCCCCTACTGCCCATGCCTGCGTCACCCCCAGCGACAAGTGAACGCCAGCCCCCGAAACAGACGCCACGTTGACCACCTCCCAATCGAACGCGTTCACCCACAGAATCGCCAGCCCGTCCGCGACGTATGGCACCAACTCCGCGTCCCCGATCGGCACCACCACGTCCCCCGCAGAGATTCCCGACGCCAGCCGCGATCCATACTGCCACAACGGCACCCCGATGCCCTCCTCCTGCGAGGAAAACACCATCCCAGCCGCCAGTTGCGCCTCCCTCGCTTCGACCGCGACGATCTCGAGTTCCATGCGCCGAATCGAGCCCCCACCCAATCGGATGCGCTGCTCGCGCGTGTCGTAGCCCGCAAGGATGTCCGTCTTGTATTCGACGCGCTCGATCGAGCGATCCGTCTCAAGCGTCCACGCTGCCGGCGGCGCGGTGAACTCCACGAACAGGACGCGACGGTACTTCGGGAATGCCGCCTCGGCCGCGCAGTCATCCACCGTCACCGCCACGGGCGTGTGTGTCACCAACTGCGCGCCGATCGTCCATGAGTGGACGTGCGTCGCGATCGACGATCGCCGCGCCGCGCCTCCCTCGCTGACTTCCGTCCTAAGGACCGTCGGTGATGAAGTGACGCCGGTCAGATTGGAATGGGTATGCGTCGGCGCTGTCGGCGCGCAATCCGCCGCCGTGTGAGCGTGCTGACTCGATCCCCCCACCGTGATTCCTGATTCGCCGTTTGCCCCCGCCGCTTTCAGGAACCGGTCATCCATCGCAGCCACACGCGACCACCCCGTCGGGACCGTCGCCGCCGGCCCTCCCCACATCGCAACGGTCTTGTCCGGCAGACTCGGCCCCGGATTCTCGTTCCGAAAGACGTTCAGCTTGGTAAACGGAGGTTCGCCATTCGCTTCCTCGATCTCCGTCGTCACGGAGTCGATGGTCTGCGTCGCCGCCGTCAGCGAATAGGCATGCGTATGGCCTACCGCGCTGAACACCACATCCGGACTGTCGTCGATGTTCGACGTCCCAAGCGTCGCCGCCGCCGTCGTTCCCGTCCCCGCGTGCGCGACCGCCGTGTGGGTATGGGCAGGCGAGACGTGGCCATGCGTGGCGCTTCCGCCCACCGCCCCGCCGTCACCTCCACCAGCCGCACCCTTCGGGAAGCGATCCTGAAAGGCGCGCGCCCAACCCAACGGCACATCGTCTGCAACGCGCAACGCGCACGCGCCCGCCGGAACACCCGTCGGCGTCCCGTCGCTCTGGATGAAGAGCACTTCCACGAATGGTGGGTCATTCACCGTCGCGTTGACGGTGATCGCGAGTCCGTTCGTGATCGCTGTCGCGGGATCGCTCCCCCCCACGACATGCGAATGCGTCGAGGAAATCGGGCCAGCCCCTGCGATGAACGAGGGCGGCGTGAACGTCGCCCCGCTTACGCCATGAAGGTGTGAGTTCTGGATCGGCTGATGTGATGGCGACGTATGCGCATGGCTGACGTTTCCGCGATCCGTCGCAAGATCCCCGTCCGCGCCCGTCGGCGCTCCGCGCACATAGCGCGCATCAAGCGCCGTCTCGCGCACCCATCCCGCCGGAATGCTCGCCGCCGTCCCCGGCCACATGACGATCACTCCGCTAGCTATCCGCACGCCTCTGCCGCTCCCTCGCCAACGCCGCGTGCTCCTCCAACTCTACCAGCACCTCGCGGACCTCCTTGACGATCTCCCGCAACGCCCCCCCGTTGTGACTCACCGATCGCACCTCCGCCGCTTTCACGGCGTCGGGCACAAGCTGGCGCACCGTCACGCAGTAGTCCGTGACGTACTGAAACACCTCTTCCACGCCGTCGCGCTCGATGGTGATGTGAATCACAGGGTCTGGAGCCACGCGTTGCAATCGTCCAACTGCACCTTCACCTCGGAAACCATCGCCGCAAAGTCCGCCTTGATCTCCGTCCGTCCGGTGTTATTGATCCACGTCGGGTGTTGCGCAACGTGGTTGACCACCTCGCGCTGCTCGATCGCGTGAGACACCGCCGCATTGAGCGTGTCGAGGAACTGTTGCAGATTGCTGACCGCCACCGTGCCCTCCTACGCGGACGCCCCGTCCCCTGATCGAGACGGGGCCATCCGCATCCGTTCCGTTTACGCCTCCGCGAACTCCACCGCCGCATCGAGGTTCGTGCTGAGCAGCCCCGAGACGTTCGTCACCTCGGCATTGCCGTTGGCGCCCGCGTTCGGCTTCAGTGTCAGCATCTGCTCCGGATCGTTCGTGAACCAGCCGCCGAACCCCCCTTGAGCCGACGCCCCCACCATGACGCGCGTCACGGGCGTTGTCCCACCCGTGATCGCCGTCGCATCCGTGAACCATGTCGTTGCCGCCGCCGCCGCGTCCGGATCTCGCCTCCCCGGCGTGTACGCCGTCCCGCCCGACCCGGCCACCGCGAAGGTCTTCAGCCGCAGAATCACGCCGCCCGCCGCCGCCATTCTCGCCGCGACCGACAGCCCGCTGATCTTGCACGCCCGCTGATTCGCGATCGTCAGAGCGCGCAGCGTGTTGTTCTCCGTCCCCGCCGACGCGTTGGACGTCGTGGAACGGACCACATCGTAGTAGAACACCGCTTCCTCCTTTTTCGATTCCGCCCTACGGAAGCACCGGAGGCACGGAAAGCTGATCTTGGTCGTACAGAATCCACGCATCTACGTTGACGTTGTTCACCGGCGTCCCCGCGTTCCCTTGAAGCTGGAACCGCACGTTCGGGCTTCCGATCCACTCAGGTTCGCCGGTCGCACCCGACACCGGCACGACAAGCACCATGAGCGCCGTCGTGTCCTCCAGCCCGTTCATGAGGAGCCCCGACGCTGGCGACGTTATGACGAGCGGAATCGACTGCGTGCTGCCACCAGCCGGCGTCCACGCGGCGCGCGCGTTCAATCCCTGCGACGCCGCCGCGTTGTCGCCACCCCAAAACTTCAGGATGATCATCTTCGCGAACATCGTGTTCTGCAACACGCCGAGCTCCACCACCGCGCCCGCGCCGATGTCGATCGCGGTCACGAGTCTGACTTTCTGTGTTACGAGCGCCATCTATCCCTCCCTCGACATCTTCTTCACCACTTCCTCCTCCGCCAACGGAAGCTCGATCCCTGTTCCGAACCGATCGCAACCGTCGCAGAGGTAGAACATGAACTCCGTGCTCGCAAACGTATAGCCACCAAACTTTCTGCAACTCGCGCAGTAGACGGGCGTCGCTTCACCGAACGGCGTCCGGATTGATCCCGTCCGCTCTCGCGGACGCGAATCAGGGAACAGCTTCCGAAGCGCCTCGATCAACCCCGCCATTTCGGCCTCCGCCTTCGCGCCGTCTCCATCCTTCGCACCGCGTCGATCAGCCTGCCGCTCTCCGTCATCCGTCGCCACACCAGCAGGTTGATCATCTGGAAGGACGTCAGCCCCGCCACAACGGCCTCCATCTCCACCCTCACCACGCTGTTGAGCCCGGTAATCCCCGAATCTGCATCCTCCGTCGTCCACGTCTGCGACGTCCCCGTGAGCCCCGAGTAGGTGCGCCTCAGCACGTTTGTCTGATCGTACAGCCGAATCGTGTACGTCGTCCCAACCTCCGGACTCGCCGTCGCGCCCGCGTCACCGTATCCCCATGTCCCGAGCCGATTCCGGTGACTCCACGTCATCGCGAACGCGCCCGAGATGAACGCCGGATAGGAGACCGCATTGACCTTGAAGTTGGTCGGCACGTACGGCTTCAGCGCCCTTGACGCCAGCACCAGACTCAACTCCTCCGACTCCGCAAGACTCCGCACCCCGAGGCTGCTATACGGCACCAGCTTCACCCTCACGGTCGTATCCGCGCTGTACGCCGCCTCCGTCACCAACCCGCCGCCTTCGGAGATGAACCACACCCGCGCGCCCGGAGCGTGGGGAACCGGGGTCGTGTCCATCACGCCGCGCACCAACCCCGTGAACGTATAGGACCCATCGCTGTTCGCCGACATGAACTGCCACGCGATCAACTCTCCGTCGATCAGGAACACCGATCCGCCCTGCTCGAAGTCTGCCGCCGACGGAGGCATCAGCGTCTCCATGAGCGGACCCGCTTCGACGCGGATCGACGTCTCGACGTATCCGATGCCACCGCTCCCCGATCCACCGGACAGAATCCCGGTCGGGGTCAGTTCCCGAATCTCGTTCGTCAATGCGTAGTTCGAGCCCTCCGGATCGCTCCAGACCTGCACCCCCGCCGCTGCCGGATTCCCCGGCGCTGCCAACGCCAGCGCCAACCGCTCCGGCCCCACCACCATCGCGAACGGACACTCCACCAGCGCCTGCGCCTCCAGCGGCCCCGGAATGCCGATCGGGTCCACCCACGACGTCGCGGCCGGCGGCGCGTAGGCGAGCCATCGGACCCCGTAGATGTCCTGTGTCGTATCGACCATGATCCGCCCATCGCGCGGATCTCCGTCCCTGATCCGCGTCACCCGACACGGCATGTCCTCAATCTGGTAGTCGGGCCACGTCAGTCGAAATACCTCGCCCGGTGCGAAGCGCCACGCCGTCCGATTCGTGTCCAACTCGAACGCCTTCAGAGGGAATGACACGGTTCTCAGCACGCGCGCCGCCGCCCGCTGCGCCCCCGCCGCCGTGGACAGCCCACGAAACGCGAACTCCTCCTCCGACACCTCACCGCCCTGCGCCTGAATGCTCGCCAGATCCTGCGCCTGCGCCACGCGCTCCGAGAAGTTCTCCCCACGATCGACGTAGCGGATCTTCACCACGTTCCGCGTGTCGCCCCACGACGGGACCGCCATCTTGCACCCGCGCACGGACGATGGGTCCATGCGCGTCAAGTCCTCGACGTTGTAATCCGGCCTCGCTAACTTCAGCCGCTGCTTGCCCGTCGCCGGATCGGTGTACGTCACCCCGTCAACGTGCCGAAGGATCTCGGCGATCAACTCCTTCGCCGTGGACTGCCCATCGAACACCATCGACAGCCCCATGCCTTCCTCGAACAGCGTGTCGGCCGCCTCAACGAACGATCCGACGTCCACCAGCGCCGCCGGCATCGCACATCCCCATGCCGTGTTGGTCATGATTTCGTGGATCATGCACGCCGGATTCGCGTCCCCGCTGATGTTCTCTCGCCCACCCGCAAGCCCGAGCGTGTTCGGGCACCGCCTAACCACGAACGCGATCAGCTTCAGGTACGCCGACGTCCCGACGTACATCCTACGCGCCACCGCGTACGCGATCCCGAAGTAGGCCGGCAGCGCCGCCCCGATCACCGACTGGAGGTAGTCGTTCGCGGTCTGCGTCTGCGTGCCCTTGTAGACCTCCAACGTCCCGACGATTCCGCCTTCGCGCTCCTCGCCCCCGAACAGCGTCGGCGCATTGATGCCGAACGTCGTCTTGTCCGTCGCGTCCGTCACCGTCACGCCCGGCAACTCGCGATCCGCGTCTGCCATCTTCGATCGCACCGTGACATCCGCCCCCGTTGACAACCCCCACAACCCCGCCGATGTGAAGATCCCGCCCGCTCCGTTCGACAATCCCAACTCGCCCGCGAGTCCCGCGAACCCGAACACGAACCGCCTCGGCCCCGTCGGGTAGTCGCTGCTCCACGACGTCGGGAAACCGACAATCGTCACATCCGTGCCCATCTGCTTCCCCATGAGGACCGACGCGGACGTGTTGTAGTTGCTCACCACGCCGTTGGCCTTCCACGCATCGAACCCGTCACGCAGGAGGTGCGCTGTCAGCGTGAACCCCTGCCCGTCATAGATGCACGAGAAGGACACCCGCGCGCCGCCTCCTTCCGTCGCCTCCTTTGTGTTCAACGCCAGCGCGATCGCATCCGCGAACGCGGCCCCCGACTGATAGATCCCCGGAACGATCGTCGCCGTTCGATCCGTCGCGGCCCCGCCCGTGATGCGCACCGCGTAATGGATCTCATCCGAAACGCCCGCCGCCACTTCATACCCATACGCGACCCGCCACGTCGCGAACCCGATCGCCGTCTGCATCGCCGTCTCCGCTGCGCGCGCCAGCGTTGTAAGATTCGTGTACGTCCCCGGCGGGATCAGCGCGGTCGTCCACGGCGGAGGACCGTTCCCGAAGATGATCTTGTTGATGTTGTTCGTGACGTTCACCGACCCCGACGGGATCGCTCGATCGTCAAACCGGATTTCCGTCACCTCGTCAATGGGTCCATGGCACAGCACCAACTGTTGTCCGAGGTTGTACCTGTATCCCGTTGTCACTTTCTGTGAACTGAACAGGCCGGTCTTCACCTTCTTCTTGATCGCCGCCACGATCAAGTCGCCATACCAAACGACGTTTGGCGCGCGCAGCTTCACCGTCCCGAACACCACCGGAATCGGCCTCCCCGCCTCCGCCGTCGGCACGCGGAGATCCCCAATCCCCGACGGCGACGGCGCACCGAACTTCGGACGCGGCCGGAGCAGTTCACCAATGACGGTGAACCCGACCCACAGGAAAAACGCCAGCCAGAAGGCCACTAGATCAAACTCCCGTCGTACGGATTCCGTGTCGGAATCCTTGGGAACCCGAGATGCCGTGGCAGGTTCGAGAACTTCACCGCGCACGTCGTCTCGGTTCGGTCGTCCCCGGCGTACGCGTCGAACGCCTGCGCCACCGCCAAACCCTCGAACGCGTTCATGAGTTCCACCGTCGCCCCGACATGCGACACGATGAAGCGCCTTTCTCCGCCCGCCAACTCCATCCAGCCGTTGTTGAACCATCCATCCGGCCGCGTGCTGTAGATCGCCGCCGTCACCGTGACGCCGCTGAACCCCGCGACCGTCCCGCTATCCTTGAACGCGTTCTTATCGACGGTGCATCCCGTCCCGTACAGGTGATGATTGCATTGCGCCTGAAACACCATGCTCGGAATCTTCTTCAGGAGAAGCTGTCCGATCGGCGCGCACACCAGCGACGCCTGTGGACCCTCGAACGTGCACGACAAGATTTTACCCACGAACCGAATCACCGTCTCCGGGTCCCCTCGGTGCTTCCGATAGACAACTAGTGACACCGGGGCCGGAGGCAGGAACCCCACGAACAGCAAGGCCACCGCGTTCGTCCTCGGGACGACTACCGTCATGTTCCCCGCCTGATCTTCCTGCGACTGATCCG
>Ga0137457_1000155_pt1 | contig 18167 bp, 29 predicted proteins | sample EasRivERMGT630_2_FD_102321 | JGI IMG/M metagenome (GOLD analysis project Ga0137457, IMG submission 102321) | Soil microbial communities from meander-bound floodplain in the East River, Colorado, USA - East River MetaG ERMGT630_2 | ecosystem: Environmental > Terrestrial > Soil > Floodplain ...
CCCCTCCCACCCGCGGATAACACGGGGGTCGTGCCCGCCGTCAAAGATGTCCTGCACCGCGTCGAGGACGGAGGATTTGCCTTGGCCGTTAAAGCCTACCAGCACCGTGCAGGCCCCGACAGAGATCTTCATGGACTCGATGGCCTTGAAGTTTGCGATCTCGATTTCAACCAGCCGCCGCTCGCTCATGCGTACCTCCCGAAGCATCGCGCAATATTCCTAGCAACCAAGGAATTGAGAATTTCATCGTCAGGTTTGCCGTCCACTGATTTACGGAGGATTTCAAACGACTGCTGTTCGTTGAGACTCCTGTTGATTCGGCATGGCCTATCTGTGGTTACTTTGGTTGATGCCGCTGCGAGAATTTCACGCGCGCGAGCGACTGTCATTGATGGACGCCAGAGATCACTTCGGCCCCACCGAGTAATCCGAAATTCCGCGTTATAGCAATCTGATAGCTTCATAGCCGCGACCTCCGTGTGGTAGGCGTCGGGCCAGGCGCCGGCTCCTTCTCTTTGGGAGAGGTTCGGATAACTTCAACCACATCGGCGTACCGCGCCGCCGGAATCTTCATCGCATTCTCGATACCGGCCTGCTTCAGCATGGCGTTGATATCGGCCTGCGACCAGCCGGAATCCGCGGCGACCGTCAGGAGGTTCAAGTGCTGTTCTTCGTTGATGTACTCGGTTGTGTCGGGCGGGGGTTCCTGTTTAGGAGGTTCTGGTTTCTGCTCCTGCTTCCCGCCGCGCAGCGATGCAATCTTCTGCTCCGCGACCTTCTCGGATTGCCCAGGCTCGCCGGACGGATTCTTTTCCCGCATCTCGTCATCCCAAGTTGATTCCCCGTCGCGGATTGACTGGCCAATTTCACGGAGGTCGTTCCACTCCTTGGTGGAGATTCGGTCGATTGGCTTGCCAGCCCACGCCTCAATGTCGATCGGCTGGATTTTCAATTTGGCAAACCCGTCGATAACCGCCTTGATAGCGGCTTCGCGCTTGTTTGCGTCCTCAAACTCACCTTTCAGCGCCCCGACGATGATCTGCTGCATCTCCTCAACGATGTCGCCTGGGAGCAAGCGGAGTCCCTGGGTGCGAATGGCCTTCGAGATCAGGGCGTTCTGCTTCGTAATGACCTCGTCATCGGTTGCGACGCAGATGTAGACCGGATCGCCGTAGGTATTGACGCGCTCACCAAGGACTTCCCGGCCCTTCGGCGGCTCAATTTCGCCAGTCTTTTTGTTTTCGAAGCCCCGCCGCTCAACGGTCTTTTGAATCTGAACTTCCGTCGCGTACCCGGTGTTGGCTTCGAGGTCTACCACCACCACCCGGCAAATCCGCATCCGGTCGTCGTCGTAGACCGTCGAGACTTCCGGAAAGATGTTGCGGTAGCAGCGCAGGGCCGCCTCCACGAACCGGATGGACGGGCCTTCAATCCGGGTGTTGCCTTGCGGCTTGCTGTACCGGGCCACGGCCGCGAATCCCGGCCGCTGGCATTCCTTCTTCAACTCCACCCGGAACTGCTCGATGTTCCGCCGGTTCTGGTGGGCTACGATGTAGCGGGCCTGCACCGCCGCCTTCTCGCGTTCTGCTACCGCCCGCGCCGCCGTCTCGGCATAAGGAACGATCTCCGATTGTCCAAAGCCGACAGTCTGTAGTTGGCCGCCTCCCGGCCTCACGGTTAAATCAGTGCTCATTCAGTCCTTCCTTTTCGGTCTTACTCAACGCCGCAATCGTGGCGTCAACGGCCAACGCGGCGGCAAATTCCTTGGCATCCTCGACCAGCGGGCAGTGCGGCTCGTGCCCGTGCCAATGCTCGCCGTCGCATTCCTTGCACCAGCGCTCATCGACGGGGCGCGCGGGCTTGCGAGGTTCAAGCAGCAGGCCGATGGGGCGGTCGGGTAGGTCACGCATCACGCTTCCTTCCATATCTCGGCGAAATGATCCTCTGTTGCGCCAAGTGTTGCGCGAGCGGAATACCGCGAGTCTTCGGTGCGCGCCAGAATGCGGCAGATCTCTTCGGAGAGACCGTCATCGCCCATCGACCGGCGGCTAGCGCCTTCCTTGACCAGATCCCAAATGTCTTGACACGCATACTCAAACCGGCGACGCGAGGCACGTTCCGACTCGGCCGTTACCCGCTCAATCTGCCACATAGCGATCTCTCTGCTGAAGTGCTGCGTGCGCGATTCCTCCGGGTTCTCGTTGAATTTCTGCGCCGCAAGAGTCGCTAAAGCTCTCGCGGTCTCAGGGGTTTCGCATAATTGGGTCTCGTAGTAAATCGATCCGCTCCCGATCCCTGTCTCTTCGCACATGTACGAGACAGGAGAATCGCCATGGGCGGGATGGGTGTCGATCTTAATAGAGCCGATCGTCAGTGCTTGCGGCTCGCTGGCGACGTATTCGATCACGCGCGGGACGTATTGCGATGAAGAGAGCTCCTCGCATCGAGGGCAAGCAATCTCGAACTCAAGTCCTGCGCCGCTGGTAACCTTCCACTTCTTGGTGTCCAGGCAGTCGGGGCACGGCAGGAACCTCACTTGGCGCGTGGTCCGTGGATGGTAAACGGTTTGCCCGATTTTAAACCGTGGAGTCGGAATGTCCATAAATTCAGTCCCTCGCCGCGCCCAGGTGGGCATGAACCAACACGTCGGCGTCTTTCGCCCACGCCCGGAAGTAAAGCAAACCAACCCAGTCCCGATGGGCCGAAAGTGACGGCCACGTGAAAACACACCCCTGCGTGACCCTGGCTACGAAGAAAGTTTGCTCCCACTTGCGTAGCGCATCGCCATCCTGTGGATCTATTCGCGGATCACGCACCGCGCCCAGGTGGGCATCGTGCTTCGTAATTTGCTCACTCGCGTCGAAATCCGCGTCGATCCGCCCGTACCGCGCTACCGCGTCCAGCCCGATGCAATTCGGATTCGGGCACGCGGGGAATAGCAGCTTCGCCCCGCAGTGCGGGCAGAGCGGAAAGGCGGGCGGTTCCATGCCGTCGTACTCGCCGGGTTCTGCCCGGTACCGGCCTTGCTGCTGGAGCGCGGCAATGCGGGCTTCGCGTTGGGCCAGGCGGAGGCCACGGAGGCGGGTGTTCATGCGGCCTCCTGAGTGGATTGCTGGCGGGTCATCGCTTCAGCAAGGCGCGGGGTAGCCGGAACAGAGGGCTTGCCCGAAGTTGGCCGGTTCGGCATATCAGCCTCACCGTTGGTCGAGCGGGACTTATCACCTTGCTCGTCCCGACGCAGCCTTTCCCGCCTACGCTCGCCGCCAGCAAACTGGTGGGAGCCAACCTCACCCAGAAGGGTCGAGGTACCGTGCCCCCAAAGATCGAAAGCTACGGGGCCGCCATGCGTAGCGACGGCCCCGCCCGGCTGGAGGAGAAGGAGAGCCGGGAAAGTCATTGTGCCCGTCAGTTCACTCGGCATCGCGCACCTCCGTGGCCGTCTGGCCTGGGTTCTCGCAGGCGAGCGGATCGGCTAGCGCCTGTGCGGCCATGCGGGATTCGAGCAATTGCGCGGCTTCGTGGCGGGCACTTTGCAGGGCGAGGGCGTCGAAGGTGTCCACAAGCACCACCTTCCCCTGGATCACCGCCGCGTTCCATTCGTCGTGCTCCCGGACCAGCGCAACCAGCAGAGCGGCGTCACGCTCAGCCTGGGCGATTTCCACGCGGTCGGTTTCCGTAAGGTAGCGATTTTCGCTCACTTCGCGCCGCCTTTCGCCTTCGCCAGATGCGCCTCAAGCACGCGCTCCAAGTGCGCCTCCGGACCCACGCCGCGCTCAATAGCCTGAATCTTGAAGCGCTTCCACAATTCGGCCTTCACACGCGGCCTTTTCGCTGGTTTATCCATCGTTTTCTGCTCCACGGACACCAGCATAAATCCATTCTGTACAAACTGTCAAGAGACTTGTTGAACTATTTTCGGGCGCCTGTGCGCAGCGTGCAGACGGTGGGTCTACTTCCGATCAGCGGTGGTTGTCGCGGAGGGACCGGACGACTTCGGTCATCTCCGTCATGGCGCGGGTGTTGTTCGTAAGCGCAGCCTCGTACTTGTCCTGCCGGGCGTCGCTGCTGGCTTGCATCTGCTTTGCCATCGCTTCGATGACTTTCGAGCTGTTCTCCGCGATCCGCTCGAAGCGGTCCAGCATCTTGAAAACAACCCATCCGAGCAATGCCGCGCTCGCCAATGAAGGGCTGGCGTTCAGGATTGCCTTAACGGTTTCGTCCATTCCCCGCGTCCCCCTCTTGAACTATTTTCGGCAACCAGCGGACGTAGCGAACAGTCTCGAAAATAACCCCGATGCTCGCAACGGCGGCGGCGTACTCAACCGCCGCGATGTTCCAGCCCATCGCCTCCGTGGCGCGGTGTACGCCCTCCGCGAAAAGCCACACGATGAAGGCCGCGAGCACCAGGTTGTACTGCGCCGGCATAAGGCGAGCAACCCGCATCCCCAATAGGGCGAGCAGAGCCGGAACAACGAAGAACGGCACGATCACAATGATACTCGCGGCTGTCCTCATCTGTGCCGCTTTATTGCCGAGAGGAGCCGCTCGGTAGCTGCGTCGTGGCGGTCCTCGCAGTCCGCTTTCCACCACCGGCGAAGGATTGATTTGAACCAGCCCATAAGCCTCCAGGGGAAGAATATGACGGTCAGGGTGTGGACGGGCCAGGCCGATACCAGGAGCGCGGCCCCGGCGCAAAGTGCAAGGCTGGCGAATGCCTCGGGGCGATGCCGCCACTCAAGGCGCACCCAGACTGCCCCAAGGTCCAACAGTACGGCTGGAAACATAATAGTGTCGATGAGGAGTTCGGCTGCGGGTGTCATGCAACTGGTAGTGGCAATCACGGTTCCTTCGTTGCGTTATCAGTCAGTTGGCCGCTTCCGGCTCCGTCCTGGTTTCCTTCACGGTCGTTGTCGTGACTGGTTCGTGCGGTCCCTCAACCCGCTTTATCGTCGTTTCGGTCACCACGTCAGGCGGAAATGGACTCCGCGCCAGATACATCGCCACGTTGATGACCGCGCCCCATGCGGCGAACTCCATCATGCGGGCGATGTCGGTGTAGGTCGCGGGATCGGTGAACCGCGCGACGATGGCATTCGAGCCGCCGCCGATGAGCGCCGCGACGATACCCTTGAGCCACGGTTTCCAGTTCACGGCTTCGCCTCCTTCATCTTCGCAATGTGTGCTTCAAGCTCCGGCAGTCGCTCCCAAAGGCCAGCGTCCACCCACACCTTCCGCCAGTTTGTGTGCATCTCGACCGCAACGAGATCCCAGAAGCGCCGCACGTCCGCGTCCTGCGTTTCACGGAACCGAGCCGCAAGGTCGATAGCCGCAACGATGAGCGTTTCGCCGGGGAGATCCGTGTCGATAGTCAGTGATGGCATTACGCGCCAGCTCCCTTCGCCTTCGCCCGTGGCTGCATCGGTGGCTCGTAGCCGGCGGGCCAGAGCGGATCCCCCGTAGCGCCCTGTTGGCTCCACGTCGCCATCAGGATGCCCATGAGTTCCGCTATGCCGATTTGGCACGTGCGGAAATGCCAGTAGGCGGCGTCGATCGCGCGGGCTTGCTCGGTGGTCAGCATCAGGCTACCGCCAGAACGGACCGGCCATGTGGCCGAGCGTGCGGAGCAACCAGATGCAGACAAAGAGGATGCAGATTACCTGAATGATCCGCTTGATCGTGTCGTGGATCGGAAGCAGGTTGACGATGTACAGCACCGCCCCGACGATAATCAGCGCGATGATGAGTTCGATCAGTCCCATTCGGTTTTCTCCTTTATCAGCGCTGCCCGCCAGCAGGCTGCGCACCCAATGTACAACTCCGATACCGTGAGCTTCTCGCCGCACGCTCGACAGCGACAACCGGAGAACGCATCAAGGCGTCGGTCGAGGAGTTCGGGAGGCATTCTATGCCGTCCACGCCGGCACGTAGGTTGCCGATCCGCCTACCGTTCCGCTCGGAGCCGACTTGCCCCGCACGGATGTCCGTGTGAACGTCCGGTCAAGCCCCTCGACGTTTCTGGTGAACTGCGAACCTTGCGGCCACGCCGAAGCTACGTACTGGGCCGATACATGCCAGATGTTTGATCCCTTCTCAGGCCACGGAGGGCCGACCGGATCAGTTTCCGGCTCCACAGAATCATCGAACTGAGGCACCGGATTGGGCGCCTGCATCCCGAAATCGCTGTAGATCCCGACCAGCGTTACTTCCGGCGAGCACTGAAGCAGGTAGGCGTCGTGGGCCGAGTACTGGCCCGCCGGACCGGCGAACTGCACCAGGGCACGAGTTACCGAATGGCTCGGGGTGTTGCTGCTTCCCCATGTTGAGCCTGTGTACTCAATGATCGAGTAGGAAATCGCCGGAGAGTTCCGCATGATCCACTGGACGCGGTCAAGGAAATACTCCGATTCGGTGTCAACGAGGGCATCCGGGATGCCGTTGTCTGTGTAGTCGTAAATCATGATTCTCCTTATTATGGTCTACCTTACCGTGGTGCCCCCGCCTAACGTCACCCCGCCGCTAATGATCGAACTGTACGGCTCCGCAGCCCGAACTGCTGCCCAATGGGGGGAGTTGCCAAAGCCGAACCAAAACGCAAAGTCTTTCGACTTGCGGGTTGGTGTAATCTGAGCTGTTAGCAAGTGCTCAACGTAGTCGTTGTCATCGTTGTTTGGACCGCCCATCGGCTCCGCTAGCGCCGCTCCCACCAGGTCATCCCCAAAAGCCAATAGCAGTGGGTCCAGGCTGTACTCGTAAGCCGTCGCGACGACGTTGATTACTTCGCCGGTCAGGAACCGGCTGGCCTTTGGGTTGGTGTCCGCCGAGTTGTTGCAAGCCGCTATGATCGAAGGATCAGGTTCGCAGTTCGGCGAGACGCGCCCGAAGTAGATGCCGCGCGTGTCCGAGTAGTACCCGGTGGTGCGAATCCAATCCGCGAGGTCGATGACATATTGACGTGGCCGTGCGTCGCTCGTCGCCAAGTAGGCCCACCGCATAGCAGAACCCACAATGCCCAGTTGGAACGGCTGCGTTCCGAACCCGACCAGATTCCCCCATTGCCAGTAGCGAGCGCCGTTCGTAGTGCCTGCGTAGGGCGTATCGAGGGTGATACTGGTTGTGCTATTGATGGTTCCCGTGTAGGCGGTGCTGTCGCAGTCAGCCTCTACAAGGGGGTTTGCGATGTAGCATATTAGAAACCAGTTCCCGGAACTTGGAAAGTCGTCCGCGACGTTCCAATTTGTGCCGGTCCCCGTGACGCTGGTCATCCCGTTTGTGACCGCGGCCGTTCCGGTCCCCCCGTTCCAGGAAGAAATCCCATAAAAGCGATTGTGCCAAGCGCCGTCTACCCGCTGTTGTGGTTCCCACTTGTCATCCAGTGAGTTGTTTACCGCGGCGAGACATGCTGCACGCTCGCCAGCGTCCGGGTCGAGCATGGCGCACAGCGCTGCGAAGCCAAGCTCGTAACCCTCTTCCCGAACGTCGTCAATCCGCCCGCCTCCGTCGTCGATTCCAGTGAGGTATTCCGCCACGATCAGACGAATTCCCGGCCACATGGACGACACACCGTCGAGTGCACGCAGCATAAGGCCGGCCGTCGATTTCAGCCTCGGTGCGCCGTGGCACAACCCGCGCGCTACACACCGGCCTTCGTCTACGTATGGCATCGTCCACCAACGATCCAGCAGCGTCCGCGCGTAGTCCCGGTGCCGGGTGATCCCCGAGCGCAGCCACATACTGTAGTGGGCCAGGCCGGAGTCGTAGTAATTCCAATTCTGTCCACCGCCAATCCAGACGCCGGCATCCGTCATCTTTGCCCAGGAGAGTCCGCTATCTGTGGTCCCGGTGTAGTTGCTGGCAAGGGTGAGGGATGTTTGGGAGGGACATCCCGAAATCTCGAATATGCGTCGCTCACCCGCGTCATCGTGAATGATGACCCGGATGTTGCCGGAAGCGGGAGATGTACCACCAGCGCATAGGGCCGTTTGGAAAGATGTGCCGCTGCCGGTGACGGATGCGTTCCCATTGGTGGTTGAGACAGTCCCAGTGAGCAGGGTATCCCACTCCGCCTGCATATCGGCTTCGCTGGTGAGATAGCCTCCGAACAAATCCGACAGCGCGGAGTGCCGGTCATCCTGCCACGGCCACGGCGAAGCACCCCAGCGTGGGAGAGAACCGAACACGGTGACGTATTGCGTCCCGATGCTGGCAAGGTCCACCACGTCGTTCGAGTTGGTTGGGACTGCCCCGATGATGACGTCGGCATCGTCGGACGCCATCATCGCGTCCGTCACCGTCAACGTCACGGTGCATTGGCCGAACGTCGGGATGGTGATCGTTGTTGATTCTGCCGCCGTGTCGGCGATGCTGGAACCAACAGGGCAGTCCCCGCCCAAGGCCCAGAGCCACGCCGTTGGGGTGCCGGTGGACGCGCTTGCCGTGATCGCTGTAGCGGTGGCCGCCCGGATGGTCCGCTCTGCGCCTGGATTAGCAACGGGCGCGGCAACGGCTACCGCCGCGCTCACGAGTATCCAAGCAAGTAGGTTTCTCATCGCTCCGTATCTCCTTACTACTCAATGACATTATCACCGTAGGGCGATTTATGTTCAAGAGAATCCTTGACAGAAAGCGTATCGCTACCGCAAGATAGACGCAATGGCACAATCGCGTAAAGGTGTAAATGATACGCTGATTAGGGTCACGCTGCGGTGGCCGCAGCCGCTATGGACGCAGGTTCGCAAACTTGCCATTGATAGACGGCAAAGCGTCCAACGTATTGTAACTGAATGGGTTGAGAAGGCACTCCAGCAAAGCAAATGAATCAGATTCCACTCCTCTTCTTCGGCGACAGCCCCGACCTCCAGAACGGCCTCGGGCGCATCGGGCGCGATCTTGCGTGCCTTGCCACGCGGCTCCCGCAGTTCCGCGTCGGCTTCTTTGGACGCGGCGGCGTCGGCTCCCGGCAATTGCCCTTTGTCCAGTACAACTTCCCCGAGACGGCACAATGGGGTGAATACGAAATCGAGCGGGTATGGAAGGACTTCGCCGGTAACCAGCGCGGCGTGATCTTCAGCATCTGGGATGCTTCCCGCCTGCTGTGGTTCGCTCGACCGGACATGATGCCCGAGTCCAGCCTCCGGCAGTTCCTCATGTCGGGCGCTTTCCAGCGGTGGGGGTACTTCCCGGTGGACTCGCTCGGGCCGGGTGGCAAGCTGACCCGGCTTTCGACCGAGACGATTCGCGGCTACGACCGGGTGCTGGCCTACGGCGCCTGGGGCGCTGAAGTGATCCAGCAGAGCATCGGGCGGGAAGTACCGTGGATTCCCCACGGGATGAACCTCAACACCTGGCAGCCGCGCGACCGCAAAGCCGCTCGCATCGCGATGGGGTTCGACAACGACGCCCTGGTAATCGGCTGCGTCATGTCGAACCAGGCGCGGAAGGATTGGGGCCTGTGGGCCACCGTCATCGCCAACTTGCGGAACGTCTACCCGAACCTGAAGGCGTGGGCGCACGTCGATGTGCTGGAGCGCTCGCACGCTTGGAACCTGCACGCCCTGATCGCGGACTTTGGGCTGACTAACTCCGTCAAGATCACGATGTCGGGCAGCATGAGTGACGAGGAGTTGTCGTATTTCTACAGCGCAACCGACCTCACGATACTGCCGTCGCTCGGCGAGGGCGTGGGATATCCCATATTAGAATCAATGGCCTGCGGCGTTCCTGTGATCCACGGCAAGTACGCAGGCGGCGTCGAACTGATCCCGTTCGATACGTGGCTCGTTGAACCGGCGCAGTGGCGGCTGGAGACGATCCACAACTGCGTTCGCCCCGTGTTCCGCCCCGAGGATTGGGTGAGCCAGTGCAACGCGGTGCTGGAGAACCGGAGTATGTGGCCTGCGGAGCATTGCCGCGCGGCTATTGAGCATCTTGATTGGTCGAAGCTCTGGCCGTCGTGCTGGAGCCGCTGGTTTGAGGAGGGCGCGTGCTGATCGTCACGGCACGACGTGGGAAAGGCTACCCGGATGCACCTAGCAATTACGGGGCGGAAGGTTGGCTAGCGGAAACATGGAACGGAGATGGCGGCGTAGTCTCTGCTTACGAAGCAGCGTATCGGGGCACTACAGGCTCACCGATAGTTTACGTTCACGATGACGTATCCATCCATTCGGATGTGTGGCCGCAGCAGATTGAAGCCGAGTTTGCAGACCCGAAGGTCGCCATCGTCGGCATGGGCGGCGCTCTCGGCATCGGCACGCCCGACATCTACCGCCGCCCGTACAACATATGGCAACTTCAGCGCATCGACTACTTCAGCAACCAGACCGACTGGCAGGTTCACGGCAAGCGTGAGGAAGACTTGCGCGATGTCGCTGTGGTGGACGGATTCTTCATGGCCGTGCGCCGCGAGTTCCTCGATCAAATCGGTGGCTGGTCGTGGATGCAGACGCGCTTTCATTGCTACGACGTAGCGCTCTGTTTGATGGCGCATAGGAAAGGCTGGAAGGTGCGGATGGTCGGCGTGAACTGCACTCATCACGGCGGAGGCACCAGCACCAGCGCGGAGTACAAAGCATGGCTCGAATCGCAAGGAACAAATCAGGCAGAGGATCACAGCAAGCCGCACGAGTGGCTGTACAACGAGTTCCGGGACGTGCTCCCGCTGAGGGTCAGGTGATGCCGACGCACCACACACTGACAGCCGATGAACTGCGCCGCGCCGCGTTGCTCCCGTGGACCGAAGTGCTGATGCTCGCCGTGAACCGCGTTGCGCGCAATCAGGTGGAACTGAACGAAGTAACGAAGCCGATTCTGGAGAAATTGAAGTGACGAACATCTGCATGATCGCGAAAGACCGCTATCGGTTAACATCCCAAGCCGTCCGGTCGCTTTACAAGAACACGCCACCGGATATGTTCAACCTGACGATAGTGGATGATGCCAGCGCCGTTCCTTACGAGGACGCCGAAGTCGAGGGTTTGGTCAATCCCGACAATGGCATTTGTGTTCGCCTCTCCCGCTCCAAGGGCATCGTCGGCTTCGCCCGCAACTTCGCCATCCGGGCGGCTGAGCAGTACTGGGGGCGTGGCGATTTCCTGCTGTGTCTCGACAACGACATCTACGCTTTGCCGGGATGGTTGGAACGTATGACGGCAGCGATGAATCAACATCCCGAGTTCGCCATCGTCGGAGGCTGTCGGCATCCGTACCACGGCGTCAATAGCCACCACGGGCCGCTCGTAGCAACCGATGCCGTGGCTGGCTATTCGATGATGATGCGGTGGGAGCGCTGGGACGCATTCGGAGCGTTCGACGCCCATGCGGTCGGCTTGGGGCAGAGCGAAGATTACGCTGTGTGTCGCCGTGCCGTGGATGCTGGATTCACAGTAGGCTACATGAATCCGAGCGTGCTATTGCACACCGGGATCACGAACACGGAAGGTAAGCCAGCGACAGGTGCCGACAACTTCGAGCGCTACGCAGGGGTAATTTTTGAATGAGCCTCGAACGCATCCGCGAGCTTCTCACGCAACTCCCCGGCCACTCGCTGGTCCACGGCGGCTCGCACGCGGGCAAGTTGTACCAGAACTACCCGTGGCCTCCGCTGGACGTGCTGCCCGCGCACAGGCACGATACACAGGCGCGGCTGGATTGGCTGCTGGGGAAGTTGGGGAATGTGAAGGATCGGTATGTTCTAGACTGCGGCTGCGCAAACGGAGCAATTGCAATTGGACTTAGGCTCAAGGGTGCACTGATTAACGGCATCACTCCCGACGCCGTTGAAAGCGGTATAGCGAATTACGCCGACAAGTGCATGGGTGCTGAATTTTCAAATTTCTTTGCTGTTGACGCAACGTACATCCTAGATAAACCGAGAAACATTGTGCTGTGCCTTTCGGTTTGGAAATGGATCGTCCGAAACCAGGGAATGGAAGCGGCCAACGGGATGCTCAGGAAACTGAATGCAAAGGTTCTGATCTTCGAGAGCGGCCTGACCGATGGCGGCCTGGACCTCGGCATCGGGATCACGAAAGCGGACATCCCCGACATCCTACGGAAGCACACGGGCTGCGAGCCTGAGCTATTGGGGATCGAGCCGCGTGAGGACGGAACGGAACGGGAGGTATGGCGATGCCGACGGAACGTATAGGCGATACGGTCGTCAAGACGTACAGCGACGACCTGCGCTGGCAGTGGGGCCGCGAGGTGGCGTTTCTGCGCCGCCTTCAGAACTACGCGAACTTTCCGCAGATCCTCTCCGTGGGCGACCACTCCATCACGATGAGGTACGCCGGGGAGCCGCTCATCCGCGCTCGCGGATTTTCGATGGACGAGGTATGCAGCCAGTTACGCTACATTATCGCGACGCTGGCGATCAAGGGCATTCACCACCGGGACATCACCGAGCACAACGTCCTGCTGCACAACGGCTTTGTGGTGTTGATCGACTTCGGCTGGTCGCGGTGGAACTGGGAGCCGGATGCCCCGGTGCCGCTGCCCGAGGTAATGCACGGGATGTACCGCTCGGATCAGCAGCAGGCGACGGATCTTATAAAGCAGATCGAGACAGCATGGAAATGAGCGATCTCCACATCTTCACCACGAACTTCGATTCAGACCCGGAGCGCAACCGCTACCTGCGCGATTCCTGTGCGCACTTCGGCGTCACGCTCGGCTCCTTCGGATTCGGTACGCCGTGGCCCGGTTACATCGCGGGCAAGATCACGGCGGCAATCCCATACCTTGCAGCCAGGACCGAGAAGTACGTGCTGTTCTCCGATGGTGGCGATACCATGATGCTGCGCAATCCGTCTTGCGGCTTGATGACGGCGTTCCATTCGTTCGAGTCCCCCATCGTCATCTCCGCTGAGCGCGACTGCTTCCCGCTCCAGTACCTCGCACCGAAGTTCCCGCCGGCCGAGAGCGGCTACACGTTCCCGAACGCCGGCGGATTCATGGGCGAGCGGAAAGCCGTGATCGACGCGCTGCTGTTTCTGGAGCACAACTACGATGACGGGGAGGACCAAGCCCGCTGGTTGCGGCTGGGCGTGGACAATCCGGCGAGCATCAAGATTGACCACTGGTGCCGCATCTTCCAGACAATGAGCGGCGGGGCTGGCGGCGACGTTCGGTTCGACGGAGGCGCGTGCCTAAACCAGCGCACGGGCACGCATCCGTATTTCCTGCACTTCAACGGGCGCTGTAGTGGCATCGAGGAGGCGTATCAGCGATGCTGCGGATAAATTGCGGATCGGGTCAGCGGCGCTTTGAGGGGCACGGGTGGATCAACGCCGACTGCGTCTCACGCGAGGGGCAGGTCCCCGACGTGGTGATGAACGCACTGGAACCGTGGCCGTGGGAGGATGGCAGCGCGGACATGGTGTGCTTCCACCACGTAGCCGAGCATTTTGGCTGCGGCGAATCGGCCCCTGCGATAGCAGAAGCATGGCGCGTCCTACGCACAGGAGGCTCGCTGTTGATCTTCGTCCCCGACATGCGCAAGCTCGCACAGCGATGGCTTACACGTCAGCTAACTGACCAAATCTACATGACTTGCGTTTACGGAGCATACATGGGGGAACCCGGCGATCGCCATGCCTGGGGATTCACCTACGAGAGCCTGTCGGAGTTCCTGAACCGCGTGACAGGCGCGCAGGTCAAGCCGTTCGACTGGCGAGCAATTCCCGGAGCCGACATCGCACGGGACGATACTTGGATTCTAGGAATGGAAGCAATCAAATGAACCCCATCCTCTGCCCCGTCCGCAACAACCTCGCGCTGAACCGAGCTGCGATCCGCACGTTCCTCGCGCAGGACATCGGCGATGTGGACGTGCTCATCATCGACAACGATTCGCAGGACGGTACTCAGCAGTGGCTCTGGTCGCAGCCGGTCCAGACCGTGACGTTCCGCCCCGGCAAGAGCGTGGCGGCGTCGTGGAACTTCGGGCTACGGCACTTCTTCGGGAAGGGTGCGGAGTACGTGCTGGTTTGCAATAACGATGTCGAGCTAATGCCGTCCACATTTCGGCATCTCGTAGCTGACGGCGGGTTGTTTGTGACCGGAGTTGGTACGCGAGATCGAAGCAAGATCAAACCGCCGTATCACGATCCAGATCCAGACAGGAAGCGCCCGCACCCCGACTTCTCCACATATTTGATTCGCCGCGAATGTTGGGAAAGAGTGGGACCGTTCAACGAGGAATGCGCTGGCGGATACGTCGAGGATAGTTTCGCTGATAAGAGAATGTACGACGCCGGAATCCGCGCCTACTGCCTCGACCTGCCATTCCTGCACTACGGCGCGCAGACGCTGGTGAATGCCGATCAGATGGAAGCGGCGGCGATCCGGTACAACGCCGACAAGAACCGCGCGCTGTTCAAGGAGCGGTACGGTGTTGAAGTGGGGAGTGAAGGATACTATCGGCTGTTCGGAGATTGGAAGAACGGCCCGCCTACTGCGGAGGCGGAGGCAACTCCATCCCTCGGCCCTTCCAGTCCGACATGAACACCTTGCGGATAACGCCCGTCTTGGGATCGCGGACCATGATCTCGCGTGGCAGCTTGGCGCGTACTCCGCTTGGATCAGGACCGCTCGTCATTTGAATCGAGCCGCGTTCCAAGAGTCCGGCAATTCTCGGTGGCGGCGGAATATCTACCGGCATCGGCATCTGTGACACATTCTGCATCGCCCGCCGAATCAGTGCGTCGGTGGTCTGCTGCTCCTTGATGAACTTGGAAGCAGCACGCTTGGCTTGACCACTCACGATGTCGGCGGCACCCTCCGCGAACGTCCCGGGAGAACCGGATGCAATCCCACGCACCATGCGGAGAGAACCTTTCGCGATATCCCCCGCCGCACTCCAACCAGCCATCTGTTCCGACAGGCTCTCCGGCTGCTGGCGCTTGGCAATGTTGACACGCCGCACGGCTTCTTCGTTCACTTCCATCAGCGAACCGTAGCGTCGTCGCAGTTCCTTCGCTGCTGATCCAGACCCCTGAATCAGATCGTCAAGGCTCTGGTCGATGGCCTTCCGTAGCGCCGCTGCCTTCGCCTCCAATTGCGACAGGTTCGCCCCCGATTGAATCGCACGCTGTTGATCGGCTGGCAACTTGGAGTAGAAGGGCGCGGCCTCCGCGTTCGTGTTGTGAAGGAACTCCTCGGCATCCTGAAGCGTGAACTTGCCGCGATACTTCCCCGCCAGTTTCTCGATGGCTTTCACCTTGGCCGGATTCTCCAGCCGCATCGTTTTGGTGATGGTCCCCATGATTTCATTTGCAACGGGTGTTAGATCCACCATCTTTCCGGTGGTGCGCGCCGGTCCCATCACGGTTTCCAACTGACTCCAGATGTTCGCTTTAGCGGCCTTCAGTCCCTCGGTCAATTCCGCAAGGCTCTCAATCGGCTTGCCGAGACTAGCTTCAGCCGCCTTCAGTTCCGGTAGTGCCTTTTCAAGAGATCGCTCGAAGTTGATTTTCGCCATGCGCGGCTTGAGCGCCTGAAACATCGTGGCACTGGATTCCTGTGGAGCAAGCGCCCGCATACCGCGAGCAACCGCGCCACCCAAGCCGCCTTCCTTCGCGCCAGCCGCTACCCGTCCAACAACCGGGGCGAGCTTACCGGCAGCCTTCGCGGCCAACATGGTTGCCAGCGGTGCCCACTCCGCCACTGTCTCGACGTTGTAGCCGAGTTGCGCCCCAGGAGTCTTGGGCTTCACGGCATCCGTCCATGAATCTGGGGGCGCTGGAAGGCTTGGAAGCTCAGTACCTGTCCATCTCGCAATCGCCATAGGCAACGGCAAAGCGATATTGATCGGGTTGAAATCGGCGGTTGGACCACGCACTTGCTCGTAGTAATCGAGCACGGACTTGCCCACACCCTGAGCGATTCCCTTGAACGGATCTAGGCCGGGGCGGAGAGACGTTTGGGCGGCTGCGGGAGAGGTTGGTTTCTGCTTGCTGATAACTGCTGCGATCTGATCGTCGTTCATCGAATCGGGGAACTCGACATTGCCAACTCCAGGAACTTCTACGACGGGCATCAGGGTATGGCCTCGATCTTACCCGTCGCCGGGTTGTATCGCTTTGTGGCTTTGGCGCCTCCACCAGCACCGGCAGCAGGCGGCGGCGTAAGCCCACCCCCGGCAATCGGTTCAGTGGTGGCCTTCTTCAGTTGCTCCTGCACACCGCCCATGATCGTCTTTAGCCGGGCAATCTTCCGGTCCCGCAGACTCTTGGAATCCTCAGGCTTCGGGAATAGGGCACGGACGCTCACGACGTCTTGCTCAGTGAGCACACCGACGTGACCGACCGCACGGGCTACCAGCGGTGTGAACCCGAGGACCATTGCCTCGTATTCAGCAACGTCATCGTTCAGGTTGGCTTGCGCCTTGGCGCGTTCAACGGCTCCCGTAACCTTCGCGAGCACGCCGCGTCCGGTGTTGATCTTCTCGGAGAGTTCGGAGATAGATGACAGGACCGGGGTTATCTTTCCGGTCTGGGCAATCGCCTGTCGCTCCACATCCGAAACGATCTTGATGCCCTGTGCGTTGGCCTGCTTGAGCACCTTGTCCCGGATCGCCAGCGGGACTTGACTGAGGGTCATTTCCCCTTTTGCGAGAGCGCTCACATAAGGCTCGACCTCCTGACCAGCGTAGACGGATACGTTCGTCGTTGATGGTCTATTCCGCGATACACCCTTTTCGACGTTACGGAACTTCTCGGCTCCCGTTTTCGGATCACGCCCGATCACGGTGACGTTGCCGGTGATCTGATCCTCGTGCCGCTCGAAGGACAGGTTCGGGTCGAGCTTATCGTCCTCTTTGGCGGTGAACAGCACTTCCCCGGTAGGCGACACGAGGTTCTTGCCGACGACAAGCGGACGTTGAACTTGCGTAGGTGGAGGCGAAAACTCTTCCAGCCTGAAACCTCCCCGAATGTTGGCTTCCTGAATCGGTGATACAGTGACGCCCCTCGCTTTGAGGTCAGCGAGCACTTTGTCTGCACGCGCCTGCTTGCGGTCATCTTCCGCCTTCGCTGAAGCCTGCCGCGCATCCTCGATGATCTTCAGCTTTTGCCGCTCCGACTCACTCTGCTGCCGCGCCTTCATGTCGGCTACGCTGCCGGGTCGATAGGCACTACCGGGCGGCGGTGGGAGCGCTTCCTGGAACGGCTCCGTGGCGGCTGCTTCCCCCTGTTGCGGCATCGGCGCTTGCGTCGGCGGAGGCGCTGGCATGTTCATCCGCAGCACGGAGTCCACGAGCATCTGCTCGTCCTGCTTCCCAACCTTGCCGGTTTGCAGGATACGGAGCGCGGCTTGGCGGGACTGGGCTTGTTCGCCGGGGGTCAGGTTCTCGTCCTGCGCCTGCTGCATCAGCAGATCGGCGATACCCTTGGATCGCCGCTCGCCCTGCTCTTGCTCGCGGATGCGGTCCTCCCGCATTGCTTCCCCGATGCCGCCGAGAATCTCCGCGAAGCCTGCCATGTTACTTCCCCTTGAGCATGTCGTAGATCGAACGCCCGATCTCCGCTCCGCCTTGTGCGCCCATTGCCGTACCGACTCCCGTAATGCCGCGTGAACGCATCCCGATGTTTGCCAGCGATTCACCGCCGCCGCGAATCCCCTGAAGCAGCGCGGCAATGATCTGCTCGGAGTCCAGCCCGAGTTGCGACAACTGCGCCGCGATTCCGCTCAACTGCTGAGCCGCCTGTGGACGCAACCCGGAGATCAGGGTGCTGATGTCCTGCGCCTTGCGGAAGGGAAGCTCAGCCATCAGTTGCGAGCGCCCTCCGCCCGACGGAGCGAACTGCCCCGCCGTCTTGGCCGCCTGGTCGTAGCCGGAGGAGATGCGTCCGATCTCAGGTGCAACGGCCCCCGTGATCTCGGAGCGGTCGCCCGATAGGATGCGGGTCCAGTAGTCGATGGACGGCTGGAAGGTCTGGGAGCCTTGCTGAAGGAAGTTCTGGGCGTAGGGCTGCAATCCTTCGGCTTGCTGGAACCCGATGTCGCCAGCGCCGATCAGTTGGTTGATGCCGGTCTTTTCTTCGGCGGTCTTGGCTTTTCCCGAGGATCTACCGAGCAACCCTCCGAGAACGCCCCCAATTGCAGGCAGTGCAAACTTCGCGAGCGGTAGTGCAAAAGCGCCCATCGCGTTACCTCCCCTTCATCCTACG
>Ga0137457_1000156_pt1 | contig 17912 bp, 20 predicted proteins | sample EasRivERMGT630_2_FD_102321 | JGI IMG/M metagenome (GOLD analysis project Ga0137457, IMG submission 102321) | Soil microbial communities from meander-bound floodplain in the East River, Colorado, USA - East River MetaG ERMGT630_2 | ecosystem: Environmental > Terrestrial > Soil > Floodplain ...
CCTTCACCGACCTGTAGCCGAAGGAGCCGGGCGGCTCCTACCAACCCAGCGTCCCGGCCTCGTGCTTCTCGTTCAGCTCGAGCGCCAGGCGCACGGCCTCTTCGCGCGTCGGGAAGAGCTCGAGGCGCCGCGTGTTGAGCGCGTTCGACGACTTGTGGGTCTTCTCCTTGCCTGCCCGGAAGGCGTACTCCTGCTTCGCCTGGGTGTCGTGCACGGCGAAGAACGGACCCAGGTCGCTGACGACGAAGCGGCGCTTCTTCTGCGGTGAAGCCATCGGCGCTGAATGACCTGGATCCGGCCCGGATACTCAGCGGAACGCCGGGATGTCCGTCAAGGCCTGGCCGATGGCCAGCGTGTGGATGTCGTGCGTGCCCTCGTAGGTGTACACCGACTCCAGATTGCACATGTGCCGGCCGGTGTGGTACTCGAGCGTGATCCCGTTGGCGCCCAGCATGTCGCGCAGCACGCGCGCCGTTTGCAGGGCCATGGCCACGTTGTTGCGCTTGGCCATCGAGACGTGCCAGTGCTTCATGCGCCCCTGGTCCTTCATGCGCCCGACCCTGAGCGCGAGGAGCTGAGCCATGCTGATCTCGGTGGCGACGTCGGCCAGCTTCTTCTGGGGGATCTGGAAGCCCGCCAGCGGCTTGTCGAACACGATGCGCTCCTTCGAGTACCGCAGGGCCTCGTCGAAGCACGCCATGGCCGCTCCCACGCCGCCCCAGGCGATGCCGTAGCGCGCCTGCGTCAGGCAGCCGAGCGGACCGGCCAGGCCCTTGGCGTTGGGCAGCAAGGCGTCGGCACCGACGCGCACGTCCTCCAGCACGAGCTCGCTCGTGATCGAGGCACGCAGGCTCCACTTGTGCTTCTGCTCCGGGGCCGCGAAGCCCTTGGCCTCGCTCGGCACGACGAAGCCGCGGATCACGTCGTCGACCTTGGCCCACACGATGGCCAGGTCCGCGATCGTCCCGTTCGTGATCCACATCTTGCGCCCGTTCAGCACGTAGCCGTTGCCATCCTTCCTGGCGACGGTCGTCAGACCACCCGGGTTCGAGCCGGCGTCGGGCTCGGTCAGGCCGAAGCAGCCGATGAGCTCGCCCGCCGCGAGCTTGGGCAGGTACTTCTTCTTCTGCTCCTCGCTGCCGTAGGCGTGGATCGGATACATGACCAGCGAGCCCTGTACCGAGACGAAGGAGCGCAGGCCGGAGTCGCCACGCTCGAGCTCCTGGCAGATGAGCCCGTAGGCCACCGAGTTCAGCCCCGCGCAGCCGTACTGCTCGGGCAGCGTGGGCCCGAAAACGCCCAGCTCGGCCAGCTCGGGGGTGAGCTCGGTCGGGAACGTGCCCGCCTCCCAGTGCTGCATCACGAGCGGCATCCAGCGCTCGGAGACCCAGCTCCGCACGGTGTCGCGCACCATCCGCTCGTCCTCGGAGAACTGGTCGTCGAGCTCCAGGAAGTCGAGCGGGCGGTACGGGTCCATCGGGTCGCAGGGGGTTCGGAAGCGCGTGATTCTCCACGCCGCTCCGGGCCGGAGGGTGAGCCCAGGATTCTATCCGAAGGCGTGCACGCGAGTCCCGGGGTGGAGGGTGGCGTCTCGATTCCTCGCTTCCTGGCACGGCGATCGCGGAGAATGGGAGCCTCACGACGGCGCTCCTATGCAACTCGCTCGTCACCCCGGGGCGCATCTGACTGGCATCGCCTCCGCCTTTCCGCCTCACGTCGTGGACCAGGAGGTCACGATCCGCGGCCTGTGCCAGCTCTTCCCGGACGAGAGCCCGGCCTTCATCCGCGGGCTGGTGAGCCGGTCGGGCGTCGCGACCCGCCACATCACGCCCAGCGTGCCCGAGGTGCTCGCGCCGGGCGATTTCACGCAGCGGAACCAGCGCTACGTGCGCGAGGCTCTGGCGCTCACGCTCCAGGCCACCCGCCAGCTCTTGGGAGAGACGCGCACCGATCCCGAGCGCATCGATGTCCTGATCGACGTCTCCTGCACCGGCCTCGCGATCCCGGCCCTGGACGTGGCGCTCGCGCAGGAGCTCGGCCTGCGCCCCGACGTGCGCCGGATCCCCATCACGGAAGCCGGCTGCGCCGCGGGGGCGCTCGCGCTCGGGCTGGGCGCTTCCCTGTGCGCCGCGGGTGGAGCCGTGGTCCTGATCACCGCCGTCGAGCTGTGCGCCCTGACGCTGTGCCCGGGCGACCTCTCGCGCACCAACCTCGTGTCGGCCGCGCTGTTCGGGGATGGAGCAGCGGCCGCGCTCTTGGTGCCGGGCGGCAGCGGTCCGCGCGTCCGAGCCACGGGTTCCTACCTGATCCCGGGCTCGCGCGAGGCGATGGGCTTCGACGTGGGTGCGCACGGCCTGCGGATCCTCCTGCAGAAGGAGCTCCCCGGGCTGGTGCAGCGCGAGCTCGGGGGCGTGGTCGACGGGTTCCTCGCGGCGCACGGCAAGCGCCGCGCGGACGTCGGCCTCTACCTGCTGCACCCGGGCGGACGGCGCATCCTCGACGCCTATCGTGACGTGCTCGCCCTGGATGACGCACAGCTCGTGTTCTCGCGCGAGTCGTTGCGGCGCTATGGAAACCTTTCGTCGGTCTCGATCCTGACCGTGCTCGAGCTGGCCATCGGCGCGGGCTTTCCCCTGCCGAGGGGCAAGGACGCGCTGGTGCTCGGGGTCGGGCCGGGACTGTCGCTCGAGCTGGCCCTGCTCACCCAGGAGGCCTGAACCTGGGCGCGCCCTGGCTCCTGGAAGCGCTGGTCGGATTGACCGCGCTGGGGCGCCTGCTCGAGCTCGCGCACTCGCGCCGGAACCTCGTGCCCATGCCGCGCTCCGCTCGGGCGGCCGATTCGACCGCCAACTGGGTCGCCTGGTCGCCGCGCAGGTGCTGTGGCTCGGCGGATGTGCGCTCGAGCCCGCCCTGCGCGGAGCGCTTCCGCCTGCAGCTCTTTCTTGCTCGGGCCTGGCACTCTTCCTGGCGGGTGAGAGCCTGCGCATCTGGTGCATCCGGACCCTGGGGCGCGCCTGGAACGCGCGTGCGCGAGTCGATCCCGGTCTCACGATCGTCACGAACGGTCCGTACCGCTGGATCCGCCATCCGAACTACCTGGGCGTCATGCTGGAGCTCGTCGGCCTGTCGCTCGCGGGTGGAGCCTGGTGGACGCTCGCCTTGTCCGCGCCGCTCCATCTCTCGATCTTGCTGCGCCGCATGCGTGGCGAGGACGCCCTGCTCTTCGCGCTGCCAGGGTATGCCGCCACGATGGGGCACAAAGGGGCCCTGGTTCCGCGCCGCTTCCGCCCATGAACGCTCGTGTCGTGTCTCCCGATCGCCCATCCCTTTCGCCAGCGAGGTCCCCGAGATGTTCGAGGTGATCGGGAGACACGACACGAGCTTCGACCTGGCCGTGATAGGAGCTGGCCCGGCCGGAGCGGCCGCAGCCCTGGCCGCGGCGCGGGCCGGCCTCTCGGTCGGCTTGTTCGAACCCCAGCCCGTGCCCGACCGCCCCTGTGGCGAGGGCATCCTGCCCTCGGGAGTGAGCGCCTTGCGGCAGCTCGATCTGCCAGGCCTCCTCGCGCGCGGGCATGCCCTGGAGCGCATCCGTTACGTGCTCACATCCGGGCGCGAGCTCGCGGTCGACCTCCCATTGGCGGGCTGCGCCCTCGAACGTCCCGTGCTCACTGGCGCCTTGGCACGCGCGCTGGAGTGCGAGCGGCGCATCACCCGCATCCAGGAGCGCGTGTCGAGCCGGCGCACTCCGGGCGGCTTTCACCTGTTCACCGGGGGAGCCTCCTGGACCGCGCGGCTGTTGATCGCCGCCGACGGTCTCGCGGGTCAGGGAGCCTCGTGGCTGCGCGCTCCGGAGCGCGGCTCGGTGCGCTATGGGCTGCGCGCGCGCGTCGAGGCGCGCTCCGCTCTCGAGCACGTCGAGGTGCACCTGGGGGGGACGTGCGAGGTCTATCTGACCCCACTTGCCGAGCGACGCATCAACGTGGCCGTGCTCCTCACGACGCCTCCCGCCGGCGAGCGCTCGAGCGCCGCCTGGCTGGCCGCGGCGCTGCGCGAGCACCCGCGCGCGGCACGCCACCTGGGAGATTGGGTCACGCCGCCCCAGGCTCGCGTCCTCCCCCGTGCCCGGCCGCCGCGCGTGGCGGAGCGTGGGGCCTTCCTGGTCGGCGACGCGACGGGCGGCGTCGATCCCGTGCTCGGCTGCGGCGTCGCGATCGCGCTCGGCACGGGCCTGGAGGCTGCAGGCGCAGCACGCCGCGTGCTCGCACAGGGCTCGGGGACTCCGGAGCGCGAGTACGCACGCTTCGTGCGGCGCGAGACGAGGTCACGGCGCATGCTCGCGGACGGATTGCTCCTGCTCTCGCGACACCGGCTCCTACAGGAGCTCGTAGGCGGAGGATTGGCCGCCTTCCCGGCGCTCGTCGCTCGGCTCGCACGGACGGTTGCCGGCGGCCCGACGGGCGGCCACGAAAACACGAGCACCGGCAGCGCCGCTCCAGACCACGAAAACCCCCTGCTCCGATCCGGAGCAGGGCAGCCCGGATCAGGCTAGCTGCTTCAGGCCCTTCCCGACGCGGAAGCCGACACGCTTGCCGGCCTCGATCTGGATCGGCTCCCCCGTGTGAGGGTTGCGCCCGACGCGGGGCTTCCGGTTCTTGACCTCGAAGGTCCCGAACCCGGTGATCGTGACCGTCCCCTCTTCGCGCAAGCCCTTGCGGATACCGTCGAGGACCGTATCCAGGAGATGTGCGGCGGAGAGCTTCGAGGTGTGCAGCTCGTGGGAGATCTGCGTGACGAGGTCGCTCTTGTTCACGGCGCGAGTGAGTGCATCTGGGATGGAAGAGGCCTGGTCCCTTTGGACCGGGGACCAGGCCCTGTTTCCGAATCAGCCCTTCCGGCGACCCTTCTTCGCAGCCTTCTTGGTCGCCTTCTTGGCTTTCTTCTTCCGTTTCGCCATGTGTTGATGAATCTCCTTGGGGTTTGGTCCCCAGTTGGGCGCGTTTCCTAAGAGAGCGCCCTCACCACGACATCAAGCAATCCATCGGCTGACTTGGCGCGTGTCTTTCCCTCCTTCTGCGAGTTTTTTCTCGAGAGCGCGCGAGCGAGCGCGGAATCGCGCCTCCAGCGAGCATCTTGCAAGCCCGCGAGCCGGCCCGCGATCGGATCGGTAACTCCCGTGCTGCAAAGGCGCTTACACCCGAGCGGGAAGCGCGGCGCTCCGGTCTCGCGCGAGGAGCGCGAGCGCATCTCGGAGGCTGAAAGGAAAACGCCACTTCGCGAGCCTCATTTTCTGGCGCTGCGGTCGGCGAGGCTGAAGCGATCCCCTCTAGCCGAGAGTCGCGGGTGCTCTGCGGCCTCGGCGGCTCGAGGGCGGCGCGTTGTTGCGGGGCTCCCAGTGCGGGCTGACGCTCGCAACCCAGGACGAGGAACGGTGCCGCTCCGGGAACGCCCCGCGGAGCCGAAGGCTGGAGCTGCTGCGCCAAATCCGGACGGTTCGCTCAGCGCGTGAGGCACAACCAAGAGGGCGCGCGAGGATCGCGCGCGCGTGACGATCCTTCGCGGCTGAGGAGAAATGCCGCGAGCGGCATTTCTCCTCAGCCGCTCAGCTCGCCTTGGCGCGCACGGGCTTCTGGATGCGCCCGCTCTTGATGCAGCGCGTGCACACCGTGATGCGTCGCACGCGCGCTCCATCCTGGATCTGCACCTTCTGGAGGTTCGGGAAGAAGCGGCGCTTGGTGTGCCCGGTCGTCTTGAGACCGACACCGCCCTTGCGCTTGGGGAGACCCCGGCGAGCGATCGCGCCGCCGACTCTCGTTCGTTTCTCGCAGATCTCGCAGACTCTAGCCATGGGGTGACCTCGCGCCGCGGACGCGCATCCGCGCCGCAAGAGGGCCGAGAGCCTAACCACCTTCCCTGCGCGCCGCAAGGCGCCCGGAGTCGTGCATTGGAGCGGCCCGCGACGGGCCCTCCGGATCAGAACAGCTTGTCGAGCGCGTCTTCCCCGAGGCTGCTGAAGTTGGCGTTGAGGTCCGCGCTGCGGTTCTGCGAGTGGATCTCGGCCAGGACGTCCTGGATGCGGCCCGCGGTCTCCTGGGCGTAGAAGCGCACCATGCCCAGGTTGGTGCGCCCATCGAAGAGGGTCGCGAGCAGGGTGCGCTCGCCGATCAGCTGCAGCTGGATCGAGTCGCGCGTGCCCTGGTGAAACAGGATCGCGAACTCGTTCTCGCCCAGGAGCCGGGCCATCTCGCGCGTCGCCGCGAAGGAGCCCGCGATCAAGGCCGACACGGTCTCCTCGGAGGTGCGCACGGGCTCACCGCGGCGCGTCACCAGGTGGCCGTCGCGGTCGACGAGCAGCGCGCAGCGCGCCTTCGAGAGCTCCAGGAAGGTGTCGATCTCGGCGTTCAGGCGCTGGACGTCGTTCTCGTAGAAGACCAGGCGTGACTTGCGCAGGTTTTCGTCGCGGTTCATGGGCTCTCGGCTCATTGGCATTGCCTCCCCTACAGGACGTTCATCAGCACCCAGGCCAGAGCCGCACCGAGGCAGGCTCCGCCCATGATCAGGACCGGCGTCAACTTGCCGCGCGAGCGCTTCTCCGGCTCAGCTGCACGTGCCTTCGGAGCGGGACGCCCCTTCGCAGCGGGCGCGGGCTGCGCCGGTGCGGGGCGCTGCGGACGCGGGGCCGGCGCGGGTGGGGCGCTGGACTTTGGCGCCGCCAAGCTCAGGGCCGGGCGCGGCTGTGAACGCGTCTGCGTCAGGGCGAGGGGCGCGTTGCCCCCGTGCGTGCCCTGCTGTGCGAGATGCATTCCACCCTGCGCTTGCGGATGCCCCATCTGCATCGGCTGGGCGTGTCCCATCTGCATCGGCTGCCCGTGTCCCATTTGCGGCGCGCCGTGGGGGGCGCCGGGGTAGAAGCCTCCACCCACGGGTTGCGGCGCGTGGTGCGGAAAGCCCGGCTGGACTCCGGGCAGGGGCGCGGGCGTGTGGGCGGGCGACTGGTAGGGCGCCGCGGGACGCATCGGCGCCGGGGCGCCCGGACGCGCGGGTGCGCCGGGACGAGCCTGGGGCGCGGCCGCATGGGGCGCCGGCGCGCTCGGGGCCTGGTAGGAGGTGGCCTTCTGGCCGCTCTCGTTCATGATGTTCTTCAGCACGCTGGCGGCCAGCGCCTTGAGCGTCGGGAAGACCCCCTGACCCGTGTTGGCGATGGCCTCGAACATCGGCGCGTTGTGCGGGTTCAGCAGGCGTCCGAGCTCTTCCACCGACATCGCGTCCGGCAGGTCGCGCTTGTTGAGCTGGATGGCGTGCGGGAGCGTGGCCAGGCTCTTCCCGTACTCGTTCAGGTTCTCCTCGAGGTTGCGCAGGGACTCGAGGTTCTGGTTGACCATCGAGGCCGAGGAGTCGGCCACGAAGATGATTCCGTCGACGCCCTGCAGCACCAGCTTGCGGGTCGAGTTGTAGTACACCTGTCCGGGAACGGTGTAGAGCTGGAACGCGGTACGCATCCCGGCCACGGTGCCGAGGTCGAGCGGCATGTAGTCGAAGAACAACGTGCGGTCGCCGTCGGTCGAGATGCTGGTCAGGTCACCACGGTTGCCCTCGGGCGCACGCTGGTGGATGACCTCCAGGTTGGTCGTCTTCCCGGACATCCCCGGTCCGTAATAGACGACCTTCAGGTTGACGGACTTCTGCGCGAAGTTGATCTGGACCATGGTTCAGTTCCCCGGGGGCTGCCCCGAGCGCGAGGTGGGGCTCAGACCTTCTTCGACTGGCGTCGAGCCCTGGCGGTAGGGAATCGGTGCCGGAGGCAGAGAAGCCGCCTGACCCCGTCCGTGCTTGGCGCGCTCGATGCGCGCCAGCGTGCCGTCCATGGAGAGGCGCACGTCCTCGGGCGAGGTCTCGCGCCCGAGGCACACCACCAGGCAGGCGCTCTCGGAGCGCCGCAGGACGAGCGTGCCGCGGGCCGCCCGCAGGCACGCCCGCACGGGCGCGTGCCAGCCGAGGGGCGCCACGGCCGCGCCGATGTCGTTGAGCCAGGCCGCCGCCAGGGCCGCCAGGCTGTCCTCGTGGATCGGGTCCGCGGCACGGTGCACGTGCGCGATCGGCACCCCGTCATGGGAGATCAGGAGCACGAACTCGACTCCGGGCATGCGCGCGAGGGGTTCGAGGAGAGCGATCACGACCTGTCTCCAGCGCCGCCCGTGGCGGCATTGAGTCCAGCCATGCTGAGCAAGGCTTCTTCGCGCGAGCGTCCCAGGGGTCCGCTGCACAGGATCGCGCCGGCGTCCTGCTCACCCGGAGCGATCGAGAGCGTCCCGAACGAGCCCTCGAGCTGGACCTGGAACACCTGCCCGAGCCCGAGCCGTCGCGCGGTCGAGCGCGAGCCGGCCAGGATCGACTGCACCGAGCGCGCGGTGCGCTCGGCCGTGGCGCCCTTCGGCCCCTGCACGAGCGCGGTGGACCCGCGTACGTACATCACCGCCTGCACGTCGGGCTGGGTAGCGAGCTCGCGCAGGAGCGCCTGCACGCTGCCGGCCGATGTGCGCGCGTCGAGGAGGCCGTCCTCGCCGACCAGCTTGCCCGAGCGCTCGACCTCGTACAGCGCGCGCTCGAAGGGCGGGGAATCCTCGGCGCGCGCCGAGAGCGTGCGGTAGCGTCCCTCCAGCTCCAGCGTCCCCGGCTCGGCGGCCAGGCAGCGGGCCGCACAATCGCGCGCGTCCTTCCAGGCGCCGATCTTGGTCAGGAAGTCGAGCTTGGCGCGCAAGGGTCGGAGGTCGCCCGGCAAGTGCTCGATGGCCGTGTCCAGGGCCGCGAGCGCGGCTCGCCCCTGCTCGCGTCCTCGGTCAGCGAAGAAGCGCGCCAGGAGGACGCGCGCCAGGAGGTAGCGCGCCTCGGGGTCCTGGTCGCGCGCCAGCCAGCGCGTGATCTCTTCCTCGGCGCGTGCGAGCTCGTCCGACTCGATCAGGATCTCGCACAGCTCGCGCCAGAGCCGCGCGCGCGGGGCGTGTGCGAGCTCGCGGTGCAGCTCCGCCAGGCGCTGCTCGCGCTCGGCTCGCCGCGTGCGCTGGTGGTAGCGCGAGAGCTGGATGTTCTCCGGGAAGGCCGACAGGCCCTCGACGCACGCGCGCTGGGCATCACCCGTCCGGCCGGCCTGGGCGTACTGCTGCGCCAGGACGAGGTAGTTGCGGGGCGTCGGGTCGTCCGCCAGCGCGCGTCGAGCGCGCCGCAGACGGCCGAAAGACAAGAGACGATTCAGGAGCTTCATGGCTTGTCCATCGAGCCCGCCTCCAGGTCCGCGACGTCGCGCGAGACGCGCTCGTAATGGGTCCACTCGGGCCCCCCCCGTTCGAGCGCTTCCCGGAAGGCGGCCAGGGCGCCGCGCACGTCGCCCGATTGCACGCACCCCATCCCGCGGCTGCGACACAGGTCGGCCGCCTCGAGGCGTTCGCGCGTGGCCCGCTCCGCGGCCTCGCGCGCGGCGTCGGCCTTGGCTTCCAGGACCGCGAGCTGCACGCGCAGGGCGGTGCGCTCGCTCAGCACCTGCAAGGCCCCGTGCCAGAGCGGATGACTGGCGATGAAGCCCTCCAGGTCGGCCAGACGACGCTTGAGCGCGGGCAGGTTGCCGGGCGCGGCCTGCGGCAAGATGCGCAGCTCCTCGCGCAGGCGGAACTCGCGCAGCACGGCATAGGAGACCCCCAGGGCCAGCAACGACACCACGAACACGGAGCGCCAGTTGCCGCTCTTTCGCCGCGAGTGCTTGACGCGCTTGAAGCGCAGGTCGCGCATCATGCGCGCCGCATCCTTGCGTCCGGGATCGAGCTGCAGCACCTCGCGCAGCCAGCCAGCCGCTTCGTTGTTGCGACCCTCGCGCACGAGCTTCCTGGCGCGCTCGAAGTAGCGGTTCACCAGGTCCTGGACCATGCCCTGGCGGCACATGAGCTGGGACAGGTCCCGCTCCAGGGACTCGTGTCCCGGGAAGTGCCGCTGCAGGACCTCGAACACCGCCATGGTGCGCTCGATCGCGCTGGTGCGCTCGAGGATCGCGGCCAGTCTCCTTCCGGTCGCGACCGTGGGCAGCTTGAGGCGCTTGGCGAGGGCGGGATGCGCCAGCGCGGCGATCACCAGCGCCTCGAGCACATCCGGGTCGGCGCCCTCGCCGCTCGCCACGGCGGTGAGCACCTCGATGCACTCCTCGGCCGTGCGCTCGTCCATGTGCGCGACCTCGGCGATGCGCAGCTGCAGGTGCTCGCGCGTCTCGCTCCTTTTCTCGGGCGCGCCATTGATGGCGAGCATGGCATCGCGAACGATCAGCGTGGTGGTCATGGAGACGTCAGCGCTCGTGCCGGAGGCGATCGCGTGACCACCCCGGGATGCAGGAAGACGGGTGCGTATCGACGCCGCTCCAGGCCGGCCTGTAGCCAATCACGGCGGGCAAGAGTGGCCATCCGGAAGATCCTTCACGCGCTCGCGCGGGCCCCCGATCCCCTCCTGCACCTTGGCCCTGCGGAGCCCATCCAGTAGAGTCCCCCGCCCGAATCGCCCCCGGGAATGAAGGCAACTCCGCTCCATCCGGTCCACATCCAGCTCGGCGCCCGCATGGTCGAGTTCGGCGGGTGGCAAATGCCGCTGCAGTACGGCTCCATCCTGGAGGAGGGCCGGACGGTCCGGACGGCCTGCGGCCTCTTCGATCTGTCCCACATGGGGCGCTTCGAGGTCCTGGGGCGCGAGGCGGTGGCCCTGGTCGACCGCGTGTGCACCAACCATTGTGCGCGGATCCCGGTGGGCGGCATCCGCTACTCGCTCCTGTGCCGCGAGGACGGTCGTGCCCTGGACGACCTCTTGATCTACCGGGACGAGGTCGGGGTCTACCTCGTGGTCAATGCCGCCAACAGCGCGCGCGACCTCGAATGGATGCGCGCGCACGCGCGCGGGCTCGCGGCCGAGATCCGCGACACGACCGAGGAGAGCGCCATGCTCGCGCTCCAGGGGCCGCGCTCGGAGGAGATCCTGGCGCGCGTCACGCGCGACCTCGACCTCTCGCAGCTCAAGTACTATCGCTTCGCCTTCGGGACGGTCGCGGGCCTGCGCCGGACGCGCATCAGCCGCACCGGCTACACCGGTGAGGACGGCTTCGAGCTGTACCTTCCGGCCACGGAAGGCGTGCGCGTGTGGCACGAGCTCACGGCGGCGGGCAAAGAGCTCGGCCTCGCGCCCATCGGTCTCGGCGCGCGCGACGTGCTGCGCCTGGAGGCGGGCATGGCGCTCTACGGCCACGAGCTCTCCGAGGACTCGAATCCGCGCGAGGCGGGCATCGAGTTCGCCCTGGCGTTGACGCCCGAGAAGGGCGACTTCATCGGCCGCGCCGGGCTCGAGGCGCTCGGCCGGGAGCGGCGCGCGCGCCTGGTCGGGATCACCACCGACGGCCCGCGCGTGCCGCGCCAGGGGCTCGAGCTCTTCCACGGCGCCGAGCGCGTGGGGCGAGTGGCCTCCGGCGGCGTCTCCCCCACCCTCGGCACGAACATCGGCTCGGCCTTCGTGCGGCTGGGCCAGGACAGGGAAGGGCTCGAGCTCGAGCTCGACGTGCGCGGCAAGCGCCAGAGCGCGCGCGTGCGCGAGCTGCCCTTCTACTCCCGTACCCGCAAACCGTCCGGATCACCCGGCCAAGCCAGATAGTGTCCTGTCCCTGAAGTCCGAGTCAGATGTCGAGCCCCGCAGCCGCGCCAGCTAGGCGCGCCGACGACGCGTGTTAATGGAAAAACACTCGGAGGAGGCGCAACGAAGCTGGCGCGAGCGAGGGGCCGACATCTGACTCGGAATTCGGGGACAGGACACTAGAATCTCCGCCCTCATGCGCCCCAACGATCGCAAGTACACGAAGACCCACGAGTGGGTGAAGCTCGTCGGCGAGGACGTCGTCGTCGGCATCACCGATTTCGCCGTGCAGGAGCTGTGCAGCGGCAACGAGGGCGACCTCGTCTACTGCGACCTGCCCGAGCCCGGCCGCTCGATCGAGGCCGGCGAGACCTTCGGCGAGATCGAGTCGGTCAAGGCCGTGGCCGACCTGAACGCGCCCGTGGCCGGCACCGTGAGCGAGATCAACGTCAACGTCGAGGAGCACCTCGAGATCCTCTCGCGCGATCCCTGGAACCAGGGCTGGCTGGTCAAGCTGCAGCCGCGCTCCAAGGCCCTCGACGGAGCGGAGCTGATGGACGCCGCCGCCTACGAGGCCTTCATCACGGCCTCGAAGCATTGATGCCGGCGCCATGACCGGCCGCGAGCCGTGGCGGCTGCTCCTCACCTGGGACGGCGAGCCCGGCTGGAACATGGGCCTCGACGAGGCCCTGCTCGCGAGCCTGGATCCGCGCCCCACGCTGCGCTTCTACACCTGGAAGCCGCACGCGCTCTCGCTCGGCTACTTCCAGCGCTTCGCCGAGCTCGAGCCCCTCGCGCGCGACTGCGTGCTGGTACGCCGCTTCAGCGGCGGCGGCGCGATCCACCATGCCGACGAGCTCACGCTCTCGATCGCCGCTCCCGCGGAGCACGCGCTCTTCCGCGGCGAGGTGCGGCGCTCCTACGAACGCATCCACGGTCTGCTCGCGCGCACCTTCGCCGACGTGGGCGTGCGCGCGACGCTGCGCGGTGCGAGCGCCGTGCGCTCCGACCGGGCGGAGAGCGGCATGTGCTTCCACCGCTCGACGCCCCTCGACCTGGTCTGGGACGAGCGCAAGGGCGTGGGCTCGGCGCAGCGCCGCCGCGCGGGTCGCGTCCTGCACCACGGCTCGATCAAGCTCGCCGCGAGCGCCCTGGAGAGCGGCGTGTCTGCGCTCCGCACGCACGCGCCCGGGCTCGAGCCGGTCGCGCTGGCGCGCGCGCTCCGTGCCACCTTCGAGCGCGAGCTCGAGCTGGAGTTCACCCGCGAGGAGCCCGGTCCGGCCGAGCAGGAGCTCGCCGCGCGCCGCGCGCCCTTCTACCGCTCCGAGGAGTTCGTGCGGCGTCGTTGAGCGCCGTCGGTCGAGCGCGGTGGTGGTTACCCCGCCTGGATTCGAACCAGGAACGACAGGACCAAAACCTGTTGTGTTACCGTTACACCACGGGGTAGCGACGTGATCGCCGTGCGGCGGGGGCGGGACGATACCAACGCCCTGCGAGAGGGTCAATCACGCGCGGCGGAGGCGTCCCGCACGCGCTTCCAGCACAAGAACAGCGCCGTGCGCGCCGCCACGCGACGGATGGAATCGCGCTCGACCGCCGGCAGGCGCCGCTCGCTGCTCTGGACGACGCCGTCGAGCACGGTCGCGAGCCACACCAGGCCGACGGGCTTCGACGCGCTGCCTCCTTCGGGCCCGGCGACGCCGGTGATGGCGAACGCGAGCGCGCTGCCGCTCGCGCGCGCCGCCCCACGCGCCATGGCCTCGGCCACCTCGCGGCTGACCGCGCCGTGGGCGCGCAGGAGCTCGCCCGGCACGCCCAGGAGGTCCTGCTTGGCCTCGTCGGCGTACGTGACGTAGCCCTGGCGGAAGACGCGGCTGATGCCGGGCACGCGCGTCAGGAGCTCCTGCGCGAGCCCGCCCGTGCACGACTCGGCCGCGCTGATGGTGATGCCCCGCGCCAAGAGCTCGGCGGCGAGAACGTGCTCCAGCTCCCACTCGCTCTCGCTGTAGGTCTCGTGGGCGAAGCGCGCGCGGAACTCGTCGGCGCGCCGCTCCAGCGCGGCCAGCGAGTCGCGCGAGGCGTCGCGCGCGCGCAGCGCGGCCGTGAGCGTCCCGTCGCGCACGGTGCAGCCCATGCGCGGATCGGCGTCGCGCGCCATCCACGCGCCCACGCGCTCGGCGAACAGGCTCTCGGGGATGCCGAAGAGGTAGAAGCGGCGCTCCGCCAGCGGAGTACGCGTCCAGCCGTGCGCTTCCAGCCAGGGCAAGAGCTCCTCCCGCCAGACCGCCGAGAGCTCGCGTGGCGGCCCGGGCAGGGCCACGACCACGCGCCCCTCGTGCTCGACCAGGAAGGCCGGAGCCGTCCCGGCGCGATTCCGCAGGATGTGCGCGTCGCGCGGGAAGAGCGCCTGGCGGCGGTTGGTGTCGCTCATGACGACGCCGCGGCGATCGAACCAGGCACTCACCTCCGCCAGGGCCTCGGCGCTCTCGTCGAGCTCGCGCGCGAGGGCGCGGGCGATGCCGTGGCGCGTGACGTCGTCGAGCGTCGGGCCGAGTCCCCCGCCGACGAGCACGAGCTCGCTCCGCTCGAGGGCGCGCTGCACGGCCGCGGCGATGAGCGGCTCGTCGTCGCCCGCGACCTCGATCGTCTCGACCGCGACGCCGTGCTGCGCGAGCTCGCGCGCCAGCCAGGCCGAGTTCGTGTCGGCTTGCGCCCCGGAGAGCAGCTCGTCCCCCACCGCGATCAGGGCGGCACTTGGGTGCGCGTTCACGCCGTCCTCTCCCTCTGCTGCAGCGCGCGCGGGCGTCCCGCCAGGCGCGCGCCAACGATCCCGACCTCGTACAGGAGAATCATCGGCGCTGCCATGGCGACCTGCGAGAAGGGGTCGGGCCCAGGGGTCAGGATCGCGCCCAGGGCGAAGGCGGCGATCACGAAGTAACCGCGCAGGCTCGCCATGGTCGCGGCCTGGACCAGGCCGACCAGCCCCAGGAAGGTCATCAGGATCGGCAGCTGGAAGACGAGCCCCATCGAGAGGCACAGCGTGATCAGGAAGCCGAAGGTGTACTCGAGGCGGAGGTCGGGCTTGACCAGCTCGATCGGCGCGCTCTGCAGGGCGTAGTACATGCCGACGGGCACGAGCACGAAATAGCTGAACAGGACCCCGCTCGCGAAGAGCAGCAGGGCCGGAGGGAAGAACCAGTGCGCCCAGCGGCGCTCGCGCGCGTACAGACCGGCGGCCACGAACTGCCACAGCTGCCACAGGAGCACGGGCGCGCCCGCGACCAGCGCGCCGTATCCGGCCACCTTGAGCACGAACCACATAGGCTCGGTGGGCGACAGGGCCGTGAGACGCGCGTCGATCACGAAGCGGAAGGTGCCGTCGGGCTCGAAGTACTGCTCGCGCAGCTCCGGCCGCGCGTCCACGATCTTCCGGGCGCGCTCGAGGTAGTACGCGTTCAGGCGCTCGACGCACTGGCGGTGCGGGCGGAGGATCACCTCGGTGATCTCTTCGTTGAAGTAGAGCGCCACCACGAAAGCCACGGCCACGGCCAGCAAGCCCCGTATGAGCCGCTTGCGCAGCTCGTCCAGGTGCTCGCCCAGCGTCATGCGCGTGCTGGCGAACGGATCCTCGGCCGTGGGCCCCGCGGTGTCGGCCATCCGCTGATCCTATGCCGCGCCCGCGCGAAACGGAGCGAGCCAGCGCCCGTCCCCGGGCCGCTGGCTCGCGCGGAGTCCGAGGTCGCCTACTGGCCCGCGCCCAGGCGGAAGTACTCGCGGATGTCCTGCAGCGGCACGATCTGCACGCCGAGCGACTCGCCCTGCTTGAACTCGGCGAGGTCGGAGGGCTGCACCGGCTCGTCCAGCGGCTCACCTGTAGAGGGATCGTTCCAGAGCTCCGAGCCCACGATGAGGAAGTGCGTGGTCTTGTCGACCTTGGCCTGCACCACGATGCCCATCTTCCCCAGCAGGGCCTTCAGGTCCTGCTCGTTGAAGGCGCCCGAGAAGCGCCCCACGAGGACCGCGTTGCGACCGCCGGCCGGGTCGTAGAGCCGGTTCGAGATCAGGTCGCCGGCGACCACGGGATCGAAGCGATCGGTGATGCTGGTGAAGTACACCTCGGCCGAGTTGCCCTTGACGGCCGTGACCTCGGCCAGGGCCTTGACCGCGTTCTCGCCCGGACGGCTGGAGCGCACCTCGAACACGATGCCGCGCACCACGCGCTGGTTGGCGCCCTTGTCGATCCAGCCCGTCCCGAGCCGGTCCGAGACCTCCAGGATGCGGCCGTCGGGCTGGGTCGAGTGCGGATCCTTGGCGAAGGCCGTGTCGCGCGAGAGCTGCGCGATGCGCGCGTCGTCGATGGCCTTCTGCTGCTCGGCCCTGCGCTTCTCGGCCCCGGCGTCCTCGCGCGTCTTGCGCACCTCGCCGTCGCGCTCGGCGAGCTGGGCGCGCGCCTGTGCCAGGCTGCTCTCGAGCTCCTGCTTGTGCTGCTCGGCGTTCTTCTGCTCGTCGGCCATCGACTGGCGCAGGCCGGCGATGGTCGCGTCCTTGTCCGACGTGACCTGGGTGGTCGCCGCCTGGGCGGCCGAGACCTCGCTCTCGAGGCCCTTGATGCGCGTCTCGAGCTCGGCCAGCTTGCGCCCGCGCTCGTTGTAGGCCGCGACGATCTTCTCCATCGCCTTCTCGAAGTCCTTCTCGGCCGCTCCGATGTCGGGGAAGGTCGCCTTCAGGTCATCCAGGGCCTTGAGCGCGGCTTCGGGGTCCGACTGCGGGTCGGCCGCGTCGCGCACGTACCAGCCCAGTACGCTCGAGATGCGCCGGCGCTCGTCGACCAGCCGGGCGGCCTCGGCGACCTTGTCGGCGAGCTGCGCGCTGGCGGTCGTCACGCGGCCCTTCTCGGTCTCGAGGGCGCTCTGAGCGACGAACGCCATGGTGGCCGCGCCGAGGAACAGGATGCCGACCACCACCAACCAGACGATGCCGATGCGGATCTTCCCCGCGTTGCTGCGCGCCATACCGGTCTTCCCAGGAGTGACTGAGTAGGAACGGCCCCGGGTTCGACGTCTCCGGCGCAGGGGGGCCTCTCTGCAGGGGATGGAGAGCGCGTCTTGATACCCGAGTCCGCGCGGTTCTCGCAAGGTCCGCTCCAGAATTCGGGCCTTGACCGCGCCTCGGGGAGCCGTACTCTCCGGCCGTCGGCGCCGCCGGCCCCTCTTCAGGGTTGCGGGCGACGCGGCATCCTGTAACCGCTCCAACCGGACGAGTTTCGCGGCGGGGCTGCCCCGGGCCCGGAACTCTGCTCCCATCCCATGCCGGAGAACGAGAGGAACGAGGGTCCACGGACGGAAGGACCGCTCGTCTTGGGGGTCCTGGGCGGGATCGCCTCGGGAAAATCGACCGCCGCGCGCCTCTTGGCCGGGCCGGATGGAGTGGTCATCTCGGCCGACGAGCTGGCGCGCGAGGCCCTCGATTCCCCGGCCGTGCTCGAACGCGTCCGGGCACGCTTCGGTGCCGCCGCGATCGGCCCCGACGGACGGGCCGACCGGGCCGAGCTGGCGCGGCTCGTCTTCGACGCCGAGCGGGGCGCCGAGGGCCTGGCCGAGCTCGAGGGCTGGACCCACCCGCTCGTTCGTGACAGGATCGCGGAGCGCTTGCGCGCGGCGCGGGCGGCGGGAGCCCCCCGGATCGTCCTGGACGTCCCGCTGTTGCTCGAGAACGACGCCCAGCACGGCCTGGTCCGGCTGTGCGACGTGCTCGTGTTCGTGGACGTCCACGACGCCGAGCGCGAACGGCGGGCGCAGTCGACGCGCGGTTGGAAGAGCGGCGAGGTCGCTCGCCGCGAGGCTGCGCAGCTCCCGCTGGCCGTGAAGAAGCGGCGCGCCGACCACGTCCTCCCCAACGACCAAGGCCTACCCGAACTGAAAGAAGCCGTCGCTCGCCTGCTGCCCGCCCTGCGCGGGAAGAGCGGGCACGCGCGCTAGGAACCCATGTCGAAGAAACGCAACTGGCAGAAGAGGAAGAAGTTCCGCCACTTCGGAGGCTCCGGATACAGCGGTGGCTACGGCGGCGGAGGCGGAGGTGGCGGCGGTGGACACGCGACCGCGGTGCTGGAAGAAGTGCGCGTCGACACCACCGCGCTGCCGGCCGACCTGTCCGCGAGCGAGATCGAGGCCCTCGAGCAGAGCCTGCCGCCCCCGACGCGCAAGACCAAGCCCAAGCCGGCCGACTACGGCGAGCTCATGTGCTCGAACCTGACCGACCTGGCCGAGATC
>Ga0137457_1000157_pt1 | contig 17895 bp, 17 predicted proteins | sample EasRivERMGT630_2_FD_102321 | JGI IMG/M metagenome (GOLD analysis project Ga0137457, IMG submission 102321) | Soil microbial communities from meander-bound floodplain in the East River, Colorado, USA - East River MetaG ERMGT630_2 | ecosystem: Environmental > Terrestrial > Soil > Floodplain ...
CCTAAAGAGCCGCCTGCCGCGGTCCTACCTCGTCTACATCTGGGACGCGGCGCACGCGATCGAGGTCGATCAGCCCGAGCGCATGCTCTTGCTTGTAGAAAGTTTTCTGCAGCGCTCGGAGGGTTTTATGGTCAACTGGGGCACGCTCGCGGTGAATCCGGGATGACGGACAAGCAGGCCAAGCCGCCGTTTCGCGCCGACCAAGTCGGCAGCCTGCTGCGTCCAGCGGAGATCAAGGAGGCCCGCGCGAAGGTCGAGCGCGGCGAGATGAGCGCCGAGCAACTGCGCGCGATCGAGGACCGCTGCATCCGCGAGGCGGTCGCGCGGCAGGAATCCTTAGGGCTGCAGGTCGTCACCGACGGCGAGTACCGCCGCGGCTGGTGGAACCACGACTTCCTCGGCAAGATCGACGGCGTCGAGATCGAGCTCGATCAGAAGTCCTACAAGTTCGCCGGGTCCGACGACCCGCGCTACACGCCCAAAGTCAGGCGCAAGGTGAGCCGCACGCGCCCGATGATGCTCGATCACTTCCGGTATCTGAAGTCGGTCGCGAAGAAAACGCCCAAGTTCACCATGCCCTCGCCTTCGATTCTCTATCACCGCGGCGGGCGGGCGGCGATCGATCGCGAGGCCTATCCGGATCTCGATCGACTTTGGGCGGACGTCGGCCGCGTCTATCGGGAGGAAATCCGCGACCTCGCCGCCGCGGGCTGCAGCTACCTGCAGATCGACGACACGAGCTTTTCGTTCCTGTGCGACGAGAAATTCCGGGCGAGCTGCCGCGCCCGCGGCGACGATCCGGACGAGCTCCCGCATATGTACGCTCGCGCAGTCAACGCGGCCGTCGCCGACCGCCCGGCGGGAATGACGATCGTCATGCACACCTGCCGCGGCAACTGGAAAAGCACCTGGCTCGCCGAGGGCGGTTACGATCCGGTCGCCCGGGCCGTGTTCGACGAGATCAACGTGGACGGCTGGTTCCTCGAGTACGACAGCGAACGCGCAGGCAGCTTCGAGCCCCTGCGTTTTGTCCCGAAAGGGAAAAAAGTGGTGCTCGGACTCGTGTCGACGAAGACTCCGGTTCTCGAGGAGAAGGACGAGCTGAAAAGGCGGATCGATGATGCGGCGAAACACGTTCCGCTCGAGAATCTTTGCGTGAGCCCGCAATGCGGCTTTGCGAGCAGCCACCATGGCAATTTGCTCACCCAAGACGACCAGTGGAAGAAACTCCAGCTCGTGGTCGAGGTGGCGCGCGAAGTGTGGGACGCCCCCTGATCTGTCACTCGACGCTCACGCGAGAAAGCCTGATCAGCCGCTCCCAGCGCGCGTATTCGGACTTGAGGTAATCGGCGAACTGCTCGGGCGTGTTGCCGACCGCCTGGAACCATTGCTTGCTGACGTACTGCTCGCGAAAGGCGGGGTCGCCGAGGATCTTCGCCGTGTCGGCGTAGATCTTCGCGACGATCTCCCGCGGCATGCCCGCGGGCCCCATGAGCGCGAACCACGTTCCGGCCTCGTAGCCGGGGACGCCGGATTCGGCGACCGTGGGAAGGTCCGGCAAAGCCGGGATCCGCTGCGCCGTCGCCGCGGCGACGAGCTTCAGCCTGCCCGCGCGTGCATGCGGCTCCACGAGGAGCGGGGTCACCATCATCATCTGTATCTGGCCGGAAAGAAGATCGGGGACCGCCGGCCCCGCGCCCTTGTAGGGCACGTGCACGATGTCGATGCCGAGCAGGTTCTTGAGGTAATCCACGCTGATGTGGGCGGACGAGCCCAATCCGAACGAGCCATAGGAGAGCTTGCCGGGATTCGCTCTGGCGTATGCCACGAATTCCTGAAAAGTGTTCGCCGGCACCGACGCATGCACCGCGATCACCCACGGAAAGCGCACCAGCACCGTGATCGGCGTGAAACCGTTCACGCCGTCGTAGGGCAGCTTCTTGTACAGGTGCGGGTTGATCACGAACGAGGAAGCGTCGGAGACGAGCAGCGTGTGGCCGTCGGGCGCCGACTTCGACACGTGATCGGCGCCCAATATCTGGTTTGCCCCGGGACGATTTTCGACCAGCACCGGCTGTCCCCAGATTTCGGAAAAGCGCGGCGCGAGGGCGCGCGAGAACGCATCGGTGGCGCCACCCGGCGAGGTCGGCACCACGATCTTTACCGGGCGCGAGGGGAACGATTGCGCCGGCGCGAAGAGGGGCGCTGCGGCAAGCGCGGCGGCGACGCAAGCGAGCAGGCGCACTGAAAACCCTGACATCCTGAGATCCTCCGTTGTGCGCGCTATTGTAGTGCGAGGCCGGCCGAGCGGCCCTGGCAGTCGCTCGAGCGAGACCGTGAATTTTGTCACGCTCTCCGGGCTTGCCGAAGGCTGTGATCTTGAAACAGCAGTCATCGACGGCCCGGAAATTGCGTTAAAACAGCCATGCGCTCTGAATCTTCCTCAGGTTTTTGGAAAGCCCTTCCCGGGAATTGCCTGATTGGCCCGGTGGCGGGACGACGATAGGCTGGGAATCGAACGGAATCGACGGAGTCAGACAAGACCTACGGAGATGCCGCAGACCATGAATCCGAATCCGCAACTCAACCGCGTCGAAGCGGAACTCTCGGCCCGAATCGGAGCGGTGTTCGGTCGTTTCCCGGATCTCTCCGGCTTTTCGCTCCAGGACCGGACCGGCTTGCCCGACTATATCGACTCCTCCAGCCTGCGGGACGAGCTTTTCGTCACGGAACTCGGCTTTTCCACGCCGGTCAGCGAGATGGAATATGACGAAGCCTGCAGACTGATCGGCGACGCCGTCGCGGACATCGTGTCCGAGCGGCCCGAGGCGCTCGAGTTGCTGCGCGGGCGCACCTTCGCCCGAACGCTTCACTGAGCTCGTCGTCAGCGCGAGACTCTCTTCACCTCCGGCACGACGATCGCCTCCGGATCGCTCCCCGGGAAAGTATCCTCGATCGTCTTGTTGACGGCACGAAGACATAAGATGAAGTCCTGAAACACACAAGGGTCATCCGGGGGGCCGGCGTGCGGATCGCCTGGCGGCGCGCGTCCCTTATAATCGTTCGGGTCCCAGTTCGAAGAGGAAGATCCGATGACCCGAGTCCTTGCCCCATCCCGCCGCCGCGTGCTCGCCGCGCTTGCCGCGGCAGCGGCCGTTGCACCGTTCGGCGCGCTCGCCCAGGGAATTTCCAAGCGTCCGGTGCGGATCATCGTTCCGTTCACGCCCGCGGCCGGCCCGGACATCGTGGCGCGGCTGCTTGCACCCAGGCTGCAGGCGCGCTGGGACCAGCCTTTCTTCGTCGAGAACCGGCCGGGCGCCTCGGGAACGATCGGCACCGAGGCGGTGGTGAAGTCGCCGCCCGACGGCCATACGATCATGGTCGGCCCTGCGTCGGTCCTCACCGCGCCGCATCTCTATCCCAATATCTCCTACGACGTCGTGAAGGATCTTACCGCGGTCACGAACGTCGGCTCGACGAGCCTCGCGCTCGTGGTGCATAAATCGGTGCCTGCCGGCACGGCGCAGGAGTTCATCGCCTGGGTGAAGTCGCAGCCCGGCAAGCTCAACTACGGCTCCCCGGGAAACGGCACGCACCATCACTTGTGCATGGAGCTCCTCAAGCTGCGGGCGGGCCTGGACATCGTGCACGTGCCCTACAAAGGCTCGGCGCCCGCGGAGAACGACTTGATCGCGGGGGTCATTCCCACCATGTTCCTGCCGGTCCACGTGGCGCTCCCGAAGATCAAGGCAGGCCAGATCAGGGTGCTCGGCGAGAGCCTGAAGGAGCGCCATCCGCTTTTTCCGGATATCCCTTCGCTGCACGAGCAGGGCGTGACCGGCTATGACGTGGACCTGTGGCTCGGCGTGTGGGCACCCCCCGGGCTGCCCGCGGACATCCTCGCGAAGTACAACACGGATATCCGCGCGATCGTCGCGCAGCCCGAAATGCGGGAGCAGCTCGCGAGCCAGGGCCTGGTGCCGAACACCGGCACGCCCGAGCAGTTCGCGAGGCTCGTGAGGGAGGATTTCGAGAAGTGGGGCAAGGTGATCCGCGACGCGAAAATCAAGGCGGACTAGATGAAGCCCATCGAAACGGTGGGAATCCTGGGCCTGGGCAAGATGGGAGGGCCGATCGCAGGACATCTCCTCGCCCGGGGCTTCAAGGTGATCGGCTACGACCCGGTCGCTCGAGCGCAAGAGCAGGCGGCGGCACGGGGAGCGCGCGGCGCGGCTTCGGCGCGCGAGCTCGCGCAGGCGAGCGAGCTCGTCATCGTTGTGGTCGGATTCGACAGCGAGGTCGAACAAGTCATCTTCGGCAAGGAGGGCGTGCTCGAAGGCGCGAGGCCGGGTCTCATCGTCGCACTCGGCTCGACGGTTGCGCCGCGTTATTCGAAGCGGCTCGCGGCGCGCCTGGCGGAGAAAAACCTCGTTCTTCTCGACATCCCGCTCGCGCGCGGGGAAGCGGCTGCGACCTCGGGCAAGCTTCTCATCTACGGCGCGGGCGACCTCGATGCCTTCGAGCGCTGCCAACCCGTTTTCGGTGCGTTCGCCTCGGACATTTTTCATCTGGGGCCGGCGGGCGCCGGACAGGTCGCGAAGATGGTGAACAACCTCATCCTCTGGGCGTGCATCGCGGTGAACGACGAAGGTCTGCGCCTGGGCCGGGCGCTGGGCGTGGACCCGGAGCGGCTGTGCGAGGCGCTGCGTCACGGCAGCGCGCAGAACTGGGCCATGGACACCCAGGCCGAGAGGAGCGGCATGCCCTGGGCGGAGAAGGACATGGGCATCGTCCTGGAGGAGGCGGATCGGGCGCGCCTCAGCCTGCCGCTCGCCGGCACGGTCAAGGAGACGATCAAGGGCCTGAAGATCCGCATGGGCCTGGGCATGCCGGAGATTCCGGAGCACCTCTAGCGCTCCGCGAGCCCGACGGCCCCTCGGCGTCCGGATCGCCGATTCGAGTTGACGCCGTCGGGCAAGCTCGGCTACTTTGGCGTAGTTTCCTGGGAAAGCTCGATCAGGGGTCCGCGGCCCCGCGGCCAGCCGGCTCAGAATCGGAGGATACATGGGTGCAACCAGCAATGTGATGTGGCAGCTGCTCGTCCAGTTCTTGATCGTGTTGTTTCTCGTCGTGGCCGTCTCCGGCCTCGCGGTGGGGGTCGGGCTGGTCGTCTCCAGCCAGAAGATCGTGCAGCTCTTTCACGGAATGAACCGGTGGGTCTCGACCCGCCACGTCCTCAAATCGGTCGAGGTGCCGCGCGACACCGACCGGCTGGCGCACCGGTACCAGCGCTGGGTCGCCGGAGGCTTTGTCCTCGGGGGTCTCATCGCGATCTTCGGACTGGCGGCCGGGGTCGACGTGCGCGCCATCAGTGCGGCGCTGACCGACAAGCGCATGATGCCCGTCGTTTCCGTTGCAGTCGACACCGTCAAGTGGTTCCTGATCGTGGGCAGCGCAGCCGGCGTCGTGATCGGCGGGATGCTGCTCTTTTATCCGAACGCGGAGATGACGATCGAGAAGTTCGCAAACCAGTGGGTGTCGTCGCGGCAAGCTATCCGGAGCGGGGACGACATGCACATGAACCTGGACGCACTGGTCGAGGCTCATCCCAAGCCCGCCGGCTGGATCATCGGCTGCACTTCGGCAGCGGCGGTGATCTGCGCGATCATCATGATGGTGCGCTACTACTGACGCGAGCAGGTTGAAGCCCAGGACGGTCGCTATACTCGAGAGCCGGCTTGGCCGGCAGCTTGCCGACCTCGTCGCAAAACACGGAGGGCGGCCGGTGCTCGCCCCGGCGCTCGCAGAGGTGCCGGACGTCGACGACGCCACGATCGGGCGGCTGCTCGGCGGGCTCGAGTCGCACCCGCCCAAAGCAGTAATTTTTCAGACCGGGGTCGGCACGCAGGCGCTCTTTGCTGCGACCGATTCACTCGGGATCACGCCGAAACTGCTCGCCTTGCTGGCGAGCTGCGTGGTGGTCGCCCGCGGGCCCAAGCCCACTGCGGCGCTCCGCTCGCGCGAAGTGCGCATCGACCGCAGCGCGAAGGAGCCCTATACCACCGTCGAGGTGCTGGAATCGCTCGAGAACCTGTCGTTCCGGGGCGAATGCGTCGTGGTGCAGCGCTACGGCGAGACCAACGTGGAGCTGGGAAAGGCGCTACGGGCGAAGGGCGCGGAAGTCGTGGAAATACCCACCTACCGCTGGGCGCTCCCTGAAGATACCGGACCGCTCGTGGGGCTGATAGCGGCGCTCGAGCGCTCCGAGGTCGATGCCGCAGTGTTCACCAGCGCGTCGCAGGCGCACAACCTGTTTGCGCTCGCACGGAAACTCGGCAGAGAAGGCCCGCTTGCCGCCAACCTCAACCGGACGCTGGTCGCCTCCATCGGTCCGGTGTGCAGCGCCGCGCTGCGGGAGCACGGCGTGAAAATCGCCCTGGAGGCGAAGCCGCCGAAACTCGGGCCGCTGGTGGCCGCGCTCGACCGGGCCCTGTCGACCTAGCGTGTTTCCGCGGCGGGCGGCCCTCCTGCGCCGCCTGCTGCACCGCGCAAACTGCTACAATGCGCGACTCTCTTCCGGTTTTCCGCCTGAATGTCCCGTTCCATCCGCAATCTCGCGATCATCGCCCACGTCGATCACGGCAAAACGACGCTCGTCGACAAGCTGCTGCGCGAGGCCGGCACGTTTGCCGCGCACCAGCATCTGGTCGAACGGGTCATGGACTCCAACGACCTCGAGCGCGAGCGCGGCATCACCATCCTCGCCAAGAACACCGCGGTGGATTACGAGGGGGTGCATATCAACATCGTCGACACGCCCGGCCACGCCGACTTCGGCGGCGAAGTCGAGCGGTCGCTCTCGATGGTGGACGGCGTGCTGCTGCTGGTGGACGCGGTCGAAGGTCCGATGCCGCAGACGCGTTTCGTCACGCGCAAGGCGCTCGCCCTCGGCTTGAATCCGGTCCTGGTGGTGAACAAGATCGACCGTCCCGGCGCGCGGCCCGACTGGGTGGTGAACGCCACCTTCGACATGATCGACAAGCTCGGTGCATCGGAACAACAGCTCGACTTTCCGGTGGTCTACACCTCGGCGCTGCTCGGGACGGCAACGCTCGATCTGGCCCGCCCCGGCAGCGACATGCGGCCGCTGTTCCACACGATCATCGAGCGGGTCCCGGCGCCCCGCGGAGATCCGGACGGGCCGCTGCAGCTGCAGATCAGCAACCTCGACTACTCCAGTTATGTCGGGCGCATCGGCATCGGGCGCATCGCCCGCGGCAGGTTGAGGCCGTCGCAGGAAGTGCTGGTGTTGAGCGACGAAAAAGCGCCCGTGAAAGCCAAGGTCGGCCAGGTCATGGGTTTTCAAGGTCTGGAAAGAATCCCGATGGAAGAGGCGGTCGCCGGCGATATCGTGCTCGTGACCGGGGTGGAGGAGACCGGCATCGGCGTCACGCTCGCCGACCCCCTCCAGCCCGAGGCGCTGCCGATGCTCAAGGTGGACGAGCCCACGCTCACCATGAATTTCCAGGTCAACACCTCGCCCTTCGCGGGGCAGGAAGGCAAGTTCGTCACCAGCCGCCAGCTGAGGGAGCGTCTGCTGCGGGAGCTGCAGGGGAACGTCGCTTTGCGCGTGGAGGAGACCGCCGACGCCGACGTGTTCCGGGTCTCGGGGCGGGGCGAGCTTCATCTCACCATCCTGCTCGAGAACATGCGCCGCGAAGGCTACGAGCTGGCCGTGTCGCGGCCGCGGGTCGTGATGAAGGAAGTCGGGGGCGTCAGGCACGAGCCCTTCGAAATCCTCACCGTCGACGTCGAGGAGCAGCATCAGGGCGTGGTGATGGAAGCGCTCGGCGCCCGGCGCGGCGACCTGCTCGACATGATGCCCGACGGCCGCGGCCGCGTGCGGCTCGACTACCGGATTCCGGCGCGCGCATTGATCGGCTTCCAGTCGGAATTCCTCAATCTCACGCGCGGCAACGGCCTCGTGAGCCACGTGTTCGACGAATATGCCCCGGCGAAACCGGAGATTCCCTCGCGGCGCAACGGCGTGCTGATCTCCGGCGAGCAGGGCGAGGCGGTCGCCTATGCACTGTGGAAGCTGCAGGAACGCGGACGCATGCTGGTGAGCCCCGGGGAGCGTGTGTACGAAGGCATGGTCGTCGGCCTGCACAGCCGCGACAATGACCTCGTCGTGAACCCTATTCGCGAGAAACATCTCACCAATATCCGGGCCGCGGGCAAGGACGAGGCGATCCTGCTCACTCCGCCGATCAGGCTGACGCTGGAGCTCGCGGTGGAGTTCATCGACGACGACGAATTGATCGAGATCACGCCGCAGTCGATCCGCGTGCGCAAGCGCCATCTCTTCGAGCACGAGCGCCGGCGCGCTTCGCGCGCCGAGCCGCGTGCCGTCGCGGAAACTCCCGCCGCCGAGACGGCGGGCTAGCAGGCCGTCGAAAAGGGGGCACGCCCCCTTTAGATCCCCCGGATTTGAGGCTGCAGAAAAACGCTTCCCTCTGCGGGAAGCGTTTTCTGCAGCCTGCAACGCGGCCCTCAAGCCATCCGGTAGCGTTCCACGGCCTTCTCGTCCCAGACCACTCCGGTTCCGGGACGCGCCGGGATCACCGCCGCCCCGTCGACGATGGCAAGCGGCTCGGCGAGGATAGCGTCGGCCCACGTGAGTCGAGGAACGCTCACTTTGGCGTCTTGCCTGCAGCCTGCAGCGCGAGAATGTCGCAGACCGCGCCGTTGGCCGGCGTCGGAACTCCGGCGGTTCGCCCGAGCTGCACGACGCCGCCCGAGAGCCATTCCACTTCGAGCCGGTTGCCGCGCTCCAGGTCGTGGTGCATGGAAGAAGTCATGCCGGCCGGAAGCCCGTCGGCGAAAGCGAGTCGGCCCTCGGCATAATCGTCGGGAAGCGCGACTCCGTGCGCGCGCCCCACCGCAACCGCCTCGCGCATGATCTGGAGCAGGAACGCCCGCGTGCGCGGGTTTTCGCGGATCGGTCCGATCGTGGTGCGCATGGCGGTGGTGGTGGCGGACAGCGCCACCAGAAACACGAATTTCTCCCAGATGGCCCGGCGCACGTCGGCGGCGAGCTCCGCGTTCACGCCGGCGCGAACGAGCGCTTCGTGGAGAAACGTCGCCCGCTCGGATTTCCGGCCGTCGTACTCGCCGAGGATGATGCGCTGCATCGTGCCCGTCTGGTGGATCACGCCGGGGCGGGAGATGTGGGTGGCGACGTAGCCGACGCCGCCCATGACCGGCGGGTCGCCCAACTCGCGCCGCAGGATGTCGTCCTTGACCACTCCGTTCTGCAGCGAGAGCACGCCCGTATCGGGCCCGACGAGCGGCCTGATCTGCTTTGCCGCCGCCTCGGTGTCCCACAGCTTTACCGAAAGGATGACGATATCGACGGGACCGAGTGTCGCCGGATCGTCGGTGACGCGCACCTTCGGAACGCGGATGTCGCCCTGGGGCTCGTTCTCGATGATGAGGCCGCGCTCGCGCATCGCGGCGAAGTGCGATCCGCGGGCGATGAAGCTCACGTCGTAGCCCGCGTGCGCCAGCCGCCCCCCGAAGAAGCCGCCCACTCCGCCCGAGCCCATCATTGCGATCTTCATGGTCAGTGCGTGCGCGAATCGGCCCGAGGACCGTGGATTATACCGGCGCGCAGTGGTAACCTGCCCGCCTCTGCGAGGAGAAAGGGAAAATCATGATTCGCTTCGTTCTTCGCGCCGCCGCGGCGGCGATCGCGCTTGGAGCACTCACGCCTTTTGTCGCCGGAGCCCAGAGCTGGCCGACCAAGCCGGTGAAGTTCATCGTGCCGTTTCCGCCGGGCGGCTCGACCGACCCCATGGCGCGCATGATCGGCGCGAAGCTCACCGACTCGCTCGGGCAGCAGTTCATCGTCGAGAACAGGCCCGGCGCCGCAGGCTCGATCGGCGCGGCGCTCGTCGCCAAGTCGCCGCCCGACGGCTACACCTACATCTTTGTGTTCGACACGCACGCGGTCAACCCTTCGCTGATCCCCAATCTGCCGTTCGACACGGTGAAAGACCTCGCGCCGGTGACGCTGATCGGCACCGCGCCGATGGCGATCGCGACGGGCGCCGCGAAGCCCTACAAGAGTTTCGGCGACGTGGTCGCCGCGGCCAAGGCGAAACCGGGCACGGTGAGCATCGGCTCGGTCGGCAACGGCAGCCTCGGGCACCTGACGATGATCCTCGTGCAGCAGGCCTCCGGCATCAACCTCATTCACGTTCCCTACAAAGGCGGCGGACCGATGACGGCGGACGCGCTCGGCGGCCAGGTCGACCTCGCGATCGGCTCGGTGGCGGTGATCACCCCCCACGTAAAGGGCGGCAAGCTCCGCGCGATCGCCGTCACCGGCGACAAGCGCTCGAACGCAATGCCTGAGGTGCCCGCGCTCGCCGAACAGGGCCTCCCGGGCTTTTCCGCGCTCGCATGGTGGGCGATTTTTGCGCCTGCCGGCGTGCCCAAGCCCATCATGGACAAGTTTCACGCCGAGCTCGTGAAGGCGTTCAACCTGCCCGACGTGCGCAAGCTGCTCACCGAGCAGCTCGGCATAGACCTCGTTGTCGGTCCGCCCGAAGGGCTGCAGAAGTGGCTCGCAGACGAGATGCAGCGCTGGGGCAAAGTGGTGCGCGAGAACAACATTCGCCCCGACTGAGCGGCCGCAAGCTGCGGGCCGAGGAGGGAACGGGTGAAGGGCATTTGCGGGATCGTCTTTGCAGCGCTCATCGCACTGCCATGCGCGGCCGCCTTCGCGCAGGAGTACCCCGGGAAACCATTGCGGCTCCTGATCGGGTTTCCGACCGGCGGCAACGTCGACGTGGTGGGCCGGATCGTGGCGCAGAAGATGAGCGAGGGGTTGGGCCAGCAGGTCCTTCCGGAGAACCGGACCGGCGCGGGCTCCATCATCGCCAACGAGCACGTCGCGAAATCCGCCGCGGACGGCTACACCTTGCTCGTCGTGAGCGGCGCCTTCGTCACGCAGGCGGCGATGATGAAGAAGCTTCCTTACGACCCGATCCGGGATTTCTCCTGGATCTCCACGGTGGTGACTTACCCGCTGGTGCTGTCGGTGCGCTCCGATTCGCGCTTCAGGACCCTCGACGAGTTCATCGGCTACGTGCGGAGCAATCCCGGAAAGGTGAACTATCCCTCCCCGGGAATGGGGACGCTCTACCACCTTGCCGGCGAGATGTTCGTTTCCATGGCGGGAATCCAGATGCAGCACGTGCCCTTTCGCGGCGGCTCGGAGCCTTTGACCGAAGTGCTCTCCGGCCGCATGGAGCTGCTTATCGACGCTCTGACCAATTCGTACCCCCATATCCAGGCGGGCAAATTCAGGCCGCTCGCGGTCAGCTCGCTCGCGCGCTCCGCTTCGCTTCCGAACGTGCCGACCGTCGCGCAGAGCGTGCCGGGCTACGAGGCGAGCTCCTTTCTCGGCATCGCCGGCCCGCCGGGATTGCCGGGCACCGTCGTCGAGCGGGCCAACCGGGAAGTGCGGCGCGTGGTCGCGCTGCCCGAGATCGCGCAACGGTTCGCCGAGTGGGGCGGCACGCCGAGCGCGAGCAGCCCGGAGGAGATGCGGCGCCACGTCGAGGCCGAAATCGAAAAATGGAAACGGGTCGTCGAGGCGCGAAAAATCGACCTGCTGTGAAGAGAGACCCGCCCCGGGCCCCGTGGCCCGGAAGGCCCGGCCCGGGCGGTGCAATGCGCCCATTTCACGACCAAAAAAGCCATATCTTCCTGGCACTTATCTTGCTTATTCATGATCTTGATTCAGTTTCCGAAGGGACTCCGTCGCGTGGCGACGGTCCCGCGTCACTTATGTCACCAGACCAACATATGCAGGCTCAATTCAGCGACGAAGGGCTCTTCGGCTCGCTCTTCGACCAGGAGGCGACCGGAATCGCCGTGACCACGCTCGGCGGGCGCTTCCTGAGGGTCAACCGCGCATTGTGCCGGATGACCGGCTACCTCGAAGAGGAGCTTCTCGAGAAGACATTCCGGGACATCACACACCCGGACGATGTCGAATCGAACGAGAATTTCCGGCAGCAGCTCCTGTCGGGCGAGACCGCAAATCACACTCACGACAAGCGCTACCTTCGCAAGGACGGGAAGCTGATCCGGGTCCAGATCGTAGTCACGGTCGTCCGGGACGCTTCGGGCTCGCCGCAGTGCTGCGCGACGCTGGTTCACGACATGACCACGAACGTGCAGGCCCAGGAAGCCTTGCAGGCGAGCGAGCATCGCTTCCGCCGCATGGTCGAAATCAGCACCGACTGGTACTGGGAGCAGGACGCGGAGCTGCGTTTCGTCAGCATGCCGGGAGCCGACAAGAGCCACTTGAACGTGGAGGCCGCGCTCGGCAGAACCCGCTGGGGTCTGCCCGATCTGGGGTCTCTTCCGGACGGCGTGTGGGAGCGGCACAAGGCGATCCTCGAGCGGCGCCAGTCGTTTCACGACTTCGTTTTCCTGAGATGGAACACACTCGGCGAAATGCGCTATCTGAGCGTGAGCGGAGAGCCGGTCTTCGATCGCGAGGGCCGGTTCGCCGGATACCGGGGCATCGGCAAGGATGTCACCGAGCAGGTGCGCGCCCAGAAAGCGCTCGAGGGCAGCGAGGCGCGCTATCGCACCCTTTTCGAGATGCATCCTCATCCGATGTGGGTGGTGGACTCGAAGACTCTCGCGTTCCTGGCGATAAACGAAGCCGCCGTGACGCACTACGGCTACTCCAGAGAGGAGTTCCTCTCGATGACCGCCGACCAGATCCGCCCGCCCGAGGAAGTGCCGCAATTGACGCAGGCTTTTCAGGACCAGAGCCCCTCCTACCGGCATCGCCTGTGGCTTCACAGGAAGAAGAACGGCGAGCTGATCCACGTCGAGATCGTTTCGTTCAATCTGACATTCGACGGCCGGCTGGCGCGCTTGGGCGTGGTGACCGACATCACCGAACGCGTCAAGGCGGAGGAACGCTCGCGGCAGACCGGCGGGCGAGCCCTGTCGCTGCTGAAAAGCGGCAATGGCGCATGAAGGCCCGTCGTGCCGGAGGGCTCGGGAGCTTGCGAGGAAGCGTTCCGCGAACTAGCATTTGATCTTTCCGCCCCGAACGCGCCCACCGGCGCGGAAGGAAAGGTCGCCGCAGTGCACTGTTTCCAAATGAAGACGCTTTGTTTCTTTCTGCTGGCCCTCGTCGGGTTCGGCGCCGCGGCCCAGACGGGATATCCGGCGAAGCCCGTTCGCTTCATCGTGCCCTCCGCGGCCGGCGGCGGCACGGACATCATCGCCCGCGCCCTCGCGCAGAAGCTCTCCGAATCGCTCGGAGCGCAGTTCGTCGTGGACAATCGCCCGGGCGCCGGCCAGATGATCGGCATCGAGATGGCCGCGAAATCCTCCGCCGACGGGCACACGATCCTGATGGCCGCGAGCACGCTCGCGATCAATCCGATCATGTACAAGAAGGTGCCCTACGATCCGCTGCGGGATTTCGCGCCGATCACGCAGGCGGCGTCGCTGCCCAACGTGCTGGTGGTGCACCCCTCGCTGCCGGTGAAATCGGTCGCGGAATTGATCGCGTACGCCAAACAGCGCCCCGGACAGCTCAATTTCGCCTCCGCCGGCATCGGCACCTCGCCGCAGATGTCGATCGAGCTCTTGAAGAGCATGGCGGGACTCGACATGGTGCATATCCCCTACAAGGGAACCAGCCCGGGCGTGGTGGACCTGCTCGCGGGGCAGGTGTCCGTCATGGCGCCGAACCTGCTCACCGCGCTGCCGCACATCAAGGCGGGCAAGCTCCGGGCGCTCGCGGTGACCAGCGCGAAAAGAAGCGAAGCCTTGCCGGATGTTCCGACGATCGCGGAATCCGGGCTTCCGGGTTACGATTCGACCCAGTGGTACGGCGTGCTCGCGCCGGCGGGAACCACGCGCGGGATCGTCGCGCGCCTGCACGACGAGATCGTGCGCGCACTGCGCACGCCGGAGGTCATGCAACGACTGGCCGCGGACGGCGCGGAGCCCGTCGGCAGCACTCCCGAGGAATTCGCCGCGTTCATCAAGTCGGAGATCGACAAGTGGGCGAAGGTCGCGAGCGCCGCGGGTATTCGCCCCGAATGAACGCAAACACCCCGGAGTCTATGATGAATACGCGCGCTTTCGGACGGCTTCTGCTTCTTGGACTGTTCGCCTTTCTGGCGGGGATGGGCTGCGGCGTGCTCGCCCAGGGCTATCCGGAGCGCCCGGTCCGGCTGATCGTGCCCCAGGCGGCAGGGAGCGCGACCGACACGGTGGCGCGCATTCTCGCCGCCGAACTGCCGAACCATCTCGGGCAGCCCGTGGTCGTCGAGAACAAGCCGGGCGGCGCGCTGACGATTGGCCTGGACATCACCGCGAAGTCCGCGCCCGACGGCTACACCATCGGCATGGGGCCGGTGGGGGCGCTCGCGATCACGCGCCACATGGTGGCGAAGCTTCCCTATGACATCGAGCGGGATTTCCAGCCGATCGCGCTTGTGACCCGCGGCCACCTGCTGCTCGCGGTCTCGCCCTCGCTCCCGGTGAACACGGTGCAGGAGCTGATCGAGTACGCGCGGAAAAACCCGGGCAAGCTCATGAACGCGTCCTCGAGCAACGGCTCGCCGGGACACGTGGGCGGCGAGCTTTTCAAATACATGACCGGCACGGAGATCGTGCACATACCCTACAAGGGCGGGGCGATGGCCATCAACGACCTGATCGCCGGTCACGTGCAGGTGATGTTCGAGAGCCTCAACTCGATCTCCCCCTTTGCGCGCTCGGGCAAGGTCAAGGCGCTCGCCGTGAGCGGCCCCAGAAGGTCACCGGGCTTTCCAAACCTGCCGACGATCGCGGAGGCAGGAGTCCCGGGCTACGACGCGACGACCTGGAGCGGCGTGATCGGGCCGGCCGGGATGCCCAGACCCATCGTCGACAAGCTGAATTCCTCCATCAACAAGGCGATCGTCTCGCCGATGTTCAAGGCGAGATTCGGCGAGATCGGGGACGAGCCGGCGGGCGGCAGTCCTGAGGAGTTCGGCGAAGTGATACGCAGGGACTCGGCAAAGTGGGCCGAAGTCGTAAAACGCTCCGGCGCGAAGATCGATTGAGCATCGCGTGTAATCCGTTCTCCGTTCCACGCGTTCATAGGTGAGAAGGTGCCTCGTGCCTGTCACAATTTGTGACAATTGGTTACTCCGGCGCGAAGGCGTGATTGTTAGCATGCGGCAGTGGGATGAAACGGAAGGGCGATCATGAATCCGATGAAAGCAGCCTTGGCGTTTGCCGCAGTCGTGCTGGGCACAATTGCAAGTGCGCCGGCGCTCGCCTGGCATCACGGCGGGAACGTGCGCTTCGGCGTGGTCATCGGTGCTCCGTTCTATCCCTGGTACTACCCTCCCTACTACTCTCCCTACTACTATCCCCCGGCCTACGCGGCGCCGGCGGCGCCGCCGACGTATATCGAGCAGGGTGGCGCGCAACCTGCGCCGGCGCAGCAATCACAGGGTTTTTGGCACTACTGCGCCGAATCCAAGACCTATTACCCGTACGTCAAGGAATGCCCCGGAGGCTGGCAGCGCGTGGCACCGCAGCCGGCGCCCGGCGGTTAGCGCGAGCCGCTTCCATCATGAATGCCTTGCGATTTTCGCTGCTGCTCATGGGAGTGCTCCTGCTGGGCGCGTGCGTGAGCATGCCCAAAGGGCCCAGCGTGATGGTGTTGCCGGGTACGGGCAAGAGCTTCGACCAGTTCCGCTACGACGACCTCGAGTGCCGCAATTTCGCCAACGTGCAGATTGGGGGAGCCTCGCCTTCGGATGCGGCCTCCGACAGCGTCGCGAAGAGCGCGGCGGTGGGCACCGTCGTAGGCGCGGCCGCAGGCGCCGCAATCGGCGGGCAAAGCGGCGCGGCAGCGGGAGCCGGCACCGGGCTGCTCGTTGGAACGGCGGCCGGGGCAGGCGCCGGAGAAGGTTCCGCGTATGAACTTCAGCGGCGTTACAACTACGCTTTCGTGCAATGCATGTATGCAAAAGGCCACAAGGTTCCCGTTTCCGGCCGGTTCACCTCCGCGGCCCCGGCCGGCCTCAGCTACGCACCGCCGCCTCCACCGCCGCCACCTGGGACGCCGCCCCCTCCGCCTCCGCGGTAAGTGAGGGAGTGAACGCAAGACATCCGACGGCCGTATTCATCGCCGCGGCGACATTCACGGGAAGTACGGAAAGATCCTGACGGGGGCGGGCATCAAGCCGGAGTAGAGCGCCCGCGACCGGATTTCAGCCGGTGGCCGCCATCGCTCCGGCGTTGTCGCGCAGCAGTTTGGAGAAGTCCTCCGCGGGCTGCGGTTTGCGGTACAAGTATCCTTGGTACTCGTGGCATCCGTGCTCGGCGAGAAAATCGAGCTGCTCCTGGGTCTCCACCCCTTCCGCGATCACCTTCAGCCTCAGGCTGTGCGCCATCGCGATGATCGCCTGCGTGATCGCAACGTCGTCCGGATCCTGCGGGATGTCCTTGATGAACGAGCGGTCGATCTTGATGCAGTCGAAGGGGAACCGCTTGATCGACGCGAGTGACGAATAACCCGTGCCGAAGTCGTCGATCGCGAGGCGGATGCCCATCGACTTGATCCCGTCGAGTATTTTCTTCGAGCTCTTGGTGTCCCGCATGAACATGCTCTCGGTGATTTCGAGTTCGAGGCAATTCGGTTTGAGCGCGCTTTCGCTCAGGGCCCGCTCGATCTCGCGCAGCAGGTGCTTGTCCTCGAACTGCCGCGCCGACAGGTTCACCGATACGGTCAGCGGGGTCGGAACGCGGCCCTGGAGGGTCTGGTTTTGAGCGCATGCGATTCTGAGCACCCAGGCTCCGATCGGAACGATCAGCCCCGAGTCTTCGGCGTGCCCGATGAACTCCAGGGGAGGTAGCAATCCGAGCTCGGGATGCTGCCACCGGATCAGCGCCTCCATGCCCGTGATCCGGCCGGTATTGATCTCGACCTTGGGCTCGTAGTGGAGGATGAATTCGTTTCGCTCGAGTGCCCCTTGCAGCCGGGTCTCTTTGGCGATCCTGTCGGACAGATGAACGTTCATTTCCCCTGAATAGAACAGATAGTTGTTTTTGCCCTGTTCCTTGGCGCGGTAGGTGGCGATGTCGGCGTTCTTCAACAAGCTCGCCAAGTCCGCACCGTCGTTCGGATACAGGCTGATTCCGATGCTCGCGCTCAGGTGGCAGGTCTCGCCTTCGAGCAGAAACGGCCAGCGCAGCGCATGGAGGATTTTCTGGGCCACGCTGATGACGTCGCCGGGCACGGCGAAGTCCTCGATGAGCGCGACGAATTCGTCGCCGCCGAAACGGGCGATGGTGTCGCTTTCCCTCAGGCACATTCTGAGGCGCCCGGCGGCCTCCTGGAGCAGCCGGTCGCCGAAAGGGTGGCCGAGCGTATCGTTGATGAACTTGAAACGATCGAGATCGAGGAACAGCAAGGCCATCGATTTGTGATAGCGCTGCGCGTTGTTGAGCGCGTGGGCGAAGCGCTGGTTGAACATGTAGCGGTTGGGCAACCCGGTCAGGGTGTCGTGCGTCGCGACGTACAGCAGGTTCTCCTCGGCCTGCTTGCGGGCCATGAACTGGCCGATCTGGCTGCCGATCACGCGCACCATCTGCAGCAGCGACGGATCGGGATTGCGAATCTCGCGGCTGAAGAATTCCAGTACGGCGAGGGTCACGTTACCCGCCAGGATCGGAAAGGCGAACGCGCCGTGCAGCCCCGCCCTGGCGGCGAGCTGCGCCCGCTGAAAAGTTTCGTCGCAGCTCACGTCGGGTATCCAGTGCGGGGTGCCGCTCACCCACACC
>Ga0137457_1000158_pt1 | contig 17837 bp, 26 predicted proteins | sample EasRivERMGT630_2_FD_102321 | JGI IMG/M metagenome (GOLD analysis project Ga0137457, IMG submission 102321) | Soil microbial communities from meander-bound floodplain in the East River, Colorado, USA - East River MetaG ERMGT630_2 | ecosystem: Environmental > Terrestrial > Soil > Floodplain ...
TACAGCCTCCAGACAGGTGAATATATTCAGATTCTCGGTGTCCGCACTGTGGGTGTGTTTGCCTGCCTGATGCGGGACGGGACGGAAAAGGACATTGGCTGCGAACTCCTTCACGACTACCGGGCATGAAACCCAAATCGTTCATGGATCAGATCGAAGAGTTAAACCCTCCTGAGAATCCTGCCAAGATGAGTGACAGTCGAGCCGAGGACTACGTGGCACAGTTCGGAGACAGTTCCTGGGAGTTGGATGCAGTGGCACCAGACCAGCTCGCAGAACTGGTCCGCAACGCAGTGTCAGAATTACGCGACGATGTTTTGTGGGGGAGATCCGTTGATAAGGAGAACACTGGGAAAGAACGTCTTCAACGGATTGCGGATAACTGGGAGGACAACGATTGACCCCATTCCAACGCGAGGAACTGCTTCGGGCACGGATGATCATCGACCATCTATTGAACGAGCCCTTGCTTGAAGACCTTCCAGGAGCATTTCGTTTTGGTCAGCTCTGCCACGACACTGGATACACAACCAACGAAATCCGATCCCGGAGCCGGCCCAGGGAACTGGTCGAAGCCAGAATTAAAATTATTAAGACAATGTCGGCCGAGGGATTCTCCATTCGGAAACTGTGCCGGCTGATGAATCGATCTGTTTGGGGAATCAAACACTTGTTGAGAAAATAAACTTGTGTTGGGCGGGGATGGAAAGCAATGTGTCCGTCGTTCAGACTATGTCTGAGACTGGTTGTGAAAAACCAGAAGGTGACGTAAGTTGACTTTGGCTGTTATTTTTGAGGGTTCGGGCACGTCACCGCCTTTTTTCACCCCTTGAGAGTAGCAGCCTTTTTATTTAACCAATATGGTAATTGCTCTTACGACTAAAGGACCTGACCTTGAAATAACCAAGGATACCCGAATATCTGAAGAAATTATTGGAGTTTACCTCAGACTTATAGGCATCTACTCCAACGGAAAGCGTGATTTTGAAATCGGTCACCTAAAAGACTGGAAACCCCAATACATCAAAGCTATTCGGCAATTAAAAAGATACGGATACATCAATTGTCGGAGGTGGTTGTGATTTCCAAAGTAGTCCGTCATGAAAAGGATTTCTCCATTGTTGACAACGCCCCTTGGAGAGATTCTCGATTATCATTGAAGGCAAAAGGTCTGCTTATCTACCTCCTCACCAAGAAAGAAAATTGGGAGGTCCGAATGGGGGATTTGTTGAATCGTCACAAAAACAAGAAGGCAGCGATATGGAGTGCTTTGAGAGAGTTGAGGGATGCGGGATACGCCAAAAATGAAACAGTTCGAAGTAAAGACGGAACTCGATTGGCTGGACGCAAATGGGTGATCTATGAACTGGCGCAAGAGGTGAAAACAAAGGAAAAATCCAAAAACCATCAGTCACACCGAAAATCAGTGTCACTGAAATCCAATGCCGCAGAAAATCGACCCCTTAGTAAAGATAGAGTAATAAATAATAAACTCAGTGGCGGAAATCGTTCCGCCACGGATTCAATTGGTTTTCACTTGAATGGAGGAAAGGAGACAACGCCATTCATCCTCAAGTGTGTGAAAGTATTAGAAGAACATATAAGAGTATCCAGAAAGATAAATCCCCAATTCAAAAGGTCCAAATGGGTTCATGAGTTTGAACTACTCTTGGATTCCATAGACGGCGACAAGGATCGCCTGAAACGAGTTCTGAAAACTTTCATCAACACCCCCCATGTAAAATACAAGCCCCAAGCCGAGAGTGCTGATGGTTTTCGGGAGAAGTTCAGCAAGATCGAAAGATGGTGTCATGAAAACGCCAATGAGGAAATGAATGCTCCGACTGTGACCAGAACTACCAAAGGGAATCTGATCGAAACAACTCTCCATTACCCGAAGGGGTTCAGAGATTGAAAACCACCCGTTACCAAAGCAGCGAGGAACGAACGATCCTGATTGCACTCCTGGTCCACGATGGGGTTCTGGCAAAAGTCTACCGTCACATGGGTCAGGATCACAGTCGCCCATTCAAGAGCAAGTGGTCCAATCTGATCGCCAAATGGTGTTTCGACTACTTCGCCAAATATCAGAGAGCCCCTCGCAAAGCCATTGAAGGAATCTTTTCAGAGTTTGCCCAATCCAGCCAGGACAAGGAATCGGTTGACCTCGTGGAAAACTTTCTGAGTGGGTTGGACGAAGAGTATCGCAGTATCGCCAAATCCATCAACGAGGACTACATCGTTGACAAAGCTTCTGAATATTTTGATAGAATTCGACTTGCCCGTATGTCAGAAGCAATCGGGGACGCTTTGGAGAAAAACGATTTGGAGGAAGCCGCTCGGGCTCATTCCGAATACGAGCGCATCGAATTCGCCACTACGGGATGGCAGGACCCCCTCAGTCTGGAATTTCTCAAAGAGGTTTTTACTCGAAAGGATGACGACGAACGATTGGTTGAATTTCCCGATGCCCTGGGAAAGTTCCTTTCTCCTTATCTCAAACGAAACAGTTTCATTTCCTTTGCCGGTCCTTCCAAGCGTGGCAAATCTTTCTGGCTTCAGGAGATTGTTTGGCGGGCTCTCAAACAACGTCGTCGCGTTCTCTACTACGTGCTGGGGGACATGTCCAAGGACGATGTCGGTCATCGGTTGTGCATGAGGATGACTCGGAAACCTTTGCAGGAGGCAGAGGTTCACATTCCGGTTCGACTCCAAACTCCTGAATCACGGGACGATTCCGCCAACGTCAAACTCAAAACTGAAAACCGATCCGGCTTGACCCCCAGGGACATTCGATTGGCACGAGAGAAATTTCTGGCCACCACGGGATCGAAGGAGTCCAGATTGCATTTGAAGGTCGAAGGAGGAGATGTGATCTCAGCCAGCCAGATCGAGCAGGACATGAAACAATTCGGAAAGTTGGAGCAACCCCCTGACCTTGTGGTTGTTGATTATGCTGATCTACTGGCTCCTGAACCCCACACCAAAAATCAGGACTTTCGTCATCAGATCAATGCAACGTGGAAGATCCTCAGGCGTATCGCACTGAGGAATCATTGTCTGGTGGTGACGGCAACCCAGACCGCTGCCACGGGCTACAGTGCATGGATTATTCGGAAGAAGGATTTTTCCGAGGATCGTAGAAAAAATGACCATGTGAGCGGGATGATTGGAATCAACCAGACCGAGAATGAGAAAGAGATGGGGATTTATCGATTAAATTGGATTGCGTTGAGAAACGGCAAGTGGTCCGAATCCCAGGTTGTTTGGACGGCTGGGGAACTCGCCATTGCCTGTCCTTGCATCATTTCCTCTTTCTGAATAAAATAAATTTGGTTGTTCTGAATCAATCCATAGATAATAAGAAAGACGTGAGAAACAACGAAACAAAACTGGAGAGCATAAAACGATGAAAGTTACAAAAGCAGCCGCAGCCATTTTTCTGGTGGCTATTGGGATGTCCAGAGCCGATACCTGGGGAGTTGAAAAACTCACGGAGGCTTTGAAGCACACCGCCAGAAACAAGGAGGAATCCGAGATCCCTGAGGATCGGAGGAAGTCGTTCAAAAAACTGGTGGAGGCTGGCGACGACATCGAGGTGTTTGACAACGGCAAGGCCCCCGATCCTGAAAGGATGAAGGATGCGAAGAAGAAGCGGGTGGCCCGGCTGGTGAGCAACCAAAAGAGCCACACCAAAAACGTGAAATCAAAGAGGAAGAAGAAACAGAAACCGAAACACAAAGCCATCAAGAAGGACAAGAAGCCCCGTGACTCTTTTGGTTGCATCCTGGGATCGATCTCAGCCAGAGTGAATGCTGTGGTCAACGGGAACTGGATGGACGAGGAAGAGATCGCCAAGAAGGCTGGCATGTCCTTGAAGAAGGCTCGGGGTCGTCTCTACTTTGCGGCTGACGATGGTGTTTACGAACGTCGTCGGCTGATTCAGTATCGGGTGATTCCGGGTGCGGCTGAGAAGAGAGCCCAAAAGAATTCGAAGCACCGGGTCCACAAGGTTCACAAGCCTCAGGGTGCCAAAACGGTCGTTGCGGAGAAAGAGGCTGCCTGATTTCAAAAGGAGGATGCTCGGGGTGCTGATAACAAGAGACCGCGACTTGATAAAGGTTGCGGTCTCTTTCTTTTTCAAAAGAGATAATAGGAGGACGAAATGTTAGACGACCTCGACAAAATGCCGTTCGGAAAACATCGGGGTGTTCCCATGCAGGATGTGCCAGCGAGTTACTTCCACTTCCTATGGACCAACGGATTGAAGGACGACAAGCGGTCCGACGTGGCCAACTACATCCGACGCAACCTCGACGCTTTGAAGAAAGAACACCCAGACGGGATTTGGAGCTAAAGATTATGTTTAGTTTGAAAGAAAAACAATACATCGCTGAGGAAATTGAGAAACTTCTCTTATCATTGAAACATCCAGAGATGCCAACAGAAAAACCTGTGTTCCATCTCCATGTGGGTGGGAAGGAAAGTTGGTCTTGGGCGGATATAAAACCCAATTGGACGTTTACTTCGGAGAACCCACCGGGGGTTAATGTATTCAATGAAATTGCCCGTGACATACTGCCGTAATGAAAATAAACCGAGAGAATCTTCTAAACGATTTAGCAACTGTCAGAGCCGGACTTTCCCAGCGGGAGTTCCTGGAGCAATCCAGTTGTTTTGTCTTCGATGGCGGATATGTCATCACTTTCAACGACGAAATCTCTTGCCGCAAGAAAGTCGATTTGGGTGTCACGGGAGCTGTGCAGGCCGCTCCACTGATCTCCATCCTCGAAAAGATGGACGACGAAGACCTGGAGGTCCGAGAGAACGAGAAAGGAGAACTGGAATTCAAAGGCAAGCGCAAAGCCTTCGGTGTGACCAAGGAATCCGAGATTCACCTGCCCGTGGACAAGGTGGAACAACCTTCCAAGTGGCACGATTTATCGAAAGAATTCACAGAAGCAGTCGGACTGGTGAAACATTGCGTCAGCACCGACGAATCCAATTTCAAACTGTGTTGCATTCACCTTGCACCTGAATGGGTTGAGGCGTGTGACAACCTCCAGATCATGAGGGTCCACATCAAAACAGGTTTGAAGCGGTCGGTGCTGGTGCGTGGAACGTCCCTTGGTCACATTGTTTCGCTGGCCATGGACAGGATTGCACTGACTGAGTCATGGATTCATTTTAAGAATCAGAATGGACTCGTTTTTTCCTGCCGACGACACACCGAGGAATATCACCCCCTCGACAAAATTCTTCAGTTCAAAGGACACCCGATTGTCATTCCCAAGGGATTGGCTGAAGCCAGTGATCGAGCTTCTGTATTCGCCATGGACAAGGCAGGGGATGCATTGTGTGAAGTCCGATTGAAGGATGGGGTGATTAGGATCAAAGGACAAGGGCTGAGTGGGTGGTTCAAAGAGGTTCGGAAAGTTTCCTACAACGGTCCACCGATGGAATTCGTCATCGCTCCTGAACTCCTCAAACACATCTCTGAAAATTATCAGGATGCCGAGATCACCAAAACGAAATTGAAGGTGGTGGGTGGGAGCTGGGTTTACTGCTCTGTGCTGGGGCAGCCAAAGGAAGAGGAAGAAGAGACTGAGGAGGCAGAAGAATAGAGTTTCGGTCAGGAAAGAAAAACAAAACTATGAAAATAAAACTAACCATCGTCTCACTGCTTCTGCTGTTGTTCTGTGGTTGCAAAAGCACAACCTTTCAAGACATCAACCGTGGCATCAAAGTCACTGACCGAAGATTTTTTATGTTCACGGCTGCGGACGTTTTGTTCGAAGCCAACTCCAATGGCGTTTCCAGGATCACAGTGAAAGCGGAAAGTCGTCCTGACGTGGAAGCCATCGAAGCTGCGACCCGAGGACTGGGAGAAGGCATCGCCAAAGGAGTTGTCCCTCGTTAAATGCAAGGATTCTTTGCCTCATCCACCGTCCAACAGGAAAAACCTGTTGGACTTGTGCCGCGTTGTGGGGCGTGCGGCCTACTCAAGGGATGCCAGAGCCCAAAGATGAAACCCTACGGAAAGGGCAGGCAGGGAGTGTTGGTAGTGGGTGAGGCTCCTGGAAAAACTGAAGATGAGGAAGGACGACCCTTCATCGGCAAAGCAGGAGAGTTTCTCCGCGACACTCTGGACGATTTAGGAATCGATCTGGACCGAGACGCTCTCACGACCAACGCATTGATTTGCCGACCTCCTGGCAACAAGATCCAGGACCCGAGGCAGATCGATTACTGCCGGCCGAATCTCATCAACACCATTAACGAATTCAAACCCAGAGTAATCGTGACTCTCGGTGGGTCTGCGTTGCATAGCGTGCTGGCACCCTATTGGAAGGACGACATCGGTCCATTGGAACGGTGGACGGGATGGACCATCCCACTGGAGCAGCATTGGGTCTGCCCCACCTATCATCCTTCGTATTTGCTGAGGATGAAAAATCCACTCCTCGACAAGCTGTTCAAAAAACATTTAGAGAGAGCGTTCAACATCGAAGATGATACACCCGCACGTCCTGATCTTTCCAAAGAAGTTGAAATTATTTACGACGACCGAGAGGCTGCGGAAGCGATTCTGGAAATGGGTCGAGCAGGTGGTTTTGTTGCGGTCGATTACGAAACGAATTGCCTCAAACCCGAGTGGCCAAGAGCACAGATTTATTCGTGTGCTCTCTCGAACAAACATCAAACAATTTCTTATCCATGGGTAGGTAGTGCTATCGGGGCGACTGGGGGGTTCCTTCAATCTGATCGGACTCGGAAGATAGCGAGTAATATCAAAATGGAGGAACGATGGACGTTGAAAAATTTTGGATGGGGTGTGACTAATTGGAACTGGGATACGATGCTCGCCGCCCATTGCTTAGACAACCGTGAGGGCATTACGTCCATCAAGTTTCAAGCATTCGTGAAGTTGGGCATCCCGACCTACAACGCCAACATTGAACCCTATTTGTTCAGCAGCAAAAATTCTCCCTACAATCGAATCCAGGAAATCGAAATGAAGGATCTCCTTCTGTATGGAGGAGTGGATGCTTTTGCTGAACGTGAGGTGGCTATCCTGCAAATGAAGGAGATGGGGCTGTGAATTGGGGCGGCGTTGTGTTCTTCCTCCTGCAACAAATTTACTTTTTATGAAAGAAGATAAGGGCAAGTGGATTGAACGCCTCTACCGTCCAGTTGGGGAGGAGAAACACGACATTCCATATCTTAACGAAATGGTAGCAGATGTAGCAGGGAAAGCCTGCAAGAAAGCCTACATTCGAGGCATATGGCACGCCACCATCCTTTCTAACGTGATTTGGATCCTAATCTCAATTTTCTGTGGTTAATCTCTCCAAACATATCAAGGTCAACGCTCTCCGACAGGAGGGTTATCAACTGTTCCAAGACGGTTTGATCGAACTGTCCCGCATCGAAGCCAACGGCATTCGAATCGATGTCCCCCGCCTGCAACAGACCAAGATCGACATCAAAGAAAAGATTAGGACACTTCGTGAAGAACTGGAGCAAGAGGAACCCTGGAAGATTTGGAGAAAACTTTACGGATCAAAAACCAATATCACCTCCCGTGACCAACTGGAGCGGGTCCTCCACAAGGAGATGGGCTACGAAGTCCTGACTCGGACTGCGACGGGTAGAGCACAGATGAATGAAGAAGCCCTTCAGGAGATCGGACTTCCATTCACGAAGAAACTGATTCGACTCTTCAAATACGAGAAAGCCTATGGCACTTATCTTAAAGGCATCGAACGAGAGATTGTCGGGGGCAGAATCCATCCCAGTTTCAATCTCCATCTTGCACGCTCTTTTCGATCTTCATGTAACGATCCAAACTTCCAAAATATGCCAATACGGGACAAGGAGGTGTCCGAATTGGTTCGAGGTCACATCATTTCCTCCCCAGGGAATGCAATTGTTGAGAATGACTTTAGAGGGCTAGAAGTTTTCATTTCCGCTGCCTATCACGCCGACCCGGTATTCATCAAATACATTAAGGGAGTCAACGGGGAGGATATGCACAAGGACATGGCCATCCAGATTTACAAACTGGAAAAGGTCTGGGAAAAACTCGATCCGAAGATGGCCAAGGACATTCGCTACGGGGCGAAGAACAGATTTGTTTTCCCTCAATTCTACGGTGACTACTACGTGGCATGTGCCAGGAACTGTTGGGAATGGATTCGACAAGGAAAACTGAAAGGATCGGACGGAGAATCTCTCTACAAACATTTGAAGCGTCAAGGCATCAGCGAACTTGGTGAATGCAATCCCGAGGAGAGGCCGAGACCTGGGACCTTCGAGGCTCACATGAAAGCAGTCGAGGATGATTTTTGGGGCCGACGATTCAAGGTTTACAACCAGTGGCGTCGAGATTGGTATAGTGCCTACCTCGAAAAGGGATACTTTGATTTACTGAGTGGATTCAGAGTGTTTGGGTCGTTCAAGAAAAATGCCGTGGTCAACTACCCCGTCCAGGGCTCTGCTTTTCATTGCCTTCTGTGGAGTCTGATCCGAGTGAATCGACTGCTGCGTAAACACAAAATGAAGTCGATGATCGTGGGACAGATTCACGACAGTCTTGTGTCCGATGTCAGGACCAGTGAACTGCGCGACTTCCTTGAAATTGTTGAGAAAGTGACAACGGTGGACCTAAAGGAAACGTGGAAGTGGATCACGGTGCCACTGGAGATCGAATACGAAATCGCTCCTGAGGGTGCGAATTGGTTCCAGAAAAAGGAAATCAAGACACTGAACGACAAACCCGGTTTCAAGAACGGACGATTCCTGCATCCCAAAGACCCAACCAGATCAACGACTGATCCAATCAAATTTCTGAAAACATTAGCAATATGAATGTATTACAAGATTGGGTAACGGAGTTGCCACTTATGCAACAAACAGTCCTACTCACAGCTACGCGAGCACCGGATGGAATTCGTAAAACACATCCTGTAAAAACTCTATGTCGTTGGTTGAGGCGGTGCTACTTGATTTCAGCATTTGATAAATGCGTTCTGGAAACCTCACTTGATCCGCGTGGAGGAAGTTTTATGGGACCGTGCCAATCCAATGAAGTCCGTGACATCGATCACGCCATGGATCTTTATATTGAATGTGGTGATCAAATCCCGCTTCATTTTCACTTCCATTTGATGCAAGCCGCAGAAATTCTTGGTTACAAACATCCTGAAGTTTTCAAACGGAAATGGTGGAACGTTTTCTATCTCAGGCTTGTGGCCTTTGGTCATTTGAATCCAGAGACGCAAGAACAAATGGAAAAACGATTAAGTGACGTGAAGGAGAACTGGGAAGCTAGAGAAGCATAATATGAGCAACGAGATTTATAAACGGCTGCGTCCTAAAACACTCAAAGGAGTCATCGGACAAGACGGTGCTATTACCACACTCCAAAAACTGCTCGACAAGAATAAACTTCCTAGAGCAATTCTGATTACTGGACCTTCGGGAACTGGCAAAACTACGATTGCCAGAATCTTAAAAGATATTCTGGAATGTGGATCTTCTGACTACCAGGAAATTGATTGTGCTATGGTGGAAAGTCCAATTGACAGGATTCGCAGTTTGTCCCGGCAAATCAATCTCTGTCCGATTGACGGTCCCTGCCGCATCTTTTTCCTTGAAGAAGTTCAGTCATGGAGCAAGGCGGGATTCGCTCAGCAGGCGTTGCTCAAGATTCTGGAGGACACTCCCAGTCACGTTTACTTCTTTCTCGCCACGACAGATGAATCGAAACTGAACAAAGCAATTCGGACACGTTGCACCGAAATTCGACTCAGTGCCTTGTCCAATCCAGCTTTGAAACGAGTTCTCCAACGAGCGATTGAAAAGGAACAATTAAAAGTTTCTGAGAGCATCGTTGATGAGATCATTGAAGTGTCAGAAGGTTCGGCTCGGAAAGCTCTTGTCATTCTTGAACAGATTGGGGAACTGAATGGGGACAAGGAACAAATTGCTGCCATTCAATCCGCGTCCGTGGACAAGGACGTGGCGATTGAACTGGCTCGTGCTTTGATTAACCCTCGGGCCGACTGGGCAGGTGTGGCAACGATTCTAAAAACAATCAAAGATGATCCTGAAGGTGTGCGTCATTTGGTCCTGGGGTATGCAAAGTCAGTTCTCTTGGGTGGGGGAGGACTGGCCCCCAGGGCCTTTAAGATCATCGACATCTTTTCGAAGAGTTTCTATGACTCGAAAGCGGCCGGCCTTGCGGCAGCCTGCTATGAAGTTGTCACCACCAAGGATCGATGACAACTAATCGGCCTATGAATTGTCTCAATCTATATGCAGGGATAGGAGGCAATCGGAAGCTGTGGACGGATTGCAGGGTGACGGCTGTTGAAATAAATCCAGACATTGCAGGGGTCTACCAGCAACTTTATCCCGATGACAAGATGATTGTGGGGGACGCTCATCAATACCTATTGGAAAATTTTCACAGATTTGATTTCATTTGGTCGTGTCCCCTCCGTGCCAGAGTCATTCCAAGATGAGGATTTGCAACACCAAAGTCAGGGTGTTCCCAGAATTGTCGTTGTATCAGGAGATCATTTTTTTGAAGCGATTTGTTCAGAATCCATGGGTGGTAGAAAACGTTGTCCCTTACATGATCCTTTGATCAAACCGAGCGTCCAATTTGATCGGCATTTGTTTTGGTCAAACTTCAGTGTTGATTTTCGTAGGGTGGGGATTCCGCACAAAGGAAATGTGGCAAGAATGACTCTAACACAATTGGAAAAATGGTCAGGGATGTCCATCAAACGTATTCCGGGGGTCAAGCCCATTCGATTGCTGCGTAATGTGGTCCATCCTCTGATGGGACAGCGAATATTTTCAACAGCCAAAAGGGTTTGGAAACGTCGCAAAGAACGAGGTGAAAAGGGAATACTTACGCTGGCACCCAAAGGATTCGGTCTTTGAAAAAACGATTATGGACAAGGAACTGAAAAAGAAGATTGAGTCCCTCTTACCAGCTTGTAATGATTGGACTATCACCCTCTTTGTTGAGTTGATGAAACCTGGAAATTCCAATGCCCGCCACTACTTCCAGCAGGTAGTCCGCAAGGAACAGAAAAAACGCAATATCCCCGATCCCAAGTAGATAATAGGACTGTATGGATCTCGAAGGCAGCATATCGGACGTTCAGATTGATGAGCAAAACCTGGATCGTGAATGTATCCGACTCCCAACTCAATACCTCCAATGGGCTCACAAGTCCGCTGATGCGAAGCGGGACGCAGACGACCGTAAGAATCAATTGGAGGTGATCGATGCGGAACTGTCCAAAGAGATTCGGGCCGACCCGTCCAGCTTCGGACTTGAGAAGGTCACAGAGGCATCCATTGCATCGATCATCCTGACCAATCCCCGCTACCAGAAAGCCGTGGCACGACTGAATAATGCCAAGCATCAGGCAGACCTGACTCAAGCGGTGGTGTGGGCACTGGAGCACAAGAAACGCACCCTCACATTGCTTGTTGAACTGCACGGCATGGGATACTTTTCCAATCCAAAAGTTTCAGAGCGTGGACGGGAAGCCGTCGAGAACATGACCAAAAGGAAAGTCCGCCGCCTCCGGGACGATTAACAAACACGAAGATTTTGATAATGCTTGAAGCCTTGAAAATCTTTTTGATTTGTTCGGGGATTGTGATTGGTGCTACCATACTCGCCGCAATTCTATCTTTTGTAATCGCTAAATTTGGGACCGCTGGACATTTGCGGGCCAAAGAAAGATCAAACCAAAAAAAGACAAAACAAAACGTATGAGCAGATCAAGCAGTAGAGAGCGCCGTTACACCAACGCAAGAGAGCGGGCTCAAAAACAGTCGATGGGGTTCACCGCACCCTATTTGAAACTTCCACCCGACGCCAAAATCTTCAAACCGAAGGCCGGCACAACGATGTTGCTGGACATCATCCCCTACGTGGTGGGCAAGGGCAATCCCTGGGCCGAGGAAGGGGCTACACACTACGAACGCACCTTTTACGTGCATCGTGGCATCGGTGCCAACAACGATTCCTTCCTGTGCCCACGCATGACGAAGAAAGGTCTGCGCTGTCCTGTCTGTGAGTTCCGAATGAATTTGATGAAGGACGCAGACGAGGACAAGGAGGAGATGGTCAAGGATCTGGCACCGAAGCAACGCCAGCTCTTCAACGTCATCAATCGCAAAGATCCAGAAGCTGGCATTCAGCTCTGGGATTTTTCCTACCACAACTTCGGCAAGATGCTGGATGCACGTCTCCGCAATTCGGACGAGGACGAGGAATGGGAGAAGTTTTTCTTCCTCGAAGGTGGGTTTACGTTGCGGGTTGGATTCGCTGAAAAGTCGTTCGGTGGGCACAGCTTCCCTGATGCCGAGTCGATTGACTTCAAGCCCCGCAAAGAGGACCTCGATGAGGACCTCGTGGAGGAGGCATTCAAACTGGACACAATGTTGGTCCTCCCGGAATACGACGATCTGAAGAAAACTCTTCTGGAGTCCAAACCCGACACGGACGACGACGATGACGATGACGCACCGAAGTCGAAGCGTGGGGTCAAGCCCAAGTCCAGCAAGGATGATGATGACGACGACGAGGACGACGATGACAAACCGGACGACGACGAGGACGACGAGCCCAAGAAAAAGAAAAAGGAGCCAAAGGACGCTGACGACGATTGGGAGGACTTCGACGATGACGACAAGAAACCCGTCAAAAAGAAGCCCGTCATGGTCGATGACGATGATGACGATGCTCCCAAATCAAAGTCCAGAAAAGTTGTCGATGATGACGACGATGACGAGCCCAAGAAGAAATCCAAGGATGACGACGATGACGACGACCTCGACGTTGATGACGAGGACGAACCGAAGAAGTCCAAGAAGCCCAAGAATCGTTTTGCCAAGCAAAAGGGTGACAAGGGATGGGACAAGGACGATGACGACGAAGACGACGCACCGAAGTCCAAACCCAAAAAGAAAGCCAAAGCGTCCAAAGACGAGGAAGACGACGATTAGCCTGTGACGGCAAAGGAAACATTGCTCGCTAAACGCGAGCGTCCATCACTGGAGGGTGCTCTCAATACTGGGAGCACCCTCCTCAACCTTGCCTGCACGGATCGATACGACGTTGGATTTATTAAAGGAGGTTACTACTTCTTGGTGGGCGACTCGACTTCAGGGAAGGCACAACCTTTGGATTCACTTGTGTTGACTCCAACAAGTTGGAAAAGGATGGGTGATTTGAATGTGGGCGACATCATTGTCGATCCAGACGGAGGAACAGCAAAAGTCACAGGGATTTTCCCTCAAGGTTTTCTGCCCGTTTATCGAATGACTTTTTCGGATAGATCAGTAGTAGAAGCATCAGGAGATCATTTGTGGTTGACCCAAGATTGTAACGACACTCGTCGAAAGAAGTGGCAGATAAGGACCACAGACAATATTTGTAAGTGGAAAAGAACATTGTGGTTTCCAACTACTCAGAAAATAGATTTTTCAAGAAAGAAACTACCGGTAGCTCCTTATCTTTTAGGAGTGTTGTTGGGTAATGGACACTTTGGGAAGCGTTCTGTTCGTGTATCAAGCACAGATGATTTTACTTTACGGAAATTAGAATTATTTCTCCCTTTGGGAGTTTCGATTGCTCATAGGAAAAAAGGAGACTATGAATTTATTTTCAAAAAAGGGCATAGAAACCCCTTATTGGATGCAGTGCGATCCTTGGGGTTGGGTGGGTTCCTTGCACACCATAAATTCATTCCAGACGATTACAAGTTCTCCAGTGTTGAACAACGAATGGAACTGTTGCAAGGTTTGATGGACACAGATGGGACAGCAACAAATTTTAATGGTGTTGTTTATTCCACCAGTTCTTTTCAATTGGCTAGTGATGTGCGTTTTCTAGTTGAATCTTTAGGAGGTGTAGTTTCCTGGCGGGAAAGAATCCCGCACTTCACATACAAAGGGGAAAGGAAAGAGGGAAAGCGACACTATCAACTTTCTATTGCGATAGAGGATCGGAGGGGGATTTTTACTTTACCTCGCAAACAAAATCGTGTGCATCATAATGGAAAATCTCGAAGAAGCCTAGTATCAATTGAATTGGTGGGTCGTAAGGACTGTCAGTGTGTATCCGTGGATTCCAAGCGGCATCTTTACATCACAGATGATCTTGTTGTGACACACAATACATGGCTTTCACAAACGCTCTTTGCTGAAGCGTGCCAGAACCCCGCCTACAAAGACTATGAATTGATTTTCGATGACGTGGAAGGTGGGGCATTGATGGACATCGAGCACTATTTTGGAAAGGCTGCTGCCAAACGGATTCGTCCACCCAGGACTCGAAAAGGTCTGCCTGTTTACAGTGAGACCGTGGAAGATTTTTACTACACCATCAACGACTACATCAAGCTGGGGAAACCGTTTATCTATGTGCTCGATTCCCAGGACGGTTTGGAATCCAAGGCAGCTATTAAGAAATTCGAAAAGCAACGTAAGGCAGCCGAAGATGAAGAAGATTCAAAGGGATCCTACGGCACTGAGAAAGCCAAGTATCACAGCGAACATATTCGACAAGTGATTGCCGGCTTGCGGAGGACCAAAAGCATTCTGCTCATCATTGGGCAGACTCGTGACAACCTGGGATTCAGTTTCGATCCCAAGACACGTTCGGGTGGCAAGGCACTGCGGTTCTACGCCAACCTGGAAATCTGGACTTCAGTGGGAGGAAAGATCCTGAAAAACGTGCGGGGTAAGGAACGCACCGTGGGGACCAAATGCCTTGCTCAAGTGAAGAAGAATCGTGTCACTGGAAAAACAGGCAAGGACCGACAGGTTCAGATCCCCATCTACCACGATTACGGCATCGATGACATCGGCTCCTGTGTCGATTATTTGATTTCAGAAAAGCATTGGCAGAAGATCAAGAGGGATGACGGCAGCGAGGTGAAGAAAAAGATTTACGATGCCGAGGACATTTTCTTTGAAGGCTCCCGAGGTGAGATCATCGCCTACATCGAGAAAAAGAATTTAGAAGACAAGGTGAGGAAACTCACTGGAAAAGTTTGGGAAGAGATTGAGAACGAGTGCTTACCCAACAGAAAGCGACGATATGAGTAAATCAACAAGAAAAGGTTCTCCTGTGTTGTATTCAGGCACAGACAAAGAAGACGAGCCAAACATTGCTGCCCCTTACAAAGGATCGGCTCTGGAAGAAGCTCATCGTATTGAATCTCTTCAAGGTCCTCTGCGTAAAACAGTCCAAATAAGTTCACAGATTGATTCACATGGAAAATACCTTGTTCTTGCCCTCTGCGATGACGGGACGATCTGGCAATTGGACAATCTTTACCGAGAAGGCGGAAAGGAGCCATTTTGGTTTCCATTTCCAATTCCCCCTGTGGGGCACCACGAACCAATGTAATGACACCGACCTTTTTCCCTGAAGCCAACAAACCGTTCGGACCACCTGTGGGCATGGACGAGTCTCAGGTGCAGACTGTCCATGCCTATATTGGTGAGACAACACACGGGAATTTGGATGGTTGCATATTCGTAGTGACAGCTTGGCAACCGGATGCTGAAGAGCTGAGACAATTGATGTTGGGCAATCCGGTTTTCCTGACGTGCATCGGTGGACTGTTTCCTCACTTCATCACCACCAATTTCAAGAATGCGTCGAGCATCGCATGAAAAATCCTGCACCGAATGTGGAGGCTTGGTCCAAGAAGGATAGAGACAAGGCCTTTGATCAATACTTTGCCGGCACCGACCCAAAGCAAATCGGTCGTGACTTCCAGGGGGATCCGAAAGCATTCCTAAGAATCCTGAATCGGTTAAGAAAGAATTCCAAAAAGGAAGGTGTCGATTACGGACGGGCGGAACTATACCAAGTTTACCAACGGGTCAGTCGCAAGGGTAAGAAGCTTACCTCCAACGAAGAAAACTTCATCCGTTGGCATCAGGAATTTAAAATTGATCCCGCCATTACTGCCAATATCCTTTGTCGTGATGTCAGCGAGATCGACGGGTCCCCCATCAAAAGAAAGATCACTGCGAATGAATTAAGAAACATCCCCAACCTCGACATCATTTGGGCTCTTCGTTATGCCTACTTTGCGTGGAAGAATGATCCCATCGTGAGCGATGACGTTTACGATGAGATGGTAGAGGAGGAAATCGAATTTGCGGGTGAGAGGAAGTTCGCCAGGATGAAACTGCATGTTGGTTGGCCTGAACATATTAAGAGTTTTGCTATGTATCTAGCCGACAAACACAACCCCAGGTAAAACGTGAAAAGGTGGCTCGTTTTGGATGTTTCTTATTTGGCCCACAGGGCTTTCCACGTCATGGGGCATCTGGAATACCAGGGCATCAAGACAGGCATCATCTATCAATTTCTTAAAACAATTGGACAACTCAAGGATGAATTCCAGACTGATCGTATTGCCTTCTGCTTCGAGCATCCTCATCTGTTCCGACGTGATGTATTTCCTGACTACAAGAAGCACCGCAGCACCCGGCTGAAGACCGATGAGGAGAAGAGAGCCTACAGCACTTTACAAAATCAAATCCAAGACCTGCACAAAAAGCACCTTCCTCGAATCGGATTCAGGAATATTTTCTGCATCGATGGCCACGAATCCGATGATCTGATGGCGGCACTGGCGAAGAATGTTTCACCTTATGATGAAATGATTTTGGTGACGGCCGATTCCGATATGTATCAGGTCCTCGCACCGAACGTGATGATCTACTCACCGCAGAAGCAGAAGCTCCTGACGTGTGAATGGTTCGTGAAGAAGTATCGAATCTTTCCAAGACAGTGGGCAGTGGTGAAAGCAATCTGTGGTTGTGCCAGTGACGAGGTCCCAGGAATTCCAGGCATCGGTGAGATCACAGCTCTGTCCTACCTGCAAGGATACGTGAAGGAAGGCACCAGAGCCTACACCAGCATCAATTCACGCGAAGGGAAGACCATTGTGCGTCGTAATCGTGCCTTGGTGCAGTTGCCCTACCAAGGATGTTCCGTGCCTGCCTTGGTCGAGGACAAACTGAATGTCGATGGCTGGAAAGAAGTTTGTAAAACACTGGGAATGAAAAGTCTTGCCGGCCACCCACCGATTGCGACAAGGAAATTGGGTAGTGGGCTATTTTCATTTTGTGTGGCGTGAAAGAAAACATTATGAACTATGTAATCAGGACTGACGGTTTTTTGTGGGAGGACACGGCGGAGACCTTGGATGAGGCTATTAAAAATGCATTCGATGGCGAAGGACTCGGCAAGATAATTGACCGCGCGTCGCTCGAAGCGAAATTCGCGAAATACATCTCCGACGGCGGCTGGTGCTGGATCGAGGAGGATGGCGTCCGGGTGCTCGAAATCGGAAGCGTATGAATCAAACAAAACTATGAACAACATGAAAACAATGACGCCTTATTCGCAACAAGACCTTGAAACCATTCGCACCAAATACGCGCCTGCTGGCACTGTCTGCCGGGTTGTGACTGTCCGTCACATTGGTGACCGATACAAAACCGTCCAAACCAACTTCTTTGCCACGCGCGAAGAGGGTGTGGACTTCGCCTCGAATGGGGCGGCGTGGGCGGAAGTTGGAATGCCGGAATATCAGGGCGACATTGCGTTCAGTGCGGACGGCAAGTTGGTGCGCATGTTGACCTATTTCCGCCCCTGACAATTAACCAAGCCAAAGAATATGAAAGGCGTCCCGAAAACCTACAGCGCCGCCGAACGGGAGCGGCGCAAGCAACGCCTCGCACTCGTCCGCGTCAAGCGGTGGCCAAAGAAA
>Ga0137457_1000159_pt1 | contig 17805 bp, 14 predicted proteins | sample EasRivERMGT630_2_FD_102321 | JGI IMG/M metagenome (GOLD analysis project Ga0137457, IMG submission 102321) | Soil microbial communities from meander-bound floodplain in the East River, Colorado, USA - East River MetaG ERMGT630_2 | ecosystem: Environmental > Terrestrial > Soil > Floodplain ...
CAATCGGTCGCGCCGCGCACGGCGAACTGACCGACGTGGGGATCGGCGTGGCAGTCCACGCAGCGCGCCGGCGCGCGCCCGAAGGTCCGCCCGGCGGCATCGGGGGCGCGAGCGGGCAGGTGGCACTCCGCGCACTCGACCTGGGCGTGGAAGTCGGCCATCGGATAGCCGGTCCAGCGCTCGTGCTCGAAGGGCTCCTGGAGCTCGGCGAACGTCTCGCTCGAGTGGCAGCGTGCGCAATCCGTCTTGCCGGCGACCTCGCGCGGCAGGCCTGGGCCGTCGAAGCGCCCGTCGTGCGCATCGACGTGGCAACGGGCGCAACCCCTGCGCGCTTCGCCGAAGATCGCGGCGATCACGCCGAACGTGCGCCCGGCCTCGTCGGGACCCTCGCCAGGCTGGTGACAGGTCGTGCACTCGGCGCGCGCGTGCGCGCCGTCCAGCTCGAAGCCGGTCCAGGCTCCGTGCTGGAAGTCCTCCTTCTCGTACTCCGCGAAGCTGGTGGGGGCGTGGCAGCGCGAGCAGTCGCGCGGCCGGCCCGCCGCGAGCAGCTCTGCGTCGAAGGCACCGCGGTGGGCGTCGGCATGGCACTCGACGCAGGCGCTCGGAGTGCCCCGGAAGACGCGCACCGAACCCGGCGGGTCGGCGGCATGGCAGCGCGTGCAGGCAACGGCCTGATGGCTCGCCTCGAGCGGGAAGGCCGCCCGGACGTGCGCCTCGACCCCGAACGTGCAGGGCTCGAAGGCCGTCCGTGCGTGGCAGGCCAGGCAGTCGGCGGCTCCGAAGGGACCGCCGGCGAACTGGCCCGCGTGCGGGTCGCCGTGGCACGAGCGGCACTCGTCGGGGCCGCGCGCGGGGGACTGCACCACGAACGGAGCGATCTCGTCGCCCTCGACCGAGAGGTGACAGCTCGCGCAAGGAGCCCGGTCGTGGGGCGGGTCGAGCGCGAAGCCGCTCGCGCAGTGGAGTGCGGGCGGCATCGCCTCGGGCTGGCCGGCGAAGGACATGTGGGCCTCGCTGTGGCAGGACGCGCAGCTCTCGCCTTCCGGGACGTCCCCGAGGACTGCGACCGCGGCCACGAAGCCCTCCGTGTGCGGCGAGACGTGGCAGTCCTGGCACGCGCGCGCGCAGCTCGGCGGATCCGGGCCCGCCAGGAGCTCGCTGTCGTGTGCGCCGCCGCGCGGATGGCAGGTCGCGCAAGCCACGGCGCCGTGCGCGCACTCGTCCGCGAAGTCGTCGTGCGCGAACGAGAGCACGAGCCGGAACGGGTGCTCCTGCGCGTGACAATCGGAGCAGGCCCGCACGAAGCGTCCCCCGTGGACGTCCTCGTGGCAGCTCTGGCAACCCTGGTCGAGGCCTTCGAAGCGGCGCTGGCCGCGCGCCAGCAGGACCACGTCGGCATTGGCGTGGCAGTCCTTGCAGCCGAGCGCGGCGTGCCGGCCCTGCAGGCGGAAGTCGAGCTCGGTGTGGTCGTAGTCCTCGCGCGAATCGAAGCCCGCGACGCGAAAGCTGCGCGGGCTGACGAGCTCGAACTCCTCGCCCGAGTGCTCGCCGTGACAGCGCGCGCAGTCGCTTGCATCGAGCCCCGCGAGCGTGCCGTGGAAACCCGTGCCCGCGCGGACGTCCTCGATCACCGGGGCGTGGCAGGACGCACAGGCGTCGGCCATCGTGACCTGGTCGTCCCCGTGGCAGCGCTTGCACGCGCCGCGCGCGAGGAGCTCGGGCTCCTGGAGGTGCGCGGCCGCCAGCGGCCCCGGCGAGACCTTGTCCACCTGCGCGACGAGCCCCCACAGCACGAGCGCCAGCGAGGCACAGCCGAGCGCGATGCGCGCGGCCGGAACGGTCTCGGGCGCCTTCATGCCAGGAAGCCGCCGTAGCGCAGGGCCACCAGGACATGGAGCGCGACCACCAGCACCAGGAACAGCGCCACCCAGCGGTGCAGGTAGCGCCACGACGAGATCAGGGCGCGCAGGTCCTCGAAGTGCGCGGCCATCGAGGCCGTGCGGTAGGCGCGGCGCCCGAGCACGAGCAGGCGCTCGAGCTGGTCCGGCGGCAGGCCGCGGGCGAGCCCTTCGTCGCGCAGGCGCCGCAGGGCCCGGCGTACGCGGCCTGGAGAACCGAGGAGCGCCCCGTGCAAGCGGGCCAGGAACGAGCGCTGGCCGCCGCCGCGCGAGACGAGGGCATCGACCTCGGCGCGCACGCGCTCGCCGAACTCGCGGTGCTCGCGGTCCCACTCGCCCGAGATGGCCGCCAGCTCGGCCTTGAGCTCGTCGAGCTCGAGCTCGCGCCCGTTGGCCGCGCGCGGCACGCAGGCGTAGACGTAGCGTCCGACCGTCCCCGTCACGACCACCACGGCCAGCGCGAGCAGCGCGCGGTGGCCGAGCGTGTCCTGCGTCCACATCCCGCCGTGCAGGACGCCGAAGAGCAGCGCCAGCACGCCGGTCAGGACGTGCATGGTCATCCACGACTTGAGCGCGCCACGGCGCAATCCGAACCAGCCGTTGCGGCGCGCGAGATAGGCCAGGTTGGCAACGATCATCAGCGCGCCGAGGACGCCGAGCGTCAGCCCGAGCGGGCTCGAGGGCCGCAGCCAGTCGTGCTCCTCGGCGAGCGGCCGGAGCGACGCCGGCAGCGTGTAGTAGCCCGAGTTCCCCGCGATCCAGCCCAGGCCGATCAGGCTCAGCGCCAGCGCCAGCGTGAGCGCGCGCAAGAGACCCGTGCCGCGCTCGATCGGCCCCGTGATGGCGGGTCGATCCGCCGGATCGAACGAGACGCCGCAGCGCTCGAGCATCTCGAAGGGCGGCGTCCCGCCGATCAGCACGAAGACCTCGTCGTTCGCGAGCCAGCCGGGGCGGGGACCGTTCTGGTCCTGGACGCGGAGCTCGACGGCGTCGGCGGTGATCCGCGTGACCTCGCTCTGGAACAGCACGCGCAAGCGGCCCTCGGCGCAAGCGCTCTCGATGCGCTCCTCGTTGCGCGCCTTCAGGCGCGAGAAGGTCGCCTGACGGTAGGAGAGCGTGACCTCGTTCCCGGGCTGCTCGGCGAGCGCCAGGGCCGCCTCGATCGCGCTGTCGCCGCCGCCCACCACCAGGATGCGCTTCCCCTGGTGGGCGCTGGCGTCGAGCAGGCTGTAGACGACCTTCGGGAGCTCCTCACCGGGCACCTCGAGGCGCCGGGGCGTGCCGCGACGCCCGAGCGCCAGCGCGACGAAGCGCGCGCGCAGGCGGCCGCGATTGCTGTCCACCTCGAAGCTGCCGTCGGCGCCGCGCACGAGACCCTGGAAGCGCACGCCTTCGTGGATCGGCAGCCGGTGCTCGCGCGCGACGCGCTGCCAGAGCTCCATCAGCTCTTCCTTCTGGTACGAGGTGCGCTCGAGGCGCCCGACGAGCGGCAGCTCGACCGGCTGCGTCATCACCAGCTTCTCGCGCGGGTACTTGGCGACCGTGCCGCCGAGCGAGTCCTGCTCGAGCACGAGGAAGGAGAGGCCGAGCGCCTTGGCCTCGAGAGCCATCGCCAGACCCGCCGGACCCGCGCCCACGATGCACAGGTCGAAGCAGCCTGCAGCCGCCCTGCCGGCTCCCCGGACGGCGGCCGCTCCCCGCGCGGCGAGGCGTCGTGCGACCTCGCCGGCGATCGCCGTGCCGTGCGCGATCGCGGTGCGGATCAGCGCGTAGCCCGTGACCTCGCCGCCCAGGAAGAGGCCGGGGACGCCCGGGACCTCGAGGGTCGGGTCGAGGGCCGGGATGTCGCGCCGCGTCTCGAGCTCGCCGATCGTCAGCGCGATCGCGCCGGTCGGACACTCGCTCGCGCAGGCACCGTGGCCGACGCAGCGCGCGCCGTGGACGACCAGCGCCTGGCCGTGGATCAGCCCGAGCACGCCCTCCTCCGGGCAAGCGCGGATGCACGCGCCGCAGCCGAGACAGCGCGAGAGATCGACGTGCGGGTAGGAGAGGCGCGCCTTGCGCGTGCCCCTCTCGCGCGCCGCCGCGAACTCGGCCAGGCGCTGCTCCAGGCGCGCGAGCTCGACGCGCCGGTAGAGCGCGACCAGCACGGCCACGGCCAGCGCGAGCACGAGCCCGAACAGGAGGGTCCAGCTCATCGCCGGGCCCCTCCGTCACGTTCCGCACTGCCACGGAATGGCGCCTTTTTTTCCACGACCGAGAGCGCGTCTCCCTCCACGAGACCTGTCCGTCCGCGCACGATGTGTTCGGTTCGACGCCCACCGCAGGCGGCATAACGCGCTTGTTATGCGGAGCCTCTTACTCCTCCCTCGCGACTCTCCAACAGAGTTCGCCTCCTTTTCGGTCCAGCTACGCTCCCTAGTCGATTCCCAGCTGCAGCGCGAACCCGAGCGACAGCGCGTCCTGCTCGTCTCCGAACTGGCTCTGGGCGTACACGCCCAGCGACCAGTGCTTGCCGAGCGCGAAGTCGATGTCGGCCCGCACGGCGTGCTGGAGCAGCTTCTCGTCGATGCCTTCATCGTCGAGGTCGGTCGCATCCCAGCTCAGGCCGACGCCCCCGAAGGCGAAACGCTTGTGTCCCGATGCCCGCAGGCCCGTCGCGTGGACGGACCTGCCGGAGCCGACGAAGGTCTCGAGCTGCAGCGGCCCGCCGGGCCCGAAGACGTCGCGCCAGGTGGCGCGTGCGCGCAGAGTCCCGCCCGAATCGGCGTGGTCGGACCATTGCTCGGCCCGGCCGTAGAGCTCCAGACGCGATCCGAGCGCCAGCCAGCCGTCGATGCCGAAGCGGTCGTCGATCGGGCCCGCGAACTCCTCGGCCCCGGCGGCGTCGAACTCGCTGCGCAGGAGTGGGGGGAGGCGGGAGCGCGAGGCAAACAACCCCAGTCCGTGGCCGTCCGGGTGGTGGCTCACGTCGAAGAAGAGCTCTTCCGCGAGCGGGGATCCGGAGCCTGACAGGTCGTCACTGGCGCGGAACCGATCCTCGAGCTCGGGCGAGAAGCCGAAGCTGGCGCCAGAGATGCCGAGCCTCGTTCGCAGGTCGTGCGCGCTCCCGGCGCGGTCGGCGAAGCCGAGCTCTCGGGGCTCGCGCCGGGGGAAGCGCCCGGCTTCATCGCGCTTGCGCTGCTCGCGAACGTGCGCGGCGTCGTCCGGGAGCGGGCTCGACTGGACCTCGATGCGCACGGGCTCGTCGCGCTCCTTGGCGGAGCGTTGTGCCTCCTGTGCGCAGACCAGGAGCATGAACGCAGTCAGCCTCATCGCTCCCCCTCCCCTCCGCGAAGCCAGTGCGCGGCTCCCTCCGGCCGGCCATGCGAATGACTCCGCGGAGAGCTGTTCGGCTCGGCGCGGTTCGTGTGCGGACTGCCACTCTCGTTATGCCGGGCCTCTTACCCGGCCCTCGCCGCACTCCAACGAAGAGGTCTCAAGCTCGAAGTGCTTTCCCAGGCCTACGGCGGTGGCCGCCGGATGGGGCGTGGTCAATCCGTGCGCCGCGCGCGCGCGAGCACGTAGAACGGCATGCCGGCGAGCAGCAGCAGGAAGCCGCGCGCCACGTACTTGTCTTCGGTGCCGTAGATCGTCAGCAGGCCGTAGCCGAAGGCGAGCAGCCCGACGAGCACCGCGAAGCCGGTGGTCTCGTTCGCGCCGGCCTGGCGCGCGCGCACCGAGAGCAGGATCTCCGCCGCGGCCGAGAACACGTAGGGCACGAGGGCCGAGAGCGTTGCCAGGAGGATCATGCCCTCGAACATCGTCTTGAGCGATTCCGAGTAGCTGGCCACGACCAGCACGCAGGAGAGGGCGCTCGAGATCGCCAGGCCGACCACCGGCGTACCGCGGGCCGAGAGCCGTCCGAAGAAGGCCGGGAACAGCCCGTCGCGCGCGATGGCGAGCGGCATGCGTCCCGCCACCAGGATCCAGCCGTTCAGCGCTCCGAAGCACGAGACGAAGGCTCCGGCGGCCACGACCTTGCCCGCCGACTCTCCCCACAGGATCCGCGCGGCATCCGCGAAGGGCGCGCGCGACGCGGCCAGCGCCGCACGCGGCACGAGGCCCATGACCGCCAGCGTGCTCGACACGTAGAACACGGTCGCGATCGCGATCCCGATCAAGGTCGCGCGCGGCACGCTGCGGTGCGCGTCGCGGGCGTCACCCGCGGCGATCGAGGCCGACTCGAAGCCCTGGTAGGCCCACAGCGTCATGGCGAGCCCGCCCAGCGCCGCGCTCCGGAGCGGCCTCCCCGTCGGGTTGAAGGGCGTGAAGTTCGCCGGCTCGAAGTGCCACAGGCCGAAGAAGGCGATCGCGAGGAGCGGCGTGAGCTTCAGCACGGTCGTGACGACCTGCACGGCGCCCGCCTCGCGCACGCCGCGCGTGTTCACCAGGGTCAGGAGCACGATCGCCGCCAGAGTCGTGCTCGTCGGATGGCGGGCGACCACCGGGACGAGCGTGCCGACGTAGCTCGTCATCGCCGTCGCCACAGCCGCCACGCCGCACCAGCACGAGATCCAGTAGCCCCAGCCCACCAGGAAGCCGGCGAACTCACCGAAGGCCTCGCGCGCGTAGGCATACGGCCCGCCGACCGCCGGCCGGCGCCGCGCGAGCCGCGCGATGACCAGCCCGAAGCACATCGTGCCCAGGGCCGATACGATCCACGCCAGGATGCTCGTCCCGCCGTACGGCGCGAGGCTGGCCGGCAGCAGGAACACGCCCGAGCCGACCATGTTGCCGACCACGAGCGCCGTCAGCGCGACCAGGCCGAGCTTGCGTTCCCCGGGGACGGAGCGCGCGGGCTCGGGCTGCGCCGGGGCGACCATCGGGGCGGCAGCTTACCGCAGGCGCGGCGCGAACGAATCGCGCCGCGATGGACGGCTACGATGCCGTCTTGTGCATTGGACCTCCGGCAGAGGGCGGGAAGGACTGGTTGTATTCGGGCAGGATGCGCTGGCTCTCGACCTTGCCGATGATGGCGCCGTGGAAGCGAGTCGTGCTCACGAGGGCCTCGACGACGCGCACGTGCATCGGGCCGTCCTCGCCCAGGGGCCCGGATGCGAGGCTGATCTCGGCGCCCTCGATCGCGCGCGCCGCGGCGTGGGTGCCGGCGCCGTGCAAGCCGGCCACGATGACCCAGACGTGTCCGTTCGCGCGGCGCTGGGCGACGATCACTCCATAGGTCTTGCTCAGCCGCTGGTCCTTGGCCGTCGCCGTGCCGCCCTCCTCCGACACGACGAGCTTCTTGCCGACGCGAATCCCCCAGCAGAGGTTGCAGATCTTGCGCCCCTCGAGCGCGAGCTCCGCGGGCAAGTCGGCAGGTCTCTCCACGAACGAGCTGCGGACCTTCTTCGCGTACGGTTCCGGCAGGACGAAGGCGATGGGCGGGCGCGGGAGGCCGCCGAACTGCGAGGACTGCCCGCGATGGCCCGTGATCAACTCCAGCATGCGTTCCGTCGCGGGATTGGCGAGCGGGCTGGCGATCGTCACCACGGCCTGCGCTTCCAGGAGGATCCGCTCCCAGGGCCAGACCTGGAGGTCGCGAGCTCCCCGGCGGGGCGCGCCCATCAGCACCACGTCGAGCTCGGTTGCCACGCCCGGACGCGGGTTGTTGAGGAAGCGCCCGATGTCGCCGTAGGCCTCGGTGTCGAAGTGCGAGACGCTGACGATCTTCTTGAGGCTGCGAGCGCCGACGAGGAAGTGGACCTGCTTCATCATGGCCAGCATTTCGAGGAGAGCGGGCCGCTCGTAGAGCGTCAGAAAGGCCAGGCCCTCCCCGTGCAGATTCAGGAAGTCGTCGAAGGCCTCGAGCTCGCTCAGGCGCAGGGCCACGTCCTTGGTGCTGCGCAGCAGGTCTTTGAGCTTGCGGCGATCGATCGCGTGTTCGCGGCCAGCGGCCTCGTTGATATCGCGCTCGAGCGCGAGCATGTTGCCGTGGCGGCGTTCGAGGTGCTTGAGGAGGAGATGCCTGAGGCGCAGGTAGCGGTGAGGTTTCATGGCGGGGGTGGCGGAAACGGGTCAGGGGAAACCGGCGGTTTCTTCCGGCACCACGTCAGGACGAAGCGTGGGGGCTCCAGGATCCGTCCAACTCGTGACAAACCACGCGGCTCAGCCGAGACAACGCTGTACAAAGCGTGACAAGTCCTGTCCAAGCACAACCCCGCTGTTTTCATGCCAAAAACGCAGCCATGGCAGAGAATGGCCTGAAGGTCTGGCGGGACTTGCATGGGGATGGGCCGCCCTCGCGGTGGAGGCCTCGCGCTCCAGGCCCCTCGATGCGGGCGCGTCGTGACGGTGTCTCGGCCCGAGAGCTCGTCTCGTCGCTGATCGACATCGTGGGCGCGTCGACGTGGTGTGACTCGATCACGCGTTGGCAAGATCGCATCTCCCGATCGGTCCACGACTCGCTCACATCGCTTGACGGAAAGCGCGACGTGGAAAGAGAACAGTGGCATGAGCCGCTCGCCCGGTTCTGCGCTCGAGCGCGCCTCGCTGCGAAGCGTGGCCGCGCGCGGCGCGTTTCATCTGCTCTCTTGCGCGGCGGATCGCTCCGACCGCTCGGTGCTCCCGATCCCCGCCGGCGGAGTGGGCCTCGTCGGATGCGCGTCTTCCGGCGCGCGCGCAGCGCGCGATGCGCACGATCCGCGCGCCGTCACGTGCGAGCCCCTCGCTCGCCACGGCCAGGTGCTCTTGCTGATCGCGTGTGGCGCGCGCGCCCAGCTCGAGCTCAACGGCCTCCCCGCGCCGCGCGTCGCAGCGCTGCGTCCGGGGGACGAGCTCCGCCTCGGTCCTGCCGCGCCGCTGCTCTTCGTGGACTTCTACCGCGAGCCGCCCTTCGTGATCGCGGGACCGGAGCACGCCGGCCGGCAATGTCAACTTTGCCGCGGCCCGATCGAGGCCGGACGGCGTGTCTTGGCCTGCGATTGCGGGGCCTTGACCCACGCCGACCCGCGCGAGGAACGCGAGCCGGCGCCCGGCCCGGAGTCCCTGGACTGCGCGCTCAGAACCTGCACGGGATGCAGCCGGGAGCTCGTCACCGAGGCCGGCTATGTCCGGGGAGGAGGTGCCGATGGTCGGCCATCCTGAGGGGCACGCGGGGAGCGCGTGGTGCGAGCTCACCTCGGCCGCGGCCGGCGAGGCGGGGCCGGGCGCGCTCCGGCCTAGGGATCAGGGCCCCGATCCGTTGACCCGGCTGATCGGCGCTCCGCCGGACTCACGCGAGCGCCTGGGTCGCCTCGATCTCACCGTCTCCGGCCTGGGCTCGATCGGTGCGGCCTTCGTCGATCTCCTGCCCGCCTTCGCCCTCGGGACCGTGCGGCTCGTCGATCCCGATGCCTATGCGCCGAGCAACCTGCGCAGCCAGCCGATCACGCCCGATGCCATCGGACGGCCCAAGTGCGAGGTCGTCGGCCGCCGGCTCAAGGCGCGCTCCCCGGAGACGCGCGTCTTCATCCGTCACGATCGCTTCGAGTCGCTCGGCCTCGCCGACCTCCAATCCTCGCACGCCATCGCGCTCGCGGGCGACAACCTGGCGCTGACGGTCGCAGCCTCGCAGCGCGCCTGCCAGCTCGACCAGTTCATCATGGAGGGCGCGACTCACGGGGCGACCTCGGTGGCCCAGGTCCGGCGTACGGCGCCTGCCAAGGGGCGGGAGCGGAGCTGTCCGTGCTGCACCTGGGACCAGTCCGAAGAGCGCGAGCTCGCGAAGCAGACGCGCTTCGCCTGCGACGGCTCGGGCCGCCCGCTCGCGAATCCGGCTGGACCGACCGGCGCGCTCGCCGCACTCAGCGCCCAGGCCGCCAGCATGATGGCCTTCGAGCTCCTGCGCTGGGGCCTGGGTCTCGACGACTCCGACGTCACCGTCGAGTACTGCGCGCTCAGCCGCGTCTCGGTCGTCTCGCCGCTCGTCCGGAACCCCGCCTGCCGGGTAGAACACTTGCCCTGGCATCGCGTCCGTTCCGCGCGTCCGCTCGGAGAGCTCAGCCCGTCCCAGCTCTTCGCCCTCGCTCACGCTCGCAGCCCCGGTCGCCGCGCGGTGCGTTCGCTGGAGATCGAGGGGTCGTGCTGGGCCGAGCGCGGGAGCTGCGACTGCCGCGTCCCGCCGCCGCTGGCCCGTTTCGTGGGCCGCTCGGCGGAAGCCGTGTCCGTCGGCACCTGCGGCATGTGCGCGGGCCCGCTGCGGGCGCACTCGTTCCACACCCACGCCGATGCCCCCGGGGCGCTGTTTGCCAGCTGCCTCGATCGGTCTCTCGCCGAGCTGGGTGCTCCTGGGGCGCGCGCCGCGATCGTGCGCGGATCCCGCAGCACCTTCCTCGTCGTCGGCTCCGAGCCGTCGGCGCGCACGCCCGTGTCCCGCCGCGCCGGCCGCGGGAAGGAGCGCCGATGAGCCCGACGCCCGAGCTCCGTCGGCCCGGCCTCTGGGACCTCCCGAGCGTCGTGCTCCCGCGCGAGCAGCAGGAGTGGCTTGCCGGGCTGGCGCGCGACTTCCGGGGCTCGCCGAGCTGGCAACGGCGCAAGAAGGCCGAGATCCACGACCTCCTGGCGCTGGCGGCGATCGCTCCGCGGCTCGAGGTGATCGCGATCGATCCGCGCACGGCCCTGCTCGCGCGCCTGGTTCTGCGCGTGCCGGTGCCCTTCCGCCTCGACGGCATTCACGAGCTCGCGCTCGCGCAGCGCGCTCACCTGGTTCTGCATTACCCCGAAGAGGCCATGCGCATGCCGCTGCCTGGGTATGCCTTCGTCGAGATCGCGCGCCCGCTCGGAGTCTTCCACCCGAATGTCGGGGGACCGCTGACGACGGCCGCCGGCGGAATGCTGCGCGGCGGGCCGCAGCTCTTGTGCCTCGGGGCGCACGTCGCGCCCGGTACGCCCGTGCGCGAGCTGATCCTCGCTACGTACCAGGCGCTCGGGATGATGACCTACCACGTCGATCCCGCGTCCGGCGCCGGTGTGATGAACAGGGAGGCGGCCGCGTGGTGGGCCGGGAACCTCGCGCGGCTGCCGCTGACGAAGGAGCCGTTCCTCGAGGCGCGCGGCGCGGAAGGAGGCGAGGCGTGAGCGCGACCCTGCTGGGGACCGGGTCGTGGGCGCAGGCACTCGCCGAGCGCGACTTCGAGGCGCGCGGGACGGCCTGGTCCAGGGGCGCCTTCCGCGCGACCATCCAGGGCGGCTGGCTCGTGCTCCGTGCGCCGGCTCCGGAGTCCGCCCTCGATCTGCTCGCGTCCGATGCCGGATGGCCGGGGCTCTGGCGCCTCGCTCCCGCGGAGGGCGGCGGCCTTGCGCGCGTCTTCGAGCTCCCGCCGACGCTCGTGGCTCGGATCGAGCGCTCGCCCGACGAGCACGCGGCCGCGCTGGCCACGCTCGACTGGGCCCTGGAGAGCGCCACGCTCCACCAACCGATCGCCACGCTCCAACAACCGAGCCCAACGCTCCAGCATCGGAGCGCCACGCTCCAGCGTGGCCCTGGGCTCGCCGGGCTCCAGCCCGGCCCTTCCGGCTCAGGCGCTGAGGTGGGCTGGTCCCCATCGCTCTCCCCGGACCAATCCGTCCGTTCGGGCCCGCTCGTCGCGCAGATCAAGGCGTCGCAGGAGAGCTCGGTCTTCGAGCTCTCGCTCTCGGCCCGCGCGACGTCCGGCCTCGGTGCTGGCCGTGACTCCTGGATGCGCGCGCTGCTCTCCGACGCGCGCGCGCGCTGGCGCCTGGCGCGCTGCCTCCTCGTCGATGGCGTGCCCTCGGCGCGCGTCGACCTCCGCGGCGCGCCGTCCGCGATCCAGGGCGACGTGACGGCTGCGGCGCTGGACGCGCTGCGCCAGGTCGGCAGCTGGCTCCTCGAGCCGCTCGATCTCGTCCTCGATCCGGGGCTGGACTCGCCCGCGCTCGACGCGGGTGCGCCCGTTCCGGATCGGTCCCCGCGGCGGGCACGCCCCGCCTCTTCCCGGCGGGCACGCCCCGCCCCTTCCCAGGAGAACCACCATGGTTCACTCGACGATTCCCCGCACTGATCCACCGAAGTCCCTCCAGTTCCTCGCACGCAACGTCACGGCGACGAAGACCCTCCCGGTCGACGTCGAGCCCGGGCTGCCGGCCGAGGAGGTCGCGCGCGCCGTGGCCGAGCTCCTGTCGATGCCATCCGACACGCCCTGGGCGCTGCGGGAGGACGACAACGCGAGCTTCCTCGACGGCCGCCTCCCGATCGGGGAGCAGATCCGGCCGGGCGCCCGCGTGACCTTGACGCCCAAGTCGCACCTCGGTGGAGCGCGCTGATCCCGACCATGACATCCGGCCGGCCCGACACCCGCACCGAGGAGGGACGCCAGCGCGCGTTCTCGCTCGAGCTCCGCCGCAGGGGCGGATCCGAGGTGCTCGCCCTCGAGCGCGTGCTCGCCAGCGACCTCGGCGATCTGAGTGCCGAGGCTCTCTGGAGAGCTGCGACGTGTCGCGGCCGGCCGGACCTATCGCTGGAGGAGGCCGTGTCCGGACCGTTCCCGGCAACCAGCGGGGCGGACGCGCGTTCGTGCCTCGCCTTCCGGGTCGGGCTCGATCCGGCCACGGCGGTCGAGATCACCTTCCCCCTGGAGAGCCTCGCCCCCGTGGCCCGGCGCGCGGCCACGCGCCTCCTGGCGGCCGGCGTGCTGCGAGCCGGGGACGAGTTCGTCTACGCGCTGCGCCTCGCGGCCGCGGAATCCCGGGACATCGGGGGCCTCGGCTCCGGCTCGGTGCGCGCCGTCGCGCCGGTCAAGCGCACGCTGCCCGCGCTCGAGCGGCGCGAGCTCGCGCCGCTCCTCGCCGGCGCCGAGGCCGTCGACGCCGAGCACGCGCTCCCCGGCGAACACGCGGTCGTGTTCGCCCGCCCGGCGCTCGCTCGCGCGCGCGCGATCGCGGAGCGCGGTCTTTCGGAGCGGCCGGCGATCGAGACCGGCGGCGTCCTGCTCGGCCGGCGTGCCGCCTGTCCGGTGAGCGGCGAAGCCTACGTCCTCGTCGAGGAGGCGCTCGAGGCGCAGCACACGCTCGCGAAGGAGTTCTCGCTCGAGTTCCTGGGCGAGTCCTGGCGTCGCTTCGAGCAGGTGCTCGCTCGACGCCGCGCGCAGCCGGCGACGGCGACGCAGCTCCTGATCGGCCAGTTCCACTGTCATCCCTTCCTGCCCGACGGCGGCCTGCCGCCCTGCGCGGACTGCGCGCGCCGCGCGGTCTGCACGCGCAGCAGCGCGCGTCCTTCCTCCGACGACGCCCGCTGGTGCCGCGCCGTCTTCCACGAAGCGCCCTGGCAGCTCTCGTTGATGTTCGGCCTCGACGCGCGCGGGGAGCGGCGAGTCGAGCTCTACGGCCAGCGGGCCGGCGCGCTCGAGCGCCGCGGCTACCACCTCGTCGACGCGCTCTCCGCCAGCGTCCACGCGACGGCGGGCTCCCACGACCGCGAACCGCACTCGCCCCACCCCGATCCCTGAGGACCACCATGCCCGACGACCTGACGCTCTCGCTCCCGCCGGCCGCGCTCCTCTTCGACCCCGACTGCCCGAAGCCCGCGCGCCGCGACGCGCTGAAGACGCTGGTCAAGAGCGACAACGAGCGCTCGCGCGACGCGCTCGACAAGCTGCTGGAGCACGCCCTGGCCGGGCGCACCGCCGAGCGCCACGCCGCGAAGCTGCGCGAGCTCGAGGCGCTGCTGGAGCAGATGCAGAGCGGGCCCGTGCGCTCCGCCGTCTACGTCGGGCCCGGCGACCGGGACGATGGGCGTGCGCACGTCCTCTTCGGCGACAACACCGAGGCGCAGGTCGCGGTGCCCGACGAGGATCTGGCGCGCGGGCTGCGCCGCGGCGACACGGTGTGGGTCGAGCCCCAGGGCCGCGCCGTGCTCTCGCGCGTGGCGTGCGGCGCGGACGTGGGCGAGATCGTGCGCGTCGAGAAGCGCCTGGACGCCGAGCGCGTCTCGGTCGTGATCAACGAGTCGAGCCGCGCGGCCTGGCGCATGTCCAGGTCGCTGACCGAGGCCTTCGACCGCGGCGAGCTCGGCGCGGGCAGCGTGATCGTCGGCTGCCCCACGCGCCGGTTCGCGTTCTCGGCCGTGAACGGCGCGGCCGGACCCTCCGAGCTGCGCTTCCTCGAGCGCCGCGCGCCGCCCGCCGTGGACCTGGAGCGGGACGTCGGCTGCCCGCACGCCTTCATCGCCGAGGTCGCGCAGCACGTCGAGCTCGAGATGACCGAACCCGAGTACTCGCGCAGCTTCGGACTCTCCCGCTCGATCGCGCGGCTCCTGATCGGCTCGCCCGGGACGGGCAAGACGCACTCGATCCAGGCCCTGTGGCGGCGCATCTACGAGGTGATGAGCCGCGTCACGGGCGTGCCGATCGAGGCCTTGCCGCCGCGCGTCCTGCGCATGCGGCCGTCGCGCGTGCTCTCGATGTGGCTCGGAGAATCCGACAAGAACATCGACAGGCTGTTCGACGACGCGCTCGAGCTCGCGGACGAGAAGTTCGTCGGTCCCGACGGGCGCGAGCACGCGCTGCCGGTGCTCGTGATCGGCGAGGAGATCGAGAGCCTGACCCGCGCGCGCGGACACGATGCGGTCCAGGACCGCATCCAGACGACCCTGCTCGAGCGCTTCGAGACCAGCGCGGAGGAGTGGCGCGAGCGAATCGTGATTTTTTTGTTCACCACCAATGTGCCGGCCCTCGTCGACTCGGCCATGTTCCGCCGCGCCGGCGGCGAGGTCGTGCGCCTGCGCGCCCTCGATCGGCGCTCGTTCGCGGCCGTGCTCGAGAAGCAGCTCGGCCGGCGCCGCCTGCGCGCGCACTTCGGCCGGGACGGCGCGGCGCGGGCGCAGCTCGTCGAGAGCCTGGCCTCGTGGGTGTTCGCGCCCGCGGCCGACGCGGGCCAGGTGGAGATCCACCTGCTCGGTCAACCGGCGCCGCTCGTGCGGCACAGGCGCGATTTCATGACCGCGGCGCTCGTGCAGCGCGCGGTCGAGCGCGCCTCGCAGGTCGCCCGCGGCGCCGGGCGCGGCGGCGATCCCGATCCGGGCCTGGATCGGGCGGTCCTCGCGCGCGCGCTGCACGACCAGGTGCGCGCGCTGGTCGAGCACCTCGACCCTTCGAACGTCGCGACCCACGTCGAGCTCGGGCGCGACGTGCAGGTCCGCGCCGTCAACCCGATCCGCCAGCCGGCGCTGATCGCGCCCGAGCTGGAGGTGCCCGCGAGCAGCGCGGCGGGCTGAGTCCGCGCTCGAACAACCCACTCCCCCTTCACCACGACCTCTTCACCCACGAACCCTCGGAGCTCCCATGGAAGTCCTGCGTCCGCTCTCCACTCGCACCCTGGCCCCGAAGACGAGCGTGCTCGGCGACCCGCTCGCTCCCGCCGAGCCCATGCCGGGCACGATCCACGTGACCGGGGGCGTCGACGACGAATGGCTGCCGCTCGCCGGCCGGACGGTCGGCGAGATCCGCCGGCGCCTGCGCAGCCGCTACGACATGGGACCCGGAGCCCTCGCCACGGTCGGGGGGCAGCTCGCCGGCGACGACGTCGTCGTGCGTCAGGGCGAGCACCTCGCCTTCATCCGCGACAGCGGCGAGAAGGGCGCGCGCCCGGGAAGCCGGCCGTGACCGGCCGGGGCATCCGGCGACCGAGCGTGTCCGTGCGCGAGGTCCTCGAGCGCATCCGGCGCTCGCTCGGGCCCGGCCAGGACGAGCTCGACGTCACCCAGGAGCTCACCGAGATCATGATGTCGCCCGATCCCGACCTGGCCCTGGCCGAGCGGATCCTGAGCGCTCCGCGCGCGCAGGCGATGCAGATCGAGGACGAGCGGGTCGTGCTGGTCACGCCCGAGGGCCAGCGGCACGTGCTCGAGCTCGCGAGCCTGCTCGAGAAGGCCAATCCCAGCCCGCCGCCGGACCTCGTCTGGCCGCGCGGCGTGCGCGCGGTCCGCATGGGGCGGGGCGGGTTCACGCTCGCCTTCGAGGTCCCGCCCGGCGTCCGGCGGATGCGCTGGGGCGTTCGCCCGGAAGCGCGTGAGCGCAGGTTCTCCTATCGCGAGGTCCGGCTCGCGCTGCCCTACGTGGTGATCGTCACGGGCGTGCGCTTCGACTCCGACGGCACCTTCTTCTTCGACGGCTGGACCGAGGCCTACTTCGCGAACGAGCCCCTGCGCTCCTCGGCCGCGCCGCTGCACCTCGCGCCGCTCCTGAACGTCGTCGGCCGCGGCGACTCGGACCCCTCCGGCGGAGCGGTCGTTTGCATGGGTGGCTTCAGCCATCAGTCGTCGTCCGGCGCCGGCGATCCCTCCGAGCGCCTGCACCGGGGCCTCGCGGCGATCATCGGCCACCTCCTCGATTCCGGCTGGAACGAGGACTTCGAGCGCACCGGCCGGACCTCGGCCTTCCACGACCCGCGCTCGAAGCCCGCCGACCCGCGCCTCGCGACCATCGACGCCTGGGAGGAAGCGAGCGTGAAGGACCCGACCTTCGTGCTCGAGATCCCCTGGGTCACGACCCGGCGCACGCTCGCTCGCGCCCTCGAGAGCGTGGCCGAGCACATCGGGATCGCGGGTCGCGTCTCGTCGTGGAACCGGCACGTGCAGCGCCTGATCCTGCGCCACGGCACGCGCACCGATGCCACGACGCCCACCGCGGCGAGCGCGGACTCACCTGGTTCTCCCTCCACGGCCACACCACCTGCCACGACACCGCCATGAGCTCCGACTCCCCTCACCCTCCTGCCGACGACCTGATCACGCCCGTGTTCCTGGCGCGCGACCACGCGGACGGTGCCGGCCCCGCCGCGGGCGAGCCGAGGATCTACTACGTCCTCGCCGCGAACGGCCTCTTCCTGGTGCGCAACCATGCCTTCTTCCGCTCGTCGGTGCCCGCGCCGAGCTTCCCGTCCGAGCTGGCCGAGCACCGCGAGTCCTTCGAGCCGCGCTTCCCGAGGATCCCGAAGGACCTGTTCGAGCGCATCGTCGCCTTCTTCTCGGCCGTGGCGGAGGCCTACGGCGCCGAGGCGGGCGTGCTGCTCTACTGGGACCCCGCCGCGCGCGCGCTGCACGCCATCCCGCCGCCGCAGATCGCGACCATCACGCGCGGCTACCGCGGGCGCGGGCAGCCGGTCGGCCTGCACTACGAGATCCCGCGCTGGGTCCCGCCGACCTGGCTGCTCGTGGGCGACGTGCACAGCCACGCGCAGCTCGCCGCCTACGCGTCCTCGACCGACCAGGACGACGAGCACCACTACCCGGGCCTGCACATCGTGGTGGGGGAGATCCACCGCGAGCCCCCGAGCTTCCACGTCGAGGCCGTGATCGACGAGCGCCGCTTCCCCCTCACGATCGCGGACGTGGTCGAGGGCTACGAGCGGCGCGCGACCCACTTCCCGCCGAAGTGGCTGCGGCACCTGCGCGTGGTCGATGCGTGGGAGTACCGGCGCCTGCGCGCGCTCCCGGCGGGCACCGCTCCGGCCGCCGAGCGCGCCGCCGAGGCCGGAGAGGTCGCCGAGCCCGGCGACACGACGCCGCGGCTGAGGGACGACTCGGGCCCGCCCTCCGGCGGCGCGCACGAGAACGGCGCGGCCGGCGCGGGAGCCTGAGGCCATGGAGACGAGCCTCGCCACCGACACCCCCCTCGCGCCGACGTTTCCGCCTGGCCAGACGTTCAAGGTGATCGGCCTCGGTGGCATCGGTTCGATCGTCGCGCGCTACGGCGCCGCTTTCCTCGGGTCGCTGCTGCGCGGGGGCCGTCTCGTCCTGATCGACGGCGACGTCTTCGAGGCCAAGAACTCCGCGCGCATGCTCTTCACCTCGACCGGCAACAAGGCCGACGTGCTGCGCGCCGAGCTCGGTGTCGACGAGCAGCTCGGGCGCGAACCCCGGCCCGTCGTCTTC
>Ga0137457_1000161_pt1 | contig 17474 bp, 13 predicted proteins | sample EasRivERMGT630_2_FD_102321 | JGI IMG/M metagenome (GOLD analysis project Ga0137457, IMG submission 102321) | Soil microbial communities from meander-bound floodplain in the East River, Colorado, USA - East River MetaG ERMGT630_2 | ecosystem: Environmental > Terrestrial > Soil > Floodplain ...
CTTCCTCGATTCCGCCCTGCAGGTATTGCGCGAATAGGCCGCGCTCGCCGAGCGCCTTCGCGACACCCTGGCTCACCTCATGCCCGCGCACGCAGCACGCGACGACGCGGCTCGCCCGCGGCAACTCGCCCGCCCACTCATTGACGCGCTCGGGGTCGCGCCAAAGGGCGCCGGCGATCATGTCGGTTGCCGCGCGAAAGGCCTGCTCCCGCCGCACGTCGATGATCAATGGAGGCCGGCCGCCGTGAATGGCGGACAGAACTTCGCTTGTAGATATGAAACTTGCTGGTGTCGGCGCGTCCATAGCTTCTCCTGACGGAGTCAGTGAAGCAGAGCTTGGACGCGGACGTCTTGAACCGGCTTGGGGCCGGGCGGGGAGTCTGCATTTCCCCTGCGAGGGCGAAATAGTGAACCGGCGCCGCGACGATGTCAAGCGCCGAAAGTACGAAACCGAGAAACTCTCTCGGAGCTTGGCTGAAAAATCAATGCAAACATCGCCCCGCCGCCGGGCCTTTCGCCGACGCGAACGCTTCCGCGGTGCGCCTTCATGATCTCGCTCACGATCGCAAGCCCAAGCCCGGAGCCCTGCCCTCGGCTGTCTCTGCCGCGCCAGAAGCGATCGAAAATATGCTCGCGGTCACCGTTCGGGACGCCCGGACCGCGATCGGTGACGCGGATCGTCGCAGGCGGCTCGACCGCCACGACGACCTCGGTACCGGAGGGCGCGTAGACGAGGGCGTTCTCGACGAGATTGCGGATCGCGTCCTCTATGGCGTGACGATTTCCCGTCACGAAGACGGGTTGCTCCGCGCCTTGCGCCGCGATCGAGCGCTTGTTGGCTACCGCGAGAGGCGCCATGTAGGCGACGAGCTGCTGAACCACGGCGCTGAGATCGACCGTGTCCGAGACATCCAGCGCGATCGCATCGAGCCGCGCCACGCGAAGCAGCTGCTCCACCAGACGGTTCATTCTTGCGGCATCCTTACCCAGCTTGGCGACCTCGCCGCTGGTGCCGAGCTGCTCGAGACCCGCAGTGAGGATGGAGAGCGGCGTGCGCAACTCGTGCGCTGCGTTGGCGGTGAACTGGCGCTGGACCGCGAATCCCTTCTCGAGGCGATCCAGCGCGTTGTTCACCGCCGCGACGAGCGGTCGGACCTCCGTGGGCACATTCTCTTCGGGGAGGCGAACCGACATCGTCCCCGGATCTATCGCGGCCGCGCTCGCCGACGCTTCCCTCAAAGGACGCAGGCCGCGGCGAATCGCGAACACGCCGATGGCGAGCGTTGCAGCGATCATGAGCGGAACCAGCCATGCCATGTTGAGCACGAATTCCCGAAGGAGCGACTGGACCAGCACATCGTCGTCTGCCGCGCGCGCGATCGTGACCCGGAGCGGTCCGGCGCGGCTGTCAAGCCGGACCGTCAGGCCGAAGTAATCTTTCTTGGCGACACCGAAACTCCGCAATCGGAAGTATTCGGGCTCATCCCGGGGCACCGGCAGACGAACCACGAGATCGCCCGCTTCCGCAGTCGACTGGGCGATCAGCGGACCTTCCGGACGATTCACCGCATAGAGGAAGGCCCCCGAGCGATAGAGCGCCTCGAGCCAATCCGGAAGATCGACCCGCGGCCTTCCGCCCGAACCGGAAACCGTGATCGCCGCGAGGTGCTTGGCCTTGCGGTTCAGATCTTCCTTGCTCAGGGCGTCGGCGGTCGAATACGCCTGGTACAGAAGCACGACGACGCCGATCGCGGTGGCGGCGACGTACACCGCGGCAAGACTCAGCGCGAGCTGCAGCTGGAGCGAGCGTGCGCGGAGGAGCCTCACGGCTTCGCTTCTTCGAGCAGGTAGCCTACGCCCCGAACCGTATGGATCTCGACGCTCGCGCCGCCCTCGATCAGTTTGCGACGCAGATGGTGGACGTGAACCGGAACCGCGTTGGATTCGATCGCGTCGTCGATGCCGTAGAGCTTCTCCTCCAGAACGGCCCGGGGCACGACGCGCCCGAGGCGCCGCATCAGCTGCTCGAGGGTCGCCGTTTCGCGCCGCGGCAGGACGAGGTACGCGCCGGCTATCGTCACCTCGCGCGCGATCGTATCGAAAGCGACGTTGCCCGCCTGAAGGACGGTTCCGAGCGCCCCGCCGGGCCGCCGCAGCAGCGCTTTCACGCGCGCCACCAGCTCGGAAGTCGCGAAGGGTTTGACCAGATAGTCGTCGGCGCCGCTGTCCAGGCCGCAGACCCGGGCTTCGACGGCGTCGCGCGCGGTGAGGATGAGGATCGGGATCCGGTTCCCGCCGGCCCTGACTTCGGTGAGCAGCTTGATGCCGTCGCCGTCGGGAAGCCCCAGGTCGAGGACCGCGGCGTCGTAGGGCGCGCCCGAGAACGCGGCGCGGCCCTCCGCGCAGCTGCGCACAGCGTCCACCGCGAAGCCCGATCGGGACAAGGCTGCGCTAAGCAGCTCGACGATGCGCGCTTCGTCTTCTATCAGCAGTAGACGCAACTCTCACTCCCAGCGAGATTCGGCCGCACCCCAGCGAGCCACACCACCGTTAACGCAGAATTAAGACGGCCGGCGCGCTCCCGCATTTCGATAATTCTGCCTTAATCGCGCGCCCCTAATCTCGGATATTTCCACGGAAGGGAGCTCGTCATGCAACGACACCGTATGCCGGAAATACTCGGAGCGTGCGCCCTCGCTGCGCTCACCGCCTGTGCCGCGCTGAACCGGACTGCGGACGACGATCTCATGCGACAGGCGCGCGCCCTGTTCAAGCCGCTGCCCGCCGATTTCGGCGACGCGCAGCATCCGCTTGCACCCGAGCGCGTGGCGCTCGGCAGGATGCTCTTCTTCGACACTAGGATTTCGTTCGACGGCACGACCAGCTGCGCCAAGTGCCACCAACCCTTCCTGTACGGAACGGACGGCCTTTCAAAGGCGATCGGCGTGAAGGACAGAACCGGCCGGCGCAACGCGCCGACCGTGCTCAACACAGCGCTCCAGGTCAGCCAGCACTGGAACGGGGACCGGGCGGACGTCGAGGACCAGGCGATGAAGGCGCTGCTCGGCCCGGCGAGCTACGGGAACCCGGAATACGCCGCAGCCATGGCGAAGATCGGCGCGATCCCGGGATATCGCGCGACCTTCGAGAAAGTCTTTGCAGGCGAAAAGAACCCGGTGACCCCGGAGAACTGGGCAAGAGCGATCGGTGCCTACGTGCGCACGCTCGCCAGCCCGGGCCACTTCGACGAATACCTGGGCGGCGATGCGCGAGCCCTTACCGCCCGGGAGCAGGACGGACTGCGCAAATTCATAGTCGCGGGCTGCGCCGCCTGCCACAGCGGCGTCGGCCTCGGCGGCGCGATGTATCAGAAGTTCGGCGTGTTCGAGGAGTACCCGAAAGCAACCGGCAGCAAGACGCTCGACCGCGGCCGCATCGAAGTGACGAACGATCCCGCCGATCTGTACATCTTCAAGGTTCCGCCGCTTCGCAACGTCGCGAAGACGCCGCCCTACTTCCACGACGGATCGGTCGAATCTCTGCCCGAGGCGGTGAGAATCATGGCCAGAATCCAACTCGGGAAGACGCTGCCCGACGGCGACGTCGACGACATCGTCGCGTTTCTCGGGAGTCTGACCGGGACTCTGCCGAGGGATTTCATCACGCTGCCCGAACTGCCCGCAGCGCCTTTCCGTTGAACCGGCCGGGCGCCCGCGAAAAACCCTACGCCGCGATCCCGCCCCAGTTCTTCGCCATATAATCCGCCGTGCGCAGCGTGAGCGCATGCAGCGTGAAGGTCGGATGCACGCCCGCGATCGTGGGGAAGAGCCCGCCTCCCGTGATGAAGAGGTTCGCAACGTCGTGCGTGCGCCCGTAGCTGTCGGTGACCGAGTCCTTGGCGTCTTTCCCCATGATGGTGCCGCCGAGGAAGTGCGCAAGACCCGGGTTGGCGTTGGTCCAGCTCTCCTTCGCGCGCGTCGCCTTGACGATGCGGTCGCCCTCGGTGCGGATGTGGTTGAAGAGCTGCATCGAGTTCTCATCCAGGCTGTGGATCACGCGCGCGAGCGGGAAACCGTAGGCGTCCTTGCGCTCGGAGAGGACGACGCGGTTCTCGGCATTCGGCAATTCCTCCGCCTGCACCCCGATTCGCGCGAGGCCGCGCGAGGCGCGCTTCATGAATTCGTGCAGCGCATTGCCGAAGAGCTGGGGCCGCGAATTGGCGAAGCCGAGCACGTCGTTCGGCTTCATCGCGACGCCTATCGTCCAGGTGTAGCTGCCGAATCCCGGGTGGCTGTCCTTGACGTAGCCGTCCTGCGACATGCCGAACGCCCCGGAGGTGCCCATGTGGTTCTCGGTGTTCTCCTCGAACATCGCAAAGGCGGAAAAGGTGATATGCGCCGTGACGTTGTGACCTACCAGCCCGCTTGAGTTCGCCAGGCCCTTCGGATGCTTGTCGGATGAGGAATTGAGCAGGAGGCGCGGGTTCGATGCCGAGAAGGCGGCGAGCACGACGACATCGGCCCCCTGCTCCTGGCGCTGCTTGTTCTTGTCGTAATACTCGACGCCCGACGCGCGGTCGCCTTTCGCATTCATCAGTACGCGCGTCACGTACGCATCGGTGCGGATATCGACGCCCGCCTTTTTCGCAACCGGAAGATAGGTGACCTGCGGATTGACGAGCGCGCCGGTCGGGCAGCCCGCCTCGCACCATCCGTCGTAGATGCACGCGGGCCGGCCGTTGAACGGGACGCTGTTGATCGCCAAGGGCATGGGCGCGATGCGCATCCCGACCTTCTTGAAGCCTTCGGCGAGCAGCTCGGCCTGGCGGAACCACTTGATCGGCGGCATCGGGTAGGGATCGCCCGCCGGGCGCCAGACTTCGGCGACGTGATCGCCCGAGAGGCCGACCTCCTTCTGAATGCGGTCGTAGTACGGCCGCACGTCGGCATACGAGATCGGCCAGTCCAGGCCGCGCCCGTACTGGGTCTTGACGCGGAAATCCTCGGCGTGGAAGCGCGGCCAGTTGGCGAACTGGTGCATTGCGGCGCCGCCCAGGCCCCAGCCCGACTGGAAGTTGTGGCCGACGGGATTCTTGCCCTCGGAAATCACCGGCACGCCGCCCCACTTCAGGCGCCGCGACCAGATCTGCGAGCTCACCAGGTCATCGAGACCGAGCGGCGGACCCATCTCGAGGATCACGACCTTCTTTCCCGCCTGGCCGAGCTTGGCGGCGAGCAGGATTCCGGAGGCGCCGCCGCCGACGATCACGACATCGACTTTTTCGTTGGCCATGATTACCACCTCCTCATGGGAACGATATGCGGCATATAGGGAATGCCGAGCCGCTCGAAGCCCTCGACGGTCCCGTAGTAGACGTCGACCGCGTCGCCGCGCGACACGAAATAGAAAAACGGCGACGGCGGCCCGCTCCAGCCCTCCGGAACCTTCTGGCGGATCTGCTCGACGAACTCGCTGCGTTTTTCAGGCGCAAGTGCGGCGAATTTCAGGCCGTGCGTCTTCGCGCAGGACTGGTCGAGCCCGGCGAGGCCGGCGCGGTAGAAATTGGCGTAGGGCGGCATGATGCCGAGGGCGCGGGCGAGCAGCAGGCACTCACCCGGATCGACGCTCAGTTGCTGGTCGACGTAGTGCGCCAGCCCCGCGTCCTTCGCGCCGGGCAGCAGCGTGTCACCCAGCGCTTCCAGCGCGGCACGCTCGTCGGCCGAAAGCACCTTGAGCGGAAGCCCTTGAGCGAGCGCCTCGCGCGGCGAGAGAAAAACTTCGGCGCCTCCCACGGTGTAGGCGAGCGCGCCGAGCGCGGCGCCTTTTAGAACCAGCCTCCGATTGACCGATGTCATGGTTTCTCCTTTCTCAATTCGCGAGCAGGTCCGGGCCGATCTCGCCCACCGAGCGCACACCCGAGAGCTGCATGGCGCGCACCAGCTCGTCTCGCAGGATATCGAGCGCGCGCGCCGCGCCCGCCTCGCCCGCCGCGCAGGCGCCGTAGAGCGTCGCCCGGCCGAGCATCACGCCCTCGGCGCCGAGCGCGAGCGCCTTGACGACGTCCACGCCGCGGCGCACGCCGCCGTCCACGAGCACGCTCATCTTGCCTTTCACCGCGCGCACGATAGGCGGAAGCGCATCCAGCGCCGCCACCGCGCCGTCGAGCTGACGCCCGCCGTGGTTGGACACGACCACGGCGTCTATGCCCAGGCCTGCGAGCCGATCTGCCTCGTCGGCGCGCAGGATTCCTTTCACCAGCATCTTCCCCGGCCAGCGATCGCGCATCTCCTTCAGGCCGTCCCAGTCGAAGTCCGCGTCCCAGAATTGCCCGACCGAGGACGCGATCTCCGCGGTGCTCTTCGCCTCCGGAGCCAGATCCGCCACGTTTTCCAGCACCGGCATGCCGTGCCTGAGCACCGAGAGCACCCAGCCGGGACGCGAGGCGAAATCCAGCACGTTCCTCGGCGTGAAGCGGAAGCGGATCGCAAAATCGTTGCGAAAGTCCCGCTCGCGCTTGCCCCCGACGGGCACGTCCACCGTGACCATCAGCGCCTCGTAGCCGAACTGCCGCGAGCGCTCGATGAGGCCCATCGTCATGCCGCGCTGGCGGAAGATGTAGGCCTGGAACCACAGGCGCCCGCCCGCCTCGCGCGCGATGCGCTCGATCGAAGCGGTTGCCATGGTCGAAAGCGTGTACGGGATTCCGGCCGCCGCGGCGGCGCGCGCAACGCCGACATCGGCGAACGGCCAGCCGAAGCCGATGCCGCCAGTGGGCCCGACGGCGATCGGCAGCTTCGAGCGCGCGCCGAGAATCGCGGCCGAGGTGTCGATCCGCGCCACGCCGGCGAGCATTTTCGGGGCGATGCGCACGCGCTCGAAGGCGGCGCGGTTGTCGGCGAGCGTGGTCTCGTCCTCCGCGGCGCCGTCGAAGAAATCGAATATCGCGCGCGGCAGGCGCTTTTTCGCGACCCGGCGCAGGTCCGCGATGTTCCAGGCGCGCAGGACGCGCGCGGAGGCACGCCGGGACGCGGGGCAGGAAGATGCTGCAGGGGCCGAAACCTCGCTTGCGGCGCCGCGAAGCCCGCTCGCCGCGTTCACTCGGCCTTCACCCCGGAGGCCTTGATGACGCGCGCCCAGCGTTCATAGTCCTTTTTCAGGAACGCCGCGAATTCGGCCGGCGTGTCGGCGACGGTGACTGCGCCCAGGGCTTTCATCCGCTCCTGCGTCTCGCGCCTGGCGAGCGACTTGCGCATCTCCTCGGCGAGACGATTGACGGCCGGCGCGGGCGTGCCTGCCGGCGCGAGCACGCCCACCCAGGGCGCGGTCTCCTCGAATCCCGGCAAGCCCGATTGCTCGAGCGTGGGCACCGCGGGAAAATCGGCATGCGGCCCGGGCGTGCCGACCGCCAGCACTTTCAGCCGCTTCGCCGATACCTGGTCGGCGATGCCGACGATGGGATAGAACATGAAGGTCACGCGGCCCGCCATCACTTCGGCGAGCGCCGGACCGTTGCCCTTGAACGGAACGTTGATCATTTTCGTGCCGGTGAAATTCTCGAGCATCGCCCCGGCGAGATGCGTCGAGCCGCCGTTGCCGGAGGTCGCGTAGCTCAGTTCCCCGGGCTTCGCCCTGGCGCGCACGATCAGGTCCTGCATCGAATTGATGCGGGTCTCCGGGCTGGTCACGACCACCATCGGCAGCACCGCCGCGTTGCTCACCGGCGCGAAGTCCTTGAAAGGATCGTATTGGACCTTGCCCTCCATCAGGATCGCGTTCACCAGGAGCGAGAGCGAGGAGAAAAGCAGCGTGTAGCCGTCCGGCGCGGATCGCGCCACCGCCTCGGTCGCGATGATGGCGTTGGCTCCGGGCCGGTTCTCGACGACGAAGGACTGCCCGAGCGACTGGGTCATGTCCTGCGCGACGATGCGCGCGATCACGTCGGTGGGGCCGCCGGCGGCGAAGCCGACCAGGACCTTCACCGGCTTCGCGGGATAGCTCTGTGCGCCGGCGCTGCCGGTAAGCCCGCACCAGGCCGCGGCCGCAAGCGCGGCCAATGTTTTCTTCATCGCTCCTCCTTTTTCATGCCCTTCCTTCTCCGTAAAACATCGTCGCCATCACCTGGCAGCGCTTGATGAGACGGTGCTCCCCGGGACCGTAGTCGGCCACCGCGTTGTGGATCGTGCCGATGTCCTCCCACATGAGGACGTCGCCCTCCTGCCAGTGAAAGGCGTAGCGGTACTCGGGCTTCAACTGGTGCTCGAAGAGAAACTTGAGCATCTCGCCGCTTTCCTTTTCCGGCAGCCCGTTGATCCGGATCGAATAGCCCGGATTGGCGTAGAGCACCTTGCGCCGGGTGATCGGATGCGTGAGAAAAACCGGATGAGACACCGGCGGCTTCGCCTTTTTCTGCGCTTCGGTGAGCGGCGGGCGCCGGCTCCCTTTTTCGCGCCTCATCATCTCCCAGAATTTGTTGAAGTCGTGCAGCACGGTCATGCCCTCGAGGTCGCGCTTCATTTCGGCCGGCAGGCCGTCGTACGCGGCATGCATGTTCGCGAACTCGGTCGCCCCGAGCGGCTTGCCGCCGCGCCTGGGGATCTTGATGCCGTAGAGCACGTTCGCAAGCGCGATCGTGCTGCTGTAGGACATGTCGGTGTGCCAGTCCTGCCCCGCGTCGGCGAGGCCGATCGGCTTACCGTTCTCCACGATGTTGGAGAGGATCATCACCTCCGGAATCCCCGGCTCCTGGAAGGCGTTGGCGACGTTGATCTCCAGCTTCCCGAAGCACGCGCTGAAATCGGCGAGCTGCCGGCCGGTGAGTTCCTGGCGCGGAAAGCGCACCACGCCGCGCTCTCCGAGCGCGCTCAGCACGGCGTCGAATTCCTCCTGCGTGAGCGGCTTCGCGAGATCGAGCCCTTCGATCGTCGCGCCGAGCGTCTCTCCGCTGCTCGTCACTCTCATCCGTCGGCCCTTCAGTCTATTTTCAGTCCCGCATCCTTGATGATCTTCGCGTAGCGCGCGGTGTCGGCGCGCACGATCGCGGCGAACTCCTCGGGCGAGCGCGTGACCGTGCCGTCGGCTCCGGCCTCCGCAAGCCGCGCGCGCGTGGCGGGCGCCTGCATCGCCTTCGCGATCTCCGCGTGCAGGCGATTGACGATCGCGCTCGGGGTCCCGCCCGGGGCGAAGACGCCGTACCAGGTGATGACCTCGTAGTCAGGCACCCCGGCTTCGGCGACGGCGGCACCTCGGGGTATTCGGGAACGCGCTTCGCACTCGAAACCCCGAGCACCCTCATCCTTCCCGAGCGCACGTAAGGCGCCGCGGCGGGCGCCGTGTCGAACGCGACCTGGTGCTGCCCGGCGAGCAGGTCCGCCATCGACTGGCCGCTGCCCTTGTAGGGCACGTGCACGATATTCAATCCCGCCATGCTCTTGAAGATCTCGCCCGCGAGATGCGGGGTGCTGCCGTTGCCCGCGGAAGGAAAGGAGAGCTTGCCCGGCCGCTCTCTTGCGTAGGCGATCAGCTCCCGGATCGAATTCACGGGGAGCGAAGGGTGCACGACGATGAAATGCGGGACGGAGGCGGCGAGCGTGACCGGCGCGAAGTCCTTGGAGACGTCGTACTGCAGATTCGGAAAGAGGCTCGGCGCGATGGCGTTCACCGAAACGTGGCCCATCATGAGGGTGTAGCCGTCGGCGGGCGATCTTGCGACCATGGCCGCTGCCACGGTGCCGGTCGCCCCGGGCCGGTTCTCGATCACGACCGGCTGGCCGAGATTCTCCGAGAGGCCGGGCGCGATGATGCGCGCGACCACGTCCGTGCCGCCGCCCGGCGGGAAACCCACGACCATCCGGACCGGTCGGCTCGGGTAGCTCTGCGCGTCCGCGCTCGCGCTCGGCAGCGCAAGCAAGGCGAGGAGAAGGGCGGGCAGTCTTTTCATCGGCAGGGTCCCGACGGTCCGGCTAGGGGCATTCGCGCTGGATTCTACGCCAACCGCGCCTTCAGCCCGGGGCTCTTGGGTCGCCGTAGTGCAGATGCGTGACGATCACGTCCTTCACTTTCTTCGCATCGACGTCGAGCAGTTTCAGGGCGCGCTCGGGCGGATGGACCATCCTGCGGCCGCGGCGAGCGCCGACCCTGGCGTCGAAGCCGGTGTCGATGACGAACGTGCGGGCCTTCGAGCGCGCGAGCCAGACGAAATAGTCGAGATCGCTCGCGCTCTCGTGCGGGTCCCCGCCGATGAAGCTCTCGCTCGCCTTGCGGCCGGAGAGGCTCGCGTACCGGATCGCGAAGACTTCGTAGGTGTCGGGAATGGCTCCCCCTTTCGTCGCACCGACCCAAGCGGTGTCGAGCCCACGGCGAGCGCGCGGATGTTAAAGTGGTCGCACCGCCGCTTTCGGGGGTCGCGATGAAAAAACTTCTCAACGGGCTCGCGCTGGCCCTCTTTTTCGTTTCCCTTCCCGCCTCGGCCCAGTATCCCACGAAGCCGGTGCGTCTTGTGGTGGGGTTTCCTCCGGGGGGCGGCGTCGACATCATGGCGCGTCTGCTCTCGCAGAAGCTCACCGAGCTGTGGGGAAAGCCCGTCGTCGTGGAGAATCGCGCGGGAGCCGCGGGCAACATCGCCACCGAGACCGTGGCGAAGAGCGCGCCCGACGGCCATACCCTGACCGTGGCGTTTTCGTCCTACGCGAGCAACGCCGCGCTCTATCCCAATCTGCCTTTCGACATCAACCGGGACTTCACTCCCGTGACCCTCGTCGCGACCGCGCCCGTGGTGGTCATCGCCAGTCCCTCGCTGCCGGCAAAGAACCTCGCGGAGCTGATCGAATACGCCCGGGCGCACCCGGGAGCGGTCAAGTTCGCTTCCTCCGGGATCGGCACACCCGTGCACCTCGGGGGCGAGTTGATGATGCAGCTCACCGGGATACGGATAACTCACGTGCCTTACAAGGGCATCGCCCCGGCGATGACCGCGATGCTCGCCGGCGAAACGGAGATCACCTTCGCGGCGGTGCTCTCCGGCATGCAGCATTTCAAGAGCGGCCGGCTCAGGCCTCTCGCCGTTGCGAGCCGCAGCCGCTATCCGGGCCTGCCCGAGGTTCCGACCACCGCGGAAGCCGGATTGAAGGGGTTCGAGATCGATTACTGGTACGCCGTACTGGGGCCGGCGGGCCTGCCCCGGCCCATCGTCGATCAGCTGCAGCGCGACATCTCGGCGATCGTCAACGCGCCGGAGACCCAGGCCAGCCTCCTTGCTCAAGGCTCGATCTCCGTGGGCAGCACGCCCGAGGAGCTCACCGCGCTCATACGGCGCGAGTACGAGCTCTGGTCGAAGGTGGTAAAGGCGGGAGGCGTGAAAGCGGAATGATCCGGGAAGCGGCGCTCGTGACCGGAGTCGGAGGGCCGTCGGGCATCGCGGCGGTCACCGCGCTCAAATCGAACGGCTTCACCGTGACCGCGGTGGACATGCGCGTCGTGCCGCATGCAGCCGATTTCTTCTTCGAGGTTCCTGCGGCGGTCGATCCGGCTTATGTGCCGGTGCTGCAGGACATCATGGCGAAACAGAAGATTTCCTGGCTCGTGCCGACCGTATCCGAGGAGTTGGTCAAGTTCGCCGAGGCCGCCGCCGATTTGCGCCGGAGCGGTTTCGCGGTATACGTGGGCGACCCGGACCCGGTCCGGATCTGCAACGACAAGTGGGACACGGCCTGCGCGCTGCGCGAAGCCGGCATCGCGGTTCCGCCGAGCGCGATCGGAGACGCCGGTTCGGCGCCGGTGCGCGCGCTCGGCTTTCCGGTGGTCTCCCGCCCGCGAGTGGGCCGCGGCGGCCGCGGCGTCGTGGTGCACGACCGCCCCGGCGTCGCCCCCGCCTGCGCTGAGCCCGTGTGGCAGCAGTTCATGCCCGGAACCGAATACGATGTGCTGCTCGTGGCGCATCCCGATCCCCCGCACGAGGTGCTGGCCATCGAAGTATTCGAAAAGAAGATTCTCAAGGACGGCCGGGTCGGGAACGCGCTCGAGGTCGAGCCGGTCCACGCGGAGGACGTGGCGCGGCTCGCGCGGGACGCGGCCGCGGCCCTGCGCCTTTGCGGGCCGATGGACATCGACGTCCGCCGCGATGCGCTCGGCCGTCCCCGCGTTCTCGAGATCAATGCGAGAATCGGCGCGCACACGCTCAAGGCGCCGGGCATCTTCGACGCCCTGATCCGCCTGCATCGAAAGGGCCACCTCGGATGATGCTCGACGCCGCTTTCATCCTGTTTTTCCTTTTCGGCGCGGTCTGCTTCTACTTCGGGCTGGTGTCGCTCGCGTACTTCCCGCTCGCGCTCGCCTATCCTTTCTGGGCGCGGCGCCTTGAGCGCCGGGCACGCGAGGCGGATTACGCGCCCCCGGTGAGCGTGCTGATCCCGGCCTTCAACGAGGAAAAAACCATCGCCGCTTCGCTCGCCTCGGTGCTGGCGAGCGACTACCCGCGCTTCGAGGTGATCGTCATCGACGACGGCTCGACCGACGCGACCGGGGCCGCGGTCGCCCCGTTTCTCTCCGACCCGCGCCTGCGCGCTCTGCGCCAGGAGAACGGCGGAAAGGCCGCCGCGCTCAACCACGGGGCGGCCGCGGCCACGGGAGAGATCATCCTGTTCACCGACGCCGACAGCGTGTTCGAGCGGGACACGCTGCGCGCGGGCGTCGCGTATTTCATCGACCCGGGCGTGGGCGCGGTGAGCGGCAACGACACGCCGCTCGATCCGCACGGGGCCCTGCAGAAGATGCTCGTCGTCACCTCCCACATCGGCACGGGCTTCGTGCGCCGCGCGCTGTCGATGATCGGCGTGCTGCCGATCATCTCGGGAAACCTGGGCCTCGTCCGCGCGGAGCTGCTGCGGCAAGTGGGCGGGTTCCGCGAGATCTGGGGCGAAGACCTCGAGCTCACCTTCCGCCTGCACCGTCACCGCGTGCGCGTCGTCTACGGCGCTGCGACGCGCGTGCTCGCCGAATGCCCGCACACGCTCGCGGGCCTGTGGAAGCAGCGCGTGCGCTGGATGCGCAGCTACATCAAGATCGCGCTCCTCAACCGGGACATGCTGGGCAACCCGCGCTACGGCGCGTTCGGCCCGTTCCTCGCGTTCAATTTCTTCAACATGGTCGCGGTGCCGCTCTTGCAGGCGATGGCCGTGGTCCTGCTGCCGGTCGCCGTGCTGGGCGGCCAGTTCAACCTGACGCATTGGGAATGGATCGCGTATCTCGGTTGGATGTTCCTGCTCGCGGCGGCAGTGGTATCCATCCTGCTCGACCGGACGCCGCGCGATCTCGTCTATCTTCCTTACGCGGCCCTGCTGATCTTCTTTTCGCATTTCTACAACGCGGTGGTGCTTTATTCGATCTGGGCCGAAGCGCGGGGCGAGTCCGAAGACTGGAACAAGCTCGAGCGGCGCGGACCGCGCGCGCTCGCGCGCTCCGTTGCCTGGCGGCGTGCCTGGATCGCAGCCGCGGGCGTGCTGCTTCTGGCGTCGATGGCCGGGGGCGGATACTGGCTGGGCGCGCAGCACGGGCTTCCGTCCAGCGGCGCAGCCGATCTTGCGGCGCCGCCGCTCGTGGCCCAGCGGGGCACGATGGCGGTCGCGATCCACTTCGACGGCTGGCGCGACTGGCGCGATTCCTACCGGAGCCTGCTCGCCGTTCCGGAAGCGCGCTACGTCAACCGCGTAGGCGTGTCCGCGGGCCGCGCCGACTGGACCCATTTCCGCTGGCCCGGAAACGAAAAGTGGTGGAGCTCCGAACAGGCGCGCAGCGACGGCGACATGCTCGAGGAGGCGCTGGCCGCGCTGCGGGCCCGGGGGTATCGCACCACGGCGATCTTCGACGTGTTCGCCTCGCGCTACCTCGCCCTGCATCCCGAGGCCGCGTCCGTGGATCTGGACGGCCGGGCCAGCCGGGACATGGTCTGCCTGATCGACCTCGCCCACGGGGATTTCGGCCGGCACCTGATCGAGGCCACGGAAGCGCTCGCGGCCGCGACGAGCGCCGACACCGTGGCGATCACGGAACTCTTCTACGACAGACACTGCTTCGACGGGCGCAGCCTCGCCGCCTTCGCAAAGGCGACGGGCCGCGCGGACTGGCCGCGCACCGCCTCGGGCCGGATCGACTGGCAGGATCCGGTGCTGGGCGCCTGGCGCTCGGGCGAAGTGGCGGGAGTCGTGAAGAAACTGTCGGAGGCCGTGCACCGGCACGGCAAAAAGTTCGCCCTGGACGTGAAATTCAGCCGCCCCGACCTCACGCGAAACTCGGCCGAGTACAGCCAGGACTACGCGCTGCTTCGCCCCTGGGTCGACGAATTCATCGTCTGGGACTACTTCGCGATCGAAGGCCTGCCGCCGGAGAACAGCGCGCGCGTCGCGGCGTACTGCGATGACGAGTTCGGGCCGGACGGGTTCTTCCTCTCGATCGGCCTGTGGGGGCGGCGGGGCGGCATCGTTTCTCCGGAAGCGCTCGCGCGGAGCCTGCGCTCGGCGCTCGAGGGCGGAGCCGAGCAAATCTGGATCACTCCGGCGAGGCAGCTCACGCCGTCCCACTGGAAGACGCTCGCCCAGTTCGCGCGTGCGGGCGCAGAGGGCGGTTATCCGGGCGCGAGCTCGAGGGTCCGGTAGCTCGCGCGGGTACGGCGAAGACAGGGGTGCGCGCAGGTCAGGACTTGCCCGAGGTCTTTGGCGGAGCGCTCCAAACCAGTTCCTTGTAGGACAGCTGGATGAATTCCATGAGGTCGCCTGATTCGGGCACGGGGCTGCCGGTCATGTCCCCGAGGACCTTGCCGATCAACCGGTGCAGATCGTTCAAGGATGCAACGCCGGCCTTGACGTCCCACTTCAGGGGTTTCACCGCCGGAATATCGTCCTTGCGGGGCGCGTCCAGGGTCAGCAAGCCCGAAAAATCCGGGGCCGCCTTGTCCCTCTCGGTGAGGCTGCCTTCAAGCTTGAAGCAGTTCTGCACGGTCTTGATGACGGAGGCGTGATCGAAGGGGGTATAGCCCTGCGGCCTGGCGATGAGCCCTCTCCGGATATAGGGATTGACCACCACGCAGGGTACGCGCACGCCGAAGCGGTTGAACAGGAAACCGTCCTGACCGGGCTGGTTGCGGGAGTCCGGGTTCTTGGCGCCACCGGCCGGCGGAACGTGGTCGTAACAGCCGCCATGTTCGTCGTAGGTGATGACAAGCAGGATGCTCTCGAACGCCGGCGACGCTTTTACCATGTTGTAGATGTCGGCGATGAGCTGCTCCCCGGGCCGGATGTCGCACGGCGGATGCTGGTCGTTCTGGCCGGGGCCGCCGTAGTTCGGCTCCAGGAACGCGTAGCTCGGCAAATCCCCGCTCCTGCATTTCGCCCCGAAATCATCGAGCGTGCCGAAATTCCCGTTGAAGCGGGGATCGTGCAACCGCGTCATGATGAGCCGGGTGAGCGAAAAATGATCCGTGCCGAATTTTCCGTCCCGGTCCTTTCCGCTTGAAAACAGGTTGTTGCCGAAAATCCCCCAGCTCAGGTCCTTTCTTCCCGCGTCGATGGCGTCCTGGATCTGATTGAAGATGGTTTTCGCATCGCACTGCGCGTCGGGGCCGTTGTTGACATGGCCTGCGGAAGTGGCTGCGTGGACGAAATCCCGATTCGGGATGGTCTGGCTCGGGACCGAGCAGTAATAGTGATCGCAGACCGCGAAACTGCGCGCCAGCTCGCTCAGCACCGGCGTCTGTTGAGGGGTGTAGCACTTCATGATCGACCGCGGATTGCCCGGCTCGTCGCCGAAACTGTAGGGTCCATACAGCATCGCGTTCTGGTAGTTCTGCACGAAGCCCATGTTCGTGGGTGGGGGCGGGTACTGCAGCGGCACATCGTATTGCTGAAACAGCTGGTGATTGGTGTCTTTGAAGCCCTCTCCCGGGTCCGGATTCGGCAGGGTGAAATTCACGGGGTTCGGAACCTCCTTGCCGCGCCGTTTTTTCGGCTCGCCGTTTTTCTCGACCGGGACCTTCTCCTTGAACGGGATGCCATCGGGGTCGACATTGTCCAGCGGGTTCCACAGGTCGCGGGCCAGTCCCTCGTACTCCTGGCCTTCAGGCGCCCGATGGTAAGGCGGCTCGTCCGAATAAAGCCAGCCGAGCAGATTGTCGAACGACCGGTTCTCGAGCATCAACACGACCACATGCTTGATCGTTTTCTGCAGCTTCCCGGTGTTGGGCTTCAGGGTTTGGTTCATGATGGTCGGGATGTGAAGGGATGCGAGGCGCCGGTCCGCAGGTTGCAGCCCCACGGGTGTCTCAGCGACGTTTAGCCTTGCGCGCCGCTGCTTTGGCTGCCGGCTTGCGAGTCGCCTTGGCGGGCGCCTTCTTGGCCGGCTTGGCAGCCGGCGCATGCGTCGTCTTGTGCGTTGCCTTGATCAGCGCCCGCGCATCCACGCGGGTGTGCCCGGGCGGCGCCACGAGAAGGTCCGTTTTCGATAAAGCAGCCCACAGCTTCTCGTCCTGGAACGCGATCGTCCCGCCGCCGCGTTTCTCTTGCGAGATCATGCGGTTGATGTCGCCGACGCAAACCCAGTCGGAGTCGACCGTAATGCCCCATTTGGCGTGATCGTGGGTTTCGGGCCAGGTCCACGGCACCCCGAGCGGGCTCAAGTCGATGTACTTGACGTCGGAGGTCTTGTGGATGCCGTCGCTGTCGAGCGTGGGCGGGATCTTTCCGCGAATCCAGGTCTCGACGTCCATGTCCGCGCCAAGCGTCGGGCCCACCAAGTCGTTCCAGAAATCCTTGCCCCACTTGCGGTTCTTGGCGATCACCTTGAACGCCAGGCCGCCGCGTGACTTGCACTCGACGACGTCCGCGTCGCCTGGGGCATTCGGATTCAAGGGCAGTGTGAGAAGGTAGAGCGCATCGCGCTTGTCGAGTGATGCCGGACAGCGCGGGAGGTATACCTGCGACTCCTGATGGTTTGCCATTTGCACCGCGATCTTGCTCGCTGTGGCCATATCGAGCGAAATGCACAGGAAAGTTTGTCCGTAGATCGGGGTGGGCATCTCTGACGCGTGCGGGTCCGCGTACTTCGGCCACGAGTGCAGCAGCCAGAATGCGGTCTTCGACGCGGTGTCGAAGGCGATTACGCCCTTGGTATGGCCGAGGCTGCCGTTGTCACTGCGTTTCGCGGCTTCGGGCATCTCGTCGTTGTAGAGAATCCAGCCGGTCGTCGCCGCGGGATTTTCGAACACGGACTTCAGCGTCAGGTCAAGCGCGCCCTTGCCCTCGGTCAGGAGGTACGGTGATTTCACAACCTTGCCGATATTGGGGTCGTAGTACACGTACTCGTATCCGGTGGCGCTCGGACTGTCCGCGTCCTTGGCAAGTTTCGGAACCTTGTACGCGAACCACCAGTCCACCGCCTTGCCGTTTTCATCCAGTGCGGAAATATTCATGCTCCCCCCTTTCGCTTCGCTC
>Ga0137457_1000163_pt1 | contig 17354 bp, 13 predicted proteins | sample EasRivERMGT630_2_FD_102321 | JGI IMG/M metagenome (GOLD analysis project Ga0137457, IMG submission 102321) | Soil microbial communities from meander-bound floodplain in the East River, Colorado, USA - East River MetaG ERMGT630_2 | ecosystem: Environmental > Terrestrial > Soil > Floodplain ...
CGTCCGAGCTCCTCCAGCACGAACTTCTTGAAGCGCTTCAGGCGGTGCCTGGATTCCTCGAGGATCGAGCCTCCGCCCAGGGTCAGGGCTGGCGAGGCCAGGCGCAGCACGTAGCGGTCGCCGGGTGCGCACACGACCGGTTCCTCGAGGCGGAGCTGCACGAGCGCCTGCTGCCCGGGCTCGAGCTCCTCGCAGTCCAGCAGCACCAGCTCCCCCACCGCCTCGACCGTGCCGGTGTGGAGCCGGATCGGGAGCCGGTCCGCGAGCGGACGCTCCAGGCCGGCGAGCGCCTCGAGGGTGGCCGCCACCATGCGCGTGGGCCGGAAGAAGCCGGGCGTCGCCACCACGTTGCCGCGCGTGACCTCGTCCACCGCCAGGTCCGACAGGTTGATGGCCGTGGAGTGCCCGGCGCGCGCGCGCTCGGCCGCTTCCTGGTAGGCCTGGATGCTGCGCACCTTGCAGCGCTTCTCGCCCGGCAGGACCTCGAGCACGTCGCCCAGCGACACCGCGCCCGAGACCGGGATGCCCGTCACGATCGTGCCGAAGCCCTTGGCGCTGAAGACGCGCTGCACGGGCATGCGGAAGATGCCCGCGTCCGAGCGCGGCGCGGTCTCGACCGCCAGGCGGAAGAGCTCGCGCTTGAAGGCCTCCAGGCCCTCGCCCGTGTGCGAGGAGAGCGGCAGGATCGGGGCGTTCTCGAGGAACGTGCCGCGCGTCGCGGCGCGCACGTCCTCGGCCGCGAGCTCGACCAGGGCGGGCTCGACCATGTCGATCTTGGTGAGCGCGACCAGGCCGCGGCGCACGCCGAGGATCTGCATGATCGCCAGGTGCTCGCGGGTCTGCGGCATGACGCCGTCGTCGGCCGCGACCACCAGCACCACGAGATCGATGCCGGTGGCGCCGGCCACCATGTTCTTGACGAAGCGCTCGTGCCCCGGGACGTCCACCATGCCCACGCGCCGTCCGTCGGGGAGCTGGAAGCGCGCGAAGCCGAGATCGATCGTCATGCCGCGCTCCTGCTCTTCCTTGAGCCGGTCGGGATCGATGCCGGTGAGCGTCTTCACCAGGGTCGACTTGCCGTGGTCGATGTGCCCCGCGGTGCCGATGACGATCGGTTGGATCTGCATGTCCTCTGCGCGGTCTATGCTAGCCGTGTGAGCGCTCCGACCCGCTTCCGCACCCTCCGTCCCTGGCTGCTCGCGACCTTCGGCCGCCCGGTGCACCGCCTGGCCCTGGACGCCGGCTCCACGTGCCCCAACCGCGACGGAACGCGCGGGCGAGGCGGGTGCGCGTACTGCGATGTCGAGGGCTCGGGCACGGGTGCGCTGGAGAGCGGCCTCGATCTACGGCGGCAGCTCGAGCTCGGGCTCGCCCGCCTCGCGCGGCGCGAGGGTGGCACCGCCGGAGTGATCGCTTACTTCCAGTCCTACTCCAACACGTACGTCTCGCCCCAGCGCCTCGACGAGGTCCTGGGCGTGGTCGAAGCCCGCGCCGGCGATCCCCTGGTGGCGGTCTCGGTCGCCACGCGGCCGGACACGCTCCCCGACTGGGCGCTGGCGCGTCTCGCGGCGCTGAACCGGCGCCTGCCCGTGTGGGTCGAGCTCGGGCTCGAGACCGCCGACGAGCTCGTGCTCACGGCCATCAACCGCCTGCACACGGTGGCGGAGTTCGAGGACGCGGTGGCGCGCGTGCGGAGTGCCGGACTCCTGTGCGTGGCACACGCGATCCTGGGCCTGCCGGGCGACGGCCGCGCCGGCGCTCGCCACACGGCCGAGGTCCTGGCGCGCTGCGCGGTCGAGGGCGTCAAGGTGCACCAGCTCATGGTGCTCGAGCGCACGCGCTTCGCGGCCGACTGGCGCGCGGGACGGCTGGCCGTGCTCGACGCACAGAGCTACGTCGAATGGCTGGCGGACTTCGTCGAGCGGCTCTCGCCCGGGCAGATCCTGCACCGTCTCACCGGCGACGCCGCCGGGGCGCAGCTGCTCGCGCCGCGCTGGTCTCTCGACAAGAACGACGTGCGCGCCGAGCTCGAGGCCGAGCTCGCCCGGCGCGGCACCGAACAAGGTGCGCTCTCAGCCGGGAACGCCAGGCTCTAGCCTGGCTCCGAATCCAGGCTTGCTTTCGAACTCTCGAGGAGAAGGAGGAAAGGGAGAGAGGAGCAGAGAGCCAGGCTGGAGCCTGGCGTTCCCGGCAGATCACTCGTCGCGCAGGAACAGGATGCGCCCGCAGGAAGGGCAGGGCACGAGCTCGGAGCTGCGTGCCAGGCGCACGTAGATGTTGTTGGGCACCGACACGTAGCAGCCCTGGCACACCCGGCCGTCGAGCTCGGCGATGGCCTGGCCCTCGCGCGAGGCGAGCAGCTTCTCGTACTGCCCGAGGACGTCGGGCGCGAGCTGCGAGCTGCCGCGCTTGGCGCGCTCGCGCTCCATGGCGGCGGCCCGGTCCATGGTCTGCTTGGCTTCCTTGTCCACGCTGGAGGAATAGAGCGCGAACTCCTTCTCGAGCTCGGACACGACCGCCTGCTGCGCGCCGCGCTCCTGGGTCAGACGCTCGATCTCCCCCAGCAGGGTCATGCCCTCTTCCTCGGCCTCGCCGATGTCGCGCTTGAGCGTGCGGATCTCGTGCTGGAAGGCCACCATGAGGGCCGCGTCGGCGCGCGCTTCGCCAGCCTCGTGCTCGAGCTTGCGCACGCGCTGGCGCTGGCCGGTGGTCAGGTCCTCGATCTCCTTGAGGCGCACCTTCGCGCCGGTCAGCTGCTTCTCGATCTCCGTCAGGCGCTCCGACTCCTGGCGCAGCTTCTCGCGCTTGCGCGTCACCTCCTGGGGAAAGCGCCGCAGCTCGTCCTGGAGGCGAAAGATGTCGCGATCGAGTTCCTGGAGACTGCGGAGGATCTTGAGGGTCTGGCGCAGGTCGGGCATGCAGGCGATGGACGGGCGGAGAGTCTAGCAGCCCGTCGCAGAAAGTCCCTAATGGGGCTTCGCGCGTTTCGCCGGGGCGGCGCACGCTCGTCGAGCCGCCTCGGCGGCCGTGGTCGCTTGCGCCGCCTCTCCGCCGCGTTCCTGCCCGAGACTCGATTGGCCTGCTGGTCCCCGACGCGAGGGGCAGCCGTCCCCCGCTCGCCGCCGCCCCCCGCGATCGCGGAGGGCGGACGGGCGTGCTACAGCGGCTCGTCCAGCGGCAGGTCGAGGTCCTCGAAGTCCTCGCCGGTGTCGATCGGAGCGCCGTCCAGGAAGCTGGAGAGCTGGCGCGCTCGCACCGGGTGGCGCAGCTTGCGCACCGCCTTGGCCTCGATCTGGCGCACGCGCTCGCGCGTGACCCGGAAGATGCGTCCGACCTCTTCCAGGGTGTAGGTGTAGCCGTCGCCGATGCCGTAGCGGAGCTTGATGATCTCGCGCTCGCGGAAGGTCAGCGTGTTCAACACCTCGTTGATGCGCTCGCGCAACATCTCGTGGCCGGCGGCCTGCACCGGGCTCTCGACCGTCTCGTCCTCGATGAAGTCGCCGAAGTAGCTGTCGTCCGAGTCGCCGATCGGCCGGTCGAGCGAGATCGGGTGCTTGGAGATCTTCATCACGCGCTTGGCCTCGTCCACGGTGATCTGGGCCGCTTCCGCGACCTCCTCGACCGACGGCTCGCGGCCCTTCTGCTGCACGAGCTTCTTGGTGACGTTGCGCAGCTTGCTCATGGTCTCGATCATGTGCACCGGGATGCGGATGGTGCGCGCCTGGTCGGCGATCGAGCGCGTGATCGCCTGGCGGATCCACCAGGTGGCGTAGGTCGAGAACTTGTAGCCACGCCGGTACTCGTACTTCTCGACGGCCTTCATGAGGCCGGTGTTGCCCTCCTGGATCAGGTCGAGGAAGGAGAGCCCACGGTTCCTGTACTTCTTGGCGATCGAGACCACCAGGCGCAGGTTGCCGCTCGAGAGCTGGCGCTTGGCCTCCTCGTACTCCTCGAAGTGCATCTTGATCTGGTCGAGGCGACGCTTGAGGCGATCGGAAGGCTCGAGCGCCATGAGCTCCAGCTCGGAGAGCCGCTCACGCAGCTCGCGCGCGACGTTGCCGCTGGCCTTCGAGCCCTTGAGTGCGAGCAGCTTGCGCTCGATCGAACGCATCTCGCGGAAGTGCTCCTCCAGCATCTGGATGTAGGGGCGCACCTTCTTGACCTGCAGGTGGCACTCCTCGGTCAGGATCACGAGCTTGCGGCGCAGGTTCTGGACTCGCTTGAGCTGCTCGGAGCGCTTCTGGCGCGTCGACTTCGGGTCGATCAATGGCGCGTACTCGGCGCGGATCTGCCCGAGCAGGCGCCGGATGGTCTCGATGTTCACCGGCAAGCGCAGGGCCAGGAACTGCTTGCCGAGGGTCTCGACGATCTTGGGATCGTCGTCGGGCTTGGGGTTGGGGTTGACCTTGAGCGTCCGGTCGAAGGCCAGCTCGCCGCGCAGCACCTCCTCGAGCGTCTTGAGCGAGGCGGTCATGCACAGCCCCGAGCCCATGGCCTTCTTGCGGAAGCGCTTGCGCGTGATCTCGATCGATTTGGCCAGGAAGATCTCCTGGTCGCGCGTCAGCAGCGGGATCTCGCCCATCTGCGTCAGGTACATGCGCACCGGATCGTCGATGCGCTCCGGCGTCCCGCTGCGCTCGAGCACCGGCGCGATCGGCTCGGGCACGACCTTCGCGGCCGCGGCGCGGCCCTCGCGCTCGGCCAGGCGCGCGGGGTCGACGTCGGGATCGTCGACCACCTCGATGCCGCTCTCCTCGAGGGCCAGGAAGATCTGGTCCATCCGCTCGGGGGGCACGAAGCGATCCTCCAGGAGCGAATTGATCTCCGTGTACGTGAGGAAGCCCTTCTTGGTGCCTTCGTCGGTGAGGAGATCGATGGTCTGCTCGATTTTCTCGGCCATGGTCTGGGGTGAGGGGACTCGGGGGGGAACGCTCAGGGAGAACGCACGGACGTGGGCTGGGACGTGGGGACGCGTCCGGTGCGGAGTTCACGGTGCAGGCGCTCGAGGGCGGCCGTCTGCTCGGGGCCGAGCGCCGGGTCGGCCGCGCTCTCGAGCACGGCGTGCTTGAGCGGCTCCAGGTCGCGCTCGGCGCGGACGCGCTCCAGGAAGCGCGCCTGGTCGCGCGCCAGGATCGCGGGGCTCTCGGCCTGCTCGGCCATGGTCGCGAGCGCGACGACCCGGACGCGTGCGGGATGGTCGCCCAGGGCCGTCATCAGCGCCGATGCATCGATGGGCGCGCCGGATTCGTCGTGCTCGTAGAGCTCGAGCAAGGTACGGAAGAGCGCCGCGAGCTCGCCCTCGGGACAGCCGTCGGCGAGGTGCGTGTACAGGGGCACCAGGCTGTTGTCCAGGAGCAGCGCACCGATCAGGAGTGAGTACGCGCTCGCGCTCCGCTGCTCGGCGCTGCCGTGCGTGGCGGCGCGCGCGTTCGTGCGCGGGAGCGCGGGCGCAGGCACGGCCGGCTGCACGCTCGGGCGTTGCGCACGTTCGAATGCCGCCCATTGCGCGCGCACGTCGACCTCGGGCAGCCCGAGGAAGCGCGCCAGCTCGCTCAATCGCGCCGAGCGCTCGAGCGGTCGCGCCACCCTGGCGAGGAGCGGGAAGCGTTCCTCGACCGCGTTCGCGAGCTCGCTGCCGCGCTTGCCCTCCAGCCCGAGCAGACACCAGTCGAACCACTCGCGCGCGCCCTCGACGCAGCTATTGAAGACCTCGGCGCCCGACGCCTCGACCAGGAGGTCGCCGGGGTCGCGCCCCTCGGGCAGCACGGCGACGCGCAGCTCGATCGGCAGCTTCAAGAGGCCCGCGAGCGCGCGCAGGCTGGCCTTGCGCCCGGCCTCGTCACCGTCGAACACCAGGACTACCGTGCGTGCGCCGCTCCGGCGGATGAGCGCCGCATGGTCGTCGGTCGTGGCGGTGCCCAGCACGGCCACGGCGTTCTTCCAGCCGGCCTGGTGCGCGGCCATGACATCGGTGTAGCCCTCGACCACCAGGAGCTGGTGCGTGGATCGGATCGGGTTCGCGGCCAGATCCAGCCCGAAGATCAGACGCCCCTTGTGGAAGAGCGGGGTCTCGGGCGTGTTCAGGTACTTCGGTCCCCTGGGCTCGCCGGTTCCGCCCTCGCCCTCGGCCGCCGAGCCCAGCAAGCGTCCGCCGAAGCCCACGACGCGTCCCAGGCGATCCCGGATCGGGATCAGCACGCGGCCGCGGAAGAAATCGTAGTGCCGACCGCCCTCGGTGCGACGGAGCAGACCCGCCTCGCACAGCCAGTCGAGCGGCTTCCCGTCGCGCTGGGCCGCGCCCACGAGGTCCTGGCCGCTCGCGCTCGCCCAGCCGACGCCGAAGGCCTCGAGCGTGGGTTCCGACAGGCCGCGCCGCAGCATGTACTCGCGCGCCTCGCGCGCGTCCGGACCGCGCCAGGCCCGGCGGTAGATCTCGCCTGCCCAGCGCAGGAGCTCGTGGCGCGCCTCGAGGGCCGCCTCGTCGCCCTTGGCTCGTCCGTGCAACGAACGCTCGGGGAGCTCCTCGCCGCACTGACGTGCCAGCAGGCGCAGGGCCTCGAGGAAGCTCAGACCATCGAAGCGCTCGACGAACGAGAGCACGTCCCCGCCCTCACCGCAGGCTCCATAGCAACGCCACGTTCCCCGGCGCGGGTCGACGGCGAAGGAAGGCGTCTTCTCCTGGTGGAACGGGCAGCACGCCCAGTACAGGGCTCCGCGCTTGCGCAGGGCGCTGAGGCGTTCGCCGATCACGACTTCGATCGGCGTGCGCAGCTTCACGCGCTCGATGAACTGACGGAACTCGAGGTCCTGCAATGGGGGGAAGACAGGGAGCGCCTCCGTGGAGCGGCGGAGGAGCTATCCTGGCTGGAGGGACGGGCGGGAACGGGGAACGGAGCGAGGGGATGACAGCCCACTCGTAGGCGATGGGGGTCGCCTACCAGGAGCAGTCAGACGGAGAAAGCTGCGAGAAGCGCGCGAAGCGTCGGGCCGCCTGTCGAGGATCGTGTCGAGGCCCGCCCCGATGGACGTTGGCAGCGCTATCCCTCAACCATGTAGGGTATCACATTCCGCATACCGCCGTCCCCGGAATCAAGCATTCCATGGGCAAGATCCGGCCCAGGATTCGCGGCGTATTACGGGCTCGAGGCTCGATGGTGAGTCCATGGCGAAGAGCGGGCCAGGGCCAGTAGCTCCCCTGCCGTCAGGGTCTCCGACCTGGCTCTGGGGTCGAGCCCGACCTCACGCACCATGACCTCGGCCAGCGTCCGACCCCCGAGTCGCTCGGCCAGGATCGCGAGGAGCTGCTTCCGCCGGTGCTGGAAGAGGGCGTCCACGAGCGCATCGAAGGCCCGCTGTTCCTCCGGAGCGAGCCGGTCCAGGGGGTGGTACGCGAGGTGCACCACGCGGCTGGCGACCCGTGGACGGGGCCAGAAGAGCTGGGCCCCGACCGTGCGTCCCTTGCGGGCCTCGAAGACCAGGGCCAGACGGGCCGTGAGGGCCCCCCATTCCGGATCGCCCGGTCGTGCGGCGATGCGCGCGGCGACCTCCTCCTGGACCAGGACGGTCATGCTGCGCGGCGGGTTCGGAAGGCGCGCCAGCACGGCGAGGAGCGGAGCCGCGATCGAATAGGGCAGGTTGGAGACCAGGTGCCAGGTCTCCTTTTCCGGAAGCAGGGCCGCGAGCCCGGACGCGAGCGCGTGCTTTCCGTCCAGGACGTCCCCCTGCCACCAGCGCACGTTCGGGTATCCGGAGAGCAGGCGGCGCGCCACTCCCAGGAGCCGCTCGTCGAGCTCGGCCGCGAGGAGCTCGACCCCGAGCTCGACCAGATGCAGGCTGAGGAACCCGCAGCCCGCCCCGATCTCGAGCACGCGTTCGCCCTTCCCGAGCTGGGCGTCGGCCGCGATCGAGCGCGCTGCGTTGGGGTCGACCAGAAAGTTCTGCCCCAGGGTCTTCGAGGGCCGGAAGCCGGCCGCGTCCAGCTCGGCGCGAAAAGCGATCCAGGGTGGACGGCGACCGCCGGCGAGCGAGCCGAGGGGATCGGCGGGCGCGCTCACGGCTCCGCCAGCACGCCTTCCTCGAGCCATGTCAGGCCTTCCGGGGCCCCGGGTCGTGCGCGCATCTGGGCCAGCAGGTTCCGGAGCGCGGCGCGCGCCAGGGCGTCATCCCGTGCCCAGCGTTGGCCGACGCCGCGCACGCGCGCGCGCGCCGCGGACCCGCTCCCCCACTGCGCGGCCCGCGACCACAGGTACGGCTCCGCATCGGCGCACATGCGCGCGCCGAAGGAAGGCCCGAGCGTGCGCTTGTCCTCGCGCCGGGCGTGGAAACGCTGCTTGTTGATGCTGCGATCGAGCTCGAAGGTCGGGCGCCAGCGCGTGTCGTAGGCGCCCCCCATCACGCAGGTGACCGTGCCGGCGAGATCGTCGAGCTCGTCGAGCTCGCTCGCACCCGGCTCGCGCGTCGGAACGCATCCGTACACGATCCCGTCCACCCACTCCCACGCGTTCCCGAGCAGGTCATAGCACCCGAACGGCTGGGACTTCCCGTTCTCGAAGGTGCCCACGCTGCAGGGAGACTTCAGGCTGAAGTCCTCGCCCCCCTGGATCACGATCGTGTTCGCGAAGAACTCGCGGCCGGATCCCCCCCAGGGGATCGTGTAGTCCTTCCGGCCGACCGCCACGTGCAACCACTCGATCACGGTCGGAAGGCGCATGCCGCGCAGCGCGGCGAGCTCCCCGGCCTCGTGGTAGTCCAGCGCCGCGGGCCAGCCGGCACGCTCGGGAGCGTCGAGGGCGGCGTCCGTGTGCCACTGGATCGTCTGGGCGCGCGAGCGGCGCTCGGGCCAGTAGTGGCGCAGGTCGGCACGCGTGAACTCGAAGCGGTCGAAGACGATCGCGCGGCTCAGCGAGAGGTCGGGGCTCAGCCACAGGTTGCAGTCGGCCGGCGGCACGAAGGTCAGGCGCTCGAGCTCGTACAGCGCACGCGACCCGGGCTCGCCCGCGGGCTCGCACGCCGCCAGCGCGGCCAGGAGCGCCAGTCGGACGAGCGCGGGGCAAGGTCGCCGACCTCCGGAGCCTCCGCTCCGGAGAGTCTCGTCCCCTCCTCTCCGCGAACCTCCGCGTCTCCGCGGTGCGTTCTCTCTGCTCCCAGGAACTTGCCGGCCGTGCAAGCCACCGACGGACGGGAGATCAGGGTCTGTGAAGGAATCCCCCGCCAGCCGAGAGCCAGCAGGATGCGTCGTGGCTAGGCGCGCCGACGACGCGTATTCCAACGGCAATACCCGGGGGAGGCGCAACAACGCCACGGCGCATCCAGCTGAGCTCGGAGGCGGCGCGGGATTCCTTCGCAGACCCTCACCGCTCGCCAGTCCCCGCGTCCTCCAGCACGAAGATCTCGACGCGCCGGTTGCGACGCTTGTTCTCGGAGCTCGTGTTGGGGACCACCGGCTCGTTCGGTCCGAAGCCACCCACGACCACCTTCTCCTCGGCGACACCGTTCCCGGCCAAGAGCGCCGCGACCTCGACCGCCCGCCCGGCGGAGAGCTGGAGGTTCCCGTGCGGGAAGCGCGCGAGCGTGGCCGCGCGCTTGACCGGATCGGAGTCGGTGTGACCGCGCACCCAGATGCGCTGGTAGGGCCGGGAGGCGATCTGCTGCGCGACCTTGAGCAGGATCTCGCGGCCCTCGGCGCGGATCTCGTCCGAACCGGAGTCGAACAGCACCTCGTCCGTGACGCGCACGCCGTAGCCGCCGGCCACCGCCAGGAACTCCACGTCACCGGGGGCCGCGCCTGACGACGTGCCGATGGCCTCGGTGAGCTGCTTGAGATGGGCGAGGCGCTCGTCGATCTCGCGCGTGGCCACGGCCTCGAGCGGCATCCCCTTCTTGTACAGGGCGAGCTCGCCGTTCAGCCCCGCGATGGTCGCCTCGCACTGGCCATGGAACGAGGCCAGATCCTGGTACTGGCGCTGGTAGTACTTGACCTCACCCAGGGCCTCGTCGTAGCGCGTCTGTGCGACGCAAGCCAGCGAGGGCAGCACGGCGGCGAGGAGCAGGGCGGAGCGGAGCGTGTTCTTCATCCCGGGTTTCTCTGACAGATCCTTGTGGCCTGGAGCGAAGGTGTGGTTGTGACCCGGAGGCGACGATGCAGCCCCTGGGCCGCGGAGGCGGACGAGCCGATTGCCGCCTCCGGGTGTATGGGATAGCCACGCGCCCGCCGAGGAGCAAGCACGGCGTCCCGGAACGAGCACTGTCCGGGAGCGAGCGCTACTTCGCGCTGGTGAACAGGTCGACGAAGAAGTTCGCCATCGCGCCCGGCTTGCCCTTGCTGAAGCCGACCACGACCGGTAGCGCGAGCAGGAGCAGGAGGGAGGTGACGATCGCCAGCGTGCGGAAGAGCATGCCCTCGCCCGTCGCCTCGGAAGCGCTCGCCGCGCGCGCGACGACCGCAGGCTCCTCCTCTTCTTCCTCGGTCTCCTCGGCCTCGGCCGGCTCGTCCTCGAGCGCCACCTCGCCCACGTCCTCGACCTCTTCCTCGAGGAGCGTGTCCATGTCCGAGATCTCCTCGGTGGCCATGCCGGCCTCCTCGAGCTGGAGATCGTCCTCGAACACCAGGTCCTCGCCCGCGCTTCCGAGGTCGACCACCTCGCCGCCCATCAGCTCCTTCTTGAGGTTCTCGACGTCGACGCGGCGCAGCTTCATGGTGTCGCCGTCACGGAAGGCGCGGATCTCGCCCTCCGACACCAGGCGCTTGAGCTCCTCCTCCTTGAGGTTGAGCTGGTTGAGGGCCTCGTCGAAGCTGAAGAAGTCTTGCTCGGGCACGGACGCGTCTCCGTTCAGGGAATGGCCAGGGATCTGCCTATTGTTTCTTGTCCGAGGTGGCGCTGGCACCGTTCTCGGAGAACCGGCGCGCCAGCTCCTTGTAGCTGATCTCGGACTTGTCGTTGAAGCCGTCGACCTGCAGGTCGAGGTCGATGTTGCGGCCGCCGATCCACTTGATGTTGGAAGTGCTCGAGGTGCCGCCCTGGGCCGAGTAGACCGAGATGTGCCGGCCCTCGGTGTCGATCAGGTACAGGATCGAACCCCCCGTGACGTCCACGCCGGTCACGGCGATCATCCTGCCGTTGGAGTCCGAGGTTCCGTAGCCATTCGACGGCGCGCGCAGCGCCTGCGGCGCCTGGGTCGGGGGGTTGGTCCCTCCCTGCTGCGACTGGGCCGCGAGGCCCAGGGCGACCAGCGCGAAGCCGGCGCCGAGGATCCAGACGGGAGCGGTGCGCGGTTCGAGCCAGGAGCTCATGTCGCGCTTCCTATCCTAGCGGTGGGTGCGGGTTGCGTGAAGCGCGGCCGGGAAGCGAGCGAGGCCAGGAGATCCATCAGGGAGACGAGCCCCTTCGGAGCGCGCAGGCTGCCCACGACCGCGATGCGCTGCCCGGCCGCCTGCAAGCGCGCCACGGCTCGATCCAGGGGCAGGTCGGGGGCGAGCTCGAGCAGCGGGCGGATGCTGGCCTGGAGCGGTGCCCCGGGAGGAAGACCGAGGACGTCGAGCTGGTGCAGGTAGCCGAGCACCACGCGCTTCTTGTCCGGTCCGGAGCCGAGCACGGGCAAGCGCGTGAGGTTCGAGCCCGTGACGGCCGCGCGGGCTTCGGCCTCGCCGCGGTCCAGGTCGATCCATTCGACCCGATCCCAGGGGATGGCGACGAGCGTCAGGGGCGTGTGGCGCAGGACCAGGACGTTGTGCGCCAGCTCCTCGGCCTGGGGTGCGAGCGAGCCTGCCCGCCGGCTCTCGGCCAGGAGCTCGACCATCTCCTCGCGCCTGAGGATGCGCGCGAAGTCCTCCTTGCGCAGCCCGAGCAGGCGTTCCAGGCCGAGCGCGAGCAGCGCCATCGGCCAGGCCAGCGGGCTCGCGATCCAGCGGAAGACCGAGATCACAGGCGCCACCAGCGCGAGCAAGGAGTGCGGCCGGCGGCGGAAGAGGTCCTTCGGGATCAGCTCGCCGAACAGGAACACGAGCGGGGTGAGCAGCGCAGCAGCCGTCACCTCGTGCGCGTAGGCGGGCAGCCCGAACTCGCCCACGCTGGACTCGACCAGGTGCGTGAGCAGCTCCAGCACCAGGTTGTTCCCGATCAGGAGCGTGATCAGGAGCGTGGCGTCGTCGCGCAGGAGGCGCGCGAGCAGGCGCGCCGAACGGCGCCCTTGCTGGGCCTCGGCCTCGAGGCGCACGCGCGAGACGGAATACACGCCGGTCTCTGCGCCCGAGAAGATGGCCGAGCACAAGAGGAGGCCGGCCGCGGCCAGGACGACGATCCACGGGCTCATGCGTTCGCCTCGCGCGCCGCACCGGCCGGGACGATGCCGAGGTCGACGGTCGTGACGCGCCGGCCCTGGACCTCGTGGACCACGAGCTCGAGCTGCCCCAGACGCACCTCGTCTCCCGTGCGCGGGATGCGCCCGAGCAGCGCGGTCACGAAGCCGCCCACCGTCTCGAACTCGCGCGGCACGACCTCCAGCCCGAAGGCCTCGTTCCACTCGCGGATGGGCAGCCCGCCGGGCACGCGGAAACGCCCGTCCCCGAGCGCCACCACGGCCGGCGCCCGTTCCTCGCCCTCGATCCGCAGATCGCCCAGGATCTGCTCGAAGACGTCCTCGGTCGTGACCACCCCGGCCGTGCCGCCGTACTCGTCGACCACCACGGCCTCGGAGACGTTGTCGGCGCGCAGCGAGCGCAGGAGGTCGAGCGCGCTGGCCACCTCGGGCACGAACTTGACCGGCATCGTCAGGGCCTGGATCGCTCGCTCGGGGTGGCGCACGAGCTCGCGCAGGGTCACGCACCCGACGACGCGATCCGGCTCGCCGTCGATGACGGGCAGCCAGTTCACGCGCCCTTCGAGGGCCGTCTGGATCACGCTGGCGCGCTCCTCGCCCGAGACATCCAGGAACAGGGTGTCGACGCGCGGGCGCATGATCTCGCGCACGCGGATGTCCTCGAGCTCGAGGATGCCCGCCAGGAGGTCCGCCTCGCGCTCGTGCAGGGCGCCTTCGGCCGCTCCGCGCTCCAGGACCCGCGCCAGGACGTCGGCCGTGATCCCGCCCTCGGGCCGCACCCAGCGCGACCACGCATTGTGCACGCGCTCGAGCACCCACAGGAGCGGACGGGTCAGCGGCTCGAGGACCAGCAGCATGAACCGCAAGGGCGGCGCCGCGAAACGGGCCATGGCCCGGCGCGCGCGCAGGGCCAGGATCTTGGGCAGGATCTCGCCGAAGAAGAGCAGCACGACCAGCGCGGCCAGCCCGAACGCGAGCTCGTCCCAGCCGCGTGCGTCCGGCACCAGCCGGCTGGCGAAGGCGAAGTACAGCGTGTTGACCACCAGGTTGGCGAGCAGGATCGTCGCCAGGAGCGCGCGCGGCTGCGCCAGGAGCTCGAGGGTCGAGCCAGTGGCAGCCTTGCGCTCGAGCGGGGTCAGGCCGAATAGGGCCGCCTCGGCGGCGCTGAAGAAGGCCGAGCACGAGAGCAGCGCCCCCAGGAACAGCATCCAGTCGGAGGCGCTCATCGCGTTTCCTCCGGCGGAGCCGTGGGCAAGCCGGGCTCGCGCAGCGGGAAGTGCAGCTCGGCCTGGAACCAGCGGCCGCGCTCGCTCGTGAGCCGCACGTGGCCTCCATGGCGCTGCACGGCGCTGTGCACGAGCGCGAGGCCGAGGCCCGTGCCGCGGCCGACCTCCTTGGTGGTGTAGAAGAGGTCGCCGACCTTGTCGAGCTCTCCCGGCTCCACCCCGGGCCCGTTGTCACGCACGGTCAGGTAGACGCCCTCTCCCTGCGCGCGCAGCGTGAGATCGATGCGCGGCCCGCGCGGCTCGCGCGAGCCGCCGTCCTCCAGCGCGTCCAGGGCATTGACGAGCAGGTTGAGCACGGCCTGGCCGATCTCGTTGCGGAGGCCCGGCACGGTGGGCAGGCGCTCGTCGGAGTCGAGGGCGAGCTCGACGCCCAGGCGCCGCGCGCGGTGCTGCACCAGCTCGAGGGCATCGCGCGCCACCGCTGCGAGGTCCACGGGCTCGAAGGGCGCCTCGCGCGGCGTGAAGCGCCGCAGGCGATTGACGGTCTCGCCGATGCGCGCGAGCCCGCGCGCCAGGAGGTCGAGGTACTGCCCTCGGCGCTCGGGCGCGAGCTCAGCGCGCGCGAGCTCGTCGACCGCGTTCTGCAGCCCGCCCAGCGGATTGTTGATCTCGTGCGCGATGCCCGCGGCCAGCTCGCCCATGGCGGCGAGCCTGCGCTCGCGCATGGCCAGGGCCTCGACCTTGCGAGCCTTCTCGGTGGCGACGCGCACCTCCTCGGACAGGCGCTGGTTGAAGCCCTCGACCGTGCTGCTCATGGCGTTGAAGGAACGTACCAGCTCGGCCAGCTCGTCCCGTCCGGTGGGCTCCGGAAGGCGCACGGAGAAGTCGCCCGCGCGCAGGCGACGCGCACCCTCGGCGAGCTGCTCGACCGGGTCGAGCACGATCCTGCGCAGGGCCAGGAAGGTGACGAGCGTCAGGAACAGGGTCGAGAGCGCGAACCAGGGCGAGAGCTGGCGCAGCACGGCAAGGGAGTCGATCCCCCTCGTCTTCGTGCGGTACCACAGCCCGCCCAGCGCCACGTCCCGGCCCAGCCACAGGATGGGCATGGCGGTCCCGCCCAGCACCTGAACGACGCGCCGCTCCTGCATCGCGCGATAGAGCGCGTCCAGCGCGGCCTGGCGGTCGAAGCTCGGGGGCCGCGCGGACACGCCCAGCGGATTCAGGTCGATCCCGCGGGCGGTGATCGTGCCGCTGAAGGACGGCTCCAGGTTCTTGTCCACCAGGATCGCGTCGGTCAGGGCCTCCCAGCCGGGCCAGGACAGGATGCTCGCGATCTTCGGCGCAGCATCGGGGCGGATCGTGCCCCGGATGGTCGCCACGACGTCGTGCGTGAAGCGCTCCTTCGCCTGCCGGTCCTGGGCCGCCTGATTGCGGACCAGAACCACGCCCAGGGCCGCGAAGGCGGCGGAATTGAAGAGGAAGACGAGCAGGAGCGCGCGCGAGCGCAGCGAGTGCCTCACGGCTAGCCTGCGTTCACGGCTGACTCAGCGTGCTCATGATCTTCATCAGCGGCAGGAAGAGCGCCATCACGATGAAGCCCACGAAGATCGCCATCACGATCAGGAGCGCGGGCTCGAGCACCTTGAAGAAGGCGTCGATCTTGCGCGTGACCTGGTTCTCGTAGGCGTCGGCCACGCGCAGCAGCATGCGATCGAGCTCGCCGGTCTGCTCACCCACGTCGACCATGTTGCACACCAGGTCGTCGAACACGCCCGTCTCGTCCATGGGCCGCGAGATGGCCTCGCCCTCGCGCACCACGCGGCGGATCGTCTCGACGGCCTCGGACAGGACGTCGTTGGCGCTCGTGTCGCGCACGATGGCGAGCGCGTCCAGGTGCGGCACGCCGGCCTGCAGGAGCGTGCCGAAGGTGCGCGCGAAGGCGGCCGTCAGCGACTGCGACAGGATCGCGCCGAGCAGCGGGATGCGCAGCAGCAGTCCGTGCATCGTGAAGCGGTAGCGGCCCGGACGACCCATCAGGAAGAAGTGCAGGAATAGCAGCGACAGCGGCAGGCCGAAGACGACGTACCAGTAGCTCACCGAGAAGGACGAGATGTTGAGCAACGCCTGCGTCAGGCCCGGCAGCTCGACCCCGAAGGAATCGAAGATCTGGCGGAAGCGCGGGATGACCCACACGATCACGGCCGAGATCACGACCACGGCCACGAACACGATCACCATCGGGTAGATCAGCGCGTTGATCACCTTCGAGCGCAGCGCCGCGGCGCGCTCGCGGTAGGTGGCCAGGCGCTCGAGCACCTTGTCGAGCACGCCGCCCGTCTCTCCGGCGCGCACCATCGCGGAATACAGGTGGTCGAAGGCGCGCCCGTGCTTCTCCATCGCCTCGGAGAGCGGGGTGCCCGAGGAGACGTCCTCGACCAGATCGCCGAGCACGTCCTTGAAGGGCCCGGTACGCGCCTGGCCCTCCAGGATGGTGAGCGCCCGCACCATGGGAATGCCCGACGAGGAGAGCGTCGAGAGCTGGACGGTGAACTCGGTCACGGCCTGGGCCGAGACGCGCCGCCCCTTCGGTCGCGCCGCGGCCGACGGGCCGCCCGCCTCCGACGCTTCGGCCGGCCCCTTCTTGACCACCCGGCGCTGCAGCTTCTTGGCCATGGATAGGTGCGGAGCCTAGCGCGGCTGCCCAGCGTTTGCATGCTCGTCCGGAGACCCCTGGTTCTCCGCGACTCCGCGGTTGGTCCGGATGAACCGCGGGGTCGCGGGGAACGCGGAGCCAGACAGGCGCATGCTCACAAGCTCATCGTCTCGCGCCGCACCTCTTCGAGCGTGGTCACGCCCGCGAGCACGGCCCGCAGCCCGGATTCGTGCAAGGTGCGCATGCCCGCTGCGCGCGCGAGCTCGCGCACCTCGGCCGTCGACGCGCGCTCCAGGATCGCGCGCCGCAGGTTCGTGTCGATGCGCATGATCTCGCAGATGGCGGTGCGTCCCCGGTAGCCGGTGTGGAAGCACTGATCGCAGCCCTTGCCGTAGTGCAAGGTCGCGCCGCGCAATCCGGCCGCGTCCGTGCCGAGCTCGCGCAGCAGCTCCTCGTCGGCCTGGTAGCTCATCTTGCAGGCCGCACAGACGCGCCGCACCAGGCGCTGCGCCACGATCGCCTCGAGCGTGGCCGTGATCAGGAACGGCTCGAGCCCGAGGTCCACCAGACGCGTGATGGCGCTGGGGGCGTCGTTGGTGTGCACCGTGGCGAAGACCGTGTGCCCGGTCAGGCTGGCCTCGACCGCCACCTGGGCCGTCTCCGCATCGCGCACCTCGCCCACCAGGATCTTGTCCGGGTCCTGGCGCAGGACCGTGCGCAGGACCTTGGGATAGGTGACGCCGATCTCCTCGTTGATCGGGACCTGCACGATGCCGTCGATGTCGTACTCGACCGGATCCTCGACCGTGATGATCTTGACCGACGCGTCGTTGGCCTGGTTGAGCATGGCGTACAGCGTGGTGGTCTTGCCCGAGCCCGTGGGCCCGGTCACCAGCACGATCCCGTGCGGGAGCTGCGTCAACTCGCTCAGGGTCTCGATGTCCTCGCGCGCCAGGCCGAGCGCGACCAGGTCGAGGCTGACCGAGGAGCGGTCGAGCACGCGCAGGACACAGCCCTCGCCGCCGATCCCGGGCAGGGTGGCGACGCGCAGGTCGACCGGGCGGCCGTCGATCGAGAGCGCGATGCGTCCGTCCTGGGGCATCTTGACCTCGGCGATGTCGAGGTCGCTCATGACCTTGATGCGCGCGAGCAGCGCCGGC
>Ga0137457_1000164_pt1 | contig 17325 bp, 21 predicted proteins | sample EasRivERMGT630_2_FD_102321 | JGI IMG/M metagenome (GOLD analysis project Ga0137457, IMG submission 102321) | Soil microbial communities from meander-bound floodplain in the East River, Colorado, USA - East River MetaG ERMGT630_2 | ecosystem: Environmental > Terrestrial > Soil > Floodplain ...
TCGTCACAATCTCCGGACTTCCGATATTCACCGGGTCCGCGTTACACCCCGAACCCATCAGACGATACGTTGCCTCAACACAATCATTAACAAAAAGAAAATCTCTCGTTTGTAATCCATCCCCCCAAATACTAATCTCATGCTGACCAGATATTTTTGCCTGCGCAACCTTGCGGCACAAAGCAGACGGCGCGTGGTCTTTCCCCTCACGTCCTTTTATGTCGTCGCCCGGCCCATACACTGTATGATACCGCGCAACCCGAATCGGAATATTATGTTCCTCCGAAAAACTGGCACAAAGACGCTCACTAAAAAACTTTTCAATCCCGTAACCATCAGACGGCACAATCAAATCGTTTTCTTTAATTAACTCTCCGGCCTTCGAGGTAGTCGGATACACACAGGCGCTCGAAGCGAAAAAATATCCGGCAACCGCCGCCACTTCACCCCACGCAATCGCTTGAAGCAAATGCGTGTTGATCAGAGACGACAGCATGCACTCAGTTTTGTTTTTCTGGATGTATCCGATTCCGCCAACCTTCGCCGCGAGATTATAAACCCACGTAGCGCCCCCGACCGCTATCTTACACGCGTTGTAATTGCGCAAATCCAGTTGAATGTTTTCTACTGACGCGAACGCCTTTAACCATTGATCTACTGGTCGAAACGACACTGCACGAATATCGCAATACCCTTTACCCAACAAAAATTCCACCAGATTACCGCCGACAAACCCTCCGGCTCCACATACCACAATTTTACCACTCATAACAAATTTTTTCGAGTAAGATTTAACAAATCGTCTTCTTTGACCCCGTGTAACCACACCGTTCCGTGAGTATTCTCCGCATCCCAGTCTGCCTGAGTGAACGGAGGTTGACGACGCCATAAACTTCGCACGAAAGGAAAATTCCGCCAGCCCCATTTCTGAAACTCCGGAGCTAATACCCAATCCCACCCTGCGGCAACTTTAATGTCGCCCACATCGATAGTCAACCATTTCAAAAAGGAAATATCACCTGAAATCAACATGGCATCGCCGTTGATATGATCCCGACCCGCCGCCGGAAGCAACGCACCCGCAGTGTAAATCTTGCGCTCTTTGTTCGCCGCATCCCACGCCCCGCTTAATTGTTTGATCCAATCTTTTTTAATCGGAGCGCCATCTGGCCCCACGATGAAAGTCGCTTTGTAATTGGGAATCTGGCCGACGGCCATTTTGTGATACAACCATTCCAGCATACCGAAAAAGATCGAGTTGCAACCTCTCGGCCAATTAGTTCCTTGTCTCTTAGATATATGTTTAAACACATTGAACTTTCGCGCTACATATTGAATTGTATCCGGACAATGTTTACAATCAAATCGCGAAACAAATAAAAAATCTGCAAGGGTCGAATGCTCGGCCTCCAAATCAGCCAACAGCCTCGCTAATTTTAACGCTTGCGCTCGATCTCCGTTCCAAAACATCAGGGCGATTAAGATTCGATTTGAAGGAGGCTTTGGATTCATGGGAAGTTCAAATGTGCGATTAGTCCAAATAATTCAAGAGCTTTTTTGTCTCTTGCCCGAGCCGCCTCTATTTCACACTCGAAGCGACCAACTGCATCCACGGTAGCCAAAAATCCTTGAGTAAGTAATAATCGTTTCATTTTAAACCGGTATTACGGGGTCCATAACAACAATGCCCTACATGACCCACAATCAAACCCATATCAACATATGGTTGATGCCCGGCTTCACGCGCCCTACGACACAGGGTCACATCTTCTCCTACCCCCAACGGCGACGTGTGCTTTGCTTCCCGCAAAACCGCATCTATCATTTGATATGCTTTAAGAGACTTCTCTCCATCCATCGCCCCCACAGAAAGCATTTCTTTCACTTTAGTCACCCCGGCTAAAAGATTATGCTCAGAACTACTGAACCAATTACCCCCCTTTCCCATATTCCCGCGGGCAAGAGCGGGAAATTTCTTTTCAATATCTTCAAATACAGTTCGGTGAATCAACATAGCTCCGGTTCCAACCCAATTTGTCGGTTTAACCTGATCATGCGGACCGCCCCGCGCATATTCTGGTTCTTTAGGACTTTCTGCATAGACCGCCAATCCCTTAGGAGAACGACCAAAATACAACGCCCCGACTAATGTTTTTCCATGCGACATAAGTCGGTCTAAAATATTAAATGACGCAAAAGGTTCGGGATACCACAACCAGCCGGTTTGTTCCCGAAACCACGCGGCGTCCCCGAAAGGAACAATAGTATCGTCGTCAATTGTCAAAAGCCAATCTAATCCCGATGCTAAAAAACTGTCCGCTATATTGTTTCGATTATGGGCAATAAAAGCATCTCCAAACCCCAAAGCCGTCGCCGTCCGACGACGATCTACCAATTGCATGACCGAAAAGGCAGTTAATGGATGGGTCGATTTATACCAAGGAAATGCGACCAAAACTTTCTTGTCATAAATCCTGACTGTTTTCGCAGGAGTTACAACCAACGGTTCCGGGTTCATTTTCCGCGCGCCGCCCGTTCTTCGACGACCTGTTTAGCAATCGCTTCAAGCGCGTCAGCGGGACGAACATCGAGATTGAGATTGGATTTGTCTGGTATTTTTCCACCACCCGTCGGAGCCGAAGATTCTCGAAGCCGAGAACCACTGGCGTTCTTGAACTTGTCAATCGTCGCTTTAAGCTCTCCAATTTCTTTGTCCTTTGCCGAAACCACCTTCTTGTGATTCCCATCCGCCGTCGCCAAAGCTGATTTCGTAGCTTCGTGAATCTTTTGCAGATATAAAAGATTTCCAACACTTGCCAGCATCACCGCCCGCATCTTCGGAGAATCATCCTTCGCAGCTTCTTCCAATTGAGATTTTACGTCCGTTACGAACGCGTTAAAACCCTCGATATTTTTTCGAGTCGTTTCGTCCGCCTTCGGATCAACAGGCTGCGGCTTCATCCACGCAAGACCTTCGATTTTTAACAGTTCGTCAAATTCCGCCTTCGTCGCGTCTCGATGAGCCGTAGCAGCCTTCTCATAATTCTTTTCCCGCTCCGACACATACTGACCAATATTTGCCTTCGCTGATTTCACTGCTTCTTCGCGATTCCATTTCGCCTGCTCAATGTCGGCTACTTTCGACTCGACCAGACGTTGCAGTGTCGGGTCTTTAATTTTCTCAAAAAGCTTCGAAAGATCGACCATCTCGGGACCGCCGTGTTTCTTGATCTCGTCGATCACCTTGTCATCCACCACGGGAGACTTACGAAGTTGCGCATAAATAAACTCCTGTGAGGACGCGACCGTTTTCTGAAACTCCTTGAACTTCGGGTCGGCCTCTACGTCGAGTCGATTACGAAAATCCCGAAGCTCTTTCAGTTCGGTCTCAAGCTCGGGGGTCAACTGCCGAACCGAACCGACTTTTGTTTTCAGGTCTTCATTTTCCTTGCGAACCTTTTCCAACTCCTGCTCACGCGCGCTAATCTCTTGTGTGGCGCGAAGTTTCACGGCAGTAAACGCCTCAGAAGATTTAGGACTAGCGTTCGCCGGAAGCGAAGGAGTGTCTTTGAAAATATCCTCGTGTTTTTTCAACGACGCCTCGTCCGACGCTTTCTTTTCAGCGGCAGCTTTTTCGTCGGCGACAGCTTTATCGGCTGCGGCTTTCTTCGTGACTTCGTCCTCCACTACGGTCGTGGCCGCAGGGTCCGGAGTAATCACATGCTTGTCTTCGTTCTCTTTTGTCTTCGTCGCGGCCAACTCATCAAGGGCATCTTGCGAATGTCGGACATCGAGGTCATTTGCATGCGGGCTCACTTCGCCCTGTTGCAAAAGTTTATCGGCGACCGCTTTGTTATTGTCAGCAGGATTCGGGGGTGTTTTGATTTCGTCTGGCATAGTAGGTTATGGTTGAATTTTTTGACCGTCGTTCCATTTATCGTCATCTTCCAAATTTGGATACGCGTATTCTTCCTGCACAGGCGCAGGCGGAATCACGGTCAAAGATAAAATTGTTCTAGCGATCATCTGACACCCGCGGACTTCCCCGTTGCGGATGAGAATGTCGTTCGTTTCCCCATTCGATAAAAGTTCCGGAGTAGACTCCAAAACTTTAGGTAAAAATCGAGCACCGGTTTTAGTGCTGAGCCACGCGCGAAGATTCGCAACATCGTCTGAATCCCAATCTAAGGAATCGTTCGTTATCATGGTAGGGATTTTTCTGTTTAAACGGGAGCCGACATCTGTTCGGCATCATGCTGTTGTGATTGCTGTTGCAGTTGCGAAGCCTGCTCATCAAGTTGTTTAAGTTTCGCAATTTCCGTATTTGCTTTTTTAACCAAGGCCGCAACAGATTTTAATTCCTCGGGCTTTGTCCCGGCCTGAATGGCCATTTGATAATGCGCCGTGATATGGGCTAAAAGCTGTTCCAACGTGGACGTTTCCGCCTGACCCCGCATTATCGCGCCCGCAGCCTGCTCCGCAATAGGCAACAACATATTCAAGTGAATCAAATGATTGTCGCGCGGGCTAACCGGGACCGGTTGACCTTGAAGAATTACTGCCAACTCCATCTGCTGCAATCGCTGCTGCTCTGCCTGTTCCGTTGGATCATTCGTCGGAAGCAACACACGCTTCACAAAATCTGCCCCGATGCGATTCGTCAAATCCTCGACTTCAAGCTGCCGCTGATTGTAAAGCGGATTCCCCCGCTTTTCGGTCGCAATCGCCACAATGATCTGACGTTGAATCGGAGTTAAATCCCGAACCGTAGAGGCGACCGGCTGATTCGCCAGTTCTTTAATTTCCTCCGGGCTCATAACCTCTAACAATAATTTTCTCGCCGCCTTCGCGTCCGGGTCCACACTCTCGGAATCACATATGCGCTTCTGCATCGTGGCGATGAGATTGGTAAACTGTTCAAGAAAACGAGCAATCCGAATATCACGATTTTCTTCTTCACGTTGAGCTAAAATATTCCACGCGACCGGAGAACGAAAAGCTTCGCCTTCGATCTTCGGGGCCGACACAGCGCCGACGAGTTGATCCGCGATGCTGGAAAAATACGCATCGAGTTTCAAGAACGGCTCTACGTTGCCGTCGATTTTTTGTTCGATGAAATTCCACCCATTCGGAACAATCGCCATCATGCCGATGACGTTCATCTTGAACGTATGGATTCGCTTCACGTCGCCTTGCACGATAGTTTTGCCCGACATGATTGCGCGATCCACAACTTCATTACGCGCGCGATCAATCATCCCGGCCAATTCATAAAGCTGACGCCCGATACCTTTACTACCGGCCATTGTATCATTTCCCTTTTCAAAAGAGAAAAACGCGAGACAATCTTCTGCGGAATCAAACCGATCATCCTTTTCGAAAATCAAATCGAGAGCCTCGCCCGCGAGTCGATAGTGAGAAATTTTTCCAGTAACCTCACGCGCGAGAAGCGTGTAAACAGCAATAACGCTGGCCCCGGCCATATACGACGCGCCGACTGTCAACTCACGAAAAGCATTCTGATACCACGCTTCCAGCGTTCCGCCCGCGACCAGACGATCTCGAATCTGCGACGGGGCCGCTTTGTTAATTTGCTCCGTGGTTTTTTTAATATCCCATCCGACCGTTTCCGCCGCATCACGGTCCTTGATCAACTGATACAGTTCATGCGGAAGAAGCATCTCTTTCAACACCGCAACCTGTGTGTAAATTACATTTTGCTTTGTCCCGTCCGCCAAAAAATATTCATCAGATCGGAACTGCTTCGGCATGAAATTATACTCGTCGAGATGCGCCAAAACCGTGCTTCCGAACAAAGAATTATCAAACGCCGTATTTTCCAGAGTAGTCGTCCAACCTTTTTTGTTGCGGATAGTTTTCGTGATCACTTCACGAAATTTTTCCGTTTTCTCCGTGGCGTTTTCAAAATTGTCCGACAATTTCGAATCAGTGAAATATTTCAGCCCGTTGACTGCCTCTACAAACCGGGGCCAGACTTTTTCAGTCAGCGACGCAAGCGGACGAGTGGTAAAATTTTGCCGCCAACCAAGTCCGTCATTGTCGAGCTTGCATTGATCATAAGGCCGCTCCGCGTTGATCTTCGCCATAATCCGAGAATTGACAATCGCTCGATTTTTACCGGCTTGGATGATGGTGTTAACGACTTCTTTCGCCATTGCGGCGTCTTTAATCGATTTTTGGGTGGGCTCCCCCTGAGAACTGATCTTAGGAGACTGAATTAACCCACCAGTTGAATCACGATAATCTTCGGGCATACCAAGTCGATAAATAGTGTCATTTTTGACGTTTACGGGCAATCCAAATCCGCGACCACTTCTTTTTCGGGCATTGCTCTGTATTTAAAGCTGTTTTTGCCTGCGTTAGACATCCACAGACCAAGCACTGCTCTCCGTCGAAAAATTCACATACGTCGCAAACGGCTTCTCGCTCAGATTGAGCCTCGGGAGTCGCTACAACCTCGTATCCCCGCACGCGCGCCCACGCGGCGACCGCAATTGCGGCTAAAAAAGTAAAAGGCATGCTCCACCGCCAGATCACGCGCCCGCCTTTCGCCAACAATGACCCGGAAGCTCCGGGTTGTTGACTCGATGCTCGTCTAGATGCGTTGCAATTCCGACATCCTCGCCCAAAATCGCGCATCCATGCAATCGGACGGTATCCATCGGGCGTCCGGGCACTAATGTTTTGCGATACTCACGAATTGCTTTTTTGCAACTGGAACATCCGTCTGGATAAGCCGTATTTTTGGGGCACGCCGCGCAAATATTCACTCGATCATGGGTTTCGTTCAACGAAACAAACTTAAGTTCCCCATTTTGGTTGCGGCGCGCCAAATTCGCGCACCATTGCAACACCCGGCTTTTCATAGATGAGATTTTTTTTATCGTAGACGGCATTTTCCCCTCACTCTCATAACAAATATTCGGATTCCGGTCGCACGCCTGCGGCTGAACCTCTTTTTCAGGATGTCCCGGCGGTAATTTTGCTCTTTTTCGATACGCCGTGACCCGACGAATCACGTTCCCCCACGAATTATCGATATGCCGCGATCCATCAGACTCGATAAACAGATAACCACCGTTTTTCGGATACAAATTTTCATTTATCCTTTTCAAAGGTGATCTCCCCGATTCGACGCATCGATATAAACCCCGCCCTTCATTTCCATTTCGCGCAACCAACTCTCCGGACCTTCACTGTCTACACTGTCTTGTGCATCCCCTCGAATCGACAGCACCAACGCTTGACCCCGCCGGGCGGCATGAACTAACAAAGCAATCGAATCTGCATCGTCAGGCGATGAATACCCGCGACTCATGTAATCTTTCTTCGATTCAACTTTTTTCTTCGTGCCCACCGAACGAAATTTTCGCTGCGTGAGTTGCGGAGTTAATTTTGTCAGATCAAACGCAGGCGAAAACAGAAGGTATCCGAATTCCATCCACGCGCGCAGCGCAAACCAAAGCTCAGAATCGATCCGGAAATATTCTTCATCACAGGTCATTGCGTCTTCGACCATGATTTTTTCTTCCGAACACCCCTGCGAATAATTTATAGCATGAATCGCGGACGACCATTCGTATTTGATCAAATCCGCCACACCTTGCCCGTGGCCCGTCCTATCACAAGCGAAAAATTCTGGCTTTACCCCGGCTCGCTTCGTAACACGAATCACTTCCTCTTTCATTGCGACAGTATCGCCTTTCGGAAGCACAAATTGCTGCTCTGCCTGCAACCCCCAACGCGGCGTAATCTGATTCGCCCGATCCTTGAACATCACCGTCAAACCATTGGGGTGTTCAAGTGATGGGACCATTTTCATTCCCGTCGCCATGCCCAGTTTCCCGAGAGAATAACTCGCATTCGCCCCGCCCTCCAACGCCAAATCGATAGCGCCCACCGGTCTCGGATCGTCGAGCCAAATAAACTCTCCGCGACACTTCGGAATCATGCCCGGAGGGATAATGGTGAGTTCTACGCCCTGCGGCGGATACGCACCACGCCCCATCGTCATGTAGCCCGCAGACTGACGACCACCACTGTTGCGCGCCGTAGTTTCCAACCCGGACCGGGTCTGCATGCCGGAAAAAACTACCTTTCCCTGCACTACGTTCTCACACTTTTCGCCGTCCAGACGCAACACTTCCCAACCACGCTCTGATTTCCATTTGTAATGCGAGTCTACATCAAAACTTTCCCAGCCAAACACCGGCTTCGCCCGCTTGCCCACTTCATTGTTTTGATCGTTCGGGTTATATGCACCAAAAATTTTGAACGTTGATTTATTCTCGCCCTCGTCTTCAACTTGCGACACAACGTTGTCGATGTCTTTCCAAATACCTTGCGGAACATTTTCAAATTCGTCGATGAAAATAAACAGTAGCGACAAAGGACCAAAAATCGGATGCGGATTAATTATCGGTTTGCGTTTCGTTCCCTGCAACCGCCCGGATTTCTTGACCTGCCCGATGGGGATCACCACCCCGCGGATCGCCGATACTTGGTTACGCCGGTCCAGTCCGATAAACAAATCGCCGGTCGAACCCGGCATAGGAAGCTTGGCGGACGTGTGAAGACTGACCAAATGCGAAAATAGATTCTGTTCCAGATGATCTTCACTGGGGCCGACCACTTTGATCGTCGTCCACTCTGGATCACGAATCCATTCCAGCATCAGCCGGACACCCATCGAATACGACTTCGACATGGATGCCGCGCCCATGATCAATCCCATGCTCGCCCGGTCGAACAAATCCCAAATGTCTTTTACCGACTGAGGCTCTGAGGTAAACTGATTCGGAGTCCAGAGAATCGACGCCGCTTCTTCGGTCCCACCCTCATTTAAAAGATAGTGGAGATAATTCTGAAGAATCGGAAGAACGTTCTTTGGATCGTTATCGTTTAAACGTAATCCAAGTTTGCAAAAATCATTGATGACCTGAGCCGCTTCAAGAAATTTTTCTTTGTGAACTTTCTCTGCGACTAGGCGTGCGACATTTTGTTCTGCGGGAGTTTTTAACGCCATCGGGGATGATTCAAAACTTGTTTCGGATCGTAATCGGGAAAAACAACAATGGCGGAATCAATTACGTAATCCCATTTCTTCGGACGGCGACGCAGCCCAAAATTAATGACGTTGCTCGGGACAAAAATTCCCTTCAGCCGGGGGCTATATGCAAAGGCTTTTGGCCGACCGCCAATCGTGCGTTTTGTCAACAGTCTAGGTTCCCAACCTAGTCGTTGCCATGACACCATCCAAAGTTTTATTAAACTGGCTTGATTAGGTGGAGCCTCGGATGACCCATCATAATACGTAAAAACTTTCATTGAAAATTCAAATGCGCGATTGGCCCAAATAATTCAATCGCCTTTCGATCACGGGCTTTCGCTGCATCGATTTCGTTATTAAAACGACCAACGCGATATTTTTTACCACTAACCTTTATGTGCGCCTCCCAATTCCTGTTTACCTTATCCCACGAGACCCCGCGAAATTGACTAGAACAACCAAGTCGCTTCCGCTGTTTCGCACGCTGATTTTCCGCATTGGTTACTAATCGCAAATTTGATCTGCGGTTATTTAACCCATTCCCATCAATATGATCCACTTGTGGCGGATTTTGAAATGGTAAATCCAGAACATCCTGATGAAGCAACCGATTCGTCCAGCTTCCATCCTCTCGTCGCCGATTGCGAATGGCATAAATTCTCCTACGAACTTGGTGCGTATGATACTTACCCGGCGGGACAAAATTATTATCCACTATCGCCACAAACCCCTGAGTAAGTAATATTTTTTTCACGCCAAAAATTCCGCGGAGGTTTAGCTGCGATTTTCGCAATCCGTCACTAAAAGGACGGCAACCCCCGCGGGGAAATGGTTGCGGGAACAGGATTCGAACCTGCGACCTGTTGGTTATGAGCCAACCGCGCTGACCAGACTGCGCCATCCCGCTACCTAATAGTGCAAGCCCGGCCCGGCCCGCGCCACTAAAAAGAAGTGGGCGACGGATTTCTCCGCCGCCCACCTGAGCAACACGTCATTACCCTCCTTTAAAAACTACTTGGCTCCCGTCTTTTCTTTATGTTTAGGATGGCCATTTTTATAATCCGGATGGGCGTTGTTCATAATCAGGGCCAGCCGAAGCTCACAATCCTCTTTGTGCTTCGCCGCCGCTTGATCCACCGCGCAGGAAGGTTTATATCCCTTCGATTTTATGAATTGAGTGTAAGCGCCCTGCATGTCGTTTCCTTTCGTTTGTTGTTTTTTAACACTGAAAAAATTGATTTTCGATTCCACGGATTTCCGGACCGATTAAATAAGTGCTGTTCGTTCAGCATCGTTGCGATAATGTCCATCCGCATGCCCGAAGCTTTTAAATTTTTCATTACGTTGAGCGTATGAATCTCACCGGGCTTTTCCCCATACGACGCGACCCCCTCACATTTACCGACCTTCAGACGTATGCGTGCCCGAGCCTTGCTGAGTTTCATAACCAACTCACTTTTCTGCCACTCCGACACCGCCCCCAAAATCTGCCTAATTAATTTTCGTGTAGGATCACAATCATTAGTCGCAAGATCAATCGGGGCTCCTTGATCCGCAGCAAAAACCATAATACCCCGCTCACGACACTCTTTAAGCATAAACTCCTGCACCATCAAATCACGCGCAAAGCGGTCAAGCCTCTCCACTACTATAATCCCAACCGGGGTTAACTTCTGCGCTATGTGTGCTTCGTGAGTTTCTACTAGCTCAGAAAATTTAGGTCTCGACATCCCCTCTTTTTTTCCACTAACCGCCTGATCGAAAAACTCGCCTGCGAATTCTATTTTGTGCGCGGCACAAAACGCTTTAATGGAATCCCGCTGACGATCAGGCCCGTCGCCCTCGATCTGACTTTTACCCGAGACTCGAATATACCAATAAGCTTTCATAAACATGAGGCAAGATAACATGCACCTTGCCTCACGTCAAGTGAATTTTTACGGATTACAACATCAGTGATTTACTTAGACTTCACGGATAGCGACCGCAAACGCCGTAGCAACATCCGCGCCCGTGCTATCCCAATATACGACTGGACTTCCCGCGCTTGCATTACCGGAACTACGAATAAACGACGCGACTTGACTGCCGAAGTCCCATTCGTTTACGTCCACGAATCCACTTCCCGGCGCGACGGCAATGACGGTCGGATGACCAGAGAGCAACACGCCCGCAAGAACCGTTTCCACCGAGGTCGTCAACGTAATCGACGGATCGTCGAGATCAGCCGCACTCAAGGTTCCTACCGCTTCCAACGACGTATCGTTATCAGCCGTGTAAGTCAACACAACAGCCCGCTTAAACGAATACACCGGATTATTCCTAGTCACAACAACTTGCTGAACCCCGGACGGAATACCCGCACCCAAGAAAAACGCATGCAATACCGCGCCATCGAATTGATGCGCGTGAATGAAGGGTGAAGACGAAACTTCTGACAGCGCCACGCCGCCATAAGTTACTCCTAACACTTCATCTCCTGAACTACCCGAGGTTGCAATGTTTTGAACGATTAATACCAGCACCCCGCGCGGAGTTCCGACCGGAGTGTGGTTCCATTGAATGTTTCCCTGAAAAGCTATCGGGGAAACGCTTTTTGCATCGAATGCAATTGACATATTTTCTTTATTAGCCCACTCGTTGTTAATCCATCGCCAAAGCGTAGGCTGTAATCTTTGGTGAAGAACCCAAGCTCAACCCGGTTACGTTGAACCTCATATAATTTGACGGTTTCGGCGTATCTGTTGCAAAATTGATCGAGAAACTATTCAAAAGCTTTGTGTGAGTCAAAACATTTTCCCAGTTAACTCCGTCAAGACTGATTTGCAACGAAACTGTCCATCCGACCGGCGTTCCGCTCGGCACAACCACCTGAAGCGCGTAAATATTTTGCGGTGATAATGTCATATCCAAAACGTCTCCCGTTCCGGTTGCCGTGAAGTCTTGCGACATTGATTGATAACTCATAGGTTTTCATATGTTTAAACAGATACTACCAACCCGCTCGCATTAACGGTCTCATTAAGAGACCTATCAATCAACGCGAAACTGCTCGGACTAAATTTTAGGCTTCTTCCCATTCGACTAAAAGATAATACCGATTATCAGTGTCACCAGCCGTAAATTGCTCCAAAATCAACCCTTCATCGCCAGTCAAACGAATAGCTCCGGCTCGATCATTTGCGATCCACTCGTCAATCCACGGAGAACCCACTCCGGCGGCTGGGGCCGCAGTCGAATGCGCCGGGTGAGAAATGATCCTCTGTGCCGCCTCTGTCCCCGTAACCGCACCCGTTCTAACTTCCAACGTTGCGTTTCCGGCTGCTGTATCATGCTTCGGAATGTCCGCCGCGTTAATCAAAGTTCCTGCCGCAACCGTAGTCGCACGAGACCACGCTAAAACGCACGCCACCCCTGCTGCCGCCTGATGGACGTGAACTCGAATCCTCAAAATATAAATGTCCGGATTCGCGTTCAATTTTCGTAAACCCAACAAATTTGTCCCTGCGGTCGCCGCACCGGGAGTCAACTGAACGGAAATCGAATACCTCTTTGGAATCGCATTACGCCGCCAATCATTCGCAGTCAACCACGGAACCGCATTCTGCGTGTCACCCGGCTGAACCGTCCATGCTCCCGACTGCGTCGCTGCAACGGTCCATGCTCCGGATTGTCCAACAATCCACGCGCCGGACTGGCCGACATTCCAAGAACCACCTTGATTAACTGTCCAAGCGCCTGATTGAGCCGCGTTAATATTCCAAGTGCCGCCTTGCGACGCCTGAACCTGCCATGTATCTCCTGCGTCCTGCTCGACAATAAAATTTCCAGTCTGTCCGACATTCCAAACCCCCTCTTGCAACACAGCCCGATTCCACGTCACTGATTGCCCCGCGATCACATTCCACGTTCCGGATTGCGTTACGGGAATCGCCGATTGATTTGATGCCAGCACTACCGGGGTAGACGCCGCCATTGTTTTTTGACCGAGCGAATTAATTCGAGTTTGAAAAGCGACCGTGGTTAATACCCCACCTAACGTCGTTTCGGTAGCGGCCCCCGAGGGAAGGGGAAGTGCTGCCACTGAAATCGGGACCGCAGACGCCCGGAGTTCTGCGTCCGTCAATGGACCGGAAACCACTTGCGTGCCTGAAGGAATATTCCTAACGACGAGCGCATAATCTGCCGGGTCTGGATCAGAATTCCGGACCGTCGCACGATTATCGGTAGTAGAATCTTTAAGCTCGACTGCCCCAATCTCCACATCGGAAACGGTAAGAGTTACATCCCCGCCCCCACCACCGCCGCCAAGCCCCACTATCTCTTTGAGCCGACCAAGAATTTTCTTAGTGAGATCATAAAGGCTATCACCGCATTTATATTCTTTATCGTAATCGCACGACATATCGAAAAGTGACCCACAACCAAAATCTTCGCAGCTTCCGCTTTGTCCAATTCTTAAATCCTACGGCTTTACCTAAGACCAAACGACGAGCATGCGTTTTCACTCGACTTTAAAATCTCGCACAACATCCAGCTTGGGGACGTAACGCAAAGTCAGCGCCCGCAATTCCACATCATTCGGACACCAACTGCCATACACCGCCCAATCAAAACCCGTCTGATGTGAAAACGGAACAAACGTTCTAAGCGGAACGAAAAACGAAATCCCCGGAATACCTGCCCCGCCGACCGCAATCCCGACAAGCTTATCGTTTTCCGCGTTGAACACTGGACCTCCGGAACTGCCCGGCACAACGAGGGTCGTCATCTGGTCGAGGAAAGCATCGCCCCATGGCCAACTGCGTCCCGGATGCGCGCCGAATTGCGACAACACTCCGGTCGAAAATGAATCATCGAAAACCTCGCCGAAAAAATTTCCGACATGGTAAAGTGGTTGTCCGATCCGGAGTTCCCCCGTATCAAACTCGGCACCGCTAAAATATCCCGGCGGCGCGTCCAGCCAAAGCAGTGCAAGATCAACGCTGGCGTCCGACCGCAAAATTAGTTTCGCCTTAAAATCGAGTGTTCCGACTTTGTGCCCTTCGTTACGGATGATCTGTCGGATCACGACGGAATAATCGTCGGCTTCGTCCACCACATGCGCAGCAGTCCAGATGAAAAGCCGGGGCTGGCCTCGACTATTCTCCCTACGAATCACTACTCCGGAGCCTTCGCAAGTTTTCGCTTTGACTGATACCGTGGCACGCTGCGCGTCGGCAACTGAATTGAGTTTAGGGCGACAAGCTTCGAACGTTAGAAGGATAGCAGACCCGATCAACACCGCCAGAACCACAAAATATTTCGCGGGCGAAAAACTTCTCAATACCGTAATCACCATACGTTTAATAGTGTGGGTTCTTCCGGGATTACGCAAGGCTTCAATCCTCGAAGTTTTCTCAACCGCTCAATCTGTTTCGAGTTCACTTCCCGTTGCCCGAAGCGAACGAGCTCGTTTGTTTCAATGAGACGAAAAAACCCCCGCTGCTGCTGATACAAACAGGTAGAACCCAACTGCGCGACTATTCGTTCATGCGACTTCATAAAATAACGCGCCGGATCAGTTGCAACTGTAACCGGCGCTTGTGAGCCGTCGCCCACACTGCCTCACGTTTCGCGGCGTTTTAACCCTGCCGGGTATTTTGCCCTACTGCGTGGCGACAATCAAAAAAAAAAATTCTTACCCGGCAAATGCCGATCTCCGACCGCGCACCGGGCTCGAACCGAATCCTTAGAAGTCACCATCCTCGACCCCCGTATTTCGGACGATCTAAAATTATTGGCACCGGGGTTTGTCGCCCGATGCCGCAGAGCCTTTAATTATCGGTGGTGCTCTCCACCGCATCAGCGAAGCCCATCCTCTCGGTGCTTCTTTAATTCCACAAAAAGTGGAAACTGTTTGCTTAAACGTGCCCGTTTCTAGACCTACTTGCCTGAGTGGCAAATGTGCTTACCTACACCATCACGTTTAAAACCGTCCGGCGGTAGATCATGCCGCACAAAGACGTTGCCTAATAGTGCGTTACCGCCAGACAAAAAGCAAGTCAAAAGTGTTTATCGCATGGACACGGATACGTCGATTTTCCGTTTCGAATACTATCCGCGCGCCATGCGACGACTGCGGGATTAAAAACTACCTCGCGCCAACCCGCCTCGTCTTTAGTGTCGAAAATCTGGAAAATTCCATTGCCGCCAACCCTGTCCCCCGAATGATAGGGACCGCGTCCATACCAATACCCGGTAATTAGTTGGTTTTCTCTCACGCGCGAACGACTTCAATTTTCTTCACGCCGCCCTCAGTTCCGTGGACCGGCAGACAAATTTTAATCATCACGAAAATATACCCCGCGGCGTCGATGTCCTGTTTTACTTCGAGTTTGGTGTTCTGGCCCACTGTCCACAAATCGTAGTCGTAGTCGTATTCCTGCGCTTGAAGAATGAGTTCGTATTTTGCGTCTGACCATTCCGGATTAATCCGCGCAACTCCGGAGCCCACCACAACGGGAGAGATTAACTCACCGGATTCGTTATATCGTAACGGCTGACGGTCTTCAATTCCGTCGCCTGCAACCCGATCCGGACCTGCAATAGTTTTCAACCACGGAACTAAATCGTCGGCTGGATCGCTGGCCGTATACAAATCCGCCCGGAGCAATGCGAAAATATACTGCCGGATCAAACGTTTTGTGGAATCCAGCACCAACGCGCGATGCTCCGGTTTATCCGCTTGCCAGCGCGGCGTATACAACACCCATTGTTTCTCACTTAACGCCCGGCCCCATCGAAAAAATTTAAGCAACGGGCACTTGGAAATTTCATCGAGGGTCGCGTCGCGAAATTCTGTTTCGATCATATACAGGGGTCGCATCCCCCGTTTATATTTCGTCTTTCGTTAGCACAACAGGGTTCAACTACCCGGCGGTGCAGATAGGAATGATTTTGTCTTTGGGAATCGGATTGATTTCTCGAATCACGAAGTCGAAAATCCGGAACGCTCCTTCGCCATACTGCGCTACGTGATCCAGTCTTTCGGATTCGGTCATTTCCACCACGTCAGCATCGTCCATTTGCTGCACGCGCTCAATGGCTCGGGAGAGCCGTTCTAATTTTTCTCTAATCTCTTTCATTTACCGCCCATACGCCGTCTGGCCGTTGCGCCATATCGCGATAGTCGTCATCTTCGCGCTGCTGACTTGTCCGATTGTTTAAACGAATAGAAGCCCGTTCTACTGCTTCGACGACAATATCGATGAGTTCTTCTTTTGAATAAGACTCAAGCGGACGCCCGCGATAACTGCCTTTACTCATGGTGGAATTGTTTCTCCCCGGCGCACCCTATACCGCCGGAATTTCCCACTGGACCCTCCGGGACGGTTATCGCAATAGAACGTGGAGCAAGCAAGCGCGGAAGATCGTCCTGCAACGCCTTAAGTGTTTGATACACATAAACGTCACAGGCATTGGAAACGTGTAGATCACTCATTCGAAGCGGACGCGCAATCCAACCGTTTGCTACTTGTTCAATGTGAATCGATTTCATAATATTTTACAATTTTTAGAAAGGTTGTCTCCCGCCCACAAAGGTTGAAGATTCGAAAAATGGAAACAGGCTCGTTGCTGTTCCGGCAATCTCAAATCGAAACTGCGACACGGACGCGCATGGTCGATGTGCCAAAGCCCATAATTATCCCACGACATGCCGCCCGTAAATTTTGCTTCCAGATGGGCGCGAAGTTGTGAGACCGAACACCCGATTAAATCCTCCGTCCTGCGACGATAACCCTTAACAATTTTTTCCAACCGCCGCCGAAGGGCTTTCGCAATTCGTTTTTCCGAGTAGCTGCGCACCCGGCGCGGAAATAAAATTCGACGTGCCGCAGCCTCCAACGCGCTCAACCGACCTTTTGTCCCATACCCAGAAGTCCCGGCGACGATACGCCGCATCGCCCTTTCGAGACTGTCTCGCCGATCATACTTCCTCGGTTTACAACGCTCAGACCGATAATATCGTCTCAATGCGCGTTCGCGTCGAGCCCCCTGCTTTTTCGGGGCTTCTTCCTGTGTTATTAACTTGCCCCGAATTGCGGCAATAGTAGACCGCAAATAACTCAAATCAACGTCCAATTGGCGCGCCACAATTACTGATGCTGACCACTGTTTACGAGTTGCATACCGTAAACGTTGCAAGGCTTTATATCGTTCGTCGCATTCTCGCATTTGCCCTAATAGTGTGACAAACATCCCTCGATGTCAAA
>Ga0137457_1000165_pt1 | contig 17176 bp, 23 predicted proteins | sample EasRivERMGT630_2_FD_102321 | JGI IMG/M metagenome (GOLD analysis project Ga0137457, IMG submission 102321) | Soil microbial communities from meander-bound floodplain in the East River, Colorado, USA - East River MetaG ERMGT630_2 | ecosystem: Environmental > Terrestrial > Soil > Floodplain ...
GACGATGTACACAGTGGAATGCGCCGGCAAAATGCGCGTCGATCCGGACGACGCGGAATACGTTGCGTTCCGGGACGCGGCCGCGCAGGATCTGGCCCTCGATTTACTGATCCTCGACGGCCCGGAAACGACAGTCGGTTCGGAAGGTTGCCGCGGCTGGTTCAAGGTCTTCAACTGGTCGGAACCGCAAGAGATGGCGAACGTTCTCTATCGCGATTTCACGCTCAAGCCGTGTGTACCACAAGACGACGATGACACGCCTGTCCAAAAGGCAATCATCGAAGCGGGGCCAACGCTCACAACCTACAACTTCGGCGAAGAGCAATAACCAGAGAGGTTTCGTGGAAGTTGGCTTCCGATCGCTGAGCGGTGCATTCTTCGATTCTGAAAAGGTACGTCGCTCGCTCGATGCCAAGACGCGGCGGGCGCTTTCCCGTTTCGGTGCTTTTGTCTGGCGCCGTTCCAAGTCGAGCCTGAAATACCGAACCGTGAAATCGGCAGCCGGCAGTCCGCCAAGCGTGCATCGAAGTGAGCAATTCACCCGAATCAAGAAGAGCAAAGGCAAGGAAGTCAGACAGGCGTCGAGTCCATTCCGCGAGCTTCGCTACTTCGCCTGGGATGAGCGCACGCGAAGCGTTGTTGTCGGGCCGACCATCTTTCGCCGGTCGAATCTGATTCCCAAGCTGCACGCCTTTGGCGGAAGCGTTCGAACCAAAAAGGGGCTTGCGACTTACCAGAAGCGACCGACTGAAGAGTTGGCGCTGCAAGCCGAATTGCCGAAGTTCACCGGATTATTCAGGAGTTGAAATGGCAAAGTTCACCGATCGCCTCGGGCGCGATTGGACGATCGACGTTCTGGTTATGCATCTGCCGATCCTGCGGAAAGAGTTCGGCGTCGATCTGAAGGAAAAGGATTGGCCGCTCAAACTGAGCCGGCTTGTCGAGAGCAGCGACGAAGAGTTTGTGCGGCTGCTCGGCGTGCTCTGCGATGAACAGGTCAAAGCGAACAAGCTGACGCCTGACGATTTCGTCGCCGGGTTCAACGTCCAGACGCTGATTGATGCCGGGGCCGCGCTGGAGGACGCCTTCACGGATTTTTCCCTGCGGTCGAGTCAAGCGCGGCAAGCGGTCAAGGAGAAGACGGTGATTCTCCGGGAGCGACTCGACCGGCGGACAGCGGAGATGGTGAACCTGGAAGCGGATCGAGTGATGGAAGCGACATTGAACAACCTCGATTCGACATTGAAGAACTCTGCTGGCAACTCGCCGGAATCGCTGGAATTGACGCCGACCGTCTGACGCTGCGCAAGCTGGCATGGATGGCGTTCGAGAAACGCCGGATGCTGGGAGAACTGGCGGCCTTCCAAGTGGGTTCAATCGCAGCGATGTTCGGAGTGAAGGGTGTCGATTTTAACGCGCTCAACCCGTACAAGCCGCCCATGTCGGCGCGGAATCGATCACTGGCGGCACGGGACAGCAAGGAACAGTTCAAGGCGGCACAACGGCGGGAAGAGCGACACGGTAAGAAACGGATCAATGTGAGGCACTATCCGATTTTGGTCAAGGGTTAACAATGCCAGTCGGTGGAGCGAGTTCGGGCGGAGCATCAGCCGGCGCTGTTCGGGCGGGCGGCGCCTATGTCGAGGCGTTCTTGAAGGACAACAGGCTGGTGCGCGGGTTGGAAGGCGTCCGTCGGCGCATGTCCGCGTTCGGTTCCTTCATGATGGGAATCGGCCGGCGGGCAGCCATTGCAGGCGCCCTGATTGCCGCGCCGCTTATCGGAGCCGCAAAGCACTTCGCGGATACGGGCGACCAACTCAACAAGATGAGTCAGCGGACGGGCGTCTCCGTCGAGACCCTTTCCCAACTCGCCTATGCCGCCGGCCAATCAGGATCGAGCATCGAAGAGCTTGGCGTCGGCATGAAGGGGATGGCCAAATTCACCGATGCCGTCGATCGCGGGTCGAAGGAAGCCGTCGCCACATTGGAGAATCTCGGCATCACGGTTGACGAGTTCATGTCGTCATCGCCTGAAAAACGCTTCGAGTTACTGGCAGATGGGATCAACGCGGTTGTCGATCCGCAACTGAAGGCGGCCGCGGCTATGGACGTTTTCGGCAAGGCAGGCGAAGGAATGCTGCCGATGCTTGAAGGCGGCGCGGTGGCAATCGATAAGCTCCGCATGGAAGCCGATTCATTGGGCAAGACTGTCACTAAAGAGCAAGCCGAGAACGCGACCAAACTTGGCGATGCGTGGGATCGCGTAAAGGCGGCCACGTTGGGAGCGGTATTCGTCCTCGGCAGCCAATTGGCGCCCGGCCTGGAACTGGTAGCTGGTTGGTTGAAAGATGTGGGCGTAGGGATCGGCGACTTCCTGCGCGAGAACAAGGCGCTGGCGGTCATCCTCGGCGCTGTTGTCGCTGGACTCTTCGCATCGGCCGCCGCTTCGTTTGTGCTCGGCATCGCCATGAAGGGACTGGCGCTTGGGGTCGGAATCGTCACGCTGGCGTTCACCATCTTGGGCGGCGTAATCGGTTTTCTTCTTTCGCCGATCGGTTTGGTTGTCGCGGCGATCGCTGGAATCGGTGCACTCTTCGTTACGCAAACAAAGGCTGGTCAGGAATTCGCGACCGACACCGGCCGCAGTTTCCAGAACATCGCCGACACAGCCAAGCACGCCTGGGGCGGCATCGCGGCGGCCATTCAAAAGGGCGACCTTGAAACGGCCGCACAGATTGCACTCACCACACTTCGCCTGGCGTGGGCTGAAACGATTCTTTACCTGACCGAGAAATGGGTCTGGTTCAAGAAGACATTTCGCGACGGATGGGCTGACCTCGGAACTGGTATCAGCCTCATCTGGAATGACCTCACGTCCGCGCTGGCAAAGGCACTAGCGTGGGTACTCGATAAAGCGCTCTGGCTCTTCCGCAACACAATCGGGTTGATCTTCGACGGCCTAGCATGGGCGGCACGCAAGCTGGGCGCTACTGACACGGCAAAGACGCTGGCCGAAATCGGCAATCTGCGGTTCGATTCTCCCGACGTGCAGCGCGTTATCGAAGAGGATCGGGTCCGCAAGCGCGATCAGATCCTTGCGGACGCGGCGAAAGCTCAGCGTGAACGCGACCTGTTTCGAGCGAAGCAAATCGCCGATGCGCAGGCCGATGTGTTCGGTATCCGCGCGGAACTGAATCGGCTGATTGCCAAGGCGCATGAGCAGCCGGGCGGCGCTGGCGTTCCGGCCGCTGGACCGGGCGAATCAACTTCCAAGCCTGGCGGGATCGATCACTTAGGGGCACTTGGTACTGCCGCAAAGGGGCTCTTCAATGCCCCGAATTGGAAGCAAGCTCTTGGAATCGGCGACAAGGTGAATGAGAAGCAACTGACGGAAGCCAAGAAAGCGAACATCAAACTCGATCAGATTGCCCGTGCGCTTCTGAACGTCGGCGTTTTCCGGATCAAGTGAGGCCATGCCAGCAACGGTTCGTCAGCATGCGTTCTCGCCAAAGATCGCGGATGGATTCCGCGAGCCGTCCGCGTCCACGCTCTGGTATTCGTTTGGTTCGGATGATGAAGCGGAAGTGCTGCTCGCCGCGCAAGCTGAGATCCCGGCGACGTATTACAACCTCGTCATCAAGAATATTGCCTATGAGAATCGCGGCGGCGGCTTTTGGGACATTGAGGCGAAGTACGAAGTTCCAGATTACATCGAGTCGGACGGCCTCGGAGATCCAGCCGAGCCACACACGCCTCCGACTGACCTGCAAGCGCCAATCGCTGCGGATCAGCACGTCGGGCCAGAGTTTTCGGCTGACACGTCGGGCGGAACTGTTCATATCACTCAGAGCCGTGTTACGCAACTGGCAAAGAAGGCCGGCGGCGGCGTTGCAAGGGACTTCAAGGGGGCTATCGGAGTCACCAAAGATGGCGTTGAAGGTTGCGACATCTTCGCCGCAAAACTCGACTTCTCAATCACGCTGAAAGCACCGTGGATCACATGGGGCTACATTCACACGGCTTACGATCTGACGGGAACAGTGAACGACGATCAGTTTTTGATCTTCGGCGAGAGGTCGATTTTGTACCTCGGTTTGGTCCCGAGCTATCAGAGCGGTGAAGGCTGGACTCTAACACACAAGTTCTCTTACTCACCAAATGAAACCACGATCGTCATTTCAGATACGCTCACGCTTGAAGCTGCGGATCGGAACGACGGCGCTTTGGTAGCGAAGTTCGGCCATGAATACCTGTGGGTTTATTACGTAGAGTCTGAAGACTCTGGCGAATTGGTGACACGCCCACACGCGGCTTATATCGAGGAAGTCTATCTAAGCGCCGACCTCTCAGCACTCGGATTCGGAGGGCCTCCATAATGGCCGCTCCCGATCCGCTGCAACACGTCAAACCGGGCGACCAGCTTTACGATGTGGTTACTGCCGACGTGATGAATGCGCTCAAGGATGCCGCGCGCCGGACTCGGAAAGGCATGCTCCCGCCACCGTCCGGCGGCCGCGCTTCCAATACCATCACCCCAAGCCTAACCATCCTCGTTCGCAACGACACAGGCGGCGACCTATCCGCTGGCTACATCGTGGCCATCAGCGATAAGATCGGCGATCCGGTCAACGAGCCGATTCCGTTTGGACGTCGGCCGGTTGTCGCCGGGGACATGCCTGCGTCGGCAACTGACCTAATCGCCATTCTGACCGAACCGATTCCTGAAGACGAATTCGGCCGGGCCGTCGTTATGGGCATAGCGGTTTGCGAAGTGGAGATCAATGACGTTGGCCACGGATACGCGGTGCCGATTGCTGCCGATGAAACGAAGCTGGAAAGCGCGGCGAGCGGACCGGTAAGAATTGAGTGGAAGGAATCGAGCGGAGCCATTCGGCGATGCGTTGTCTTGCTGGGGAATTTTCAGACTGGCGGCAGCTTTGAAGCTCAAGAGGTTGACGGCACGCCCTCGACAACCACGCGTATCGATTTCCCCAACACGTCGCTAACCGACAACGGCGACGGCACGGTCACGCTTAAGAGTGCGAGCGCGACAGCAATTGGTCTGGTGAATCTCACAGACGGCCAGTCGATGGGTTTGGGACGGAAGAAATTCAACGCTGGCGTGGTAGTCGAAAGCAGCGGCGGCGCATCAACGTGGCCGCTACTTGGTCCGTCGCTGTACAGCGCTGCGGTTGGTGGAACGATTGGGATTTACATTTTAGAAACCATCTCGGGCAACGTCGCAAGCCTTGAGTTGTTCCGTGATTCTGCGCCGCTGTACGACGTGCAACTAATGGTCAGGGCCAATGCAACTGGGCTGCCAGTTGCTCCCGGCGTACAACCGCGATTTCTAGTCTCTGATACCACGGGAGCGCAAAAAGGCGGTGGAACAGCAAATGTCAGCGGAATGCTCTTCTATGGTGGCCTTTACGATTCGGGTAGCATAACTCTTACATCCGCATCGGTGAGTGACTTCACAGAGGCGGCACAAGATGCAGTCGGCGCAATGTGTACCGATGGCACTCTTGTTTATGTTGACGGAACCCCTCTTCTCACGCGAGGGGCTCTCACCGGCGACGTGACAGCGGCACAGGGCAGCAACGCGACAACGATTGCCAACGATGCTGTTACAACTGCAAAAATCCTCGACGGTAATGTGACCGCCGCGAAGCTCGCCGAGACGTACGCGCAAACGAGCAACAATCTCTCTGACCTTGCCGACGCGCCGACGGCCCGCACCAATTTGGGGCTGGGAGCGCTGGCGATTCTGAATGCGGCTGCCGACGTTGACCCCTTGACAGACAGCACGGGCGGCACAGCAAACACAACGCTCGTTGCCATCAGCGGAAGCGGCGACGATGCGAACATTAACGACAACTTCGCGGACATTGCAGCGAAGATTGCGGAACTGATTTCCAGCTTGCAAACGGCTGGGATTATGGCGACATAACTCGGCCGACGCCGCAAGATTCAGCGGCGGGGCCGACGGTCAAAGGATCGATTACTGAGCTTCTGGTCGGCGAGGGGGCCGACTGGTTGGACTTGGCTGGCTCCGTAGCTCGCGGACGGGAGAGCGAAGAGTACAGCCAAGTTTTCTGATGCGGTTTAGGACAGTGCAACAACTGGAGGTAAACCATGGCGGCAAATCTGATCAAGTGTGACAAAACGAAAGAGCTTGTCCGCATGGCGGTTCGCGCCGGCCAGCTTCTTCGTGAAGGAATGCAAGTCGTGGAACAGGCCCGCGCCGCCTACCTGCAATCGCGCGACGGCGACGGGTCGCAGGCTTCACACTACGACATGACAGCGGCAGAGGGCGGCTATCAGGCCGGCGACTATGCCGATGCGAACGCGGCGGCAAAGGCGTCTTTCGATGAACTCGATTCGCTCTTTTCCAAGGTCGCAACCGACAACGCAACGAGCAATGTGCGGACGGCGATTCTCCAATACTGCGCCAAGCATGGGGTTTGATCCGTGTCTTTGCTCACCGACCTCAAAGGCGCTTGGCACATGGACGAAGCGAGCGGGATGATTCTCGACTCGCAAGGCTCCAATGATGCCTCGCCGTTCCCGTCGCTCGGATCGGCGTCCGGCAAGATCGACGGCGCTCGCGACTTCGAGGCTTCGAGCGTCGAACGTGCGAGCATTGCCGACAACGCCGACATGAGTGTTGGCGACATCGACTTCACTTGGGCCATTTGGGTTAATCTGGAGAGCAAGACTACTCACCGATGCGTGTTTGAGAAGGGCGTCGATCAGTTGCCGGGCGGCGGCGTGGACATGGAGTACCGCCTGCACTACGACGTGACGGCGGACAGGTTCATTTTCACTGTTGCGAACAACTCAGCAGGCGCGTCGGTAAACGCCAACAATCTCGGCTCGCCGTCAACTGCCACGTGGTACTTCATCGTTTGCGAGCACGATTCCGTAGCTAACGAGTTGCGGATCAAGGTCAACGACGGCACGGCGGATACAGCTTCTTGGAGCGGCGGCAGTTGGGATTCGGGCGGCTTTTTCTTCTTCGGGATGCAGTATTACACGGCCGTCGAAGCGAACTGGATCCCATTCGATGGGCTCATGGATGAGGCCTTATTTTGGAAACGAATTCTCACGAGCGGCGAACACACAGAACTTTGGAATAACGGGGACGGGTTCCCGCATCCGTTCACCACGGCGGCGCGTCAACAACAACTGGCTTTAATGGGATGCGGAGTATGACTAAGGTTCCAGTCGAGCAACGAATTGCGGCGCTGAACAAGCTGGCCGAACAGTTCCGGGCAGCGATTTACAACGCGCGCATCCGCGTCGAGCAGGAAGAAATCAGCGTGCATGCAAACGAGCAGGCGCTGGCCAAGATCGAATTGACAGTTGCTGAATTGCAACGGGGTGAGTGATGGCGGACAACATCGTTCTGAGCGCGGCAATCGGCACGGGCGACACTCTGTCGGCCGATGAGGTTGGAAGCGTCAAACTGCCCTACGGCAAAGTCGATCTTGGCGGCAATGGCGTTTCTGTGCCCTGGGTTGCCGGCCAGCAAGCGATGGCCGCGAGCGCCCCCGTTGTCGTTGCCTCAGATCAGACCGCGATCCCTGTCGGCGACGGCGGCGGGTCTCTGACCGTTGATGCCCCGGTCGGAACACCTGTCTTTGTGCGCCTCTCTGATGGGTCATCTGCGATTGCCACGCTGCCAGTCTCCGCGGCCTCGCTTCCTCTGCCAAGCGGCGCGGCGACGGCCGCCAAACAGCCTGCCATCGGCACGGCTGGTACAGCTTCGACCGACGTTATCACCGTGCAGGGCATCGCTTCCATGACGGCCCTGAAGATTGACGGCAGCGCGGTTACCCAACCGGTCTCGGACGGCGGCGGCTCGTTGACGGTGGACGGCTCGGTAAGTGTGTCAGGGCTTGTTCCCGGAGTCTCGGCTACTTCGCTCGGCAAAGCTGAGGATGCGGTTGCCGCCGATGGTGACACTGGCGTCATGGCGCTGGCGGTCCGCAAGGACACTGCGGCAACGACTGTCGGGGCCGATGGCGACTATCACCCATTCGAGGTCGATGGCAACGGCCGCTTGTGGGTGAACGGGTCGAGCGTAACTCAGCCGGTGTCGGCCGCATCGCTGCCACTTCCGACCGGTGCTTCCACGGCCGCGAACCAATCGACCGCGAACACGGCCCTTGCCGCGATCCAGACGGCCGTCGAGACGATCGACAACGCGGTCTCAGGCGCTGGCGTCAATGTCTCGCAAATCAACGGCGTGACGCCGCTGATGGGCGCGGGCAACACGGGCACGGGCTCGCCGCGCGTGACCATCGCCAGCGATCAGGCTGCGATTCCGGTTAGCCAGAGCGGGACATGGACGGTTCAACCGGGCAACACGGCCAACTCGACGCCTTGGCTCACAACGGACACGCCAGCGACGAGCGGCGGCCTCTCCATCTCGCGAACGCTCTCCGCGAACAACACGACGGGAATCAACGCAAAGGGATCGGCGGGGCAGGTCTACGGTTGGGCCATCACGAATACGAACGCCGCTGCTCGGCACGTGAAGCTCTACAACAAGGCGACGGCGCCAACGGTCGGAAGCGATACTCCTGTTATCACGCTCGTTGTTCCGGGCAACACGGCAGGCGCTGGCATGGTGGCGAACTTCGACAAGGGCATCGCGTTCGGTACGGGCATCGGCTACGGCATCACGACGGGCGTTGCCGACAACGATACCGGCGCCCCGGCCGCGAACGAAGTGGTTGTCAATCTGCTCTACAAGTGAGGCGGCAAATGCACGGCTGGATTGTGGTTGTGTTGCAGAATTTCGCTATGGGCGGCGGCAGTGGAACGCTTGCGCCAGCAACCACGCCCGTGGGCTGGGCTCGCCGTCCAACCGTTGGCCGCGGCGCGCAAAGACAAACGGGCCGATCAGCGCGTCGACCTGAAGTTGGACGCGGTGCCAGGAGGAGTAAGCCATGAGCATTCCCGTTGACACGATCGGATTGTATCTCAACGAAAAGGAAGTCGTCGGCTTTGACTACTTCAGCAGCTTCCCCGCCATTCAGGCGGGCGAGACGCTCTCGAACGTCCGCGTGCCCGCTGTCAGCGGGTTGACCATCGGAACGCCTCAGGTGAATGACACGCGCTTTTTCATGGGGGCAGGGCGCGGCTGGATCGAGATTGGAAAGGGAGTGGTTTGCACTTTCAAGGCGACGGTCGCAGGAACCTATGTCGTCACATGCTTGGCAGACTTCAGTGGCGGCGCGACGGATCGGCAGATTAAGTTGAATCTTGTATTCGAGTGACACTTTCCCCGGAGCGGCCGGTTCAGGCCCGGTCGCTCCGCATGTCTCAAACAAATGTCCTACGTCGTAGGAATCCGACCCAGCAACGGCCTTTCTCAATTCCCATCGGTTGCAAGTCGCGGTAGTGATGGGTTGTCATGGATCATGGCGCGGCTGGCGCGCGTGCAGTTCACCGACAGCCGATGGGAGTCCACAGAACCGCCGACGTTATTTCTTCGGAGTGACCATCATGGCTGATACACCGAAATCTGACGACTCAACTGCTTTTGCGGCCCTGAAGAAATGGGGTTGGCAGGTAGCGATAGCGTTGCTCTTCGGCATAGCAAGTTTTGCCTTTGCCTACTTCGGTTTCAAGCCGCCGCCACTCCCGCCCGTGATCGTCGAGATGCCGGTTGAAGTCGCCGCGAAGATCGAACCGGAACGCGTCGAGCCTCTCTACTTCTGCGGCCGCGTCGAGACAGTCCGCGACGAGTTCAAGACGCGGCCGTGGCCGGTGAAGCGCATCACGTGGAACATCGACACGTCCAAAAGTCCATTGCCGTCAACTCAAGTGCTCGAAGCGTTTCGCGTCGCATGGGCGAGTTGGGCCGCGCATCTCGATATCGAACCGGCGTTCGTCGATAAGCCGGCCGAGGCACTGGTGTACTCGAAATTCGGCGTTTACGACGGCTCGGGGAAAGTGCTGGCGTGGTCGGAACTCGCTGACGGAACCGAGACGGTAAAGCACCAGCTTTATGATCAGGATGAAAAGTGGGGAGTGTTCAGCGGAAGTGGCGCTGGCATCGACCTGGTTCGCGTTGCGGCTCACGAGATCGGCCACGTCCTCGGGCTCCTCCATGACGAGGGCAAGGGTGATGCGCTGATGGATCCGATCTACAGTCGGGCCCTGCGTTTCCCGACCGAGAAGGATGTGAAGCGAGCGTTGGAACTCGGCTACAAACCAAAGCCGGCGCCCAAGAACGATCCAACCCCGATGGGGCCGTTGATTCTTTCCGTGCCGGTGACAATCAAGGCCGATGACGTAGTTGACGCGCTGCGCAAAGCCGGGTTCAAGGTGGAGGCTCCCAAGTAGTTCGCGATCGCCTGACGTATGATCCGGCGGCCTCAGCTGCTGGCGCTGAATGTTGCGACGGCACCAGGTTCGTGTAGTTGGCGGGGGTCTTCGTGTAGTGACTATGTGCTTCCTATTGGTCTTCGTGGTTGGTCAGGCCGGGCCGCCATCTCCAGCAGACGAATGGACGATGGCGATTGCCGACGCCCGGAAGCTTCCGGTCGAAGTCGCCAAGTACACGCGGTATCTGACGCTCTTCGCCGTGCCGATCGAGGATCGCGAGCCGTGGTATACGATCCTGACATTTCACTTGTGGAGCATCAGCCGCGAAGCCGAGCCGTCGAAGCCGAGACGGATCAGCCCGACGTTGTACGCGATCTATCTTCCCGACTTTGGGATCGAGCCGACGACTTACGGCAGGCTTACCTATCGGGATCCTTATTTCCACGTCGCGTTGACGGCAGACGGAAAGCGGCCGATCAATGAGGTTCCTTCGCCGGCTCCTTGGGTGGGGACTGTCACGGCGCAAGATGAGTTACGCAAGCTCACCTATTCGCAGTCTCCACTGTTGCGGGCCGATTGGTTTGTTGTCGAGACCTCCATTCAAGATGGGCGCGGCGACGCAAAGACAGGGACTGGGTATTACTCGTTCATCGGGGTGACCGATCGAGCAGGCTTCCAAAAGGCAGTCGGTGCCGATCCGAAGCTGGCGGACGAACTGAAGCGGCGGATTCGAGCGATCGTGAAAGAGTCCGGCGTGAGTTACTTCCCCAGGCAAATCGAACGCATGGACGCGCTGGGCGGCGGATACTGGTTCACCCTAGACGTTCTCGACGAAGGGAAGGGCAATCGAAATCCGCTGCGTCAACTCGACCGCGAGTACAAGCACCAAGCGGAAGAACACTACGCGATCGGGCCGGCCGGCATGCCGTGGTTTCTGCTCTGCGATCAGGACGGCAAGCTGCAGAATTCCGCGCCGGACAAGCTGGGACCCGATACGACGCGGACCGGGAGAAGGAAGATTATTGACGTCGGCGCTTCTTGTGTGCGGTGCCACAAAGAGATTCTCCGCCCGATCGATTCTTGGATCAGTGAAGCGTTGAAAGCGCCGGCAACTGCCGAGATCGATTACAAGCAGGCGATCGAAACGCGACGGCTCTACTTCCGCGATCTGCAGGGGAAGCTCAAGAGGGACCGGGAAGCCTTTGCCGAGCGGTTGCTCGAATGCAACGGCCTGACGCCGGCGAAGAATTCGGAGTTGTACATCCGGCTTTGGGATCAATACAGCGAGGCCCGGTTGACACTGGCGGATTGTGCCCGCGAACTCGGATGCTCACCGAGGCGTCTGGCTGAAGTCCTGATCGTCGTTCAGGATCAGAAGAAACTTGACCCGGTGCTTGTTGACTTGTTGCAGCCAAAAGGGAACGTGCGCAGGGAAATGTGGGAAGAGGTATATCCGATCGCTCAGGCATACATCGGGGGCAAGCCGTAATGGACGAGCTAACAGGCTGGTGTGTCATCTGGATTCAAGCGCATAGCGGCGTTCCAAGGATGGTATCGAACATCGCCGATGAAACTTGCGCGATGATGCACGTCAATGCGATCAAAGAGCGCGGCGACAAGGTGATCGCCTGCTGCAGAGAAACCGAGTTGTTGAAATTGAGCCAACCCGCTTGACAGGTATGTCAAAGTCAAGCGCCAAACAGTTTCCGCCCGATTTGTCAAGCGCCCCAACTGGAGAGAACGATGCACTACAGAAACGGCCGCGAGGCCAAGAACGGCGACAGCATGGATGGGTCGAAGGTCGTTGCCGTTGGCGTGCTGTACGACGCGACGCCAGGCAACGACTACTGCAACGGAACCATCGCGCCGATTCAGGGGGCCACTCAAGGCGCGTGTATGTGTGATTGCCTGCACGTCGACGACGTGGCGGAAATGCTCAAAGAGAAGGGGCTCGACAAACGACCGCCCGGCAAGTGATCAACCCTTTCACCCCAAATGTGAAACGCCCGTTTCAGATTCTCACAATCGCCCGCGAGGTCCAACCATGAAGCTGCTCTATCTCGTTGCGATGATGCTCTTGATCCTTCTGGCGGCCGTGCCTCCCTCGAATGCGGGCGACTGCCGGCAAGCCGTTGTTGTCCAGAAGGCTCAACACTACTACGCACCAGCAACCTATTACCCCCAACCGCTCGCGCTCGGGATCTTCATTCCCGCGCCGTCGTACACAGTCGGCCTTTCGTTCAGCGATCCGGCGACAAACGAGAAACTAGAACTGCTCATGAAGCGATTCGAGGCGCTCGAGCAACGTCTGACCGCTCCGCCGGCTCTCCCGCTTCAACAGTCGATGACTATGCAATGCGCCGGCTGCCACAACGGGAGCAAAGCGGACGTGCCAAGGCTTGCCTTCGACAACCTGACGGCCGATCAGAAGGCCCTCGTCGCGGAGAAGATCCTTGACGGGTCGATGCCGCCGAAAGGTGGGATTCCAAAGGACAAACGGCGGGCGCTCGTTGCCGAGTTCATGAAGTGAACAATCACGGAATCCTGTGATTTCGTGATCAATTACGAAATTCCGTATTTCCGTATTTTCGCCCGAACTACTTGAGGAGTTTCCAATGCGTCTTTCCATTCTGTCGACCGCCCTGATTCTCGGCACCGCCCTCTGGTGGGGATCGGGCGCCAAGGCCTGCGATCCGCCGGCGATCGTGTTCCAGCAGCAATCGTGCTATCAGCAGCCGGTTGTCGTTCAACAGGTCCGCTTCCAGCAGGTTCAGCAGGTCAAAGTCCAACAGGTCCGCGTGCAGAAGCAAGTGATTGTGGAACAACAGCGATTCATCGAGCGGCCGATCGTGCAACGCTCGTTCAGTTTCCAGCGAACGGTCATTCGTTGACCCACGGATGGCTCGGGCGCTGCCTGCTAAAGTTCATTACCCAGGCGGCGCCGTTTCTGACTGAGGGCAAATCATGCAAGCCCTTCTCCTGATCCTCATTCTCGTTCCCGCTCCCAAAGTCGAACAAGTCGAGCCAACCCCTTCTATCGTCGGCTCTTGGGCGATCGATTGGGGCTCCTGTCCTTTCCGCCAGACAACAATCTTTCACGCCGATGGAACGTGTCACTCTCCCGAATGCGGGAATGGCCTCTGGTGGATTGACGAATTCAAGCAGATCTGGTTTCAGGAATACACGTCGAATCAATATGTGATGGTTGCCGATCTGCGGAATGGCGTCGGCATGGTCCGATGGGTCAGTTCGACCGGCGAGCTTGGAACGTGGACACAACTCAAGCTGAGACGCGGCGAGCATCTGAAGGTTATGCCGCGAGAGAGCAAAGGCTGAGAGCAGCCCGAGCGCCGGCCCCGGTCAGAAGGCGAAATCTGACCCACGTCGCGGCCAGGTCAACGAAAAACCCCGGGATCCCGCGCCAGCAGCTCGGGTCATCATTTCCGGCGGCGGTCGACGTCGGACCCATGACGCATAATCTGGCGTCGCTCGAGCGAGTGGAGCATTTCTAAATCCAACCCACCTGCAGCGACGCTGCTTTTTGCGACTGCAGCTGTTGTCGCGGTTTCCTGCGGCGGGGCCGATCGGGTACACTTTCACCATGAACGCCATTCTCTACCTGGCCTTGTTCGCCAGTTCTCCGGCTCCAAGCTCCGATCGCGTCGAAGGGCCGATAGACCTCGCGTCTCTCGAAGTCCATCGCGCCAGATCCATGGCCGGATGCCGAGGCAGGTTTGTCGTTTGGCGTTCGTCACTGGTCGATGAACACGACGGGCAAAAGCACTTCGACGCCTGGCACAAGCGCGACGTGCATTGCTTCATCCGCATGGCCAAAGGCGAAGATGTTCCGGAAGACGGGCGGCTCATTATTGAAGGGATCATTTGGGTTTGGGACGTGCCGAGTTACACGATCAACGGCAAGCGGATCGAAGGATGGACGATGATTCGAGTGGAGAACTCGAGATCTCGCCGCTGAATGCCGCGCCGGTCGATCGACAGACGCCGGATCCAGCGGCCGGGCCGACGGTTCGGATTGACCGTTTCTCGTTGATGATGGTACTCTTCTTTTCGATGGTCGAGATCGACCATCAGCCTGACACAAAAAATGACCCAAGAATGCGGAAATGACACGCAAATTCGGCCTCGATTCGTTCCGATGTCCGAATATGCGGAGCTAAGAAACAAGGTATTCGCGAGCGAACTCTTGACCACCTGACGCGCTGTCGATCCGGTGGTTGCGGGTTCGAGTCCCGTCGTCCTCGCTGTTCTGAAGACCTTGCCGATACTGCATTTGCGGGTTCCTCGACAGGATGTCGAGCACGGCCGAAAGCCGGATTCTTGTGTCAGGTTTGACACACTTATTCGGCATGGAGGCCGTTCCGATGGCACGCACTGCAAGCAAAACCCCTGCACTTCGCTACCACAAGCAGACCCGACGCTACTACATTTTCACCGGCGGCAAGCGAGTTTACCTGGGCAGCCACAAGGGAACTGCCGCCAATCGCCGGCTTGAAATCGTTGCCTCGATCATTGAAGGCAAGCCGGCGCCCGTCGCGATCGCCTCGGCATCGGGCGGAACAACTCTGGCACGGGCGCTCGCCGACTTCCGCCTGTGGGCTTTGACTCACTACACCGATAGTCGGGCAATCGCTCGATTCGATGCGGTCATTGCCGCTGCGATCGCTGAGCATGGGGAAACGCCAGCCGATCAGTTCGACGGGCAAGGCGTCGAAGATATTCGCAACGCGCTAACCAACCGCAAACCGGAATTAGCCCGCGGTTACATCAACTGCCTGATTCGAGCGCTCAAGACAGCGTTTGCCTGGATGAAGCGCCGGAAGATCGTTTGCGCTAACACGCTGGCGGAGGTTCGCCAGGTCAGGGCGTTAATGGCGGGCGAGGGCGGCCGGGAAACAACTCCGATTCCGCCGGTGGAGGATTGGGTTATCGAGGCCACGCGTCGCGAATGCTCGCGGACGATCCGGGCGATGATCGACCTGCAGCGTGCTACCGGAATGCGACCTGGCGAACTCTGCCGGATGCGACGATGCGACCTAACGACGCTTCCCAGCGAAGTCCTACCAATCCCTGGGCAGAGGCGAACGATCAAGGCAATGGAGGCTGAAGGCGTGCCGATCTGGTGGTATGTGCCGGCCAGGCACAAGAACCTTCATCGCGGCAAGATGCGGATCGTTCCCATCGGCCCTGACGGGCAGCAGATCTTGAAGCCTTTCCTCGATCGCGCGCACGACAACTACATCTTTCGGCCTGCCGATGATCTTTCGCTGGCTCGTCAGAAGGCGCTGCGCGCCGGCCCGTGTTACGACGTGCGCGCTTATCATAATGCGATTGTGCGCGCAGTGGGTCGAGCGAACCGCGTGAGGAAGCAGGCCGTCGAGAGAGCGCTTGTACCGCTTTTCGTTTCCGTGCCTCCGTGGAGTCCAAACCAACTTCGACATGCGGCGTTGGAAGATGCCGCCGATCGTCTCGACCCGGAGCACGCGGCCGCCATCGGCGGGCACTCGGCCAGCATGCGCGCACTGGATGCCTACGTGCAAGCGACAATCAAGAAAGCGGCAAGCGCGGCCGCCAAAGTCGGCTAAGGCCACAACGCAAGACAGCTCATTGATGCGTTTGCTTCGGGCAACTTTTTGGAAGATTCCGTCCAAATTGTTGCCTACCAACCTACCGATGCAATGGTGAACACTGACCAGAATGGGCCCGAAGGAAAGGACATGCAAGAATGCACACCACACAACGTGATAAACAGAAAGTGAGTCGTCATGCCTCAGCCAAAGGACCCCAGGAGGATCGTCACAACTCTTAGCAACTTGTTTGCAGAAGATCCGCCCGACGCGGTTACGATGCACTACCGGTTGAAATCCAAATCCTCGTTGAACTCCGCGCCTTCACAACCGCCTCGGGATCCGCAGTCGCCGGATCCAGAGACGAACAGCAAGATAACCCATTCTCCCGATTTCAGCGCCATCCATTGGGAGGACGGGCAAACCTATACCTTCACGCCTCGGCAACGGCCGGCCGTCGCTCTGCTTTGGCAAGCCAAGGAAGACTGCACCCACTTTGTCGGCTCGGCCTCGTTGCTGGAAGCTGCTGAAGTGAACACAACGCGAATGAGCGACTTGTTCAAGGGGAGTGCTGCCTGGGGCAAAGTGATTGTCCAAGGCGTTCTCCATGGCGGACCGGCGGGAACCTATCGACTTGCGCCAACAGGAAGCGAGGCGGAAAGGTACGGTGCAGCATGATCCCTCTCACCGTTGTCGAGCTTCAGACTTTCATTCGAGGACTGATCGGTCGCCAAGAAGGTTACATGAAATGCGCGGTTGCATCCGTTGAGTTCGGACCGGATGGGGGTGGCGTTATTCTTACTTCGTGGGATGGGATTGAGCGGATTGATCTGGTGTACGAGTTTGAAAACCCGACCGAGTTGGCATTAATGGTTCGAACGGGTTGGCTGCCACAGGCCGTGGCGGTCTGACTCGGCCGACGCCGCTGGATACCGCGACAACAGCTCGGGCCGCCAGAAATGGCGGCCCTTTGTTTTTTCACTTCTCCGAAATCACCCCCGGCTCTCCAAATCCACCCTCCAAACTATGCCCGTGGCTCCGAACCCCGCCGATACATTTCATCCGTCGTCGATGCGTTCCAATTGCTTCGGAGTGGCAACGATGGAGAGAGACTGGCAAATGATTGCCGAGCGGCTGCTTGCCGAGGATCCGCTTCCGGTCACCAAGGCCGCGAAGCTGGTGCCGTGTGACAACGGCCGGCGCGGCCACTGCTCAGCGAACGCATTGGTGGGATGGATCCTACGGGGGAA
>Ga0137457_1000166_pt1 | contig 17049 bp, 13 predicted proteins | sample EasRivERMGT630_2_FD_102321 | JGI IMG/M metagenome (GOLD analysis project Ga0137457, IMG submission 102321) | Soil microbial communities from meander-bound floodplain in the East River, Colorado, USA - East River MetaG ERMGT630_2 | ecosystem: Environmental > Terrestrial > Soil > Floodplain ...
CGCTCTCGGATGCCAGGGCGCGCACCTCGGGCACCGGATCGCCGCCCACGATCGCGAGCTCGATCTCGGGGCGCACGGCGCGGATGCGCGGCAGGATCTCGCGCACGAAGCTCAGCACGGCCTCGACGTTCGGGCCGTAGTTCATGCTGCCGAGAAAGACCAGACGAGCGCGCGCGCGCTCGCAGCGTTCCGGCCGGAACGCTTCGGGATCGAAGCCGCTCGGGACCACGGCGCAGTCCAGGGCCCCGTGGCGCGCGCGCAGCGTGTCGGCGTCCTCCTGGCTGCACAGGAGGTGGTGCCGGTAGCGGCGCGCGGACTCGGCCTCGAGGCGGCGCAGCTTCCACTGGTCGAAGCGGCGCTCGAGCGTCGCGCCGCCGCGCAGGGCGTCGTACAGGTCGGTGTCGAGCTTGTGGTGGTGCTGCACCACCGGGATCGCGCGCTCGCTCGGCAGGATGCGCGCGAGCAGGAGCTCGTCAAGGTGCAGGAGGCGGAATCCGCCGCGTGCGAGGTCCGCGCGCACCGCACCGAGCAGCGCGCGCGAGTGGAACCAGCGCTCGAGCTTGGGCAGCTTCCAGCGCTCCAGGCTGCCGGGGCGGCTGCGCTCGAAGAAGCCGAGCGAGCGGCACCAGGGCGCGAGCGCCTCCTCGGCGCCCGGCACGGGCTCGGGCTCCTGGATCACGCGCAGGTGGATCTCGACCAAGGCCGAGGCCTGTCGCAGGAGGTTGTAGGTCCGGATCTTGCCGCCGTTGACGAGCGGCCAGGGCACGAACGGGCACACGAAGAGGACCTTCACCCCGTGCCCTCCTGGCCGCGGCGCGCCGGGATGCCGAGGCCGCTCGGCAAGGGCGTGCCCGAGAGCTCCTCGGGCGAGAGGACGTTGGAGCGCCTCAGGACGACTCCGATCGGATCGTCGCGCAGCAGGACGAGGTGCCCTGGATCGACGCGTACGCTGCGCGTGCGCGCCAGCGGGAATCCGAGCGCGCACGCCAGGCTCACGCACAGCACATCGTGGGAGAGCACGGCCAGGACGCGCACGTGGCCGCGGGCGAGCTCCTGCTCCAGCGCGGGCCAGGCGCGCGCCGCCAGGGCCTGGTCGGATTCCGTGCTCGCCCTCCGGGCGAGCGCCGCGCTGCGCGCCCACGAGGCCGAACGCGCGCGCGCGAACCCCGTCGCCCACTCCTCCTCCTCGCCGCCCGGCGGAGAGAGCACCAGGGAGAGGGAGATGCTCGTGAAGTGCGCCAGGCTGCGTTCCAGGTCGGCAGGGCTACCAGGACGGACGAGCGCGAGCTCGGTGCCCGTTCCGCGCGTGGATACCGCGCCCGGCGGTTGACTCGCTGCAGGGACCATGGTGCTCCGTCGATCGACCGGCCTCGGTGATCCACCCAAGGAAGCATGTTCCGCGCGCGGCGGGCAAGGGAATCCGCGGGCCGTGTCCTGCGCGAGACGAGACAGCGAGGCCACGAGCGCAGCCCCGCGTCCCTGTCTGCCTCTCGATCCGTTCCCTGGATCGCGTCCTATCCGCGGCTGGCGGCGACCCAGCCTGCCAGCACCCGGCCGGCCGACAGGAGGAGCTCGACCTCGGCGGGGCTGAAGACGCGCTCCTCGCGGTTGGCGATGCCGAGCGCACCGCGGGGCTCGCCCGCGTCCATCATCGGGACGACGATGGAGCCGAGCAGGCCCGTGGCGCGCGCACCTGGTCGCACGTCGCCGCTCGTGTCGGTCTGCAGGTTGCAAGCCGTGACCGGCTCGCGGCGCTCGACGCACAGGCCGGCCATGCCCTTGCCCACCGGGATGACGCGGATGACGGCCAGCACCGCCGGGGGCATGCCGCGCGAATGCGCCCGCAGGCGCAACTCGCCGTTCTCGAGCTCGTGGATCGTGCCCGACTCGGCGCGGAAGTGCGCCAGCACCTGGGCCAGCGCGGCCTCGAGCGGGTCAGGCTCCGCGCGCGCGGCCGACAAGCGCGCGAGGAACGCGGCATCCGGGGGAGCGGCCATTGGGGATCCTCATGGTAGCGGCTCACCCGCCGTGCGCGCGGATCCAGGCCAGGAGTTCCCCGGCCACGACGGCGTTGCCTGCGTGCGAGAGGTGGCCGCCCTGGTAGAGGCTCTTGGTGCACGGTTCCTCGTCCAGCTCGCGCGCGCGCGCGGCCAGCGGCGCGATCAGGTCCACGTACGGGATCCCGCGGCGCGCGAGCTCGTCGAAGAGAGCGTTCCAGTAGGGACCGCTGGAGAGCGCGTAGTCGCGCAGGTCCTCCTTGGCAGGAAAGAGCAGCACGGGAGCCAGACGGATCCCGTCCGCGAGTGCCTGGCGGTGGAAGCTCTCCAGGAGCGCGAGCGTGACCCGGAACGGCTCGCCCTCGGGCGCGTGCCACAGGCGCGCCGGGCTGCGCTCGCGATAGGCGAGGAAGCCACACGCCAGGCGCGCGATCGCGGAGAGCCGGCCGGTCGGGACGAACGGGCGCCCGAGCCAGTACTCGTGCTCGGCGACACGGTCGAGCACCGAGCCGTCGAGGATGGCGGCGTGCAGCTCTTCGCGCGTGGCGTATGGTTGCGGCACGAGCTCGAGCTCCCCGCTCGCCGTCAGGAGGAAGCGCGGCTTGGTCACGCACACGCCCGTGAAGGTGGCCCACAGCGGCCGATAGCGGTTCACGTTGCGGCCGATGTTCTCGAGCATGAGCCCGAGACACACGATCTCGGCGCCCAGATCGCGCCCCAGGCGCTGGTAGCGCATCCAGGCCTGGTCCGTGCCGTAGCCGCTGACGCCGAAGTTGAGCACCTCGAAGTCGGGCGCGAGCTCCTCGAGCTGCACCTGGAACGAGGCTTCGGCCCGGACCTCGTCGCAGAAGGTGAAGGAGTCGCCGAAGGTGAGGATGCGGTGCTTGCCGCCGGCCGGCGCGCGCGGGTACTCGCGCGGGCCGCGCGCACCGAGGGCGTTGATCACGTACAGGCCGTCCTCGGAGGAGCTGGATGGGCGCCAGCTCCAGCCCAGCTCGCGATCGAAGACCCAGGTCCCGTTGGCCTGCGCCGCCATCTTGGCCAGGGTCTCGTTCTGCCGGGGGTGGGTCAGGGCCCCGAAGGGCGGCAGGGGCCGTCCGAAGAAGAGCCCATCGTGGATCAGGAACAGGGACGTGCAGACATCCGCCAGGACCCCCGCGAGCAGCAGGGCGAGGGCGATCCGCAGGGGTTTCGTGACGGCCAAGGTGAAGCCCGCACGAGACCATACGCGGCCACGGGCGGCAAGGCGTGCGTCCGAGGCGCCGGGCGCTGGGGCCTCGACGTCGGAGAATCGGCGAGCGGCACGGGACTTCCCACCGGTTCTTCGCGGCCCGTGGTTGCTTCGATCCACAGCACGACGAACGACGCGGAGTCCGCGAGGGGCAAGAGAGCCCTGGGTTTGCGGCTCCTGCGCACCCGGCCGAGAGCGGCGACCGTTCCAGGCCAGTCGGCTGGTCTGCTACGCTCCGGGCAGCATGGAGAGCGCCGCGGACGGGCTTGCCCTCGTGGTCGAGGGCCTGGGGCGAGCCTACGACGGAACGCGCGCGCTCGAGGGCCTGTCGTTCGAGGTGATAGCGGGCGAGATCGTGGGGTTGGTGGGGCCGAACGGTGCCGGCAAGACCACCGCGCTGCGCTCGATCGCGGGCATCCTGCCGATCCAGGAGGGATGCGTGCGCGTGTGCGGGCACGACGTCGCGCGCTCCGAGGTGGCCGCCAAGCGCCAGCTCGCCTGGGTGCCCGACGACCCCCAGCCCTTCGATTCACTCACGGTCGAGGAGCACCTGGAGTTCACGGCCGCCCTGTACGGCGTGACGGACTGGCGCGCACGGGCCGAGCAGCTCCTCGCGAGCTTCGAGCTCACCGAGAAGCGCGCGGCCCTGGGCGGCGAGCTCTCGCGCGGCATGCGCCAGAAGCTCGCCTGCGCGCAGGCCTGGCTGCCGCGCCCGCGCCTCATGCTGCTCGACGAGCCGCTCTCGGGCCTCGATCCGCGCGGCATCCGCTCGGCCCGCGAGGCCATCCGCGCGCTGGCGCTCGCCGGCACGGCGGTGCTGCTCTCCTCGCACCAGCTCGAGCTGATCGAGGCCCTGGCGGACCGCATCCTGATCCTCGATCGGGGGCGTCGCGTGTTCCTGGGCACGCTGGCGGAAGCGCGCATCCTGCACGCCGGGGCCAGCGGAACGAGCCTGGAGGAGATCTTCCTGGCCGCGACCGGCGAGCGGGACCGTGCTCCTGGCAGCTCGGGCGCGGAGCCGCCTTGATCTACGGCTCACCGGCGCTGGTCCTCCTGCTGCGGCTCAAGCTGCGCGGGCTCGTGCGGCGCCAGTGGCGACGACTGCGTACGCCCAAGGGCTTCGTGCTCACCGCCATCGGCCTGGCGGCCTTCGTGGCCTGGTTCGCCAGCCTGGCGTTCTCCGTCGTGCACCCGGCCCCGCCGCTCGCGCCGGAAGCCGCCGAGCTGCGCGTGCGTGCCGCCGGAGCCTTCCTGTGCCTGATCACGCTCGGGACCGCGCTCAGCAACCGCGGGCTGTATCTCCCGAAGAACGAGATCGAGCGGCTGTTCGGCGCGCCCGTCTCGCGCGCGGACCTGGTGCGCTATCGGCTGCTCGCGAACGGGCTGCGCAACCTCCTGGGCGGGATCGTGCTCGGGCTCTTCGGAGCGAAGCGCATGCCCGCGCCGGGGCTGGCCTTCGTCGGGATCCTGCTGGGGATGCAGACGCTGCCGGTCGTGAACCAGATCCTCGCCATCGCCCTGGGCGGACTCGAGCGCAGGGCGGCCGCGATCATGAGGCGGGCCGGGAGCCTGCTCCTGGCCGCCGCGGTGGCGGCCCTGGGCGTGCTGGTGTTCGTGCTGCTCTCCCGGCGCTCCCTGGAGACCGTTCCGCTGGCGGGGTCCTGGCTGGCGGACGTCCTGGCGCGCGACGCCGATCCATTCGCGCACCCCCTGCTCGGGTTCGTGACCCTGCCGCTCGTCGCCTGGGCACGCATGATCGCGGCCGAGACGGTGCCCCAGTTCCTGCCCTGGTTCCTGGCGTGTCTCGGGCTGCACCTCGTCCTGGCCGAGCTGTGCGCGCGCGTCCCGATCGACTATCGCGAGCTCTCGCTGCATACCTCGGCCCGCGCGGCGTCGCGCATGGCGCGCCTGCGGCGCGGCGGCGGCGTGGCTGCGACGCGCGCCAGCCGCGGCGCGGCGAGCTGGCGCATCCCCTGGCTGTTCGGCGGCGGGCCGCTGGGTGCGATCGCCTGGCGCAAGTGCGCCAGCATGGCGCGCAAGGCCAAGGGCGCCTTCTGGGTATCGCTGGTGGCACTCCTCTTCATCACGCTCTTCGCGAGCCGGCTCGTGAACGGGCCGCCCGAGGAGGAAGCGCTCTACACGCCCAGCCTGATCGCGATCCTCGGCACGGTGTACCTGTGCTCGGGCCTGCGCTTCGACTTCCGCGAGGAGCTCGAGCGCATGGACGTGATCCGTGCCTGGCCACTCGCGCCCGCGCGCGTCTTCCTGGCTTCCCTCCTGCCGGAGGTCGTGCTGGTGGCGCTGCTCGTGATGGCGACGATCCTCGTGCAGGCGCTGCTCACGCACGGCCTCTCGGTGCTGGTGGGGGGCGTGCTCGCTTGCCTCCCGTTCCTCGTCTTCACCTGGGTCGCGCTGGACAACATCGTGTTCCTGCTCGCGCCCGTGCACTTCGTGCCCGGGCAGGACGGCTTCGTGCAGAACGCCGGACGGAGGATGATCCAGGCTTGCCTGCTCTTGCTCTCGTTCCTGGTGTTCTCCGCGACCGGGGCGGGCGGTTTCGTGGCCGGTTACCTGGGCGCTGGCGCGCTCGGCGCCTCGGAGGCGGTCGCGCGCGTGGCCGGCGTCGCGGGGCTCCTGGCGGTGCTCTTCGCCGGGGACGCGCTGCTCGTCCTCGCGGGCGGAGCGGTGCTGCGGCGCTTCGACGTGGCGCGCGACCGCGGCTAGGCTCGCACCCTCCATGGAGCGCGCGCGCATCCCGCCCGGCCAGGGCGTCACCAAGGGCTGGCCGCTCTTGCACGTGGGGGAGGTCCCGAGCACGCCCGTGGCGGAGTGGCGCCTGGCCGTGGGCGGTGCGGTAGCGCATGCATTCGAGCTCGACTGGCCGCAGATCCTGGCCTTGCCAGAGACCGAGCTCCGGGCCGACTTCCACTGCGTGACCGGCTGGAGCACGCTCGACAACCGCTGGCAGGGCGTGGCCCTGGCCGAGCTCGCGCGGCGTGCGGGCCCGGAGCCGACGGCGCGCTTCGTGCGCTTCGCCGATCCGCAGGGTTACGACACGACCGTGCCGCTCGATCGGGCGCTGGCGGAGGGCTTGCTCGCGCATCGGCACGACGGTGCGCCGCTCGCCCGCGAGCACGGCGGCCCGTTGCGCGCCGTGGTGCCGGGGCTCTACGCCTGGAAGTCGTGCAAGTGGGTCGTGCGGGTCGAGTTCCTGGTGCGCGAGGAGCTGGGCTTCTGGGAGCTGCGCGGCTACCACAACGGCGCCGATCCTTGGAAAGAGGAGCGCCTCGTGTAAGGGTCTGTGAAGGAATCCCTCGCCGCCTCCGAGCTCAGCAGGATGCGCCGTGGCGTTGTTGCGCCTCCTCCGAGTATTGCCGTTGGAATACGCGTCGTCGGCGCGCCTAGCCACGACGCATCCTGCTGGCTCTCGGCTGGCGGGGGATTCCTTCACAGACCCTGAGTCAGGTCGTTGCCAGGGTCGCGAGCCAGTGCGGCTCGAGACGGTCCTTCGTGCGCCGGTTCGCGTAGCCCGCGTAGCCGACCGGCGTCGTTGCGTCGAGCGGGAAGTCGAGCTCACCGCCCTCGGCCGCGGTCACGATCGCGCCGGCGGCGCGCGCACACACCACCGCGCCGGCCAGGTCATAGGGCTTGCTGGTGGCACCTGGCAGCGCGAAGCGGCGGTGCACGAGCTCGCGCGCATCGACCACCATGCGGTAGCGGCCGAGCGCGAGCAGCACGAGCTGGCCCGCGCTGGAGATGTACTGGTCGTCGTAGATCGAGCGCGGATCGCTGCCCTCGTGGCGCGCGAGGCGTGCGAAGAAGTCGGCCTCGAGGCGCGCGATGGCCGGGCGCTGCGCGGGGCCGTAGCGGAAGAACGGGAAGTAGCCGTGGTCGGCGCGGTCGTCGTGATCGGCGCGGAGCTCGCCGGCGCGCAAGCGGTTTCCGTGCTCCAGGTCCCACAGCTCCGACGAGCAGCGCGTGCCGTTCGAGGAGAACCTGCGGTAGCGTGCCGCGAGCGTGCCGGGGATCTCGGACACGATCCCTCCGGTGCACTCGGCGAGGCGCGGCTGGTCCGCGCCGGGCGGCGCGAAGGCCACGACCGTCCAGGCCGAGCGCAGGTCGGCCATCAGGTTGCGCGTGCCGTCGACCGGATCGATGACGATGCGCGGACCGCCGTGATCGAAGCCCGGGAGGACGCGCGCCCCGCCCTCGCCGTCGGGTCCGAGATGGCGCCAGCCGGCGTCCTCCGTCAGGACGGAGAGCGGCTCGGTCCGTGCGAGCTCGCCCTGCCAGGACGCGATGCGAGCCTCGCTCGGGAGGTCCAGGCCGAAGGTCACGTCCCCCTGGCCCATGCCGTGCGGGCGCGCGATGGAATCGAGGGAGTCCCGAGCCTCGGCCTCCAGGAGCGCGCCGCGAGTCACGGCCCGCAGCTCGTCGCACAGGCGGAAGAGGCGGGCCTGCCAGCGCTCGAAGACCGTCATGCGAAGCCGAGTAGAGCCGCGGCAGGGGAGTCGAGGCAAGCGCGCTTCAACCGCGGCGCGGGTGCTCCGAGTGTCCTGAATCAGGAGTTGCGTGACATATGTCGGCCCCTCGCTCGCGCCAGCGTCGTTGCGCCTCCTCCGAGTGTTTCTCCGCTAACACGCGTCGTCGGCGCGCCTAGCTGGCGCGGCTGCGGGGCTCGACATCTGCCACGCAACTCCTGATTCGGGACACTAGACTGCTGCGCCTTTTCGGAAGCGAGAGCACCATGACCCAGGTACGCGACGTCGTCATCATCGGATCCGGGCCGGCCGGGTACACGGCGGCCCTCTACGCCGCGCGCGCCAACCTGAAGCCGCTGGTGGTCGAGGGCATGCAACCGGGCGGGCAGCTCACCATGACCAGCGAGGTCGAGAACTACCCCGGCTACAAGGACGGCGTCCTCGGCCCGAAGATGATGGAGGACTTCCGCGCCCAGGCCCAGCGCTTCGGGGCCGAGATCGCGATCGGGATGGTCACGGACCTGGACGTGACCCAGCGCCCCTTCGTGGTTACGAGCGAGTTCGACACCGTGCGCGCGCGCGCGGTGATCATCAGCACGGGCGCGAGCGCCAAGCTGCTCGGCATCCCGAAGGAGCGCGAGCTGATGGCGAGCGGCGGCGGCGTCTCGGCCTGCGCCACCTGCGACGGCGCCTTCTTCCCCGGCAAGGAGCTGGTGGTGGTGGGCGGCGGCGACACGGCCATGGAGGAGGCGAACTTCCTCACGCGCTACGCCAGCAAGGTGACGCTGTTCCACCGGCGCGAGGTCTTCCGGGCCTCGAAGATCATGGTGGCGCGCGCGCAGCGCAACCCGAAGATCGCCTTCCAGGTCCCGGCCGAGATCGCCGAGATCCTGGTGGGCGCGAACGGCAAGGTGCGCGGCGTGCGCGCGCGCAACCCCGACACGCGCGAGACCTTCGAGGTGCCGTGCGAGGGCGTGTTCGTCGCCATCGGGCACGAGCCGAACTCGAAGGTCTTCCGCGGCAAGCTGGCGATGGACGAGAGCGGCTACATCCTCGTCCACGACGGCTCGCGCACCTCCGTCGAGGGCGTGTTCGCGGCCGGCGACGTGTGCGACAAGCGCTACCGCCAGGCCGTCACGGCCGCGGGCATGGGCTGCATGGCCGCCATGGACGCCGAGCGCTGGCTCGAGAGCCAGCACTGAGCTCTCGAGCGCTACAGCAGGTTCGCCGTCGGGTTCCAGTACGTGCGCCTGAGCTGCACCTGCAACGGGTTCTTGATCTTGAGCAGGTTCTTGAGGCGCACGTCGTAGTTGAGCTGCAGCCCGATGGCGTACTTCCCGAGCGGGCTGTGGTTCGGGAAGGCCCCGGCCACGTCCTTCATGCCCGGCACGAGCATGCCCAGGTCAGCGGCCACGATCGAGCCGTTCATGAGCAGCATCCCGGCGTAGGCCGAGCTGCGGTTGATGATCGAGAAGATCGCGTTGTTCGTGTACATCAGGCCGTCGATCAGCATCGGCGACTGCTGCGTTCGCCGGCCCTCGAAGTACTCGATCGAGAGCTTGTAGATGTCCGGGGCCAGCCAGCCGCCCGTGGTGGAGAGCGAGCTCGTCACCGCCTTCGGTGAGCCATCGGCGTTGAACAGGAGCGGGTCGGCCGGGTTGTTCGGGTCGGCATAGGCCAGGTGGTTCGGATCCCAGGAAGCCGGGACCTCGGGCCCGAGCCAGGCCATCGTGATCGGATCGAAGTGTCCGCTCTTGAAGAGCGGGATGATCGTGTCCTCGCCGAAGCCGTAGTAGCGCGGGATGTAGCCCGCGATGTAGCCGGGGTTCTGCACCGGGCCGGTCGCGCCCGGCAGCTGCGGCTGGGTCTTGGCCCACTCCGAGCGGTTGAAGATGGCCATCTCCGCCAGCGGGAAGTTCCAGTCGCCGGTCGGGTTGCCGTCGACGATCTCGAGCGGGCCCGGCTCCTGTCGCGAGCCATCGCCCTGCAGGCTGGCCGGGCGCAGGAAGTCACCGACCAGGATGTTGCCTCCGGCCGTCAGCGCCAGGGCGTTCTTGGTGCCGTCCTCGGCGATGCCGAAGGTGCGCGGGCCCGTGGGCTGGCCGGCGACGTCCCCCGGCAGGTAGGTCTTGCCGTCGTCGTACATCAAGTCGGTGGGCACGTAGATGTTGCCGCGCACGTAGATCGCGCCCGAGCCCTTGACGTAGCCCTGGATCACCAGGTCGCCGTCGATCGCCAGCGTGCCGTCGATCCTGATCGGGTTGTTGCGCTTGCCGGTCAGCACCACGTTGCCCTGGATGCCTTGCCCGCCGGTGTCCTCCATGCGCAAGCCCATCGGCTGGTTGCCGGTGGTGATGGCCGCCTGGTAGTCGGCCGCGACGTCGATGACCTCGCCCGGCTCGCTCTTGTTCACGATGCCCGACAGCGTGCCCGAGGCCCCGGCTGCCACCTCGAGGAACTCGCTGTCGTCGACCTGCTTGTTCCCGACTGCGCCGTCGTCGAACTGGCCCGTGAACGGATCGACCCCGCCGTCGTCCGGGAAGGGCGGCGGGAAGTGATCGGGCAGGTAGCCGTCGACCTGCGTGGCGTAATCGTTCTCGTAGCCGAGGTACAGGTTCTCCAGCGGCAAGGGCGGCTGCGGCGAGGGCGAGAATGGCCCGAGGCCGAGGCCGAAGGCGTCCTCGATGATGTTCCCCTGTTCGTCGAAGGGGTGGTTCTTGAAGGACAGCCCGGGCCAGTTCGTGATCGGGTTGCCGTCCGAGGTCGCGGCCAGGCCGCGGCTGTACAGCGTGCCCGCGATGTACGAGTCGGCGTCGAAGTCGTTGATGGCCGACGCGCCGTCCATGTTGTGGCGCAGCATCAGCGACTCCAGCGTTCCGACCTTGACGCGCGGGAAGGTGCCGGAGAGCTCGGGTGACGTGTTCCACCAGCGCTTGGCGTTGTCGATGCGCGCGTGGCAGAAGACGCAGTTCACGTTGTTGGCGAGCAGCGCGTACTCGAAGCCCGGGAACTCCGCCGGCGCCACGGTGTAGACCTGCTGCACGGCGCGGTTCAGCACGGGGTTGACCAGGCCCTCGCCGCGCGTCGTGCTGGCCGAGACGGTCAGGAAGAGCTGCGTGGCCTCGTCGACGTCCCGGCGCACGACGCGCACCGTGTCGAGGTTGACGTGGTTGAGACTCGCCTGGCCTTGCTCCTCGGGCAGCGCGAGCTCGGGCAGGAGCTCCTTGCCATCCTCGGGGCGCGGCAGCCCGCCGGTGCCGGCGTCCTCGATGGCGCGCTCGGACAGGTAGGTTCGGAAGCTCTCGATGTCGCTCGCCGCTCCGCCGTGCTGGGCCAGGTAACCCGACCACAGGTTCTCGGCCGCCAGCCCGGCCACGCTCTCGACCGCGCTCGACACCTGGTATTCCTCGCTCTGGTGCACGACCGTGCGCGAGCCCGACAGGACCGCGGAGAGCAGTGCCACGCTGAAGACCGCCAGGCCCGAAACGATCAGGATCGCGGGCACCAGCGCGATGCCGTTCCGCTCGTCTGCACATCGGATGTTCTGCATGGATCGCATGGCTCGTCTCTCCTCCCGGAGCTACAGCTCCGGCTCGTTACGCAGGAACAGGACCGATTCGACCTTGCGCACGACGGGCAGGTCACGGCGCGAGGCGCCGAGCAGGAACAGCCGTACGTGCAGGAGATTCGTCTCCGCGTTCCACAGGAACAGCGGGTCGGCGAAGCCGTCGCCGTCCAGATCGCCACCGTGGTTGCAGCGCTCCTGGATGACGTTCGTCGGGCCCAGCCCGAGCTCCTCGACGCGGCTGGCATCGCTCGCGTCCCAGGTCAGGCGGCCGAGCTGGCCGATCTCGAACACGTCCGTCGTGTCGCCGTCCTTGTTGAGGTCGTCGCCGGTGGCAGCCTCGGTGTATTCGTCGCGCGCCTCGAACACGACCGCGACCCAGCCGTTGACCGTGGGCTCGCCTTCCACGACGGCGCCGAAGAAGAGGTCGTGCCCGTTGAGCGGGTTGTCGCCGCCGCTCGGGTCGACGGGCACGCGGTAGGAGAAGCCCGTGCCGTCGCCGCGGAAATAGACCTGCTGCCCATCCTCGAGGGCGATGCCGTCGAACTCGCCGGGCGCGGGCGCCAGCTGGTTCTCGAGCGGCTCGGCCAGGCCGCACCAGAGTTGGTCGACGCCGTTCGCTCCGGCATGGTCCGTGGGAGCGGTGCACTGGAGACCGCGCGTGAGGCCCTCGAAGCGCGTCGTGCTGGCGATGCCGGTGTAGCTGACGCGCTCCTCGCGCGGGCCGCCGCGATCGAGGAGCAGCGTCCCGCGCGGCGGGAAGCCGAGCGTGCTGCTGACCGTCAGGCCGGCCGTCTCGGCCGCGTTCAGCGGCGCGGGCAGCGCGAACGAGGGCGTGCACCCCGTGGCGCTGGCCAGCTCGTGTTCCATGCGGAAGAGCATCTGCTGCGCCAGGTCCTCCACGGTGGTGATCTGCATGGTCGCGTTCGAGAAGCGCCGGCCCGATTCGACCATCGCCATCGAGGACAGGAGCACCACGCTGAACAGGGCGACGGCGACCACGGTCTCGATCATGAGACCTCCGGCGCGCGCGTTCGTCAGGCCGTGCGATGAGAGCGGGAGTGTCTTCACGTCAGTACCCCATCAAATAGAAGCCGTGGCGCATCTGGTGCACGCCGCGCTCGCCGCGCCAGCGCAGGGTCAAGACCACCGGGAGGAGCCGCGCGCTGGCGGATACGTCGGTGTCGGCGGCGTCGCCGTCGCCGTCGAGGTCGCGCGGCATACCGAGCTGGGCCTGGAGCTCGCGGTCCGTGTCGGTCTCGTCGCTGGAGATCGCGATCGTGCCCACGCTCTCGTCGCCCTCGACCAGGGTCAGCCCCTCGACCGCGAAGGCGTTGCCGAAGCTGCCGCCGGGACGGTAGGTGGCCAGGAGCTCCTGGGCCCAGGTGCCGGGATCGTCCGAGAACCCATGGGAGGCCGCGTGCATGCGCTCGGCCATCGAGCGCACGGCGTTCTGGGCCAGCGTGCGCTCGCGGTTCGAGACGCGCAGCGAGTGCATGTGCGAGGAGGCCGAGAGCACGCTGACGATGCCGATCATGAGGATCGAGGTCGCGACCGCGAGCTCGATCAGCGTGAAGCCCCTCTTCGCGCCTGTGGCGCGGTTCCGTCGTGCGCAGCGTTTCACCGGTTCCCCCCAGTCCTTCCCCGTGACGGGTGCTGCTCTCGACTCGACGCGCACGTCGGCTGCAGGGAAAGCCGTTCCGCGCGCGAGCACTTACTCAACCGCCACGGGCCGGGAAGCGACGTCCGGGGCGCGGCGCTCCCGGAGCGCCGCCGCGGGGCCGTGCGCCGTCCTGCGCCGCGTCCGGTCGACTCCACACGGAGTCCGATCGAAGTTCACGCGAGGTTCAGTGGCGATTCAGTCACGAGTTCAGCCGTGAGTTCAGCCGCGAGTTCAGTCGCGCTGGCACGCTTCCTATACTCCTGCGCGCGATGAGGATCTGTCTCGTTGTCCACGGGTTCCCGCCGGTCGAGCGCACCGGGGTCGAGAACTACACCCTGGGGCTGGCGCGCGCCCTGGCGCGCGCCGGACACCGGGTCGAGGTCTTCGTGCCGCGCAAGGATCAGAAGCTGGCCGACCTGGCCCTGCGGCGCGAGGAGCGCGGCGGGTTCGCCGTCAACTGGATCGCCAACAACCACGATCCCGCGAGCCCGCGCGAGGCGCTCCTGGTGCCCGAGCTCGAGGGCGCCTTCGCGGCCTTCCTCGAGCGCGAGCGACCGGAGGTCGTGCACTTCCAGCACCTGATCAAGCTCGGTCTCGGGCTGGTCGACGTGGCCAGGGAGCGCGGCCTCCCGACCGTGTACACGGCCCACGACTACTACCCGATCTGCCACCGCTACACCCTGCTGCGCCCCGACCTCAGCCGCTGCGATGCGCGCGGCGATTCCCGGGCTTGCGCGCGTTGCGACCTGGCGCAGGCGCACCTCAACGCGCAGCCGGATCTCGGCGACTACCAGGCCGGCGTGTTGTCGTCGCAGCTCGACCCGGCCGCCTGGGACACCTTGCAGGGCATCCTGGCGGACCGGGCCGTGGAGCACGGCCTCGCTCCCGAGGCCTGCCGTGCGGCGGAAGAGCAGCGCGCCGAGCTCGACCAGCGCCGCGCGCAGGCCTATCGCAGCTTCGACCTCGTGCTCGCGCCCTCGCGCTTCCTGATCGGCGAGCTCGTGCGCGGCGGCTTCGAGCCCGAGCGCGTCCAGCACGCTCCGCTTGGCTTCGACAACTCCGATCTGGCCGGCGTGCCGCCGGTGCGCGTCGAGCCCGGACGGGCCTTGCGCTTCGCCTACCTGGGGGGACTCGGCAAGCACAAGGGCGTGCACGTCCTGCTCGACGCCTTCGCGCGCGTGCCCGGCGGAGCCGAGCTCTCGGTGTGGGGTTTCTCGTCGGATCGTCCCTACGTCGAGCTCCTGCGCAAGCGCTGCGGCGAGGTCGGGGCGCAGTGGCGCGGCACCTACGAGCGCGTCGACCTGCCCGAGATCCTGGCGACGATCGACGCCCTGGTCGTGCCTTCGCTGTGGTTCGAGAACTACCCGCTCGTGATCCACGAGGGTTTCTCGGCCGGCCGTCCGGTCCTGGCGAGCCGGCTCGGCGCGATACCGGAGTGCGTGCGCGACGGGGTCGACGGCCTGCTGTTCGCTCCCGGTGACGCGGACGACCTGGCGCGCGTGCTGCGCCGGTGCGTGGACGAGCCCGCGCTCCTGGCGGCGCTGGCGCGTGGCATCCGTCCGGTGAAGGACATGGACAGCGAGGCGCGCGCCCTGGCCGGACGCTACGAGATCCTGGTGCAGGCGCGCCGCCGCGCGCGCTCCCCGGCCGGCCTGCCGGCTTCCCTCGAGCGCCCGCTGGCGCGCTTCGAGGAGCTCTCGGCCCTGCCCGCGCGCGAGCTCTTCGTGCGCGTCCTGGCGGGACTGGACGATCTGCGGACGGGCTGGGCGGGAGAGCTGGGCGAGCTCGAGGCCGTCGAGCTCCTGGCTAGCGGTCTCGGCGAGGGCTCCGAGGCCCAGGACCGCCTGCGCGAGGCGAAGAACGAGATCGCCTGGCTGCGCACCAAGAAGGAAGAGCTGGACGAGGGCCGCGAGGAGCTGATGACGCTGTTCGAGGACCTCGACAAGCTGCTCAACGAGACGCGCGCGGGGAGCCGGCGCCAGGCCGAGCACCTGGAGTCGGCCGGCGCGTACGTGCGCCAGAAGGAGGACGAGGTCAGCCAGGCGCACGAGCGCATGCGCGAGCTCGAGGCCGCGATCGCCCAGAAGAACCAGCACATCGGGACGGTCGAGGGAGAGCTGCAGGAGGCCGGGCGCTACATCCGCCACAAGGAGCAGGAGTACCGCGACGTCGAGGCGGAGCTGCGCAAGGCCGCGGAATACGCGGGCACCAAGGAAGCCGAGCTGCGCAAGGCCGTTGAAGAAGCGGGTGTCAAGGATGCGGAGCTGCGCAAGGCCATCGAGATCGGGGAGACCCGGGAGAAGGAGCTACAGGTCGGAGGCGAACGACAGCGCAAGCTCGACGCCAACACCCGCACCGTGGCCCAGGTGGGGGTGCTGGCCCTGCGGGCCCAGGAGCGGGTCCTGCAGCGTGCGCTGCGCCCGCTTCTCGAGCGCCTGCACGCGCTCCAGGATCCGGAGGGCAAGCTCCAGCTCCCGGCCGAGGGCGCGTCCTTCGCGGAGCTGATCGAGAACCTGCGCGCCGCGCAGGACGGACTGGGAGCCCTCGCCGACGAAGTGGAGTGGCGCCGGCCGATGCTGGTCGAGCTCGAGTGGCACAAGCAGGAGCTGGGCCGGGTCAAGGCCGAGCTGGACGGACGCGTGGCGGACCTGGGCCTGGCCCAGGCCCAGCTCGATGGGCGCGCTGCCGAGCTGAGCCGGGCGACGGCCGAGCTGAGCCGGACGAGGGCCGAGCTCGAATGGCGCCGTGCGGAGATGCAGCGCCTGGTCTCGCTGGGCTGGCTGAAGCTGCTCATGAAGCCCGGGAAGCTGAGTCGCAGGCTCCGGCGCTGGCGCGCGCGGCCGGGCGAGGAGAGCGGGCCGTGACGCGCCCGGTCTCGGTGGTCATGCCCGCGCTCGACGACCTGGACCTGTTCGAGCGCCACCTCCCGCCGCTCTTCGCCGAGCTCGAGCGGCACGACGCCCACGACGAGCTCGTGGTGGTCGACGACACCGGACGGAACGTGCTCGCGGCGGCGCTGGGCACGCGCTGGCCGGCCGTGCGCGTGGTGGCGATGGCGGAGAACTCGGGCTTCGCGCGCGCCATGCGCGCCGGGATCGAGGCCGCGCGGCACGAGCTCGTCTTCCTCATGAATCCGGACGTGCACGTGCGGCGCGGCTTCCTGGAACCGCTGGTCGCGTGCATGGCCGAGCCCGACGTGTGGGCGGTCGTGCCACGGATCCTGCTGGGCGGCAAGGAGGACAAGATCGAGTCCTGGGCCTTCCTGAGCGAGCGGAACGGCCTGGTCGAGCTCGATCAGCCCGCCCTGCGCGGGGCGGTGGACGCGCGCTCGCTGCGCCTCGAGCGCGTGGCCTTCGCGGTGGGGGGCGCGTGCCTGTACCGGCGCTCGGACTTCCTGGCCACGGGCTTCGATCCGCTGTTCGAGCCCTTCTACTGGGAGGACATCGACTACAGCTGGGTCGGCTGGCGGCGCGGCCGGCGCGTGCTCTACCAGCCGGCATCGGTGGTGGAGCACATGCACCGCGGCACCATCGGCCGGCGCGTGCCCGCGGACTTCGTGCGCGCGATGGTCGAGCGCAACCGCCTCCTGTTCGCCTGGAAGCACATCGACGAGCCCGAGCTCGAGAAGCGCCATCTGGCGGCCCTGTATCGCTGGGCCCTCGACACCTACCTCGAGGACCGGCGCGAGGACCTGGTGTGGCTGGCCTTCGCGCTGGACGAGCTCGGCGCGGCGCTGCGCTCGCGCTCCAAGCAGGCGCCGGCCGCGCACTCGTTCAGCGAGATCCTGCGGCGCTCCCGGCCGGCGGAGTGAGACTCGCGCGGGCGAGTGCGCCGGCGCGGGGCGGGACCCGATCCTCGTGAGACCGCGTCCAGGAGCGGAGCTCCCGGCGCGGCCTCACGAGCCGATGGTCATCAGGAACTCGGCGTTGACCTTGGTGCGCTTCATCTTCTGGACGAGCATCTCCATGGCCTCGACCGGGTCGAGCTCGTTCAGCACCTTGCGCAGCATCCAGATGCGCTTGATCTCCTCCTCGGTGAAGAGCAGCTCCTCCTTGCGCGTGCCCGAGCGATTGATGTCGATGGCGGGGAAGATGCGCCGGTCCGAGAGCCGC
>Ga0137457_1000167_pt1 | contig 16919 bp, 13 predicted proteins | sample EasRivERMGT630_2_FD_102321 | JGI IMG/M metagenome (GOLD analysis project Ga0137457, IMG submission 102321) | Soil microbial communities from meander-bound floodplain in the East River, Colorado, USA - East River MetaG ERMGT630_2 | ecosystem: Environmental > Terrestrial > Soil > Floodplain ...
CGAAGAAACCCCATGCGCCTCGCCCTGGCCGGCGGCGGAACGGGTGGACACGTCGTTCCCGGCCTGCACCTGCTCGAGCACCTGCACGCGCGCGGCTCGCGGCCGGAGGACGTGCTGTGGTTCTCGGCCGGGCGCGCGGTCGAGGAGCGCGTGCTCGCTCACGCCTCCGAACGAGCGGGCGCGGCGCCGATCGAGCGCATCGCGCTGGCCCTCGAGGCGCATGGCGCGCCAACCTGGCTCGACCTCGCCATGCGCACGGGTCCCGAGACGCGCCGGGCGCGCGAAGCCCTCGCGCGCCACGCGAGCGAGGTCCTGCTGGCTCTCGGCGGATACACCGCCCTGCCGGCGGTCCTGGCTGCGCGCTCGCTCGGGATCCCGGTGGTGCTGCTCGAGATCAACTCGATCGCGGGCAAGGCCACGCGCTCCCTGGCCGGCCTCGCGGAGCGCGTCGTGTACGCCTGGCCGGGCACGCTCGCGCGCGAGGGACCTCGCCAGCGCTGCTTCGGTCCACCGCTCTCGGTCGCCTTCCTGGGGCGCGAGCCCGGCGACGCGGAGAGCGCCGCCGCCCGCTCGAGGCTCGGCTTTCGCCCCGTATGCCCGCTCCTGCTGGTGCTCGGAGGCAGCCAGGGCGCGGCTCCCCTGAACCGTTTCCTCGCTGCGCACGCCCCCGCCCTGGTGGAGGCCGGGCTCCAGGTCCTGCACCAGACGGGGCCTGGCCGGCTCTCCGAGGGCGCCGCGGGTGCGCTCCTCGGCTACCGCGCGAGCGAGTACCTCGACGACGTGGCCGGCGCGCTGGATGCTTCGACGCTCGTCCTGTGCCGCGGCGGAGCCTCGACCCTGGCCGAGGTCGCGGCCCGTGCGCGCCCGGCCCTGGTCGTGCCGTACCCGCACCACCGGGACCAGCACCAGCTCCGGAACGCGCTCGCGCTCGGCGCTGGCGTGCGCATCGTGCCCGAGGAGCGACTGGACGCGTCGCTGGTCGCGACCCTGGCGCGCCTCGCCGGGCGCGACGGAGCGCGCGAGCGCGCGGCGATGTCGCGCGCGCTGGCGAGCAGCATCCCCAAGGACGGCGTCGTGCGCCTGGCGGACGAGCTCTTGCTTGTGGCCGCACGATTCCGCACAAGAGCGTGATTGCTCCCACGATGCCGAGCCCCATCCAAGCAACCCTCCTCCCGCCGCCCGGATCACCCGCGCCGCGCGAGCTCGACTTTCCCGGGCGGGTCCACCTGCTAGGCGCCGGAGGCGCAGGCGTCTCGGGGCTCGGACGCATCCTGATGGCGCGCGGCGTCAGGGTCAGCGGGCACGACCGCTCGAGCTCTGCCATGCTCGCGGATCTGCTGCGCGAGAGCCGGGAACTCGGCCTCGACATCGTGCTCGGGGAATCGCGCGCCGAGCTCCTGCCCGCCGACGCCGAGCTCGTGGTGCGCTCGGCGGCCGTGCCGAACGACGATCCCCAGGTCCGTGCCGCGCTCGCGCGCGGCATCCCGGTGTGGAAGTACGCCGAGGCGCTGGGGCGCCTGTGTCCGGCGGGCCGCACCCTGGCGGTGGCCGGCACGCACGGCAAGACCGGCAGCTCGTGGATGCTGTGGCACGCGCTGGAGGGAATCGGCGCGCGCCTCCGCGCGCCCATCACCGGGGCGCTGATCGGCGGGACGTGCCGCCGGCTGCACACGAATGCCCTGGCGGGCAAGAGGGGCGGGCTCTTCTGCGTGGAGGCCTGCGAGTACGACCGCAGCTTCCTGCAGCTCGCGCCGCTGGGCGCGATCGTGACCAACGTCGAGGAGGACCACCTCGACTACTACGGCAGCTTCGCCGCCATCAAGATCGCCTTCGCCCGCTTCGCCGATCGCGTCTCGGCCGACGGCTTGCTCGTGCTCGGGCGCGAGGTCCCGCCCGAGGTCGAGCACGCCGCGCGCGCGACCGTGTGGCGCCTCGGGCGCGAGCTCGAGGTCGAGCTCCTGGGCGAGACGCGCGGCGCCTTCTGCCTGCGCCTGCTCGGCCCCGGATGGGCCACGCCTCCGCTGCAGCTCACCATCCCCGGACACTTCAGCGTCGAGAACGGGCCTGCGCGCTGGCGCTCGCGATCGGGATCAGCGCGCGCCGCGCGCGCGTCGAGGCGCGCGCGCTCGTCGCCGCGGGCGCCCAGGGTATCGAGCGCTTCGCGGGCGTCGCGCGCCGCTTCGAGCCGTGGGGCAGCGTGGCGGGCAGAGCCGGCGCGGTGCACGTCGTGCACGACTACGCGCACCATCCGACCGAGGTGCGCGTGACGCTCGAGGCCGCGCGCCGCGCCCACCCCCGCCTGCCGCTCTTCGTGCTCTTCCAGCCGCACCAGCACAGCCGCACGGCGCGCTTCCTGGAGGGCTTCGCCGAGGCGCTGCGCTACGCTGACCACGTGGTCGTGGCGGACGTGTACGGGGCGCGCGTGCACCGCGACGGCGAGCACCGCGCCGGCGCCGCGGATCTCGTGCTGGCCCTGCGGCGCCGCGGCGTCTCGGCCGAGGAGGGCGGCGCCCCCGCGACGGCCTGCGAGCGCTTCGCCGCCGCGCTGCCGGCGGCCGCGGCGGCCTTCGTGATCGGCGCGGGCGACATCGAGTGCATCCGCGCGCCGCTGCTCGCGCGCCTCGCCGAGCGCGCGCCGGCACGGTGAGGACGGCGATGCTGCGCTGGCCCTGCGCTGCGCTGCGCGAGGCCGATCTCTCGGCGCGCACGACGATCCGCGTCGGCGGCCGGGCGGAGTGGCTGCTCGAGCCAAGCCACCCCGACGAGTTCGTGGCGGCCTGGAACGCGGCGCGCGAGCGCGGCTTCGAGCCGCGCGTGCTCGGCGGCGGCGCGAACCTGATCGTTGCCGACGGTGTGCTGAGGGGAGTGGTGATCACGACCGAGCGCATGGGGCGCGTCTTCCGCGTCCACCCGGAGTACGACGGGCGCGAGGGCGAGGAGTTCGCCCCGCTCCTGCCCGCGCTCGTGCCGCTCGAGCGCGACGCACCCGCGCGTCTCGTGGCCTGGGCCGGATGCTCGTTGCCCGGCCTGGTGCGCGTCACGCGCGACCTGGGATGGAGCGGATTCGAGGCCCTCGCGGGCGTGCCCGGCCACCTCGGTGGGGGCATCGCCATGAACGCCGGCGGACGGAGCGGCGAGACCTGGGACGTGGTCGAGAGCGTGCGCGTGCTCACGCCGGGCGGCGAGCTGCGCCAGCTCGCGCGCGCGCAGTGCTCGCCGCGTTACCGCGACGGGGCGCTCGGGGGCGCGATCGTGCTCGGCGCGGTGCTGCACTTCCGCGTCGACGAGCGCGCGGCCGTGAAGGAGCGCGTGGCCGACTACCTGCGCCAGAAGAGCGCCACCCAGCCCGTGACCGAGCGCTCCTCTGGGTGCGTCTTCAAGAACCCCGATCGCGAGCTCTCCGGCGGCCGCAGCGCGGGCGCGCTGGTCGAGGCGGCCGGCGCCAAGGGCCTCGCGCGCGGCGACGCGCACGTCAGCGGGAAGCACGGCAACTTCATCGTCAACCGCGGAGCCGCGCGCGCTCAGGACGTGCTCGACCTGATCGAGGAGGTCCGCGCGCGCGTGGCCGACCGCACCGGGATCCGCCTCGAGAACGAGGTCCAGGTCTGGAGCGAGTAGCCGGACGGCCCGGAATCCCGCGCCAATCGAGCCGTTTGCGCGCTTCCCCGGAATCGCCGGAAAGTCCTTGGGCGATCGCCCGGACCCTCCGATACCTCGCCCAACGGCAGCCGGGATCCCCTCGGACCCCGCCCCGCAGGCCTCTTCCCCACCTTCCCCCCGACGCGTGATGCGGGATCGCAACCCCATGCGATCTTCGCCTGCGGGGGTCGCCCATCGGGGATCCCGGCGCCGCTTTTCGAGCTGAACGAGCTGCAGGAGGGGACTGCCTCGTCGCGCCGCGCTCGCACGTTCGGGCTGGAGCGCTGCTCGCCCGACCGCTATTCTCCTGCCGCCCGCTGCCCGTGCCCGGGGTCGGCAGCGGACCTCTCCCACCAGGTCGGTGAGCGAGGGACCCCTCCGACCCCGACAGCGAGGGCCCATGGCCTCAGAGAAAGTTGCCGCGATCCCCGCGGCGAAGGCAGCGCCGGTCGAGACCCCGTTCCCGCTCTCGACCCTGCGCCACTCCGTGTCGCACCTGATGGCCTCGGCCGTCGAGGCGCTCTTCCCCGGCGCGAGGTTCGGCAACGGGCCGGCCATCGAGCACGGCTTCTACTACGACATCGAGCTCCCGAAGCCCCTGGAGGAGCGCGACCTCGAGCGCATCGAGAACGAGATGCGTCGCATCGCCAAGAAGGCCGGCGCGATGGAGTGCAGCGAGTACTCGCGCGAGGAAGCGCGCGAGCGGCTCGCGAAGCGCAACCAGACGTACAAGCTCGACACGCTGGGGCGCATCCCCGAGGGCGAGAAGATCACCTTCTATTCCCACGGAGGCTGGGAGGACCTGTGCGAGGGGCCCCACATCGACCGCTTCGACCGGCCGTTCTTCTTCAAGCTGCAGCGCGTGGCCGGCGCCTACTGGATGGGCGACGAGGCGAACCCGATGCTGCAACGCGTCTACGGCACCGCCTTCTGGACGAAGGAAGACCTCGAGCGGCACCTCGCCTGGCTCGAGGAGGTCGAGCGCCGCGACCACCGCCACCTCGGGACCGAGCTCGACCTCTTCAGCCACCACCAGGAGGCCGGCGGCGGCTTCATCTTCTGGCACCCGAAGCTGGGCGCGGTGCGGCGCGAGATGGAGAAGTTCTGGTGGGAGCTGCACCAGGCGCGCGGCTACGACCCGGTGTACACGCCGCACGTGGCGCGCGAGACGCTCTTCTCCATCTCGGGCCACCTCGAGAACTACGCGGACCTGATGTACGCCCCGATGGCTATCGACGAGCTGCCCTACCGGGTGAAGCCCATGAACTGCCCGGGCCACATCCTGATCTACCAGAACCGCGGGCGGAGCTACCGCGAGCTGCCGCTGCGCTGGGCCGAGCTCGGCACGGTGTACCGCTACGAGCGCTCGGGCGTCCTGCACGGCATGCTGCGCGTGCGCGGCTTCACCCAGGACGACAGCCACATCTTCTGCACGCCCGAGCAGCTCGCGGGCGAGATCGCGGGCGTGCTCGAGCTCGTGCGGACGCTGCTCACCACGTACGGCTTCGAGTTCACCGCCTATCTGGCCACGCGCCCGAAGGAGAAGTCCATCGGCACCCAGGAGGTCTGGGACCGCGCCATCGCCGCCCTGAGGTCAGGCGCCGAGCAGGTGGGGATCCCGCTCGAGCTCGACGAGGGCGGCGGCGCCTTCTACGGCCCGAAGATCGACTTCAAGATGAAGGACGCGCTCGGGCGCGAGTGGCAGACCTCGACCGTGCAGTGCGACTTCAACCTGCCCGAGCGCTTCGATCTCACCTTCACCGATCGCGACGGCGCGAAGAAGCGTCCGATCATGATCCACCGCGCGATCTACGGCTCGCTCGAGCGCTTCGCGGGCGTCCTGATCGAGCACTACGGCGGCAAGTTCCCCTTCTGGCTCGCCCCGACGCAGGTTGCGCTGATCCCGATCCGCGAGCAGCACGGGGCGTACTGCCGCGAGCTGGCCGCGTTGCTCGTCGCGGACGGCCTGCGCGTCCAGTGCATGGACGATGCCGGGCACATGAACAAGAAGATCAAGGAGGCTACGCAGGCCAAGGTGCCGTTCCTTCTGATCGCGGGTGATCGAGAGATGAGCGAGCGAACCGTGACGGTTAGGGAGCGGGACGCGGAGCATCAGGAAACGGTGACCGTCGCACGATTCCGGGAGCGTGCTCGAAGGCTCGTCGCGATGCGGGCACTGAGGCTTGAGTCACTGGCGACCACGAACTCGTGATCGTGCGCGACTCGGGCCGGGTCGGTGCAGCGGAGATGCCCCACTATCCGAGCCCAGGCTCTCTCTCTTCATTTGTGCAGCCCCTGGTGCGGCGCTTTCAGAGCTCCACGAACTGCTGGGCGTAGTTCACCCGGACGGCGTCCAGGACTCCGGCGGTCGTAGCCTTGAAGTTCGCCCGCAGCAAGTGGATCTCGTCGGAGGGTTTGGGTACCGCCGGCGGCCATTTCCCGCCCAGGAGCTCCCCCTTGGGAATGGGATTGCCACCGGGTCCGCAGTAGGTCTCGGCGAAGGCCAGCTGGGTGTGCACGAGTGCGGGCAGGAGGTCGAGCCATGGCACTCCGGCAATGTTCTTTCGAATGCACGCGGACGCGAGCTCGGCGAAGTACATGTAGAGAACCGAATCGGGCTGGCATGCCCGGGCCTTGTATTCCACGAAGGCCATGTCAGTGGGTGAGTCGGTCCCGTCGAGCAGAGAAAGCTCCCCGCGGGCGAACCGCTCGAACGCGTCCTCGACCTCGAACACATGGGTGGCGGGATCACCGAACACCGCCTGGATGCAGTCGCGGAAGACATTGGAGAACTTCAGCAGCTTCACGGGATCCACTCCCAGCTCCAGAGCTGCTGCTGCTGGCAAGTCGTTCGCGTGACGCTTGGCGAAGATGAGGTCGAGCTGCTGCAGGACTTCGTCCTGGTCCGGGTCCGTGTCCCAGGTCCTGCGGTCCATCTCATTGAAGAATCGCTTCTCGAGCGCGAACTCGCTGCCGACGGTGCGTGTGTCGCGCCACTGGAAGATCTGGCTCGTCGGAGTCTCGACGGGAGTGAATCCGAGCGCCTTTGGCTCGGCCTCCTCGTCCGCGAGTCGGTCCTCGGAGAGGAGCTGCTGCTGCCTGTCGACGATCCTGACGGCCTCTCCATCGATACTCAGGTTCATCGAGACCCCGTACCCGGCCTGTGCCGGCTGCTGGAACACGATCAGGAGTGTCCGGCCCTCGAGGGCGATTCGTCTGGCCTTGGGGCGAGTGCCTACGATCTCGAGAGGGCCGCGCCTCTGGGCGAAGACGAGTTGCAGGGCATTCGCCGGTTGCTCCGAGATTGGAATCACAAAAGTCACGGTCCTCACGATCAACCCTCCGCGAAGGAGAAGCAGGCCCAGAAGCTGGCGTAGCCTCGCACCATCGGTGAGAAGTCATACAGATCCGTGTACGGATTCTTGGGGGCGGCGTCGTTGATATTGCCGGCGGGGTGATTAGCTTGCGTCCCGATCTGGAAGGCGATGCTGTCGGCAGCCAGACCGACCCAGCGGATGTGGCTGCTGGTAGTCCAGTATGCGGGGGAGAGGAGTACCCAGCGCGAAGTAAGTGGTCCCGCCGGGCCGACCACGTTCTCGAAGAGCTTGCGGACCTCTGCTTCGACGCTCGCGTTGTAGTAGTCGTTGTCGACCTTGATCACCATCCCCTTTATCGACTGGACGAAGCCCGACAGATCGAGCGGTACCTCGATCCCGGGAAAGGCGTCGTTCGCTCCAGTGTAGAAGGGGTTCCACGCACCACTCCATTGGATGCGGAGTTCTGCGTTCCTGATCTTCTTGAAAACGTCGCTCATGGTTTTTCTCCTTCGGGTTCAAGGGCTCTCGCTGCGAATGCAGCGAAAGCCATGTTCGGCGTTCGCATCGACCCGATCCGGTCCCCAGACGCGGTGGGTGGCGAGCGTGTGTCCGCGTGCTCGTGCCTGCCAAGCAGATCCGAGAAGAAGGCGGACTCCGGGGCGTGCGACAAAGGTCGTGTCGTCCTGTGCGAGGTCGAAGCCCAGGGTCTCAGTCCACTCGAACACGTTGCCCAACATGTGGTAGAGCCCGTTGCGACCCAGCCCCTCGGCCGCTCTCACCGGGGTGGTGTGGACCAAGAACCGGCGGAAGAGCTCATCTGCCGGTGCAAGAGGCTCGTTGGGGCCGAAAACTGTGCCGCTGTATGAGTCCTCGACCGTGGATGATTCGCGCGAAAAGAGGGCTCCTCCCGGACCACGAGCAGCCAGCTCCCATTCAGCGTGCGAGACGAGTCTCTTGCCGGCCCATTCTGCGTAGGCCACGGCTTCACGCCAGCTCACCGCTGCCGCGGGGCGCTCATCGTGGAGCGAATCCGCGGGCAACCATTGCCATTCGTACGGCGGTGGCCGGCCGGTCTGAGAGAGGAAGCGGCGATACTCGGCGATCGAGACCTCGGCTTCGTCAATCCAGAAGGGGGCCACGGGCGTTTCGATTCCCAGGAAGGGACAGAATTCGTCCAGGGCGGGCGTGGCACGGAAGCGCAGCACATCACCGTCGATGTGCCGCATCCCCGGGAACAAGTCCTGCGTGCCCTTGATCGTGCACACGATGGGTTCCAGGTCTTCGGCGCGCCGTAGAAGGCGGGTGAACTCGCGAAAGCGTCCATCTTCGAGCTCGACCGCGAAGCGATAGAAGCCGGGTCGGACTGTGTGCGACTCCGAGGGCAGCGGGCCGATGACGACGCGTGGGCCGGGCTGCCCTGTGCCCTGATCGAGCTCTCGATAGGATGCCACTCCGGTGAGCTCTCGCCCCGCTTCGTCCTGGGCGCGGATGGACACGCGCGGATAGAAGACTTCGATCGAGACGAGCCTGAAGAGCTCTGCATCTTCTGGAAACACCTTGAGAGCTCGAGTGAGCAGAAGGAACCCTGAGAGCACCTCGGAATCGTCGGTCGCGCCGACCTCTTCAGCTGGGCGAGCGTGCTTGCCCCTCTCGATGCGGGCCAGTGCCTCCTCACTCCACGATCGCTTCAGTTCCAGGAATCGTTGCTCGAGCCTGGTGAATAGCTCGCGGTCGGCCGGGGAAGCATCGTCTTCTTGTCGAGAGAGTGCTCGGCGAACGTCTCGCAAGCGCTCGTCGTCGACCGCTGCCCAGTCGAACACGTTGTCGAGCTCCACCGCCAGACGACGCTCGTCTGCTCGCTGGTCCGCCGCGATCGTTCGCGCGCTCCAGTACGCTCCACCACCGGCGCCACTGAGGAGTACCACGCCGGCTCCGAGAGGGACGGCATGGCGCCGCGCGAGTCGCCACAAGCGTCGGACGGCACCCGGGGGCCTCGCCACGATCGCTTCGTGGGACAGGAACCGTTGCAGATCATCACGCAGAGCGGCCGCGTTCTGGTAGCGATCCCCCGGCTCCTTCGCCATCGCGGTAAGGCAGATCGTCTCGAGGTCACGAGGCACGCGGGGGTTGAGCTTGCGGAGGCGCGGCGGCTCGCAGGAAAGGAGATTGTGGATCACTTCCTGCGAGCTCTTGCCCTCGAAGGGGCGCTGTAAGGTCAAGAGCTCGAATAGCACCACGCCGAGCGAATAGATGTCCGTGCGGTGGTCGACCTTGTGCTTGTGTGCCCGGGCCTGCTCCGGGCTCATATAGTGAGGGGTGCCCAGGACGTCTCCCGAGTGGGAGAGGCTGCCCTGTTCCTCGTCGCGTGCGAGCCCGAAATCGACCAGCTTGACGCGTCCAGCCGCGTCGAGGAGCAGGTTACTGGGCTTCACGTCGCGGTGGATGACTTGGTGCTCGTGCGCGTAGGAGAGGCCATCCGCCACCTGGCGCACGCACTCGGCCACCGAGCGGAAGTAGTCGGTCGCGTGCGAGCTGGGCAGGTGCGCGCGGTCGTTCTCGTCCGCAGCCAGGTTGGAGCGCAGGCGCAAGATCTCGTCCTGCAGGTTGTGCCCGTCCACGAATTCCATGGCGAAGAAACGCACGCCGTGTTCCACGCCGACGGTTAGGACCGCGACCAGGTTGGGGTGAGAGAGGCGTGCTGCGGCGCGGGCCTCGCGCAGGAACCGGTCGACCTGACGCTGAGCCAGGGCGAAGCTCGCCGGCAGCACCTTGACGGCCACGATGCGCTTCAGCGGGCGCTGAAGGGCGCGGTACACGACACCCATGCCCCCGCGCCCGAGCTCGTGGAGCAGGGTGAAATCGCCGAGATCGCGGCCGGCTGCCGGCTCCTCGAGCGGCGGAGGCTCGAGGAAGTCCTCGGACGAGGACGCAGTGAGCATCCGGCGCACCTCGGCCAGAATCTCGGAATCGCCGCACTCGCGCGCTAGGAAAGCCTCGTGCTCGTCATGGGGAAGCGTGCTTGCCGCATCGAACAGGCGTAGCACTTCCTGCCAGCGCTCGGGCGTCAGGCTCATCCGATCTCCGCTCTCAGCCAGGCGCGCGTGCCGGCCCAGCGCCGTTCCAGCGTGCGTAGCGGCAGATCGACGGCGCGGGCGGTATCCTCGAGCGAGAGCCCGCCGAAGAAGTGGAGCTCGACGACGCGCGCCATGGTCGCGTCGAACGACGAGAGCTTGCCGAGAGCCTCGTCCATCGCCAAGAGATCGACCGCCCGCTCCTCGAACGCGAGCTGCACCTCGTCGATCGGCAGGCGCTCGCCGGGCGGCAGGCGCTTGATCCGGCCGCGCGCGCGCGCGTGGTCGACCAGCACGCTGCGCATCGCCGTCGACGCGAGGGCCAGCAGGTGCGAGCGATCGGCGCCTTCCAAACGCTCGTGTCCAAAGAGCTTCAGGCATGCTTCGTGCACGAGCGCTGTTGTCTGCAGAGTCTGATCGGGAGGCTGGCCGCGCATGAAGCGCTCGGCGCGGGCGTGCAGCTCCGCGTACAACTCCCTGAAGAGCCCGTTTCGCTCGCTGTGTTCCCCCAAGCAGGGACGGGGAAACGCACCGCTCCCCCCTCCTCCGTGGCCATTGTGCTGTGAGCTGGCGAACATGGGAAGGGGGGAGGCGGTGCCACCCTGGCGCCTGGGTCTCCCCCTCGAACATCCGAGGACACGACGAGCGGCCGGTCCCACCGCCAGGACTCCGTCGTTTCCTCCGCACTTACGCTTCCGAGATTGATCTCAGGGCGCCACGGCGTGCTCCAGCGCCTTGCCAATCCCCTTCTGCAGCGCTCGCCAGCGCCCCCGATCGCCCCGCGCAATGCGCTGGTTGACCTCGAGCTCGATGCCGAGGTAGCGGGCCTTCGGGAACTCGGCGCGCAGGGTGGTGGTGAGCCCGTCCGAGACGCCCGAGTAGGGCTCGTTCATGTCGATGCGGAGCTCCGGCAGCTCGCGCTGCAGGGAGGCGCGCAGCGCGCGGCAGAAACGCGCCTCGGCCGGGCGCAGCGGGTCGAACAGCAGTCCCACGTCGGTGCGCCGCGCGTCGCCGCGCAGCTTGGGCGTGAAGCTGTGCACGCTGAAGTGGAGCACGGTCCGGCCGCGCCCGAGCTCTTCCTCGAGACAGCGCCGCACCGCGTGGCGGTAGGGCTCCCAGTAGCGTGCGAGCAGGTCCAGGCGCTCCTTCTCCTCGAGCCGCAGGGCGTACTCGGAGAACAGCGTGGGCGAGGGCAGCGATCGGTTGAGGTCGACCAGCAGGCGCGTCACCACGCCGCGGAAGAGCGGGGCATCGAACTGGAGCGCGAGGTGGCGCGCCAGCTCCAGCGCGCCCGGGTCCCAGCCGCGGTGCGAGTCGAGCAGTCCGTCGCGCCGCCGGAACAGCTTCCGGTACCGCAGCGGCACGCGCTTGGAAGCGTGCTCGCAGGCCAGAACGAGCCCGTCGATCCGCACCATCAGGTTTCGCCGAACAGCCGGCCCTCCTCGAGACAAGCGCAAAGGTCCGCGTACACGGCCTGGAGGCGGGCACGGGAGGGGGACGGGCCGAGCGCAGCCAGGATGCGCTGCGAGAGCGTGCCGCGGCGCGTGATGGTTTGCAAAGGCCGCAGGAGCTCCTCGTCGGTGTCGGGGTGCGTGGCGACCACGGCATGCACCAGGGAATCCCACAGCTCGCCCAGGGTCGGCGGCCCGCCGCGGCGCCAGCCCAGGGCGCGCGCGTAGGCGGCGTCGTTCACGCGCGCGGCCGGGCCTTGCCGGATGGCCTCGCGCAGCAGGGCGGCCAGCGGTCCGGTCGCGAAGGCGCGCTGCTCGGCCGTCGTGCTCCAGCGCTCCTCGCACAGCGCCCGGATCACGCACGCGAGCGCCCAGGCCACGCTCACGTCGGCGCGCGGGCACTCCTGCGTGTCGGAGAGGCGCAGCTCGAGCGCGTCGCGGTCGAAGCGCGCGATGGCGCCGCGCGAGTTGAGCCATTCGCCCTCCAGGATGCCCGCAGGCTCGAGCTCGGCCACGGCGGCCGAGAGCGGTGCGAGGATCTCGCGCCGATAGGAATCGCCGTCGAAGACGGGCTCGGGGATCACGGCGCCTGCCATGTGCGGCACCCGCTCCGAGTTCGTGCGGTACACCTCGAGGCGCTGGTCCAGGCACCCGGTGACGCGCCCTTCCATCACGGGTGAGCTCGCCGCCAGGGCCGGCACGAGCGGCAGCACGAGACGCGCGGCCGCGTGCAGGCGGCCGAACTCCTGGTCGTCGCCGAAGGAGAGGTTCAGGTGCACGCTCTGCAGGTTGGCCCAGCCGTGCCGGTGGCAGTCGAACAGCCCGTGGAAAGCGCGGTAGACCTCGGCGTACTCGAAGGGCCACAGCTCGGTCTCGCGCCGCGGATCCATCCACGGGTGCATCCCGGTCGGCATCAGGCGCGCGGCGTGCGGCGCCAGGCGCTGGTCGAGCTCGCGCACGTTCGCCTGGAAGGCCCGTGCCACGCCCGAGAGATTGCGCTCCGGAGCGGTTGTCTTGAGCTCGAGCACGTGGCGCACGAGCTCGTTCGACCAGGAGATGCGGCCGTTCGCGTGATCGCCGCTCTGGTCGCCACTGGCGGCGAACAGGACGCGGTCCGCGATCGGCCGCACGTCGAGCGTGGCGCGGTCCACGATCGCGAGCTCGAGCTCGATCCCGATGCCCTCGTGGAGGCGCAGCTTCTCACCCACGGGCGCGCCCGTTCTTCAGCTTCAGCACGCGGTTCCACAGCCCCTGCATGACGCGCAGGTAGAGCTCCTCGCCCAGCAAGGAGTCCTCGTAACCATGGTCGATGTTGGGGTTGTCGTTGACCTCCATCACGACGCACGTGCGCCCGATGCGCTTGAGATCGACGCCGTAGAGGCCGCTGCCCACGCAGCGCGCCGCGCGCAGGGCCGTGCGCACCACGCCGGTCGGCACGAGGTCCAGCGGCACCGGCTCGATCTTGCCGTACTCGGCCTTCTGGCCGTGGTGGCGCACGATCTGCCAGTGCTGGTCCACCATGTGGTAGCGGCAGGCGTAGAGCGGCTCGTCCTCGAAGACCCCGACGCGCCAGTCGAAGGCCGTGGGCACGAACTCCTGGGCCACGAACAGGTCCGAGGCCTCGAGGATGCCGCTCGCCTTCTCCATCAGCTCCTCCTCGCTCTCGCACTTCGAGACGCCCTGCGAGAAGGCGCTGTCGGGATACTTGAGCACGCACGGCAGCCCGACGGCCTTGACGATCTCGGTCAGGTTGAAGCGGTTGCCGACCACCGTGCGCGGCGTCGGCAGCTTGGCTTGCACCAGGGCCTCGGCCAGGAACACCTTGTTGCCGCAGCGGATGATCGACTGCGGATCGTCGATCACCGACAGGCCCTCGGCCTGGGCGCGCTGCGCGAAGTTGAAGGTGTAGTGGTTGACGTGGGTGGTCGTGCGGATGAAGAGCGCGTCGAACTCCGGCAGGCGCGAGAAGTCGTCGCGGCCGATCAGCTCGACCCCGAAGCCGACCTTCTCGCCGGCGCGCTCGAAGCGCCGCAGCGCGCCCTGGTTCGAGGGCGGGAAGGGCTCCTTGGGGTCGGTCAGCATCGCCAGATGGAAGCGCGGCGGTCGCAGGCGGCGCACCTGGTAGCGCGGGCGCGCGAAGTAGCGCTCGGCCGCCTCGCGCACGAACGGCAGGTGCGCCTCGGGGATCATGCGCGAGGGGATGGGCTCGATTCGCTGCAGGCGCCAGCGGTTGCGCGTGCGGCTGAAGTGCGCGCGCAAGAGCGGCGCGGGGAAGAGGTTGAACAGCCGCTGGGCCAGGGGCGCGTAGCGCTTGGCCAGGTTGGCGCCGAAGTAGATCGAGATCACGAACTCGGGGCTCTGGATCTTCTTCAGGGTGCGCTGGATCGACTCCTCGAGCTCGTCGTCCACCGCGCGCACCATGGTGCGCGAGCGCATCTCGAGCAGGGTCGTCAGGTTCGGGATGGCGGTGTGCCCGCGCGCCATGGCCAGCAGCGACACGTAGTAGCCCTCGCTCTGGTAGCGATAGCGCCGGCACAGGTTGAACACGCGCACGCCCTCGAGCTCGGACCAGCGCACGTCCGCCAGGTAGTCCTTGGCGAGCACCACCTCGACCCCCGGCAGGTGCAGGGCCCAGTCGCCGATGTCGCTGACCGCCACGACGGTCGTCATCGCGTGCTCTCCCGCCGCCGGCGCGGCTCGATCACCAGGAACGAAGCGTCGTAGGTCAGCACGCCGAGGAAGATCGCGCCCACGACGCGCACGATCGGCGCGCTGTACCGGCTCGTCTTCGTCTCCGGGTTCTCGAGCGGGTCGGCGACCAGCACCGTGCGCTGCTGGGCGTCGTAGCCGCACAGCACCACGAAGTGTCCGACCGGATCGCCGCGCAGGTCGTCGTCCTGGCTGGTCTCGGGCAGCTCGCGCATCGAGCGGTGCAGGTAGGTGGCCGAGAGCCCGGTCAGGATCGGGAGCTGGCGCCGCAGCGGCGCGCGCAGCGTGGAGGAGGTCAGGTCGCCGAAGCGGATGCGCCCGCCGAGGCGCAGGAAATCGAGATAACCCAGGCTGGCCAGGCGGATCTTCGGGTGCTTGCGGGCCGCGAGCTGGGCCGCGAGCTTGTCCTCGATCGCCATGCGCTCGGTGAACCAGGTCGGATCGAAGATGCGCAGGTTGAAGGTATGCAGGGTCGCGCGATAGCCGCGCCGCAGGGCGTGCACGCCCAGCATCACCTCCAGCGTCCCGCCGCCCTCCGCGAGCATCGGGATCTCGCTCGTCAGGCGTTCGAGATCGAGCTCGTCGCCGAAGTAGCGGTAGACCGCGTGCAGGCAGGTCGGCCCGCAAGTCCGGTCGTCCGGCTGGCGCTGGATCTCGAAGTTCTTGAGGTCGCGCATGCGCCCGGGGGCTCCGGGGAGCGAGTAGGAAGAGCTGTCACGGGCCGGGAGGCAAGGGGGAGCCGGCGCAAATCGAGGCGCGCGGCGAGCGGGCGCCGGGAAGTGCGTAGCGCGGCGCGCCGGCGCGGGTAGGACCCGTTCCCCGACCCGCTCCCGCGCTACGCTAGCGCGCGCATGAGGACCCTCGACTTTCCCGCTCGCTCGTGTCTGGCGCTGAGCGTGCTCGCCTTCTGCCCTCCGAACGCGAGCGCGGGGCCCAGGCAAGCCGACGCGCCCCAGGCTGCGCAGGCCGGGCTGCGCCAGGCGCTCGAGAAGGAGGGGATCGTGCTCGATCTCGAGGACCGGCTGCTCTCGCTCCCGGCCACGGTGCTGATCAAGAACGAGCTGCTCGAGTACCTGCTCGTCGGGCCGAACGGCGCGATGCACGAGAGCCTGTTCGTGACCCCGGTGCGCCCGAGCCTCCTCAACGCCGCGCTCCTGCTGCTCGGCGTCGAGCCCGGGCGCAACGCGCACTGGGAGGAGCGCGCGGGCGTCGACGAGCGCGGCCGGCCCAACAAGGCGATCTACCCGCCCCAGGGCGACGGGTTCTATCTCTACGCCGCCTGGCGCGAGGCCGGCGAGACGTACTTCTTCCGCGCCGAGGACCTGGTGCGCAACCTCGAGAGCGGGCGCAGCCTGCGACGCCATCGCTGGGTCTACCTGGGCTCGCGCTTCCTGGTGCTGAAGAAGGATCAACCCGAGTCGTTCCTGGCCGACGTCGAGGGCAACCTGATCAACCTGTCCTTCTTCTTCCAGGGCAACACGCTGCTCACGAGCGCGATCGAGGAGTGCTTCGAGCAGACGATCTGGGCCGCCAACGAGTGGCTGCTCCCGGAACGGGGCCAGCCCGTGCGCCTCTTCTTCGCGCGCGCACCGCTCGAGTGCTTGACGTCCGCGATGCTCGCAACCCTGCCGGAGGCGCGCCAGGGAGCGTCGGACGGGGAGGCTGGAGCGGACAAGTGAGCGCGCACGGAGGCTCGGCCGAGACCGTTCGCCTGCGCTCGGTGGGCTCGGTCGTGCGCGCCGCGCAGGTCGGCCTGCACGCGGCGCGTGCGCTCGAGTGCGCGCTCCTCTTCGCCGCGGGCGGCCTGCTGGCGCTCGGCGCGGCGCGGCTCTCCGGAGCGCACACGGGCGCATGGGACGTCGCGCTCCTGTGCGGCGCGCTGGCGGCGGCCTCCTGGTGGCTCGAGCATCCGAGCCCGCTGGTGGCGACGGTCCGGGCGCTGGACGTCGCGCTGCACCAGCGCGGCGCGCTGGCCCTCGCCTTCGAGCTCGAGGAGTCGCGTGCCCGGGGCGAGCTCAGCGGGATGGAGGAGCTGGTGCGCGCGCGCGTGCTCGCGCGCCTCTCCGTTCGCGCGGCCCTGCGCGCCCTGTTCCCGCCGCTCTTCCTTCCGCTCGCCGCGCCGGCCGTGGCGGCGCTCTTCCTGCTGTTCGTGCTGGACCAGCGCGGCGCGCGCGAGGAGCCGGTGGGGGACCTCGGAGCCCTGGGCGCGGAGCTCGAGCGTGCCCTCGCGGTCGGGCTCGAACCCGGGCCGGATCGCGCGGCCGGCGAGGCCGTCGAGCTGCGCCGGGAGGTCCAGGAGCTGCGTTCCCTCCTGAGGACGTGCGTCGAGCTGCCGCCCTCCTCCGTCGAGGGCGTGCGTGCGGCCGAGGAGGCGCGGGTCCGCCTGGAGCGCCTCGACCAGCGCGTGGCCCGAGAGCTCCGGAGCGGGGATCTCGCGCGCGAGCTCCGAGCGCGCCTGGACGAAGCCCGGGGCTGGATCGACGCGCTGCGCACGGCACTTCCCGAGGCTTCGGCCACGAGCGAGAACCCGGGCGCCGGCGGAACCGGCCACGGGAGCCTGACGGCCAGGATCCAGGACGGCACAATCTCGCCCCCGATGGTCGAGCCCGTGCTTCCGCCGAACGCCCCCGAGACGACTCCCAGCGTCACCCTCGGTCTGCAGGCGGGCAGCTTCTGGCCGGCCGAGTACGACTCGGTCGTCGAGCGCTGGGTCGAGCTGTCGCGCGCGGCCC
>Ga0137457_1000168_pt1 | contig 16898 bp, 33 predicted proteins | sample EasRivERMGT630_2_FD_102321 | JGI IMG/M metagenome (GOLD analysis project Ga0137457, IMG submission 102321) | Soil microbial communities from meander-bound floodplain in the East River, Colorado, USA - East River MetaG ERMGT630_2 | ecosystem: Environmental > Terrestrial > Soil > Floodplain ...
GACGTGGCTTTCACTTGCCGAGACGGCCTTCAACTTTCCGACCAAAACTTGGCTCAACAATGCCGAACGGGCAACCGCTGTGCCGGACTTCATCGGGCAGATTGGAATCCAGCGCGACACGTTTGCGACCTACATGGGCACAGCCGTTAGCGCGGGCTCTTGGACCATCACTAGCGCGGGCTCACCGGCAGACGGATCGGTCACGACCGCGAAGCTGGCTGATGGCGCTCTTTCGGCTGATGCTACCGGGCGAGCCAAGATGGCTGACCGCTTCCTCACTGAAGCCAAGCTAATCTTGACGCTGATCAGCGGGCTCTCTGCATCAACCCTGATGGCCGATGGCGACGTATTGCTGGGCTCAGACGCCTCAGGAACAGCGTTCAAGAAGTTTCCGGGCAACATCATCGTTCCGCCAGGCTCGATAATCCAAATTCAGACCGGGGAATACACGGCGAACGCGAATCTCAGTACGACCACCCCGGCTGACGACACGATTCCGCAAGTCGGCGAAGGGACGCAGATTCTATCGGTTGCGATCACGCCGAGGTTTAATGATAGCAAGATTCTTGTCGTGTTCGCCGGGGCCGCCGTAGTCGGAACCGCTTCAGCCAAAGGATCAGCAGCGATTTTCCGAAACGGAGCGAGCAACGCGATTGCCTCACAGATGATTGAATTTTTCGCCATTGGATCACCTTCAGTCTTCAACCTTCAATTCCATGATGCACCGGCATCGGTGAGCGCGCAGACATATACGGTGCGGGTTGGCGCTCATTCAGGAAACATGCGAATGAATGGAACAGATAGCGCGCGGATACACGGCGGCGCGCAACGGGCGGTTCTAACGCTCATGGAGATCAAGGTTTGACGCGTGGAAACTGTATTGGAACGTATGGCCGATGATCTTCCATTCTCCCTTCTAACAAAAGGCGCAGACAAGTGGGCCGTTGTCGCCACTGTGCTTTATAAGCTTGGCGGCTGGTTTATTTTCTCTTCTGCCGCGTGCGTGGCGCTCTGGATCGTTTGGACATCGCGCGAGGCGACCACCAGCGAATACGTGAAGGAGCTGCGCGAAAGCCGCGACGGAGAGCGTGTCGCCAAGCAGGCGGCATATTCCATCATCGCGCAAAACAACCAAGTGCTGGAGCGGGTAGTTAAGAACCAGGAAGAATACACGCGCACGCAACAGGAGCTTGTAATCGAGATCAAGCGCCGAAACGACCGGGGGCCAATGCCGTGAGCGTGTGACCCATGAGCGCGTTTGAGTTGCTCATTATGCTGTTCGTCGGGATCTACTTTGCAATATTTTTTTGTGATCGAAAGGGCCGCCTTCTCAAGAGGCGGAAATGTCGCGACGGGTGCGACCCCAAGAACTTCGTAACCATTTGGAGCGACGGCACATCGCGAAAGTCGAAGTGCTCCAAATGCGACTGGGTCCACCATGTTCGCGGCGTGCGGGTGAGCGATGATGACTGAAGGTTAACTACATAAATCTTTGTAACAAAGTGTTGACAATGTTGCGCGGCAATGCAAACTTCGGGGAAAGACCAAGACCAAATGGAATCCCTCGCCACTTCGGATGAAATATCACTTCAAGGATCACGTTGCCTTCAAGATGCCCCAGACGATGCAAGTTCGACTTCATATGCTTTGCCTGATGCATTCGCATTCCTGCCGAGCTTTCGCGTATCACTTGAGAGGGCTAATCAAGACTCTCTTGTGTCGCCAGTAGAACGCGACGAATACGCCGAGCAGCTTGCAGAGATTCAGGCTGCGATGGCTGAGCGGGCGATGCTGGCGGAAGACAACAACCACAGGCACAACCTTGACATGCTGCCGAAGCGACTCCGGCTTATTTTCAAGCCCGAGCGCAAGACGCGAAGCGCGCTTAAGCTGAGAAGCCCCGGACAGTGGCTTTATGCCATCCAAAAGATCGCGGACAAGCCCTTGCGGGCGCGCGTTGCCTGTCTTGTTTGGTGGGACTACTTCGGCGGAAGGACGATCCGTGAGCGGTGGCCGCATCTCGACCGCTACATTGACGCGCCTTTTGTAGAGTTTCCAGTTGACGCCATTCGCCGTGGACTCTTCGCCGTAGGGTATACCGCACTGCAGGCCTATAGCCGCGCGCAAGACACCTATTATCAAAAATCCCCCTACATCAAGAAGACCAAATCACATGCAAACTAAGTCACTCGTCCTTTACAGCGCTCACGAACAGCTCACGTACCGTCACTTTAGGCTTCCATATACAGATATTTTTGTCCGCGTTGAGACGTATGAAGGCGCGACTGTGGATAAAGCACTGGATGCGGCAAAGCCGTTGCCAGGCGAAACCGTCCTCAACTCAATTCCCGCCCCTGTCAAATCACATGCAAACAACTGAACCGCCAGAAAGCAAGGCCCCGGCGACCATTAGGGCGCTACTGACCGGCGAAGAGTTCAAGCACCAGGTAACGCTTGCGCTTCCACGCCACATCTCGCCAGATCGGTTTGTCAGGGTGGCCCTTACGGCGATGACGCGAACGCCAAAGTTGCAGGAGTGTGACAAGCACAGCTTCTTTAACGCGTTGTTGACACTCTCTCAACTCGGGCTCGAGCCGGACGGCAGGCTTGCTCACCTGATCCCATTCAACAACAGCAAGCGCAACTGCGTCGAATGCCAACTTATCGTTGACTACAAGGGGCTGGTTGACCTTGCGATGCGGTCCGGCAATGTGGCCAACATCCATGCCGACAAGGTATGCGCGAATGACGTTTTTGAGTACAATGTCGGGGAGGTCGTGGCGCACAAGATAGACTTCCGAAAGGATCGCGGGGCCGCCTACTGTTACTTCGCGCAAGTCACCTTTAAGGACGGAACCAAGAAGGCCGACGTGATGACGCTGGCAGAAGTTCAGGCCATCCAGAAGCGTAGCCGTGCCGGATCGTCCGGCCCGTGGGTGACGGACTTCCATGAGATGGCAAAGAAGACGGTTTTCCGCCGTCTCTCGAAGTGGCTACCGCTTTCGCCAGAATACCGGGACGCGCTCGACGCCGACGCCGATACGTTGGAAGAACGCAGGCTTGCGGCAGCGATTCCGGCAATGGCATCGACGATACCCAACTTCGCAACAGAAGACGAACCTGCGGAAGCAACGGAAACGCAGGCGGGTGGCGGCAGCGAGGGGAAGGAGCCGGGTGATCCTCCTGCCGCCCAAGGGTTGCAGACTGATCTCGCGCAGGCGCTTTCAGATCTGGACTTCAAGCAAGAGCGCTTTGTTGCTGGGCTGCGGCTGCTGGAGGTCAAGGGCATCGCCAAGCAGGCCAAGGTTGTCGCGGACCTATCAGATGCAGTTTGCGAAACTGTCTTCGCTGAAGGGCTCGACGGCGTGATTGCGGCAATCGAGGGAAGGGAGACGAAATGAGCGTGATGACGGGCGATGAGATGTTGGTCGCCATAGAAGAGGCGACCAAAGAGATCGTGCGTCTGCATGGAATCAACACCCAATTATATACAGCGGCCAAAGAGATCGTGCGTCTGCATGGAATCAACACCCAATTATATACAGCGGCCAAGGGCGTGATCGCTGCGTTCGATGCTGGCGCTTTCGTTAGAAGCACGGCGAATGATAATGACCCGGCGTGGGCAATCAAGCTGCTCCCGCACCTCCGGGCGCTGACACAACTATCGGGAGCAGTCCATGCGATTGAAAACAAGGAAAGCAAATGAACCGCAGCGACTACGACAAGATTGAAGCGCTGAACTTCAGCCGGGCGAAGCTGCTTCTGCGCAGTGGAAAGCACTTCCAGGCCGCGCTCGAAGACACCGAGGAAGACCCAACGAAGTACGCCGTTGGCACGCTCGTTCATTCGATGATCCTGGAGGGCAAGGACCTGCGTTCTACCTTCGCGATCAAGCCCTATGGAATGTCGTTTTCGACCAAGGAAGGCAAAGCTTGGCGTGCCTGCCAAACTCTTCCAATCCTTGGCCAGGAAGACTCTGAGACCGTCCCGCGTATGGCTGACGCAATCGCGATGCACAAGCAGGCCCGGCTGATAATTGAAGGCTGCAAGCTGCGGGAACACGTGATCGTAACTATGCTATACGGCGTGACGTGCAAGGGGCGGCTCGACATGGTTGGGACTGACAAAGAGAGCAGGCCGGGGTTCGCCGAAGTGAAGACTTCGACCGACGCCCGCAAGGATTTCTTCCGAAATCGCTGTTGCTCCGATCCCTTCCACTACGACATGCAGGCTGAGCACTACGCGTCGTTGCTTGGGCTCGACCTAGGGGTTGAGTCACGCCCTTGGTCCGTCTGGATCGTCGTTGAGAACAAACCGCCGTTCGACGTGGCTTGCTATGCCCCTGCCGACTATATGATCGAATCGGGTATCGAGAAGGTCCGGCAGGCGCTCGACCGATACAAAGAATGCGTTGCCGCCAACTCGTGGCCGGGCGCTTGCTCGGAACTGATCGAGCCACTCGACGCCCCGGCGTGGCGGCAGGCTCAACTCATGAACGCTTTATGAATTTATCACCGGCCCAACGCAGTAGCGGAACCAGGCAGAGCAGGCCATTTCCTGCGCGTCCCGTGAAGATAATGGTAAGTGCGGGCCACTCGTAGACTAGAGAGAAGGGGCGAACGTGGCTGCCAGGACAATAAACACGCGACAGCCGGGAGAGACCGGCACCATTTTCGAATTATGAATCAATTGCACGAAACCGACCCGCGCGCTATAGAGTTAAGCGAGGTAAATATGAGCAACACGGTTAGGATCTACGACGACATCCCGTTGCCGGAAGGAGGTCGGGGCAATTGGCCCTTCAAGACATTGAAGGTCGGCCAGTGCTTCCAAGTGCCTGATGATAAGCAGGCTACAGTTCGGGCAATGGCAAGCCGCATCGGCGCGCAGATCGGTAGACAGTTCACAATCAGGACGATACACAGCAAAAAGAACGGCAAGCCCGAGATCTTCTGCTGGCGCGTCAAGTAAGCAGGATGAAACATTTTTAGAACAACGACAACCGTCTAGCATTAAAAATGTCCAATACGCCGCTAAACAGACCCCTTTCGCCACCCGTTGTATATGACATATATTATGTGATGTCAGGGGTTTACGCAGAATCTAACTAGCATTAAAGCCCAAAACCTTTTCCAAGGCAAGCGAGCAAATCAGCAGCGCGGGCCTTCATAGACAGCAGTCAACACAGAGTCAACCCTCAGTTATTATGACATTCGCAATAATCGCATCCGTCCTTTGGTTTGCCGCTGGCTACGTGGCTAGGGGGTGTAAGCAGGAACACGACAAAGGCAAGGCATTCATCCAAGGCTACAGCTCGGGCGTTACGAACACGCTCGAAGAATTCAGCGACGACCAATTGCGGGACAAGCTCGAAGTAAGCGCGGCGATGGAGGAAGCGAGATGAGCGTCATAAACAAGTCCTTGAGGTGCGATTGCGGCCACAGTAAGGCCGAATCATGGCAGTTTTGCGGGCGGTGCTGGAATAAGGCCCCAGAGTCCCTGAAGGATAAGTTCAGGCTTCGTGTTCAGGAGCTTAGAAACTGTATTGAGGAAATCAAAACACTGATCGGAGATCGGAAGGCATGAAGACAATAAAACTCATCTCGTTCCTGTTCTATTGCGCTTGGATCTGGCTGACCAAGAGCAAGGAAAAGAACCAGCAAATAACCCGCGAAGACTGCGGCAACGGGGGCGAATGGCGATGATCCTCGCGATTGATCCAGGCCCGACACAGACAGCCATCTCGTATGTCGAAAAAGGCATGCGTGGAAAGCGCAAACATGACGGACTGACAGCAAACCAGAGATATTATCTCAGGCATCGAGAGGCTAGGCTGGCTGAGAGCAAGGCGTATCGTGAGTCAGACAAGGAAAAGCATGCTGCAAGGATGCGCGACTATCGCAAGCGGAGACCGGATGTCATCAAGCTGGTAGAGTCCAAACGAATAAGGCCGTATGGGCACCAGGAGAAGTTCAACGCATACTGCCGACTGTGGAAGCTTAACAATCCAGACAAACGGCTAGCTTCCTATCAGAAGAGAAGAGTGCAAAAGAACGGTAGTATTTCCGGTTCTGAAATCGCGGGCATCCGTAAGGCACAAAAGGGGGAGTGCTACTATTGCCAGAATCCGCTCGACAATAAAAGCAGGGGACACTTGGAGCATAAGGTTCCATTTTGCCGAGGCGGAAAGCATGAAGCCTCTAATATCTGCTTCGCGTGCTCGTCCTGTAACCTCAAGAAAGGAAAGAAAACCGCAGATGAATTTATTGGTCATTGATCCCGGAACCAATGAGAGCGCGATACTGTCTTGGAATGGAGATAAGGTTGCGGACCATTCTGTTGACAGAAATGATCTAATTCTAGATAAGCTTGCCAAGGGCAACACCCAAGTCAGACAGACTCTTGCTGTTGAAATGGTCGCGAGCTATGGAATGAGTGTTGGAAAGGAGGTTTTTGAAACCGTCTTGTGGATTGGTCGCTTTATCCAACAATGGAAGGTCGCCACCGGGGATGACGCGCGCTTGGTCTATCGCCGCGACATCAAACTTCATCTCTGCGGCAGCATGAGGGCCAAGGACGCGAACATCCGGCAGGCGCTGATCGACCGCATTGGACCGCAAGGAAAGAAGGCGAATCCGGGGCCGACCTACGGGCTCGCAAAACATGATTGGGCCGCGCTGGCGATTGCGGTTTATGTCGCGGACACAGTGGGGGCCGCCCACTGATGGAATTCAAGGATCTAAAAGATGCGCTTTTTTCTAAGTGAAGGGCCGTAATCTACCCAACCGGACCGTTAGACATCGAAAAACAAAGGGTAGTTGAGAGGCGATTCTCGCGCCCGAATTGCATTCATTTGACAAGCCTGATTCCTAACGGAACATAACGCTTTGTGAGTTATACTAAGCTATTTTCTCATATTGTTACCTCAACGATCTGGCGAGAGCCAAAAGAGGTAAAAATCCTCTGGATTACAATGCTCGCATTGAGCGACAAACACGGGGAAGTGATGGCGTCGGTTCCCGGCCTTGCCGACATGGCGCGGCTCACCCTTGAGGAAACCGAGGTCGCCCTGGAAGTGCTCGAAGGACCGGACAAATATTCACGCACGCCGGACAATGAGGGGCGTCGGCTGGACCGGATCGAGGGCGGTTGGCATGTGCTCAATCACGCGAAACATCGCCGTATGGCTTCACTCGACGAGCGCCGGGAGTTGAACGCCGCCAGACAGCGGAGATGGTACCAAAAACATCAAAAACAGCCTGAACCTAACGCGCTCCATAACGTTTCCTCACGCTCCGTAACGCAACCAAGTGACATAGCAGAAGCAGAAGCAGATAGCAGAAGCATATTGCCTAAAGAGAAAATAGACCTAAATCAACACACCATCCAAACCTTCCTCTCAGGAAGGCTTTTGGCTAATTGGGCGGTTTCGGCTGACCTTTTAACCGTCCTATCTGGAATCAACGGGGAGCCAGCTAAGGCTTTCCATTTGGACGCACTTTCAAAATTAAAGCCTTACCACGCCAGGACGGAGGTAGTGGTTGGGGACAGAGGAGACGGAAGAAGCGGTCGAGTTGATTTAGTAATTCGTGATGAAAAAGGCGAGATCGGGATTGAGTTGGATTGCGCGAGCCCGAAAGGGAAATCGCTTTTTAAGCTTCAAAATCATTTCGACCGATGGTGCATCTTATTGCGGCGAGTTGTTGAGTTGGACAAAAACCGAGTGCCAACAACGGATGCGGCAAAAAAGGTAGCTCATCTTTTTAGCCGGAAGCTAACCACACCATGGAGCGAGAATGAGATTTCAGCCTTCAAGGCAATCGGCCAGATCGACCTCGAAGACTTGGACACCGTCGAGCGTTACTATCAGCAGGAGCGCGCCAAAGGAAAAGACGGAATCCATCGCAGGGACCTTAAGACCTTCCTGAACAATTTCAACGGGGAGGTGGACCGGGCAAACCTAGCACTGAAGCGCAAGAAGTCTTCGGGCGTCGCCGATTCCAAGTTCGAAGCTGCGAAGCTGGCCCTGCCTGGACTCGACCAGGACGAATGGACGAACGGGAGCAGGCGCCTCGAAGCCTATTGGGACGAACAGCAAGCAGGAGAGAACGGACATGAGCGACACTAAGCAGACATTCAACATCCAAGGATGGATGCGCGATCACCGGGATTTTGTCGCGTGGTGGAAGGAGCACAGGCATAGCGGGTTTGTCGAGGACAGCGACGGGCGAGCACACTACGGAATTCCTCCATGGCAGGCTTGGGGCGTCGATCGCTACCGGGCCGAATACACGGGAAGAAGCCGCTACTACAGTGCGGCTGAGATCCGAGAGATGCGAGCCTTGCAAGGATGCGCGAACACGACCGCCCCTGAGTTCATCGCGGAGAATCGGCAAGAAGCGCAGGCAATCCTGCAACTCTGCGTCCAATACATGGCAGGCAAGCGGGCAATCCTTGTGGACGGAAAAGCCAAAGATGCCGAGAGCGCCGAGGAATACGTTTTCCACAAAATAAGGGAACCGAGGGGGCTTCCGATAAATTATGAGCAATTCGAGATTCAGAACACACGCAGGCTATCTCCGCTACAAGGTGCCGGGCGAGAGCAACCAGTCAGTTCCGCTCCTTAATGGTGAAACCCAAGAACAGCGCTTAAAACGCATCTTGCGAAACATGCCAGCCGGAACCTTCGAGAGCCCGCAGTTTTTGGTAAAAGCGCTCAAGCGGGCAAACGGTGGAGTCTAATCCGAGAGCCCACATGGCCCGCAATCGCGTGCGTTCGTCATTTCTAGGCCATGAATGATGTCAGCAATACCCAATTAGCCAATAGCCTATTTTGTCAGTACTGCGGGGCTGCGTTCAAACCACGCCGAAAATGGCAAAAAGCCTGCTCCAACAAATGCCGCATGAGGCTCAACCGAAAAAAGGCCATCCCAACCTTCACAACCGCGCAGGAAGCTGAGGACTACATCGTCAGGTGCTTCCGATCCATGCGCAGACAGTCAACACAGTCAACCAACCAATAAACGAAAGACATATGAAAGAAGAAGCAACAATCCTTGATCTAACCCAAGAGCCAACCAAGCAGCCTGATCTCGACGGCATGACCGGCCCAGGAGTGGAAAAGCCAAGCATTCCCGAAATCGACAAAGCCGCCGCAGCGTACGTGCTAATCCGAGACAAGCGGATTTCGCTGACCATGAAGGAAGTGGAAGCGAGAGAGAAGGTCATTGCCTTACTGCGTTCCCACGAGGAAGAACTAGGACGCGCACCAAATGGAGCTATTCGATACGAGTACGACGAAATACTGGTCGAACTCACACCAACGAAAGAAAAACTCAGGGTCAAATCACTGGCCGACGACGACCAGGAGGGCGAGTAAATGAAAGAAGCACTCGACGCAATTAATGCGGCGGTTCGCCCACTGGTAACCTTCGGCCTAGCCGGGGGACTGCTGGCAGGATTCATCACCGGCAAAATCCCAGCCGACGCGTACCTGACCGCAACTTCGCTCGTGCTGGGGTTCTGGTTTCGGGACCGTAACGAAGAGAAGAAAACCGAAGAAGCCGCAAAGACTCAAGCTAGGGAAGCGCGGGCCGAAGTCCTAAAGGAAGAAAAAAAGCAGACGGAGGGGTGATTTCTCTCATCCGCATACCAAATCGCCTTATTTTCGCGGTAATCGCGGAGTGCTTTCGATGCGGTGAAGAATCGGTCTAGTGTAGTATTCATTTGGTCCTTTTTGGGTTGTTGGTTTGATTTAAAATTACTGGTCGCCTTGCAGCCTTGCAAGCTCGCGCTCCGCTCCCTCCAAGCTGATCAGGCTATTGAGCAACCGATCAGCGAGGATGAGCGCCTCATCCGCCACATCGTCATCTTCACAGCCAGCCGCGAAGTGCCGGATCTCGCGGTCTAGCTCGCGGCAATATGCTTCGATGCAGGTCATAAGTTTCGGGCTGGTCCCAGCAAAAAGCGGGAGCACGCTTCCACACTCCCGCTTTTTGTTTGTGGGACCAATTGGTTTAGTTGTTTAAGAGGTCCCCGGCATTGCGCTCCAAATCAACACGCGCGTCTTGATGCTCGATGCCGCGAGCCTTGGCCGTAACCGCGACGACGACATCCCAGCGCGTTTCGATTGGCCGGTTCTCTTCGAGCGCGTGCACCGCCTTAATGGCTTGCACCATGCGCGGCCCATAGCGCTTGGCCAGGAATTCGTCCACATCCGCCAGCCTGTCGGCCCGCGCGTTCTCGATTGCTTCGACGATGTTATGCGTGCTCGATGCCGCATAAGACTGAAGCGCTGGCGTAACTTCCGCGAGGAAGCGATCTGGCGCGCTAGCGGTATGACGAAGCTTCAATTCGCTATATTGTGTCGCTCCCCAGATAATCCGGTTGCAACAAACATAGTCGAAAAGGAACGTGCCAAGCCCGAACGTCGTCGCCCCAACTTCACTGTTCCATACGAAGAACCCGCGCGCCAACGTGCGCCCGGCGACCTCGATTCGATTTTCCTCATCCGCGAGGAAAACGAACATATCGCGATCACTCGCGTATAGAGTCGTGTTCTGCTTATTGACATCTACCCGGACGCCGAATTCGCCAGGAACCCGCCATTGCCCGGACACCCCATCGCCGAAGCGCGAAACAAGAGAATCCGTTATGTCTGAATTCCAGATCCGACCGTAACGCGGCCCGGTTGCGGCCCGGACTTCCGACTTGCCATTCTTGCAGAGAAGAATCCCAACATCCTCAATTTGGCGCTTACACTGCAAACCGAAGTTTATGCAGTCCGCCGCCATAGGAGAGGGAAGCGTCCTTAGACAACCGGCTGGCGCTTCTGCGAGCGTTGCCAGTTGCCCAAAGCTCCAATGTGTTGGCTCATACCCCACGCCATTCGCGCCATAGAGCGCCAGCGCGTTATTGTCCTCCGGCTGCAAGCGCAATTGTTTGCTGCTCGCCACGAGAGCCCGGCTATTGGCCCGGATAGTGCGGAAATGCTCCGACATTAAATCGAGCGAAGTAAAGCGCTCGTCCGACGGGCGACTTGCCCACTGTTTATTTGCTGTCATCAGGTTCATTTGTTTGGTCCTTTTTGGTTGTTGTGAGAAAAGGCGGGAGAACGAAAGGATGCAAAGGGTTGTCGAATCTGCGCAACTGGAGCAACGCTCGCTCGTTCCGTTTTGCAGTTTCTTGCGTTTTCATAATCTTGTGTTATTAATCTGCAACACGGAGTTAAGATTGTCAACAAGAGATTATGAGCACAGAAGCATTTTTCTTAAAGGTCCGCGCAGACGACGGCGAAATCATGCATGTTCCTCGCGGATGCAGGGTCCGCTGTGTTTGCGACAACTTCGGGAAATCCAAATTCATGGCCATCGTGCCGAATGGACTCCCTTTAATCTTCGACGGCAGACATTGGATTCTCGCCAGCCCAATCATCGCCTCACTTTTTGCGCTCGCTTGCCAAAAAACCGATTCTGCGCAACCTCATAAAGCGTAATGCCTATCCTGAGCAATCCGAAGTATGAGAAGTTCGCTCAGCTTGTAGTAGGCGGAATGAGCGCTAGCGAGGCTTATACAAAGGTAATTGGTTGCTCTGTTTCTTCAGGCCAAAAGAACGCTTGGCGCATGAAGGAAAACGAGGGGGTTGTTGCAAGAATCACCGAATTGCAGGCCAAATCAGAGCGAAAAGCAGAGATCACTCGCGCCGAAGTCCTGACATTCCTGAAGAAATTCTGCGACTTCGTTCCGTCGAAGAAGCGTATTCGCCCAAACGATCAACTGAAGGCCGTCGAGATAATTGCGAAGCTATGCGGCTGGAACGAGCCAGAGCGCGTTCAGGTTGGAATGGAAGCTGAGCTTGCTGCCGTGATTGCGAAGCTGAGGGGAAGAGGGAAACCATGCTCCGATGGAGCGCCCGCTCCCTCCCGGGAGGGGTAAGGGGATTTCAATGCAAAGTCAAGAGACAGCAAGGATGACAGAGGCCGAATGGCAGTTCGAAGTTGCTTATGCCCTACGGGATGCAGGTATTTCATTTAGATTGGAGCTTACCACGAAGGCGGGGCGCCTCGACATTGCTGTAACCAGGAACGACCGAATTTACGGCATCATCGAATGCAAGAGGCGACGCCATGCAGTTGTGGATTCCTGGCAGCTTACTCGGTATCGGTCCATTGGTGTTCCAATGCTGGTGTCAACAATCGGTCAAGATCTCGGCGCTATTGTCCAGCAATGCGCAGAGTGGCTTTGCGGCTCAGGAAGAACGCTTTCAGAGATAAGCTCTGACGAGTCAGTCATCAAGAAATGGAAAAATCCACGTAACCTGTGCCGTCGGTTAGAGTTCCTTGGCGAAGAGGAACTAAACTACAAATGACTGAACTAGAATTCGAGCAACGACTGGCGATGCTACAACAACGTATCCAGCGTGAGATCCAGCAGATCGAGCGCAAGATCCGTGCTGACAACAATCAAATGAGGGCGCTATCGGCTGATATCGACGCGCGCTTCGAGGCATTCAAAGCGGCGGCTCAAGAGCAAATTGCAGACATAAGGGACAAAGGACAGGCGTTGGCGGCGAGAGTCAAAATACTGGAGGATGCGACACCATAAACACGGCCACGACGAAGCACTAGAGGGACCATGAAAATGACAGACCAGGAAGTGAGAGACGCAATCGAACGCGAGATCAGTGAGGCCCAGCGCCAGAGCAACATAAGCAAACACCACATAACGAAGCAAGAATACGACATCCAGCGCAGTAAGCTCGAAACCCAAGCCTGGACTCTCCGAATGATCATCCCGATCGCGCCCGCCAATGAACGCTGGCGGCTCGAAGACGAGTTGCGCTTAGTCACCAAGGCTCACGAAGGCCTGGAGCAAGCAATGCGCACCGCATGAGTCAACATCACAGAGAGCTAAAGTTATGGATGTCTGCTAGATATAGCACGCTTTGGCTGGCTGCTGTCCCTGGGGGATTCGCAGCATTGGCGCGCAAGAAGAAGATCGAAGCCCTACTGAAGCTATATCCGAAGAAGCGGCTCATAAAGCTTGGGTCATTTACCGTCCTGAGTCCGATTCTATGAGGCTAATCATACTGATCCTGGCGGCATGGGTGCTCTGGATCGTCACTGCGCTCCGAGGTCACGGCGCGACAGGATACCGCTTCGACTACAAAACCAATCCTCTTGTTACCTACACACCAGTCCCGCCGGACGGTAAAGTCATCATCTATATGCGCTCGGTTGTCGGGCGTCCTATCTGTTACCCGGTAATATTCCAACAATAGATACCCAATGAAACCACGCACCCCCAAACCCGGCCTAGGCCTTATCCTGACAGGGCCTAAACGAAGAGCAAAACTCATGTTTGGCGGCCCGGTCGCGGCTCCGAACGTCGGACGCAAGATCTGGAAGATTGGCCCTGTGTTGGATCAGCGCGAGACATCCGCTTGCGTCGGGTTTGCGTGGACTCAACTACTGATGAGTGAGCCGCATCCTCACGTGAAGGTTGGGTTCGACTTCGCGCGCCAGGTCTACCTTGATGCGCAGAAGCGCGATGAATGGGCCGGAGAGGAACCAGAATACTACGGAACCACCACCGAGGCCGGACACGCCGTGTTGCTGACACGCGGACTCGTGCAGAAGGATCTCTACTGGGCAACGACCACTGGCCAGATCGTGCAGCATGTGATCAGCATCGGCCCGGTTGTGATGGGCACCGAATGGATGTCCGGCATGATGCGGCCTGATGACCAAGGGTACGTGCGGCCAACGGGATTCAGCGAGGGCGGACACGCTTACCTGGTGTACGGCGCCGCAGCCAAGCAGCAAGAGTTCTGGCTGGTCAACAGTTGGGGCTCATCGTTTGGGCTCTCGGGCAAATTCAAGATGAGCTTCGACTCGATGCGCAAGCTGCTGGACCGCGGCGGATACGGCGTCTCGTGCCTGGAGGAAGCAAAATGAGATCAGTCCTGCTCGCAATCCTAATTGCTCTCACTGGATGCGTTGCGCCCAGCGAGCCAACTAAGCCGACAGGGCCTTACGTCGAGGACAATGTTGTCCGTATCGTGAAGCACAACAAGACCGGGGGAGAGTTTCGTGTGTTCACTCCAAGGGATGGGCTAATCACCGTTCACCCTGAGGGCGACACGATCTCATTCACCGATCAGGACGGCTCGCTCGTCATCCTGGAGCCAAGCTACTCAGTCGAATTCAAATGAAAAAACTCATCCTCGCCCTTCTTTTCTGCTTTGTCGCCATAGCCTGCCAGGCTGCAACCGTCACGCTTGCATGGGACGCCAACCCGGCTGATCAGGCCGTTACGAAATACACGGTCTATGAGCAGACCGGCGCGACTTGGACAAAGCTTGTCGATGTCACGACCCCAACCGTAACGCTCTCAAATGTGACACCCGGAATACACACTTACGCAGTCACGGCATCGAACATCTGGCTCGAGAGCGCCCGCAGTGCATCGGCTGCGACTCCAAATGTGCCAAGCGCTCCCTCGAACATGATCATCATCACCATTACGCCGTGAAGTGGCTGGCGCTGCTGCCAGTCATAGCGCTCTCAGGTTGCGCGACAACCCACATGGGCACAATTGGGTTTGATCCAAGCGGCAGGCCCGTCCCTATTCCGGGCATTGGGGTAGGAGGTGACGTTGTTGGCGATGTCCTGTTGCGAATTGACGGCCACGGTCACGCGAACATTAGCGTTACGACTCCACCAGCCTTAACCGAGATACCGATGATGCGGGTTGCTGTGCTCGACCGCAAGGGAACGCAGATCCTAGGCTACAACGAGATTCCGATGATGACCGGCATCTATCACGGGCGCGTCAACGATGGAGTTTGGTCCGGCATGACGAGGTTTGCCCGCGGGCTATCGAACCTTGCCGGAACGGTTCTTAGTGGCTGGATGGGCATTGAATTCGCCCGAAATCCAGCGAACGCGCTAGGCCAATAAACCCTATGAAAAACGAAACGAAAGCAACCAAATGATTACTACCCTAATTACGCTACTAATTGTCGCGCTACTGTTGGTCGTTATCTACTATGTCGTAGGGATGTTCATCTCCGGGCGACCGCTGCAAATCATCGGAATCATCCTCGGGCTACTGTTCCTGATTTACGCCCTAAGGCTATTCAATGTAGCCCTGCCCTGACTGACAGTGACTACCTGCTTAGCGCTTCCCGCATCAATCGCTCTTGGAATATCCGGTCGGTATTCTGCTGCATCTGGTACGTCTGAGCTGCGCTTGCGGCACGAGCAGCGGATTGCTGTGCTGCTATCTGGGCATCGATCTGCATTTGATTCTGGACTGCCAGTTGACGCTGGAGCGCCTGGAATTGGAAGTACGTTGCATCGTCGGACAGAACGGCACGGCTGGATGCCAGGAGAGCCAGCGCCATGAGGGGTATGATCGCTTTCATGGTAGGACACTACGGCTCGCTCGCGTGAATAGTCAAGAAGCAGACATCCAGCGCCAGCTTAAGGCCTTGAAGCAAAAGCTCATGACGGACCGCCAGCGGGCTATCGCCGGGAACGGATACTGCAATCTTGATTCGCTCTATGAGGTTCATGAGCCACTGAGACAGATCTACGGGCCGGACATCATTCGCCGCCTAGACGCAATGCAATGAGCGAGAAAGCGCAAGAAATGAGCGATTGGGACATGGAGAGTTGGCGGTGGCGGTTCAGCCACTTATACCACATCGACGACGCCGAGACAGGCCACGCGATCTTGTTTGTTGCCCGCAAGGAGCAGATCCAGATACTGGAAGCCATCTGCGAGCGGCAATGGCGCAACCTGCTGATCTTGAAGGCAAGGCAACTCGGAATGTCCACCGTCATTGCGCTCATTATCCTCGACTGGACATTGTTTCGCGGTGGCATCACGGCGGCAATCATCGACCTTACGCAGGGCGATGCCACCAAGAAGCTCAAGGGCAAGATCGGCTTTGCCTTCGAGCGCCTGCCCGATGTCATTAAGCGCCAGTACGAAGTGATCGACGACAGCAACTCGATGTTTTCGCTGCGCCAAAAGACAGCCGTGACCGACGATGCGATCTCGCAAGTCGAGGCTGGAATGCACGCCCGCGGCGACACCTACCAGATCGAGCACATATCCGAGTGGGGAAAGATTCAGTTTAGCGACGTGCGGCGAAGTGAAGAGATCATGACTGGAGCTCTACCGGCAGCCAAGCATGGCACCCGCATAATCGAAACAACATGGAAAGGCGGCAAGGGCGGGCACCTTTGGACTATCACCAAGAGCGCAATGGAGACTCCACCGGAGCACATGACAAAGGAGGACTTTCATTTGTTCTTCTTCCCATGGTGGAATGACCCCGGCTATACGCTCGAGGGCGACTCGACTCAGATTCCCGACGATTGCGCCAAGTATCTTCGCGACACTGAGCGGCAGATAGGACATGCGCTTACCGATGGTCAACGCCTTTGGTACTACAAAGTCGCGTGGAAGAAGGGGCTTTTCCGCTTCGAAGAATACCCAAGCGTCATTGAGGAATGCTTCAAGGCGCCCATCGAGGGCGCGATCTACGCTGACTTGATTGACCGTCTGCGGGGCAAGGGCGCGATCAGGGCTTATGAGTTGGACTCGACGGCACTGGTGCACACCGCGTGGGACCTTGGCAGCCCAATCAACACGGTCGTTTGGTACTTCCAGATCATCGGGCAAGAGATCCGCGTGATCGACTGCGACAGCGACATGGACTTCACGCCGGTTGAGCGTGTCGCATGGATGCTCAAGAAATCCTATCCGCTCGGGTGGCACTACCTGCCGCACGATGCGATGGCGACCCAGAAAAGCGGCAAGACTTTCGCAGCGGAACTTCAGGGTATTGGCTTAGAGCATGTGCGGGTTGTTCCGCAGACCGTTGA
>Ga0137457_1000169_pt1 | contig 16897 bp, 10 predicted proteins | sample EasRivERMGT630_2_FD_102321 | JGI IMG/M metagenome (GOLD analysis project Ga0137457, IMG submission 102321) | Soil microbial communities from meander-bound floodplain in the East River, Colorado, USA - East River MetaG ERMGT630_2 | ecosystem: Environmental > Terrestrial > Soil > Floodplain ...
GCCCATCCGCACGTCTCCGGCGGCGTATCGGTGGTGCACAACGGCATCATCGAGAACCACGAAGAGATGCGCAAGCGCCTGCGCGCCAAGGGCTACGTGTTCGTCTCCGATACCGATACCGAGGTCATCGCCCACTTGGTTCACTCGAACCTGCAGGCGGGCGCGACCTTGTTCGATGCCGTGAGAAAAAGCGTGGTCGAGCTGGTCGGCGCCTACGCGATCGCGGTGGTGAGCGAGTCCGATCCGACGCGACTCGTAGTCGCCCGGCACGGGGCGCCGCTGCTGCTCGGCATTGGCGACGGCGAGAGTTTCGCCGCCTCCGACACCTCGGCGCTCATTCAGGTCACGCAGCGCGTGGTCTATCTCGAGGACGGCGACTGCGCCGAACTCACGCTCGACGGGGTGCGCGTCACCGACTCGGGCGGCAAGGCGGTAAGCCGCCCGGTGCATGTTTCGAAGCTCACCGCCGACGCGGTCGAACTGGGAAACTACCGGTACTACATGCAGAAGGAAATCTTCGAGCAGCCGATGGCGGTGGCGAACACCCTGGAGATGGTCACCGGCGCGCAATCGGTGTCGCCGCAGCTCTTCGGCGCGGAGGCCGAGCGCATTTTTCGCGATGTCGATTCGGTGCTGATCCTCGCCTGCGGCACGAGCTATCACGCGGGGATGGTCGCGCGTTACTGGCTCGAAGGCCTTGCCGGCATTCCCTGCAATGTCGAGATCGCGAGCGAATACCGCTATCGGGAGTCCGTGCCGAATCCGAAGGGGCTGGTGGTCACCGTTTCGCAGTCCGGCGAGACCGCCGACACCATCGCGGCGCTGCAGTACGCCAGGTCGCTCGGGCACCGCTACGCGCTCTCGATCTGCAACGTGCCGGAATCCGCCCTGGTGCGCGCCTCCGATCTGCGCTTTCTCACGCGCGCGGGGCCGGAGATCGGCGTGGCCTCGACCAAGGCGTTCACCACCCAGCTTGCCGCGCTGGCGCTCCTCACCATGACCCTCGCCAAGATGCGCGGCCGGTTGCCGGCGGAGCGCGAAGCGGAACTGTTGCATTCGCTGCGGCATTTGCCGCGGGCGCTGGAGCACGTCCTGCACGTGGAGCCGCAGATAAAGATGTGGGCGGAGAAGTTCGCGCAGCTCGAGCATGCCCTGTTCCTCGGGCGCGGCATCCACTACCCGATCGCCATGGAGGGTGCGCTGAAGCTCAAGGAAATCTCCTACATCCACGCCGAGGCCTACGCCGCGGGAGAGCTCAAGCATGGGCCGCTCGCGCTCGTGGACAAGAACATGCCGGTGGTCGCCATCGCGCCCAAAGACGCGCTTCTGGAAAAACTCAAATCGAATCTGCAGGAAGTGCGCGCCCGGGGCGGCGAGCTGCACGTGCTCGCCGACCAGGACACGCGCATGCTCGCGGGCGAGGGCATCCACGTCATACGAATGCCCGATCACGCCGGTTTTCTGTCTCCCATCCTGCATACCGTCCCGCTGCAGCTGCTCGCCTATCACGCGGCGTTGGAACGCGGCAACGACGTGGACAAGCCGCGCAATCTCGCCAAATCGGTCACCGTGGAATGAGTTGACTTAACGTTTACGTAAACGTAAAGTAGCCTTCCGTCCTCAGGTCCGGATGCGTTGAGGCAGCCATGACCGATCTGAGTGCCTCCCGGCACACCGAATACAAGGCCAAGAACAAGATCCGTTTCGTGACGGCGGCCTCGCTTTTCGACGGTCACGACGCCGCCATCAACATCGTGCGCCGCATCCTGCAGGCAAGCGGCTGCGAAGTCATTCATCTCGGGCACAACCGCTCGGTCGAGGAGGTCGTGACCGCCGCGCTGCAGGAAGACGTCCAGGGCATCGCGGTCTCCTCCTACCAGGGCGGCCACATCGAGTACTTCAGGTACATGCTCGACCTGCTGCGCGAGCGCGGGGGAGAAAACATCAAGGTGTTCGGCGGCGGCGGCGGGGTGATCGTCGCCGAGGAGATTCGCGAGCTGCAGAGCTACGGCGTTGCGCGCATCTATTCGCCCGAGGACGGCCAGAAAATGGGCCTGCAGGGCATGATCAACGACATGCTCGCGCGTTGCGACGAGGACCTGTCGCGGCACGCGCCGAAAGACCTCGATGCGATCAAGTCCGGCGACCGCAGGGCGCTGGCGAGATTGATCACCGCGCTCGAGTGCGGCGCCGGCGAAAAACTGCGCGGGCAAATGCTGAAGGAAGCCGACACGCTTTCCGTGCCGACGCTCGGGGTGACGGGCACCGGAGGTTCGGGAAAATCCTCGCTCGCCGACGAGCTGGTGCGCCGCTTCCGGCTCGACCAGGAAGACCGGCTCGGCATCGCCATCCTCGCCGTCGATCCTTCGCGGCGGAAATCCGGCGGTGCGTTGCTCGGCGACCGCATCCGCATGAACGCCATCGCCGGACAGCGCGTGTTCATGCGCTCGCTCGCCACGCGCGGCGCGGAAGCGGAGGTATCGAAAAGCCTTCCCGACGCGATCGCCGCCTGCAAGATCGCCGGATTCGACCTGGTGCTCGTCGAGACCTCGGGAATCGGCCAGGGCGACGCCGCGATCGTGCCGCTCGTCGACACTTCGCTCTACGTGATGACGCCCGAGTACGGCGCGGCGAGCCAGCTCGAAAAGATCGACATGCTCGATTTCGCCGATTTCGTCGCCATCAACAAGTTCGACCGCAAGGGCGGCCAGGACGCCCTGCGGGACGTGCGCAAGCAATACCAGCGCAACCGCAAGCTCTTCGACCGTTCCCCCGAGGAGATGCCGGTGTACGGCACCATCGCTTCGCGCTTCAACGACGACGGCGTCACTGCGCTCTATCAGGGCATCCTGCCCGCGCTCATCGAGCATGGTCTGAAAGCGAAGCCCGGCACGCTCCCCGCAGCCAGGGCGCGCGCCTCTGCCGGAAAGAACGCGATCGTCCCGCCCTCGCGCAGCCGCTACCTTGCCGATGTCGCAGACGCAGTGCGCGGCTACCACGCTCGCGCCGGCGAGCAATCGAGAATAGCGCGCGAGCGGCAGCAGTTGACTGCGACGAAACAGATGCTGCTTTCGTCGCAGTCATCCCCGCGAAAGCGGGGATCCAGTGACTTTCAAACGACCCTGGATTCCCCACCCGCTTTCGCGGGTGCTGAAGGCCGCGGGAATGACGAAGTCTTGGTGGGGATCGATGCCCTCATCGCCGAGCGCGAAGCGGAGCTCGATGCGGGCTCAAGAAAACTGCTCGAGGATTGGCCGGAGACGAAAAAGACCTACGCCGGCGACGAGCAGGTGGTCAAGGTGCGCGACAGGGAAATTCACACCCGGCTCAAGACGACCTCCCTCTCCGGGACCCAGGTGCCGAAGGTCGCGCTCCCCGGGTTCGAGGACCACGGCGAGATCCTCAGATGGCGCATGCGCGAGAACCTGCCCGGCTTCTTTCCCTTTACCGCGGGCGTATTCGCCTTCAAGCGCGAGAACGAGGATCCCACCCGCATGTTCGCGGGCGAGGGCGATCCCTTCCGCACCAACCGCCGCTTCCATCTCCTGTCGAAAGACGTTCCGGCGAAACGCCTCTCGACCGCTTTCGATTCGGTCACGCTGTACGGTTTCGATCCCGATTCACGCCCCGACATCTACGGCAAGGTCGGCAATTCGGGCGTATCGATCGCCACGCTCGAAGACATGAAAGTGCTCTACTCGGGGTTCGACCTGTGCGATCCGGCGACGAGCGTCAGCATGACGATCAACGGACCGGCGCCGACGCTCCTGGCGATGTTTTTCAACACCGCCATCGACCAGCAGACGGACAAGTTCCGCGAGGAAAACGGCCGCGAGCCGGCGGGCGCCGAGCGCGAGGAAATCCAGGCACGGACGCTTTCGACGGTGCGCGGCACGGTGCAGGCGGACATCCTCAAGGAAGACCAGGGCCAGAACACCTGCATCTTCTCGACCGAGTTCTCGCTCAAAGTGATGGGCGACATCCAGGAGTACTTCATCGGCCAGGACGTGCGCAATTTCTACTCCGCATCGATCTCCGGGTATCACATCGCCGAGGCCGGCGCGAACCCGATCTCGCAGCTCGCCTTCACGCTCGCGAACGGCTTCACCTTCGTGGAAGCCTATCTCGCCCGCGGCATGGCCATCGACGATTTCGCGCCGAACCTGTCGTTTTTCTTCAGCTACGGCATGGAGCCCGAATATGCCGTGCTCGGGCGCGTGGCGCGGCGCATCTGGGCGGTGGCGATGCGGGACAAGTACGCCGCGAACGAGCGCAGCCAGAAGCTCAAATTCCATTCGCAGACTTCGGGACGCTCGCTCCACGCCCAGGAGATCGCCTTCAACGACATCCGCACCACGCTCCAGGCGCTGATCTCGACTTACGACAACACCAATTCCCTGCACACCAACGCCTACGACGAGGCGATCACCACGCCCACCGAGGAGTCGGTGCGCCGCGCCATGGCGATCCAGCTCGTCATCAACAAGGAATGGGGCCTCGGGAAGAACGAGAACCCCAACCAGGGCAGCTTCGTGATCGAGGCCCTGACCGACCTCGTCGAGGAAGCGGTGTTGAAGGAGTTCGAGGCGATCGCCGAGCGCGGCGGTGTGCTCGGCGCGATGGAAACGGGCTACCAGCGCGGCAAGATCCAGGAAGAATCGATGGTGTACGAGCACCGCAAGCACGACGGCTCTTATCCCATCATCGGCGTGAATACCTTCCGCAATCCGAATGGCGATCTGGTTCCGCGGAAACTGGAACTGATCCGCTCCACGGAAGAGGAAAAAAGGTCGCAGCTCAAGCGGCTCGCCGATTTCCACAAGCAGCACGAGAGCGAATCCGGTCCCATGCTCAAGCGCCTGCAGCAGGCGGTAATCAATGACGAGAACGTCTTCGCCGTCCTCATGGACGCGGTGCGCGTCGCTTCGCTCGGCCAGATCACGCATGGACTTTTCGAGGTGGGGGGGCAGTACCGCCGCAGCATGTGACGCGCGAATGCGCCAAGTCCGTTGCAACGGCCTTGGTGTTCGCCGGCGGAGAATGTGCGCAGACACATTCTCCGAATTCCCGGCTCACTCCCCGCGGAAGCGGGAATCCAGCAAGCAGGCCAAGTCGGCCGCGATTCGGGCCCCGACCCCTATGCGAAATGACACGCCACCACGTGCCCGTGCCCCACGTCCCTCAACTGCGGTTCGGAAGCGGGGTCGGTACAGACGGCGGGGCGGCCCTTGTCTCTATACAGCGGGCAGCGCGGGGCGAAGCGGCAGCCGCTGACCGGCTGCTCGAAGTCGAACACGCCCCAGGTGCGGCGCTCGCGCCCGGCGGCCGCGTCGCCGCGGGCAAACAGACTCACCTCGGTGTTCTGCTTGTCCGCGAGCGACGACCACAGGATGACCGTGTAGGGATGGCGCGGCTGGTGCGCGATGTTCTCCGCAAGGCCCATCTCGACGATGCGTCCGAGATACATGACTGCTACCTTCTGACTGACCAGCTCTACGACCGGGAGATCGTGCGAGATGAATAGGTACGTGAGTCCCAGGTTTTTTTGCAGGTCGCGCAGCAAGTTCACCACCTGCGCCTGGATCGAGACGTCGAGCGCGCTCGTGGGCTCGTCGGCGACGATCAGGCGCGGGCGCACCGCGAGCACGCGCGCGATGCCCACGCGGCGCTTCTCGCCGCCGGAAAGTTCCGAGGGAAAGTTCGCCAGCTTGCTGTCCTTGAGATTCACCTGCTCCCGCAGCTCGCGGATGCGGCTTGCGATTTCGGCGTCGCTTGGGCGCTCGTGCACGGTGAGCGCCTCGCGCAGGATGTCGCGCACGCGCATCTTCGGGTTCAAGCCGGCGTCGAGGTCCTGGAAGATCATCTGCATCTGGCGACGCAGCGGGCGCAGCTCGGCTCGGCTCAGGTTCGTGATGTCGCGCCCGTCGAACACGATACGCCCGCTGCTCGGATCGGTCAGCCGCAGCACCGTGCGCCCAATCGTGGTCTTGCCGCAGCCGGACTCGCCGACGAGGCCTACGGTCTCGTTCTCCCTGAGATAAAAGCTCACGCCATCCACCGCCGGGATCACGCGCCCCTCACCGGTCAGCATCGAAACCAGGCCGCGACGCTGGCTGTAGTGCTTGCGCAGATCCGTGACATCGAGAATGGAGCGGCTCATGCGCTGCTTTCTTGCGCCGCCGGGTACAACCAGCAGCGCACCTTGTGGCCGGGGGCGACCTCGCCCAGCGGCGGCTCGAGACCGGCGCAGCCGTCCCGGATCGCCTCGGTAACGCGGTTGCAGCGGCCGTAGAAGCGGCAACCGCGCGGCACGTTGATGGTATCGAGCACCTCGCCTTCGATCGCCTGCAGATAACTCTTTCGGCGTATCGTTTCCGCATTCGGGATCGAGGCGAGCAGGGCCGCGGTGTACGGGTGGCGCACCTTCACCCCCGGCGCGAGCACTTCCCCGACGCGACCGGTCTCCACCACCGTTCCGCCGTACATCACCGCGACCCGGTCCGACAGGCGCTGGATCACGCTGATGTCGTGACTGATGAGGATCGTGGCGACGGCGGTCTCGGCCTTGAGTTCGGCCAGCAAATCCACTATGCGCGACTGGATGGTGGCGTCCAGGCCGGTGGTCGGCTCGTCCGCGATCAGGAGCGAGGGTTCGGCGGAGAGCGCCATCGCGAGCATGGCGCGCTGACACATCCCGCCCGACAGGCCGAAGGGGAAATCGTCGAAGCGCAGCCCGGGTGAGTCTATGCGCACGCGCTCGAGCCAGTGGATCGCGCGTTCCTTTGCCTCGCTTTCGCCCTTGAAGTTCGTGTGCAGGCGTATGGTCTCCACGAGCTGTTTGCCGATCGTGGAGTAGGGGTTCAGCGCCGAGCGCGGATTCTGGAAGATCATGGCAATTTCCTTGCCGCGCACGCCTTCCATCAACGTCTCGGCGTGCCTGCGCCAGCCGCGCTCGTCCTTCTCCACCGCCATGACGCGCCCTTCCTGCTCTTTGACGCGTACGAAGCGTTCCAGACCGTCGAGCAGGTTGCGCCGTGCACCGCTCGAGTGCAGGTCGATGCGGCCGCTGATCACGCCCGGTCCGGCGGTAACGAGGCCCGCGGCCGAGAGCGCGGTGACGCTCTTGCCGCTGCCGCTCTCGCCCACGATGCCGAGCGTTTCGCCGCGCTCGACGTCAAGGCTCACGCCGTCCACCGAGCGGATGAAAGCCTGCTTGGCGCGCGAGTAGAAATAGGTCCGCAGGTTCTCGATGGCCAGCAGCGGCGCGTCCATCACTTCCTCCGCTTGCCTTCGAGGAGGTTGTTGAGCCCATCGCCGAGCAACTGGAATCCGAGGATGGTCGCGAGGATCGCGAGCGCCGGCGCGGTCGAGGGCCAGAAATTGCCTTGCAGGAAATAGTTCGCACCGGCCTGGACCATGTTGCCCCAGGAAGGCGTGGGCTCCTGCACGCCGAAGCCGAGGTAGGAGAGGCTCGTCTCGACCAGGATCGCCTCGGCCATGCCGAGGGTGGCCTGGATCACGAGCAGCGCGCGGCAATTGAACCACAGAATATGCTTGAGAATAACCGTGTGCGCCGGCAACCCGAGTGCATGCGCCGCCTCGATGAAGCTCTTCTGTCGAAGAAAAGCGATCTTGCCCGCGATCAGGTTGGCGATCACCGGCATGCCGGTGATGCCGACCACGACCATGACGTAATAGATGTCGGGTTTGAACGCGGCGATCACCAGCAGGATCAGCACCAGGCGCGGGAACGAGTCGACCAGGTTGTCGAAGTAGGTGATGATCGTATCGAACCAGCCGCCTCGGTAGCCGGCCAGGACGCCGAGAATGCTTCCGCCGACGACGGAAATCGTGATTGCGAGCAGTCCGGGGAGAAAGTAGGCCTGGATGCCGAGAATCAGCCGCGCCTGCAGGTCGCGCCCGAGAAAGTCGGTGCCGAGCAGGTGCCCGGAGGTGAACGGCCCTGCGTTGATCAGCCCGACGTTCATCCGCTGCGGGTCATCGGGCAGCCAGCCGAACGCCCCGAGCAGGTACGAAGCCACCACGAGCGCCACCACCAGCAGGCCGTAGCCCACATAGACGAGATCGAGCGGCTCCGCGCGCTGCCGCAGCGACAGCTCCGAGAACTCGCCGATAGGGCCGGGCGTCTGGACGTAGCGACGCATACGCGCTGTCGGCTATTCTCTCGAAGCGCGCGGGTTGACCGCGGCGAAGACGACGCGCTGCAACAGGTTACCGAAACGCACGAATGCCGCGGCGACGAGGGCGATGCCCATGATGACCGGGAAGTCGCGGTCCTGCGCCGCCTGCCACGCCATGCGCCCCATGCCGGGCCAGTTGAACACCTGCTCGACGATCACCGCGCCGCCGAGCAGGAACGGGATCTTGGCGCTCATGATCTCGGTCACCGGGATCAGGAAACCCTCCTTGAACGCGTGGCGCCACACCCGGGCGCCCTTGGCGCGCGCGGTGCGGATGTAGTCTTCGGCCAGCACCCGCGACAACTCCTCGCGCAGGTGGCGGATCATTTCCGAGAGCGTGCCGCTTGCGGTCCCGAGCACGAAGATCGGCACGAGGAAATACAGCCACGCGTGCTGCTGCTTCGTCGCCGTTCCCGAGATCAGCGGGAACATGCCGAACTGATGGATGAAGACGTAGACCACGATGTAGCCGAACCAGAAGACCGGCACCGCCGAGAGGACGTACGCGACCAGGGTCGCCGCGGTGTTGCCGGCGGTGTCCCCGTGCGCGGCCGCATGCACCGCGATCGGCACCGCTATCAGGAGCGTGAGCGCGAGCGAACCGAGCGTGAGGGTGAGCGTGTTGACGCCGACGCGCGCCAGCTCAGGCAGCACCGGCAGGCCGGTGCGGATCGAGTTGCCGAAATTGCCCTGCAGCATCTTGCCGAACCACGCAGCGTACTGGCCGTACCAGGTACGGGGCACGCCGAGCGCCTCGCGCATGCCCAGGGCGAGCTCCGAGCGCGGCGACTGACCCTCGAGCAGGACGTTGAGCGGGTCGCCGGGCGCAAGATAGAGGATGGCGAACACCACCAGGCTCACCCCGAGGAGCAACAGCGCGGTGATCCCGAGCTCGCGCGCCAGCACGCGGCTGACGGGCTTGACCGCGGAGAGCTTCATGGCAAGCGCCGTCCTCCGGCCCTTGTCGGACTGTCATTCCGAGGAGCGCAGCGGCGAAGAATCTGCTTTTCCAAGCAGTCGATCCAATGCAAAAGCAGATCCTTCGCTTCGCTCAGGACGACAGCGTAGTCGGCGTCATTTCTGCTCGCCGGTCGGAATGAACCACTCGTCGGCGAACGAGAAGAACTTGTACGGGTGGATCTGCACGCGGCGCACCTTCCTGTGGTACGCGCTGTAGTTGGTGAGCGTCCAAAGAAAAGCGTAGGGCTGCTCCTCGGCGAGGATCGCGTGCAGCTTGCGGTTGATCGTCCGGCGCTTCTCGTGGTCGAGCGTCAACTTGCTCTCGACGATCAGGCCGTCCACTTCGGGGTTGGAGTAGCCGCCGAAGTTGTTCTTCCAGGCGCCGATCTCGGCCGAATGGAACAGCGACGAGATGTCCGCCGAGTCGTCGAATACCCAGGACGCGAACATGATGTCGAAGTCGTGCTCGAGGAAGACGTCCTCCTTCCACGCCTGCCACTCCTTGAACTCGACCTTGATCGCGACGCCGACGTTCCTGAGGTAATTCTGGAACGCGAGCACGACCCGCTTGACCGCTTCGCTCTCCTTTTCGATGGGAACTTTGAGCGAGAACGCGAGTTTCTTGCCGTCCTTCTCCATGATGCCGTCGGCGCCGGGTTTGAACCCCGCCTCGGCGAGCAACGCGCGCCCGCGTTCCGCGCCGAACGGCAAGGGCTTGACGTCGAGGTTGTAGGCCCAGCTGCCCGGCGCGAACGGGCCGGAGATCACCGTGCCCTGGCCGTTGAAGAACGAGTCGAGCATCTCCTGGCGGTTGACCCCGGCCGTGATCGCCTGGCGCACGCGCCGGTCCGCGAGCAGCGGGTTGCGCACGTTGTAGCCGAAGAACGAGTACGACAGCGCGTTGTAGGGTTGCAGCACGAAGCGCTTGTCGCCCTGAACTTCCGGGAGGTTGCGCGGGTTGACCAGCACGATCATGTCGATGGCGTTGAACATCAGCGCCTGGGCCATGATGTTCTGGTCGGCGAACGGTCTGGCGATGAACTTGTCGATGTGCGCGCGGCCCTTGAAGTAGTCGGGGTTCGCGACCAGCACCACCTCGCCGTCGCCGGTTACGGTCTGGAGCATGTACGGCCCGGTGCCGATCGGGCTGTGGGCGAACCGGTCCTCGCGCGTGAGGTACTGCGGGTTCGCCAGGCCGTGCCTGGGGATGATCTTGAAGCTGAACTTCGCCAGCGCGTTCAGAATCGGGCGCTTGAGCGTGCAGACCACCGTGTAATCGCCGGTCTTCTCGACTTTCTCGATGAACTCGTAGCGCACCTTCAGCGGCGTGATGGTCCTCGGGTGCATCATGATGTTATAGGTGAACACCACGTCGTCGGCGGTAAAGGCCCTGGGCGCCTCGCCCTCGCGCGGGTGCCACTTCACGTCCTTGCGCAGAAAGAACGTGAATACGCGGCCGTCCTTCGACGCCTCCCAGCGCTCGGCCAGCTCCGGCACGAGCTCCTGCTTCTCGTCGATGCCGACCAGGCCGTTGAACACCAGCTCCGTGATGCGCAGCGAAATCGTCTCGTTGCTCGTGATCGGGTCCAGCGTCGCCGGCCGGCCGTACTCGCTGTAGTTGAGGACGCCCCCGTCGGGACGCCCGTCGGCCTTCGGTGCGGCGTGCGCCGGAATGCTCAGCGCCATCACCGCGCCCAAGCCCAGTACCGTAATACTAAGAATCCGTTTCAAAATTACTTGAAACGGACCCGACTTAGGGGAGTATGAGGGGATGTGTCCCCTCATTTTGTAACCGGTTCTAAGGATCCGTTTCATACGCTCCTCGCTGGTTGACTCTGACAGTTTAGGGTTCATCCTGCAGCCTCTCACAGTATCTTCACGTCGCCGGCGCTGCGCTGCTCCATGGAGTAGACACCCTGCATCGCCTCCTGAATCTGGCGCACCACGGGAAACTCCTTGCTCATCTCGAAAAAAATCTCGAGGCCCTCGGAGAATTTCTTGGTCCGATAGTAGGCCTCGGCCAGACCGGCGAGCATTTCCGGGTCATTGGCCTCGATCTTGTTCTTGTTGCTCTTGTCGCGCCCGGCCTCCATGTAGGAGATGGCGCGTGCGTAGTCCTTCTTCCGAAGGTAGTAGCTGCCCAGCGCAAAGTTGAGCCGCTGGTAGCGCCGTCCGTCGCCCGCTTCGGTCACCTGGCCGACGCGTGCGAGCACCTTGTCGCATCGGGCCTCGGCGTCGGCGCAGCCGAGAACGATGTCGGCCAATACCTCCGGATCGTTCGCCTTCTCGGCCATCGCGGTCCAGGCGCTCTCGGCCTCGGCGACCCGGCCCTGGCGGTGCGCGATCAGCGCCTGGCGCGCCCGGGCGCGCTCGCGGAACTGCGCCGGCGCCTGCGGCCGGGCGAGGAAGGCTTGCGCGTACCTCAGCGCCTCCTCGCCGCTGCCCAGACCGCTCAACGCCTCGGCAAGATAGTATTCCGCGCTCGGTTTCATGCGCGCGTCCGCGGCGGCCTGCTCGAGCCGACTCCGCGCAAGCTCGCGATAGAGCTGCGCCAGGTCCGCCAGCAGCGCGAGATCGTAGAAATTGATGCTCTTGGCCGTCCCCTGGGCAACCTTGAACCTCTCGACATAAGACGCCAGCCCCAGGTCGGCGGCGCGCGCCACGGCGAGGGCCTGGTCGGGAGCGCCGGCCGCGAGATAGATCTCGATGAGATAGCGCCGCGCACGCGGCGACGACTCGCGCGCACGACTCGCGTCGTCCGCGACGCGGCGCAGCGATTTCACGTCCACGACGCGGGCGCGGCCTTGAGCGGCGGCGCGCGCCAAGGTGATCTCCGCGGTGCCGCCCGCGCCGGACCAAAGGCCGCGCGCCTTTTCGGCTTCGCGCCGGGCCCATAAGACGCTTCCGAGGCCGACGCCGGCGATCGCGCGGTATTGGCTCTCGATCCCCGGGTCGGCGCGGACCTGCTCGAAGTGACGCCCCGCCGCGGCCGCGTTTCCGCGCGCGAGCAGCGCTTCGGCGAGGTACAGCCGCGCGTAGCGGCTGCGGCCTTCGGTGGGGGTCTTGAGCAGTTTGTCGAGATAGTCCAGCTCGGCCGCAGCAGCGGTGCGAGCGAGCGCCTCGTGCAGATCGGCGTTGCGCAGGTAAATCATGCCGAGCACGAGTTGCGCCTGCGCCCGACGCTCCGCATCGAGGCGAGCGAGCGCGTCTTCGAGAATGCGTCCAGCCTGCTCGTAGCGGCGCTTTTCATAGAGCTTCATCGCCGCACCCAGCGGGTCGTCGGCGCCGCGTACGGGCGCGCTCGTGCCGAGCGCCACCGCGACCGCTATCACGAACCATCGCACGAACAACGGGGCGAACGACAGGCGATTGCAGGGTGCGCGGCGCGTCACGGCGTCAGTCCCTTGAGCTTCGCGACGTACACCTGGTCCCACTGGTCGACTTGGGCGCGAAACGCGATCACGCCGCTCGGCGAGCAGGCCACGTCGTGATTCATCTTGGTCCCCGTGCGCAACAGCGTGTTCGTGCGGCTGTCGACATCGGCGATGTAGATCGGGTTATAGGCCTGTCTTTCGTTGCGCACGTACACAATCCGGCGGTTATCCGGCATCCACGCCGGCCCGCGTTCGATGTCCGGGACCACGTCGGTCGCCACCACCCGCGCCGCCAGCCCCTCGCCCTCGGTCGGGTCGGAACCGTCCGCGGCAACGACCACGATGGCCCAGGTCCTGGGATCGGCGGCGGCGTTGTAATTGGTGTAGAACGCGAGGCGCTTGCCGTCCGGCGACCACACCGGCCGCAAATCGTCGTAACGCCAGGTGCTGAGCGGCTTCGGCGGCACCGGCGGGGTGCGCCCCGGCTCGAGTATGTAGACGTCGTGGTTCTCGTTGATGCCCTGGATTACCGCGAGGCGCGTGCCGTCGGGCGACCACTGCGGATAGAGATAGGGCCACTCGCCGTGCGTCAGCCGGGCCGTGGTCTTCGTGGCGAGATCGAGCAAATACACGTCGCCTTTCCCACTGCGGCCGGAGATGAACGCGATCTGGTCGCGCGCCGGCGACCAGTGCGCGTGTCCATCCTTCTCTCTGTGAGTCGTAATACGTGTGATGTGGCCGTCGGGTTCGCGCAGGTATAGGTCGTAGTTACCCTCGCCGCCGTTGCTCATGAACACGAACCGCTTGCCGTTCGGCGACCAGCTGATGCCGGAGTTGTAGCTCGTCTCCTCCACGATTTCCGGGAAAAAGAACCGGCTCTGGCCCGGTACGACCGAAGCCTGCTGGTGAATGGTCTGAACGATGTCGCCGTTGAGGCGCACGATGGCTATTTCCTTGTTGTCGCCGCGCGAGCGCTCGAACGCGACCAGTTCGCCCGAGGGCGACCACACCGGGTTCGAGTCGTTGCGTCCGCGTGCGATGGGGACGAGCGGCCGCACAAACTCCGGTTCGATCCCGGCCGGCTCCCCCAAGCTCGCGGCCACCGGCTCTTCGGCGGCCGCAGGCAACGCAATTGCGGGCAACGCGGCCGCGACGAGCAGGGCCATCAAAGGGCGCCGGAGGTGCATCGCGTTCGGGTCGGCGCGATTACGGTTCCTGGATCTGATCGCGGTATCGGCGCGCCCCCTCGCGAGCCTGCACGAAGGCCGGATTGCCTTCGAGCTTTTTCGGGAAGAAGTCGAAGTACTCTCGCCACGCGAGGCTCGCGCTATTCATCACCGTCGGTTGCTTCGTGATCAGATACAGCTTGTGGTATGACAGGGCCGTGTAGTAGTAGGTGTCGTGCACCGCCTCGTCGTACTCCGCGCTCGGGAAGAAGCGTGTGTTCTGCTTGGCGGTCTGCAGCGCCTTGATCGCCTTGGCGAAGTACGTGGGTGCGGCGGCGCGATCGCTGTCCACGAGGCGGCTGCCTTTCTCGCAATACGCATGGCCGAGGTTGGTAAAGGTGACCGCGAACTGCTTGTAGATCAGCTGCTGGTTCTCGGGAATGGCCAATACCGCCTCGAACTCGGCGATCGCGCGGTCGTAGTCCTCCTTGTCGTCGAGGTAGATGTCGCCCAGGCGCCGGTGCGCCTCGGCGTAGTCCGGGTGGTCGCGCCCGGTGGAGGCATAGGCCTTCATGGCACTCTCGATGTCGCCTTTCTGGCGCGCGCGCTCGCCGATCTTGAGCAAATCTTTTTGCAGCACGATGCGGCGCTCGCCGGTGCGGTCTTCCTCCTTCTTGGTGAACTCCATGACCTCGAAGAAGTCGCGGTAGTCCTCGCCGTAGGTCAGGCGCACGCTGTGAAAGCCGAGCGTGACCAGCTTGCCGCCGGCGATCGGTGTCTTGCCGACCTGCTCGTCGTCGATGTAGACCGTCGCCGAGGACGGGGTGGAGTCGACGGTGAACAGGGCATTGTTGGCCGCGAGCACGAACTCGCGCGCTTCGCCGCTCTTGCCGACACTGATCTTGCCGGTGAGCTGCTGGTAGCCGTGGCGGTACAGCGTAAGCGCATAGTTGCGTCCGAGCCGCAGCGGAATCTCCGCCTGACCGTTCGCCCCGGTCGCGCCGGCCCACTCGCCGTTCAAGTAGACGCTGGTGCCCGCAAGCGGGTTGACGTCCGTACCGATGCCACCTTTCGCGGTGAGCAGGAAGTAGGTGCGTCGATCGCCCTCCTCGCCCTCGCGCCCGGTGCGCCGCACCACGCGATCGCCGATCTGCACCTTCTCGCCCTGCTTGAGCGTTGTGACCTCGGCAAGCGAGCTCGCGTCTTCGCCGCGCTTGACCTCGATCCGGCCGGTCTCGCGGTAACCCGCCACCTTGCCGCCCTCGCCGAACGTCGGCGTGGTCAGGGTGAATTCGGTGCCGCGGCCGATACGCCAGTTCTTGCCGATGTTGATGCGATAGCGATCATTCTCCTCTCCGACTACCGTGCCCTCGAGCGGGAAGCGCTCGATAACGTTGGCCGCGATGTCGCGCACCGCGCCGTTGATCCCGCCGGCGCTGCGGGCGCGCGCGATCTCCGAAAAAATGATCTTTCCGTTCGCGGTGTGGAATTTGACCTCGACCAAGTAGCCGCCATCGTCCTTGGCGACGCTCCCGAGCACGATCATGTCCACGGTCGCGCGCAGGGGAGTGTCCTGCCAGCCCTTGGTCATGATGCGGTCGATATTGAGCTTGCGCTGATTGACCTCGGCCTGCAGACTTTCTGTCGGCACCTCGCGGAACGCCGGGAACTTGAACAGCTGCGTCGCGAGCGCCTGCTCGGCTTGGGCTGCGACCTCCTTCAAGTCCACGCCCGGCGTGTTGCCGACGACGCGGTAGATACCGATGCGGATCGGCTTGGGCGTAGTCGGGTAGAAGTAGCGCTGGAGGTTGACTGGACCTTCAAGCTTGACCGTGGTTTTCCACGCCGCGGGGATATAGCCGGGCGCTGCAAGCGCGATCACGACCTTCTTGCCCGGTTCGCCGCGGTAATCGTACGTGTAGCTGCCCTGCGCATCGGTCTTGCCTACGGTCTTGCCGTCTATGCTCACGCTCAAGCCCGGCACTCCGCTCGCGCGGCCGTACTCGTCGGTCAGCGCCTTGATCGCCACCACAGTCTGACGGTTGAGCGCGACTTCGATTACCTGGCCCGGGTCGAGCGCCCGCGTCGCGCGGTAGCTGCTGTAACCGCTCTTGGCGACGTTCAACTCGGCTCCTTTCGCCGGCTGCGTCTGATAGAGGTACACGAATTCGCCCTTGGCATCGGTGAGCCCTGCCTCCTTCCCGGCGACCGTCACCTTGGCCTCGGGCAGCGGCGCGCCCTTCTCGCTCACGCGCACGGTGACGTAACGCATCGCCTTGAGATCGGCATCGACGCGGTAGGTTTCGATCTGGTCCCCTTTCGGCAGTTTCACGAGGAAGGTCGTTTTCCACGGTTCGATGCGGTAGCCGGGCGCCTCCTTGTTCACCGTCACTTCGACTTCGCTGCCGGCCTTCTTGCGCAGCCGCTGCGCGAACACGCCCTGGGCGTCGGTGACGCCGAGCTGCTCGCGGTCCACGGCGACCTTCGCCTGTGCCGCCGGCTGGCCGTCGATACGTGCCCTGACCTCGACGTCGAAGCGCTCGCCGCAAGCGCCGAGCAGGACAGTGGCAAGGAGCACGAAAAGAAAACGCAGGTGGGTTGTTCCCATGAAGAGTCCCTCGGTTATGGCGTCAGGTCTAAGGAGCAAGCGGATGCGGGATCACATCGCGGGCGGCTGGATATTGACCTCGCCGGGATTGATGATCTTGTCCTCGTCGGTCGCCGAACCTTTGATGGACTTCCGCTTGGCCTCCTGGATCTTCGACAACTTGAACTGGACCTTCTTGCCGAAGAAGGAGCCGATCTCGACTGTCTCGGTCTGCGTCTCGTAGCCGATGCGGCTCGCCTCCACCTTGTAGACGCCGGGCTTGATGCTGCCCTTGGGCGACTCGAATTCGCCCTTCTCGTCCACCGACGCGGAGCTCGAGGCCTGCTCGACCGCGACGGTCGTATTGATCATGTTGACCACGGCCCCTTTCGGGCTCTCGTTCGGAATCGGCTGCTGACGGCTGTCGACGAGTTGCACCGTGCCGTGAATCGTGGCGGCGCAGCCGGACACCACGAGCAGCGGGGTCATCAGGACAATCAGCATTCTTGCGTTCATGATCTCTCTCCGGTTAATCGTCAGCGAGTTCCACGGGACGCGTGACGCCGCGCCAGGGTCAACGCGCAGCAGTGTTCGGCTTGAAGCGACGGC
>Ga0137457_1000170_pt1 | contig 16842 bp, 16 predicted proteins | sample EasRivERMGT630_2_FD_102321 | JGI IMG/M metagenome (GOLD analysis project Ga0137457, IMG submission 102321) | Soil microbial communities from meander-bound floodplain in the East River, Colorado, USA - East River MetaG ERMGT630_2 | ecosystem: Environmental > Terrestrial > Soil > Floodplain ...
GACGCCCTGCTGCTCCAGCGCGAGCACCATGGCGTTGCGGATGTCTTGCAGAGTATCAGCCGGCGGTACCGGGAAATAGCCGCCTTTGACCGGAGCGCGATGGCCCATGTTGCCGCCCTCGTACTCCTCACCGGATGACCATGGCGCTTCCTCGGATTTGATCTTGCAAAAACAGCCCGACATGTCCACATTCCAGGTCACCGAGTCGAAGATGAAGAACTCGGGCTCCGGACCGAAATAGGCGGTGTCGCCCAGGCCGGTCGATTTCATATAGGCCTCGGCGCGCTTGGCGATGGTGCGAGGGTCGCGGTCGTAACCTTTGCCGTCGGCGGGCTCAACCGCATCGCAGGTGAGATTTAGCACCGGCTCATCGGTGAAGGGATCCATACGCGCCGAGTCCGGGTCGGGCATCAGCAGCATGTCCGAGGCTTCGATACTTTTCCAGCCCGCAATCGAAGATCCGTCGAAAAAATGTCCGCTTTCGAACTTGTCCGTGGTAAAAGCCTTGACCGGCACAGATACGTGCTGCTCCTTGCCTCGAGTGTCGGTAAAGCGCAGATCTACGAACTTGACCTCCTTCTCCTTGATCATTTTCATGACATCATTGGCAGACATTGCCATTGCGGAATCTCCTCAATTTTCTGATTGTCGGTGGGTTAGAAAGGGAAACAAAGCGCTAAATCGATGGAATCTCTGCAGATTCCATGCCATGCAGCGCAAAAAAGGCAGGCCATTGTGCCATAAGAGAGCGCTCGAAGCGATTTCAGGACTCACGCACCAAACCGGCGCGGAGCGGTCATTATGCGCACCGTGTCGGTGCGAATCAACTCCCGACCCTTTCGCCTAGAGCTAAACTATTCCCAACGCATTCTTACCAAGAATTTGACCATGTCTAATGACGCAGTTGAGGACATCCTTGCCCGAGCCAAGCTGCGGGCCGAATCGATGAATCTTCCCTACGCAGGAGCACTGCTGCCGCTTGAAGCACACGCTCTGATGCAACAGCTTCCAGGGGCAAAACTGGTCGATGTGCGCACCCAAGCGGAGTGGGACTATGTCGGACATGTTCCTGAATCGGTATTGATCGAATGGAACACCTACCCGAGCGGCCAGCGCAATCAGCGGTTCCTCGAACAGCTCCAGGCCCGGGTAACGAAGAACGAAACACCGGTAATGTTTCTATGCCGCTCCGGAGCACGCTCGCACCATGCTGCCTCGACTGCCACCCAGGGGGGCTATCCAAACTCCTACAACGTGCTCGAGGGTTTCGAAGGCGACAAGGATCCGCACGGCCATCGCGGCACTGTCGGCGGTTGGCGATTTGCGGGCTTACCCTGGGTCCAAGGCTGACCTGCGCTTATAAGCTCGATCGACTCTTCCCTTGGACTATCCCGCCGACCAATTGACGACTCCGGCGTGGGCGGTAACGAGCACCGCAGCGCCGAAAGCGATCCGGTACCAGGCGAACGGCGTGAAGTCATGCGTGGCAATGTAGCGTAGCAGCCACCGTACGCACAGGAAAGCCGAGGCGAACGCCGCAGCCGAGCCGACCACGAACATCCCCACATCGCTCGAATCGAAGAGCGCTCGGTTCTTCCAGAAATCGTATGCGCCGGCCGCCACGAGTGTCGGCACGGCGAGGAAAAAGGAAAACTCCGTCGCTGCGCGCCGCGAAAGTCCGAACAGCATCCCGCCGATGATGGTCGCCCCGGAACGCGAAGTACCGGGGATCAGCGCGAATGCCTGGGCAAAGCCGACCTTCAACGCGTCTTTCCAGGTCATCTCGTCCACGCTTTGAATCAATGCAGTGCGTGGACGTCTTTCCACCCAGAGAATGATGAACCCTCCGACGATAAACGCGAGCGCAACGGGCACGGCGTGGAACAGATAAGTCTTTATCAACTTGCCGAACGCGAGGCCTAGCACGGCTGCCGGAGTGAAAGCGACAAGGAGATTGAGCACGAAACGCTGCGCGGCACGATCGGTGGCAAGACCTGCCAGCACGCGCCCGAACCGCCCACGGTATTCCCAGACGATCGCGAGCATCGCGCCGGTCTGGATCACGATCTCGAATACTTTTGCCTTCTCATCACTGAAGCCGAGCAGGTCGCCGACCAGGATCAGGTGTCCGGTCGACGAGATCGGCAGAAACTCGGTCAGGCCCTCCACGACACCGAGGACGAAAGCCTTTGCGAGCAACGCGAATTCCACGGCGTCTCCAGAAAATAAAAGGCGGCAGAAACTGCCGCCTTGAAATTCTAACGGAAACCGTCAGAAGCGGTAATCAGCCTGGTTCATCGCGTGACTTCGATCTTGCCTTTCATGTTCGGATGCAGGCCACAGATGTAATCGTAGCTGCCTGCGTCGTTGAACACGATCGCCGTGCTCTGTCCCTTGAGAAGGATAGGGGTGCGAAGCGTCGTCTGCCCCTGCACAGTCACCTGGTGGGGCGAGTCGTCGGCGTTGGTCCAGGTAATGGTATCGCCGACTTTTACCGCGGATTTTTCCGGCCCGAACAGGAATTCGGCTATGCCGACAATGCCAGGGCCTGACCGCTTCGCCACGGACGCTCCTGGCGCGGTGCCGGAAAGACTCGCGAGGGACATGACGAAGTCCTGCTTCTCGTGAGGCTTGTGGCACTGGAAACAGGCCGTGAGGTTCGCTTTCGGGTTCGCCTTTTTGTCCGTGGTGAACGCTTGATACTCCCACTCTCCGTTTCTCAGCTCGGAAGGATATTCGGCGCCCCAGCCCGTGCGCTTTTCCATGACGGTGTAGGCGACCAGCGCGTCCTTGACAAAGCGGCCGTCGGGACCTTTGATCGGATTGCCCTTGTCGTCCGTCTTCGCCCGATATTGCACCAGGGTGAGTACGGCACCGCTCGGAACAGCTTGCCCCTTGCGTACGGCTTCCACCACCCCGGGACTGGCGTAGAGCTCACGGAACTGCTTGATATCGTAGCGATCCACGGTCGCATACAGTGTCCCCTTCTCGAAGCCCTCGGGAAACGCAACCTTGTCGCCCCCTGCGCGTGCCTGCACCGCGAGCGTGGCGAGCGCCGCCACGACCGATACTGAAACGATAGACTTGCCGATTATCATGGTGTTCTCCTCTGTAGTTTTGGGATGCTGCCAACAGCGTCGGAAGTGGGACCCGGGCGATGACTGGATGAACAGCAAAGCCCGGCTGAATATTCCCGTCCGGTTCCGCGAGAAAGGCAGCCGGCAACAACTTCAGGCCTTCTGATAGACCTCCGCGCCTTTCCTGACGAACTCCACCGCCTTCTGTTCCATGCCCTTCTTTAACGCATCCTGCTCTGAAAGACCGTGTTTCTCCGCGTACTCGCGCACATCTTGGGTGATCTTCATCGAGCAGAAATGCGGGCCGCACATCGAGCAAAAGTGAGCGAGCTTCGCACCTTCCTGCGGCAACGTTTCGTCGTGGAAGGCCTTCGCCTTATCCGGATCGAGTCCGAGGTTGAACTGGTCCTCCCAGCGGAATTCGAAGCGCGCCTTTGAGAGCGCGTTGTCGCGGATCTGAGCACCTGGATGCCCTTTCGCCAAGTCGGCGGCGTGCGCGGCGATCTTGTAGGCGATGATGCCGTCCTTGACGTCGTCCTTGTCGGGAAGCCCGAGGTGCTCCTTGGGCGTTACGTAGCACAACATGGCGGTGCCGTACCAGCCGATCATGGCCGCACCGATGGCACTGGTGATGTGATCGTAACCGGGCGCGATGTCGGTCGTGAGCGGCCCCAGAGTATAGAAAGGCGCTTCCTTGCAGTACTTCAGTTGCAGATCCATATTCTCCTTGATGAGATGCATCGGCACGTGGCCAGGCCCCTCGATCATCACCTGGCAGTCGTGCTTCCAAGCGATGTCAGTGAGCTCGCCCAGAGTCTTGAGTTCAGCGATCTGCGCTTCATCGTTGGCATCGTAGATCGAGCCGGGTCGAAGGCCGTCGCCTAACGAGTAGCTGACGTCGTAGGCAGCCATGATCTCGCAGATCTCCTCAAAGTGGGTATAGAGGAAGCTCTCTTTGTGGTGTGCGAGGCACCACTTGGCCATGATCGAACCTCCGCGCGAGACGATGCCCGTCATGCGCTTCGCGGTGAGCGGAATGAACGGCAATCGCACGCCCGCGTGGATGGTGAAGTAATCCACGCCCTGCTCGGCCTGCTCGATCAGCGTGTCGCGGAAGATTTCCCAAGTAAGATCCTCGGCTTTCCCGTCCACCTTCTCGAGAGCTTGGTAGATCGGCACCGTGCCAATGGGGACGGGCGAGTTGCGGACGATCCATTCTCGTGTCTCGTGAATGTGCTTGCCGGTGGAGAGGTCCATCACCGTGTCGCCACCCCAGCGGATTGCCCAGGTCATCTTCTCGACTTCCTCGGCGATGCCCGAAGTCACCGCCGAATTGCCGATGTTGGCGTTGATCTTCACCAGGAAGTTGCGGCCGATGATCATCGGCTCGGTTTCCGGGTGATTGACGTTCGCCGGAATGATGGCGCGGCCGCGCGCCACTTCCTCGCGGACAAACTCGGGCGTGATGGTTCTCGGGATCGCGGCTCCGAAATCCTGGCCCGGATGTTGACGCGTAACGAGGTCGGATAAAGCGTCACGGCGCTGATTCTCGCGGACGGCGACGAATTCCATCTCAGGCGTAACCATGCCCTTTCTCGCGTAGTGCATCTGCGTCACGTTCCTTCCGGCGCTGGCGCGGCGCGGCTTCCGCTTCAGGTTGAAGCGCATATCCGCGAGCTTTGTATCGTTCAGGCGCTCATGGCCGTATCTCGAGGTCGGGCCGGAAAGCTCTTCGGTGTCGCCGCGCTCCTCGATCCATTTGGTGCGGAGAGCAAAAAGACCCTGTCGAACGTCGATCCTCGCTTGGGGATCGGTGTACGGGCCGGAGGTGTCGTAGACGAAGATCGGTGGGTTTTTCTCCGCGCCGAACGAGGCCGGCGTGTCGGACTGAACAATCGCGCGCATCGGCACAAGAAGGTCGCGGCGCGAGCCCTCGACGTACACCTTGCGCGAGTTCGGCATCGATTTGACCGCCGCTTCATCGACGCGCGCTGTCTGGGCAATAAACTTTGGATTGGCGTTCATGGCGCTCCTCTCACGCACAGACCGCAGGGGAGCGAAGTGACCAGCCGTTCAACGCTTCCCTGCGGCGGCATTATCCGCATCAGGTTCGAAGGGTTTGCTCTCACCCGTCCAGGCAAGTTCGCTTGGTCAGGACCCCTACGTTGCTCGAAGGGAACTTACTCCAAGCGGTGGGGGTTGGCAAGCGTATCACCTCAACCGCGGGGGCGTATTGCGAATGTCAGCCAGATACAGTTGCGCTCGCCTTCACGGCTGTAGCCCGCGTCCCTGGCAAGCGATCTAATTAGTTTCAGGCCGAGACCACCCACCGGCTGCCGAGCGATGAGAGCCGCGGTATCCATGGGGCGATATTCGCCGAAAGGATTGTGCGGCGGGGCTGCGTCCTCGTAGCGCAAGGTAAACCCCGTATCGCAGGGTTCAAATGCGATCCACACCGGGGAATCGCTTTCCTCGCGATATCCGTGGGTGACCGTATTCGTGAATAGTTCCTCGACGATAAGGAGGAGCTTCAGGCAATCTTCACGACCTATCCCGGCCGTGGTACACGCGCCCTCGACAAAGGTCCGGATCTCAGCCATGGAGTCCATCCTGGCCGGAAACCGGGCAAGCGGGGCGTTAGCCATTGACGGGATGAGCCGGAAGAAGGCCGTTTGGGCTATTATAAAAACGAAGCGTCCTCGCGGGCGCTGGCCGCCTCCGGAATTGCAAAGCGGACCAATTATTGGGGGGTTATTATGCAGTCAACTCGTCTAATCGTCATTCGTCGATTTCTATTTCTCTTTGTATGCGCGTGCAGCATCGCACCCGTTGCAGGCCGGGCAGATGACATAGCCCAGTTTAGGGTCGCCAGAGGCTCGGTGTATCTCGAGCGCAGCGGCCAGCGCCTCCCGGCACGCGTGGGAACGCACCTGCAGGCGACCGACACTGTAGTGACCGGAGCGGACGGGTCGGCCGGTATTGCCTTCATCGACAATTCGCTTCTGTCAGTCGGCCCCAACAGCGTGCTTGCCATCGAGCGATACGCGTTCAATTCGACTACGCACGAAGGTGCTTTCGAGTCCTCTCTCCGCAAGGGAACTCTGTCGGTGGTGTCGGGGAAAATAGCCAAGCAGTCTCCCGATGCAATGAAAGTGAAGACTCCTTCTTCGATACTCGGGGTGCGCGGAACAGAGTTCCTCGTTCGCTCCAGCGACTGAGCCCAAAGGGACCTGATGCGCCGGCACTGCGCTGCGCTCATCGCGGCACTGGTCCTGGGCGGCTGCGCCACGCCGAGCCAGGACTTGGTTGTGCTGTTGCCGGACAAGGAGGGCAAGGTCGGAACAGTCGTTATCCAAGGCCAGAAGGGCAATGCTGTGCTCAACACCGCGTACGCCAAAGCCCGGACGACACCCGATGGTGGTGTGCAACGCGGTACCGCAACTCAGAGCGAAGTAAGGGAAGTCTTTGGCAGTGCGCTCGCTGCCCAGCCGCCGCGCCCGATCTCCTTTACCCTCTATTTCGAGAGCGGCAACGACGAATTTACCGAGCAATCGAAGCAGGAAGTAAAGGGTTTGCTTGCCGAGATGGCGCGCAGAAAGGCGCCGGACATTACCGTTATTGGCCACACCGATCTGGTCGGCCCGGATCCATCCAACGACGCGCTTTCTCTTCAGCGAGCCGAGCGCGTGAAGTCGATCCTGGCGGGAATGGGCATCCCCGCTGATCGGATCCTGACTGCTGGCCGCGGCAGACGCGAGCCTTTGATCCCCACGGCCGAAGGGGTTTCCGAGCCGCGGAATCGGCGCGTAGAAATCAACGTGCGCTAGGGTCCGTTCCAGCGCAGCACCAGGAGCGTGAGGTCGTCCGCAGCTTCGGCACCGCCGACAAATTGCGCGACGTCGGCACGGATCACATTGACGAGCGCCGCCGGATTTTCGGCGTTCCGCCCCCGCTCAAGGGCTTGACGCAACCGACCTGCCCCGTAGAGCTCGCCGGCCGGATTCATTGCCTCGGTCACTCCATCGGACACAACACACACAATCCCTCCTCGGCTCATCCGATGCTCGGCGGCGACGTAGGAAAATCCGTCAAGCACGCATAACGGCGGCCCACCGCCTTCCTCAAGTCGGGCAATCTCGCCATGAGGAGCCAGAACAAAAGGCGGTTCGTGCCCCGCGCTGCAATATTCCAGTCGACCGCTCAGCACGTCGAGTATTCCTGCAAAAACAGTCACGAACAAAGACTCGGGATTTTCTCGCGAGATTTCCGCGTTGGCCTCTCGGAGCAATTCATCGATCCGACGCCCGCGCCGAAGGGCGGTGCTTTTGCAAAGAGCTTTGCTGACCGCCATGAAGATACTGGCAGGCAAGCCTTTACCGGAAACATCGCCTACGAGAAAGAATAGGTGTTCTGCGTCGAGCATGAAGAAGTCGTAGAGGTCCCCTCCTACTTCGCGTGCGGGCTCCATGGCGGCGAAAATCTCGAAGCGATGCTCTGCACGGAAAATCAACTCGGGTTTCGGGAGGCTGCCGATCTGGATGCGTCGCGCCGCGTCGAGCTCGCCCGCGATGCGGGCTGCCGCTTCGCGCTCGTGCTGCAGGCGCTCCTGCAGCAATTTTCGCTGGGCGTTGGCCTCGGCGAGCGTCTCGACAAGCATCGCGGCGAACAGGAAGGCAATGGCGGCGCCGGGAACCGAAGCGTCGAGCAGAAGCCCCGCCACCCGGTATGCTCCGAATCCGGCTGCACCCAGCGCGATCAGTAACAAAGCGAGCAGGACCGTCGAACGTCCCGCGGAGAGCCGGGGTATGAAGCAGACAACGATCAAGCCCGCGACGAAAAAGACCGATCCTTCAACCCAGGCTGCCCATCGCGGGCGCATCAACAGTGCGCCGTCATAGACGTTCTCAAGCACCTGCGCGTGAATCTCGATGCCGGGCATGCGTTCGCCAAGCGGCGTGGTTTGGTAATCGATGAGACCCAGTCCCGTGACGCCGACCAGCACGAGCTTGCGCTCGAGTTGAGCATGGTCAGCTTGCCCGCCTAGCACATCCGCGGCCGAAATGAATCGACTTGCGTCATGAGGTGTGTAATGCACCCACAGGCGACCGTCTGATTGCGTGGGCACGGCAAGGTCCCCGATTTCCACGGCCTCGATCCCGGCCGAGCCGCTACGCACGACGAAGAGCGGCTCGCCGCTCGCCAACCGAAGCGTCTCCAGGCTCAAGGGCAGAACCGGGATCGTGCCGACGCGAGCCACCATCGGGACGCGCCGAACAACGCCTGCTTCGGTATCGGCGCTCAGCAGGCCGTGCCCTCGCGCGGCCGCATCGATTTCCGGGAGGCTGCGAAGCGTGGACGCGTAGTGACGCAGATATCCTCGCGCGTCAGCCCCTTTTTGCAAGGAGGGAGTCCATCGCGCAGCTGCGAAGACCACGCCCTCTTCCACCCCTGCTACGCCAAGCACGACCGGAGCGGCCCTGATCGACGCGGCAAGGACCGCATCATGGCGCGGCAGCCTTGCAAGACGCGCCGCCAATTGCGGGTCAGTGGCAGCCACTGAAGGCGCAAGCCGCTCCGGGGAAAGACGGTCGGGCTCCGGAAACAGTATGTCCACTCCGATTGCCGCCGGACTCGCTGCGCGAAGCTTGTCGATGAGCTGCGCGACTAGGGTGCGCGGCCACGGCCATTGACCAAACCGGTTTAGGCTCGCCTCGTCGATGGCCACGATGACCGCAGGCGCTGAGCGCCTTTCGCGCGGGGACAGCTCCTGGTAGACGTCGAGCCACGCAAGGCGCAACGCCCCGGACACCGGCATGTCTTGCCACAGGATCGGCACAAAAAGCAGGGCAAGCAAGACCAGACCGTGCCCAACCCCGCGTGAACTGAACACAGCCCTCAGACGATTTACTCCGGCACCCAACGCCGTTTCGGAATACCGGACGGCGTCTCCGGCGCGCGGCGAGCTTTCGCCGCTCAGAGCTCGATCTCCAGGCCGTCGTAGGCGACGGAGATGCGCAGGGGCTCGCCCGTTCGCGAGATCTCTTCGTAACGCAAGGTCTCCCGCCAGATCTCGGCGATGCGTTCGTCGTTGTTGGCCGGTTCGTGGTGGAAGAGCACCAGGTGTTTCACGTTGGCAAGCTGGCACAACTCGACCCCGACCACGTTGCTCGAATGGCCCCAGTCCTCTTTCACCGACACGGCCTCGGCGAGCGAGTACATGGCGTCAAAAATCACCAAATCGGCATCGGCAAAAAAAGTGGCGGCGCCTTCGACCGCATCCGGTACTTCCAGCCTGTGCTCGGAGTCGGTCGAATAGACGATGATCCGTCCGTCACGGACGAATCGATAGCCGTAGGAATCACCGGAATGGCTCTGAAGCTTCGCGGTCACGCTCCATCCGGCGACCTCATAGATCCGGCCGGGCTGGAGTGTGACGAATTCTATCGAGGCCCCGAGGCGATCAAACGGCACGGGGAAACTGGGCGGGTCCTGTTGGCGGCGCAGGGCTTCTTCGAGATGGGTGTGACAGCCGTAAATCCGAATCCTGTTTCCAGGGACATAGGCCTGCGCAAAAAACGGAAAACCCATGATGTGGTCCCAGTGAAGATGGGACAGGAACACGTGGAAGACGTTGGGCTTGGAAGGCCCGTCCCGGGCCAATACGTGGTTTCCGAAAACGCGCACACCGCTCCCAAGATCGCACAATACGTGCTCAGCGTCGCCTGCATCGAGCTGCACGCAAGGGGAATTGCCTCCGAAAGTATGCGAGACCGAAAAATCAAGTTCGGAGTCGACCCAAGCCCGCGCTTTTTCCTGCGTGTCGAGGCGCTTGCCCGAAGCCGCGACTATCGCACGGGCGAGCTTGTCCCTGATCGACGCGGAATCCAGGGAGACGGGGATCGAACCGCGCGTTCCCCAGAACGTGACCCATAGCGCCATCGATCAGGCGCCGCGGGTAGAGTCATAGGCCGCCAGCGCACCAGGCGAAACCTTGGCCAGAGCCTCGCGCACGGACCCAAAGCACTGGAAGACGAGGTTGAAGCGGCTGATATCGAAGATTTCACGTACCACGGGCTGGAGCGCCGCTACCACGATCGAGCCTCCCTGCTCACGGATTTGCTTAGCCGCCAGCATCAAGACGCGCAACCCGACGCTGCTGATGTAGTCCACCTTCGAAAAATCCAATACCAGGGGATCCCCCCCTGCGCGACAGCTGGCGACGTAGGCATCGAGCCCGGACTTCAGCCCGTCGGTGGTGCTGTTGTCGACTCGCCCGATAGGGGTAAGCACCAGCGTGTCGCCAAAACGCTCTTGGGATACGTGCATGGAACGGATAGGCCCCCGGACGGTTAAACACGCTTGCGGCGCATCGATAATTGCGCCTGTTCAAGAAATTATTGCTGTCGAGGGCTATTCTGATTCATCGCTTGGCGCCCTTCAAGTGCGACCTCCTGGGCCTGAGCGCAGATGCTCAACGAGGGGTGATGGGTCGGTTCGACGCTTTTCGGCCTGGGGCGCAAGCAAGTCAACGCTCCCGCGTGGCAAGCTGCGGACGGTCTCCTTGCGGGCCGGGCCGCCGCTGCTCCAACCAGCCCGCAAGCTCCTGACGGCCGCCGCGCACGAAAGTTGTTGACATTATTGCAGTTAAATATTTCAATGACTGACTAGTCAGTCATTGGCTATCATGAAGGCCGCCAACAAGCGCGGGAACAAATCGCGCAGGGAACGCCGCAAGGAATCCCGCCCGAGCGAACTTCTCGCCGCGGCGCTTGAACTCTTTGTCGAGCGGGGTTTCGCGGCGACTCGGCTCGACGACGTGGCGGCTCGAGCCGGAGTAAGCAAAGGGACTCTCTACCTTTATTTCACCGGGAAAGACGATCTTTTCAAGGCCGTCGTTCGGGGCGGAATCCTGCCGGCCATCGCAAAAGCAGAAGCACGGGTCGGGGAATTCACCGGCGGCGCGGGCGAGCTGTTCCGCACCATCGTGTCGGGAATGTGGAGCAATGTCGGCAGCACCTTGCTTTCCGGAATTCCTAAACTCATCATCGCAGAGTCCGGAAATTTCCCTGATCTCGCCCGTTTCTACTACGAGGAAGTCATCCTGCGGGGGCTCGCCTTGATGGCAAATATCCTGAAGCGCGGAATCCAGCAAGGTGAATTTCGCAGACTGGACGTTGAAGCGACCGCGCGCGCCATGATGGGACCGCTACTGCTCATGATGCTGTGGCGTCATTCGTTTCAGGCCCACGAGAGCGACCCCTTGAGCGCGGAACGTTATATCGACAGTTACGTTGCGCTGGTCCTGGAAGGTTTGCGTGCCCCGACTCCCGAGGGAACAGCCGTATGAAACGCTTGCAGTTGGTTTTGCTGGCTGGGGCAATTACAGGTTGCGGCAACCAGACCAGCGGCGTATTGCAGGGCTATGCGGAGGGAGAGTACCTGCGGGTTGCTTCGCCCATCGCAGGGCAGCTTGCGCGCCTCCATGTCGCGCGCGGTAAAACCGTGAAAACCGGCGAGCCTCTGTTCGCGCTCGAGCAGGAAAACGAGGCTGCCGCTCGGCGCCAGGCCGAGGAGCAGCTTCGTCAAGCCGATGCCCAGTACCGCAACCTTCTCACGGGCAAACGCCCGGAGGAAATCGAGGCGCTACGGGCCCAGCTCGCACAGGCCGAAGCGAGTCTCACGCTTTCCGAAAGCAATCTGGCACGACAAGAAGAGCTCGTGCGCGCGAAATTCGTCTCCAAGGAGGCTGCCGACACGGCACGTTCGGCTCGTGACCGCGACCAAGGGCGAGTAAGCGAACTCAAGGCCCAGCTCGCCGCTGCGAAGCTCGCCGCGCGCCCGGACGAAATCCGCGCCGCGCATGCGGCCGCCGCCGCTGCCCGAGAAGCTCTCGCGCAGGCTGAATGGAGGCTCGAGCAAAAATCCCTGCGCGCGCCGCGCGAAGGTCACGTCACCGACACGCTTTACGTGCAGGGCGAATGGGTGCCGGCGGGCTCTCCAGTCGTGGCACTTCTGCCGCCGGCGAATATCAAGGTCCGATTTTTTGTTCCGGAGAAAATCCTCGGCTCGGTCAAGACCGGACAGGCGGTCAGTGTGCGATGCGACGGATGCGAAAAACCGATCTCCGCCCATATCAGTTACATCTCCCCCCAGGCCGAATACACCCCGCCGGTCATCTACAGCAGGGAAAACCGCGCCAAGCTCGTGTTCCTGGTCGAAGCGCGGCCCGAGACAGCCGATGCGACGAAGCTCCATCCCGGTCAGCCGGTTGAGGTCACGCTTCCATGAGCACACCTCTCTCCGGGTCCCTGGCGATCGACGTCAGCGGACTATCCAAGAGCTTCGACGGCAAGCGCGTCGTGGACGACTTCGGCCTCCGCGTGCCGCGCGGCACGATTTACGGGTTTCTCGGGCCGAACGGAAGCGGCAAGACCACGACGATTCGCATGCTGTGCGGGCTGCTGACTCCGGACAGCGGCACCGGTACCTGCCTGGGCTTCGACCTGCGCAGGGAGCAGGCGGCCATCAAGCGCCGCGTGGGCTACATGACTCAGCGGTTTTCGCTCTACGAAGAACTTTCCATCGAGGAGAATCTCAATTTCATCGCGCGTGTCTACGCAGTTCCGCAGCGCAAGCAGGCCGTAGCCAGCACGCTTGCCGGCTTGGGCCTGAGCGAGCGCTCCGGCCAATTGGCCGGCACGCTGTCCGGCGGATGGAAACAGCGACTGGCGCTCGCCGCCTGCCTGATTCACCGCCCGGAGTTGCTTTTGCTCGACGAGCCCACCGCGGGAGTCGACCCCAAGGCGAGGCGCGAGTTCTGGGACCAGATCCACGATCTCGCAGCACAAGGACTGACCGTGCTGGTCAGCACGCACTACATGGATGAGGCGGAGCGTTGTCACCGCCTTGCCTACATCGCCTACGGACGGCTGCTCGCTCAAGGGACGGCCGAGGAAATCGTGCGGACCTCGGGCCTGTCGACCTGGCAGGTTACGGGTAAGGGCGCCGCCGCACTTGCAAATGAGTTGCGCGGGCGGCCCGGTATCGACATGGTCGTGCCTTTCGGCGCAACCTTGCACGTGAGCGGCGTGGACCGTCCGGCTCTGGATGGAGCGATTGCGCCTTACCGCGATCGCCAGGATCTCGTGTGGCAACGCGTCGCTGCGGGGCTGGAGGACGCGTTTATCCGCCTCATGAGCGGAGCACAGGACCGCATCCAGTGAATCTCTTCTCCTGGGCACGTTTCGTCGCGGTGCTGGCGAAGGAGTTCGTGCAGATGCGACGCGATCGGCTGACCTTCGCCATGATCGTCGGAATTCCGATCCTTCAGCTGATCCTTTTTGGATTCGCCATCAACGCCGACCCCAGGGCGCTGCCGACTGCGGTGCTCGCCGCGGACAACAGCGTATTTTCACGCAGCTTCATCCGGGCAATGGAAAACAGCGGTTATTTTCGGGTAAGCCGGATTGTCGAAAAGCCCGCCGAGGGCGAGCGCATGCTGCAACTGGGCGAGGCGCAGTTCTTCGTCACCATCCCGGAGGATTTCTCGAGGAAACTCCTGCGCGGGGAGCGGCCGGTTCTGCTGGTCGAAGCCGATGCCACCGATCCGGCAGCCACCGGCAACGCGCTGGCGGCGCTGGCGGCCCTGAACCAGACCGCGCTCAATCACGACCTCAAAGGCCCGCTCGCAACGATGGTCCAGGGGCCCCTGCCATTTGAGATCCGGGTGCAGCGCCGCTACAACCCGGAGGGGATCACGCAGTACAACATCGTTCCCGGCCTCGTCGGCACGATTCTGACCATGACCATGGTGATCATGACCTCACTCGCCATGACGCGCGAGCGCGAACGCGGCACGATGGAAAATCTGCTCGCGACCCCGGTGCGCCCCATCGAGGTGATGACCGGAAAAATCGTGCCCTACATCATCGTCGGCTACATCCAGGTCATCATCATCCTCGCTGCCGCGAAGTTGTTGTTCGCGGTTCCGATGGTCGGGAGCCTGTCGCTCCTTTCGGTGGCGCTCGTCGTTTTCATCGCGGCCAATCTTGCGGTGGGTTTCACTTTTTCCACGTTGGCCAGGAACCAGCTGCAGGCGATGCAGATGGCGTTCTTTTTCTTCCTGCCATCGATACTTCTCTCCGGTTTCATGTTTCCCTTCCGCGGCATGCCGGAGTGGGCGCAGTGGCTGGGCGAGGTCCTGCCGCTGACGCACTTCCTGCGCATCCTCCGCGGAATCCTGCTCAAGGGCAACGAGGTCTCTGAAATCCTTCCGAATCTCTGGCCGATCGGCGTGTTCCTGCTCGCCGCGGGTACCGTGGCGCTCGCGCGCTACCGCGAAACGCTCGACTGAGTGTTTGCGCGCCGGAACGCTCCACAAACAGTGCTAGAATCGGCGCCTTTCTCGCGACTTCCCACTTTCATGAGCGTCGAGCAAGCCCGCTTCAACATGGTCGAGCAGCAGATTCGCACGTGGGAGGTGCTCGACCAGGACGTGCTCGATCTCTTGTACGTGGTGCGCCGCGAGGAATTTGTCCCCCCCAGGTACCGGGCGTTTGCCTTCTCGGACCTGGAAATTCCCCTGTACGAAGGCGCAGACGAAGGCGAACGCATGATGCAGCCCAAGGTCGAGGCGCGCATTCTGCAGGAACTGGCGGTGAAGAAAAACGAACAAGTGCTCGAAGCGGGCACCGGCAGCGGTTATCTCACGGCACTTCTCGCCGCCCGTGGGCACCACGTGTATTCGGTTGAGATCAATCCGAAGCTGAAGGCGTTCGGGGAGGAAAATCTTCGCCGCGGCGGCGTGGAGAACGCCACGATCGAGCTTGGGGACGCGGCGCAGGGCTGGCAGAAACATGCACCTTACGACGTCATCGTACTCACCGGCTCGACCCCGGTTTTGCCGCAGACTCTGGTCTCGCAGCTCAAGGCAGGGGGGAGGCTTTTCGCGGTCGTGGGCGATCCGCCGGTGATGGAGGCGCGGCTCCTGACCTGCGTCGGCGAAGGCTCACGCCATACCACCGATCTGTTCGAGACCTGTCTCGCTCCGCTCAAGAACGCGCTGCAGCCGGCGCGTTTCGAATTTTAGCGGGAACCCCTACCAAATCGCAGCGGTCATGCCACGATTTTGTTTCGCACTGTCACTGACCGTTGCATTGTCGGCGGTACCCGCGCGCGCAGCGGACCTTTTGCAGATCTATCGCGAAGCTCTCGCGAACGATGCCACCTACGCCTCGGCGCGCGCGTCGCGCGACGCCGGCCTGGAAAGCCTGCCGCAGGGTCTGGCCCAGCTCCTGCCGACGGTGAACGCGACCGCGTTCACGCAGAATAACGACATCACCCTTTCCTTTCGCACCTCCGGACCGGACCCTTCCCTGCGGAAGGGCAACTCCAACGGTTACACCGTTACGCTGACACAACCCGTATTCAACTGGCAAGGCATTCAACTGTACAAGGAAGCCGGGTTCAGAGCAGCGCAGGCCGAAGCCACTTTCGGCCAGGCGACGCAGGACCTGATAGTGCGCGTCGCGCAAGCCTATTTCGACGTTCTCGCTTCACAAGACAGCCTCGCATTCATCCAGGGGCAGAAGGTGGCGATCTCGGAGCAACTCGCCCAGGCGAAACGCAATTTCGAGGTCGGTACCGCAACGATCACCGATACCCACGAAGCTCAAGCGCGTTTCGACCTCGGGACATCTCAGGAAATCGCGGCTCAAAGCGATCTCGAAATCAAGAAGCGCACTTTGCAGCAGATCGTGGGGAAGTTTCCAGAGCGGCTCGAGCCGCTGAAGTCGAACATCGAGATCAGCCCGCCTGAGCCGAACTCGATGGAAGACTGGGCCACTGCTGCCGCGAACCAGGGCTATCCGGTGCGCGCACAGGAAGCCGCGCTGGAAATCGCGGCGCGCGAGATCGAGCGCGCACGCGCCGGGCACCTGCCCACCCTGAACATCGTCGGCACCGCAGGCCAAAGCGCCTCGAGCCTCAGCACCACTTCGGTCAACAACACACCGACCGATTCAGTCAGCCGGACCATCGGGCTGCAGCTTGCCATCCCTCTATATGCGGGAGGCAATGTCAGCTCGCTTGTGCGGCAAGCGGTCGCCAATCGCGAAAAGGCACAACAGGATCTGGAAGGTACGCGGCGTACCGCCGCGCTGGCCGCGCGCCAGTCCTACGTCGGCGTGACCAACGGGATGGCCCAGGTAAGAGCTCTGGAGGCGGCGCTTGTATCCAGCCGGAGCGCGCTCGACTCCAACAAGCTCGGCTACGAGGTCGGCGTGCGCATCAATATCGACGTGTTGAACGCCCAGCAACAGGTCTACAGCACGTTGCGCGATTTTTCGAGGGCGCGCTATGACACGATCCTGAACGGCCTGCGATTGAAGGCGGCTTCGGGGACTCTCGGCGAAGCCGACGTCGAAGAAGTGAACCGCCTGCTGGGGACGAACTGACCCGCCCGGAGTCACTCAAGCAGCCGCTCGCAGATCGCGAGCGTACGCTCGGTGGCGCCTCGATGCGCCGCGCAGAAAGCGACCCCGGCCTTTCCCATGCGCTCGCGCAGCTCCGCATCCTGAAGGATTGATCGTGCCAGCCGAATCGCTTCTTCGGCACCGTTGACCCGCATCGCCGCGCCGGCAGCGATCGCGTTTTCGGCCGCCTGCGCGAAATTGTAGGTGTACGGTCCGATCAGTACCGGCACACCCGCCGCGCAGGCCTCGATCAGGTTCTGACCGCCGTAGGCAAGCAGGCTTCCCCCGACGAA
>Ga0137457_1000171_pt1 | contig 16823 bp, 32 predicted proteins | sample EasRivERMGT630_2_FD_102321 | JGI IMG/M metagenome (GOLD analysis project Ga0137457, IMG submission 102321) | Soil microbial communities from meander-bound floodplain in the East River, Colorado, USA - East River MetaG ERMGT630_2 | ecosystem: Environmental > Terrestrial > Soil > Floodplain ...
AAATGGTGGTCTGTGAGAAAAGGTGACTAAAAATGTACAGTTTTGGCGACGGGTTCGATTGCTACTCGGCCGTTGCGGACATGGCGACCGGCTACTGGGACAGCATCGGGGCAGGGAGTATTTTTGCCCTATCACCCAGCGGTGGCCGTTTTGGAGGTCAGGCCATAGCATCGACTACCTTTGCCAGCGCATTCTTCACAAAAACCAGTGGCGTCAACGACGCCGTCCATCACATTGCGGTTGCATACAAACCGACCCTTGCGATTAGCGGCACTTTGTTGGGTGCCTTTTTTCAGCTTCTGGATGGAACGACCGGGCAATGCGCCATCGTCTTCAAGAGCAACGGCGACATCCTGCTGACTTCGGGCACGGCGGGCGGGGCCACGCTGGCGACCTACACGGGCGCATTCACTGTGACGGACACCTGGTATCATTTCGAAATCGAGGTCGGCATCAACAACACCACTGGTTCATTTAAGGTGCGCAAAGATGGCAATTCCACTGAGGACTACACGGCGACCGGACTTAACACTCGTCCAACGTCGACCAATAACTATGCCAATAAACTGGTGTTCGGGCAGCAGACGAATAACAGCAACTTTTATATAGACGACCTGTTCTGGCGCTCCGACGCATCGTCGGTGGCGTGGCTGGGCGACATTTGCTGCCATACGCGCATGCCGGCGAGCGATGCCAGCGTGACGTGGTCGCGGTCTGGGGGGGCGAGCAATTTCAGCAATGTCGATGAGGCCCAACAGAACACCACAACCGATTACGTTTACTCCAGCACCGCCGGGCAGGAAGATTTCTACGGCATTGCTTCCATCGCCTCGACGCCTGCCACGGTGATCGCAACCACGGTGCGCGCCTACGCAATTAAGTCCGACATCGGCACGCGTACCGCTGCGGTGCAGCTGAAATCCGGCGCGACCACGGTGGCCTCGTCGACGCTGACGCTGACTACATCCGGCTGGCAGTGGGCGTGGCGCATGGACCTGACAGATCCTGATACCGGGAGCGCGTGGACGGCGGCGGCGGTCAACGCTGTAAATATTGGGCCTAAAATTGTCGCTTAGGAGACATGAGCCCAAGTCACATGACGGATGATACGAGAAACCTGAGTTTGATCGATGCCGATTTCGTCGGCGATTTTCTGCTGGCTGAGTTGTCCAGTGGCGTAGAGTTGTCTGATGCGTCGGACTTGATCCTCGTTCAGCCTAGCCATGCCGGAACGTTCGCCCCGCACAGAGTTCTTGGGGCGGCAATTGCCGTTTCGCCCTTTGGCGGTTTTATCGGCCATGTTGTCGGCGGGAGTTCCGAGGAAAAGGTGATCAGGATGGACGCAGGAGGGATTGTCGCAATGGTGACAGACCAACAGTCCCGCTGGGATCAGCCCGTTAGTCAGTTCCCACGCAAGTCGATGCGCTACAACATGTTTGCCGTTGGCGAGCAGCTTCCCGTATCCACCCCGCCCGACGTTTTTGTAGGTCCAACATCTATCGCTTTTGACGACATTCTTCCAGAACCGCTCCTTGACGGTTCCCATTTTCCTGGCGTCAGAGCACGGTCGACTACAGAAGCGCCCTTTCCCTTTTTTGACCTCAGAAGGGATGGGATGGAACGTCTTGCCGCAGCTGGCGCAGTTAGCAGCGATGCTTGGATGTCTCATGACCTGAATATAGCACAAGTCGGTCAGGGCTCAATGCATAAGGTGGTTGCCTGATGTCCGGCGACCCGTATTTTGGCAGTGTTGTCCTGCTGTGCGGATTCAACGGCGCCGATGCCGCGACCAGCACGACCGACGAAGCGACGGCCAAGGCGATTACCTTCAACGGCAATGCGCAGCTTGATACGGCGCAGCAGAAATTCGGCACCGCATCGCTGCTGCTCGATGGCAGCGGTGATTATCTGTCGCTCGCGGATGCGTCTGCCTGGGCGTTCTCCGGCGATTTTACCATCGAGCTTTTCGTCCGCTACAACAGCGTGACGGATGCCGAGTTCATATCGCAATGGACGACATCGGGGACGACAGCAGGTTTCATGTTCGGCAGGACCGCTGCGGGTGGTCTGGAGTTCCTTTTCTATAACGCAGCCTCTGCGCTGCAGACGGTCGCGCGGTCCTGGACGCCATCTGCGAGCACCTGGTATCACGTCTGCGTCGACCGTTCCGGCAATGACTTCAGGTTGTACGTCGATGGCGTCATGCTGGGAGCCAAGACGACCAACAGCGCAATACCGCGGGACGCCGCCCAGCCGCTTAACATTGGCCGCATCAACCACACGACGCCGCGCTATCTCAATGGCTGGCTCGACGAAATCCGCATCACCAACGGCGTTGCCCGCTACGCATCGGATGCCGGGTTCACCGCACCGACGGCGGAGTTTCCCCGTACCGGACCGCCAGTTGTTACCGATGCGCGGATCACCCAGGTTGCGCTGGAGCAGTGGGCGTCTGTCGCCACGGCGGCAACCGGCCGCGCCAAGGTGTGGAGCGGGTCGGCCTGGGCGCTGAAGCCGGTCAAGGTATGGTCCGGCTCGGCCTGGGTGGAAAAGCCGCTCAAGGTCTGGAACGGCTCAGCCTGGGTGTGAATGAAGGAGAACTGACATGCTCGCGATCCTTATCAACCTTCTGATCATCGTATTAGTTATTGGCGTCGTCTGGTGGCTGATCGACTATCTTCCCGTTCCCGAACCTCTGAACAAACTGGTGAAGGTCGTCACCATCGTGATCGGCGTCATCGCGGTCATCTACGCGCTGCTCGGCCTGGCCGGCGTGGTGCCGCCGCTCGCGATCAGATGAATGACCGGCAAGTGGGAGTTCAACCTCCAGACGCTGGTGCTGCTCGGCGGCATCGCCGGCGTGCTGATTGCTTGGGGCTATACGCTGTCCGGCCTGCAGAGCGACACCGAGCGCAATACGGCCAGCGTGGCGGCGCTGACCATCGGGCTGGAGCGGAACGACTCCAAGACCGACCAGCTCGACACCAGGGTGGTGGCGCTTGAGAAGATCGCCGCGGATGCGATTACCCTGCGCCGCGAGCTTGAGGGCACGCTGGGGGAGTTCCGGTCAGACATTGCGGTGATCAAAGAGATACTGGTTCGGATGGACAAGGAGAAGCAGCCGCCGCGCTAGCGCCGTCGTCCATGGTTCCCTGGCGGGATGATTTCGTAGCCTCTCGCCCAAAGCCACGCCGCGCGCTGAAAGCCGCCCAGGTCTTCGCATAGTGCGGCGGTGCCCGGGTCCTGCTCCCGGAACTGTTCCTGGTCGCAAATGGTGCTTACGGCATTCTCGGTAAGACCGTAGCGCTTGGCAAGCGCTACGAATGTCTCGCCGGCTTTGCGCGCGCGATAAATCTCCAGGTTTCGTTTTTTAGCCACGCCCCTCTCTTGCAGCAGCAGATCTATTTCGCTCTTGGTCATTTTCATTTCAGCGCACCGCCTCCTGATGCGCGAGGCCCCAGGCGAGGCACCCGACCCAGCCGATGAGCGTCCAGCCCAAGAAGAGATTGACGACAAAGATCGGCCCCGAGTTCCTATGCCCGCGGTTCGATGCGATCATGGCCGGCAGGAAATACAGCGCCAGGATGACGGCGTACACAGAGCCACCAGGGATAGCGCCGACTTTTCCTAACACAGCGATCAAAACCAGTGCGCCGACCGCCACCGCAAGCACCACTCCTTTTTCCCCTCCCCTTCGCTGCTGTTTGCGGTTTCGTTCCTCGTCAGCGTAAGACTCGCGGTACAACTCGCGCGCTGAGCGCCCGACGTCACTTTCCATTCTGTCCCCCACGTTCATGCCCCTTTCGCTCTGTGCCGGTTTATGTGTGGTCGATGTCCGCTGTTCGTTCCCAAAATTCCGCTATTCATCGGGGACCAAAAATTCGGCGATGCCTTCACGAGCCGCCGCAGCCGCCTCGGCCGGCGTCAACGCAATCGGCTCGTCGTTTTCATCCATCGATCGGCTGTGCAGCACGTCGAGGACGCACAGCAGAAGCAGCGGCGGTTCAAACCATTCGCGCGCCTTCCGGTAAGCCGCCAACTCCTTGTGGATGGCGCCCTCGACCGCGCGCGATCCGGGAATGTATCCCTCAAGAGTGAGCAGGTGAGGGTTGCCGGTCTGCATACTTGCGAGCCGGTTGGTGGGCACCTGAGAGCAATAGCCGATCTTTCCGCAGTCCTGTTCCTTGCTGATGACGAGGTAGACGTATCCTGGGTGTTTGGGTGCGGCGAAATATGCGCTCATGGAGATGTCCTATCAGGTTCGGGGCGCCGGTCAAATTCCGTAAGTGGTATAACGGGCTTTCAATGCCTGGTTAGGGGTCGTATCCGGCTGAAAACATAGTAATATTTTACAACCTCCGGGCCCACCATAGTATAATTTCACCCTTTTTATTCAATGCTTTACACGTAGGTTAGGGGCGTCCGGCCCTGAGGTTAGGGGCATGATGTTCTCCATCTGGCCCGCGACACGCACCGACGACTTGATCCCGAGGGCCTTGCGATCGGCCTTCCGCGTGTACGTTTCGGCCTGCTCAATCTTCACCCATCCGAACATCGCCATCAGTTCGTGAGCGCTTGCGCCGTCATTGGCTGCGAGCGTCGCTGCCAGTTTGCGCAGTCCGTGCGCGGACTTCTGGATACCGGCTTCACGGCACCTGGCCGAGAACCAGTTGCCAAAACTCTCCTTCGATGTGAACGGCTGGCCGTCCGCCTTGACGATGAAGTGCAGATCCCCGGTCCTGGTCGCGGCGATGGTGTCGAGAAGGAACGGCGGGAACTCGACCGTTATCTCAACTGATGTCTTGGCCGTGCGCATTGAAAAGACGTTGCCGCGAAGGTGCTGCCGACCGGCCTTGTGCAGGTCGCCACGCCGCAGGCCGGAAGTCAGGAACAGTTCGAGGGCGAGGCGAGGCGAGGTGCCGACCTCCCATCGCTCACAGAACTGCCTGACGTCGTCGGGATGCCATGGCGGGAAACCCTCCGTCTTGTATTCGATTGGCTCGACGCCGTCGCATGGGTTCGTCGCGACGTGATCGTTCCTGACGGCCCAAGTGAACAGCGCGCGCATTGCCTTCAGGTAGTTCTTGGCGAGGGCCGGCGTTTTTGCCCTTGCGTCGACAGCTTCCTGCATGTGCTTCCTGGCAATGCTGGCGAAGCGCGGATTGCCGTTCTTGAGCGCCGACAGGTAGAGCAGTTCCCGCTGCCGGCGCGTCGCAGGAGATGTGGCGGCCCACCTGCCACTTTCCATGAACCGGCCCACCAGCCATTCCAGGCGATCGGTGGCGCTCGTTGTGAGCGGCGACTTCCTGGGCTTCCGTCCAGTCAGCGCAGCGAGGTATGCGGCATCAAATTCGGGGGAAGGGAACGCGTCGGGCAGGCGGACCCGCGCGCCCTTCCCGCGTCGAAAGAAGAACATCACGCGCCCGTGGCGGGAGCGCTCTCGGTTGACGAAGAGCGGGAGCTTGCGAGGCATGTCCTCGCTCACAGCCGTATTTCCTCCTCGTCGTCTATTGGCCGCTCTTTCTGTGCAAGGCTTGCGGGGATAATCCGGAAAACCTTGTCGCCGACCTTGACTTCGATAATGCCCTTCTCGGCCTCGGCCGCGCGCAGCAATGTCTGCGCCTGGCGTTGCGTGAGGGGAAGGGCGCGGCTCATCAGGCTGGAACGGCAGCAGCGCGTTTGGGGGAGGTTTCGCTGCTGCCGTCTTCAGCGTTGCCAGAGGGTTCGTCCTCTACCACGGTTTCGGAGCCGGCGGCGAATGCGTCGAGCGCATCCACCACGTTATCCGCGACCCGCTCCAGCACTACCGCCGGGCGCTCGCCCATGTCGCGCGCCTCGTCCTCGTCGGTGATACCGGCAAAGCCGAATGCCAGCCTGGCGGCTTCCTTGAAAGCCTTGTGCCTGAGCATGCGGCTCGGCATCTGGTTCCATGGCTCGGTGTTGCGATAGCACTCGGCGTAGCTTTCCGTGACGGCGACCGGGTGGCTGCGATCGCGCCGCCAAATCCGGCAGGTGCATGAAATCAGCCTGCCGTCCTTGTCCCTGTCATAGCTGAAATCAAAGCCGTCGCACTGCGGATGGCTGTTGACGAGATTTACGAACCCATCGACCGAGACCACGGGGTTGATGCCGCCACCCTTGCCGGGATAGGCATAGATTTCCCGAAGCAATGGGTTGAGCCCATGGCGGTCAGCAACCATCAAGAAAGCCGCGAACTGCTCGTCGGTATGTTTTGACGGCATTACGGTCGAGCGAATGGTGCGCGCGAACATCACCGGGTCCATGTGATAGCGCTCGGCCATAGTGGCGACTAGCGATTGGCCCATTTCGTATTCCTCCGGTTCTGGTTCTGTTGCGTCCTGGTTGCCCACCGGCAATTGCTCGGTTCGTAATTGCCGTTGTTGTTGATGCGATCGAGGGAGAGATTAGGCGCCGGCCGCCGCCCCACGTCAGCCAGGAAACAAGCGAAGTCGTGCCGCCATCTTTCACAAACCGAGATGCCGCGACCGCCGTAATTCTTGTAGCCGGACGCGCTCGGAATTTCGCACCGGGAGTTTATGCCCTTCCAGATCTTGTATTCCGGCAGGTCATGAAGCCCGTGGCTTTTCTTCAAGAGGGCAACCCGTTCATTCCTGGCGCAAGTGCAAGATGTCGATCTGCCCGAGTAGAGACTACTGCCTGGCGCGACGGTCTTGTTTCCACAGTCGCATAGGCACGCCCATTGCGATCCGCCGCAATAATGGACGACGGTCAGCCTGCCGTATCGCTTGCCGACAAGATCAATCCACTTGCCGTTGATCCCGCCGGTTAAGGCGTTGACAGCCTTTTTTGGGGCAGGCCACTCCTGGACGATCATGCTGTCTTCTCCTCGATCTGTTTCACGCGAAGCACCCGCCTTTCGGATGCCTCGACGGTGTAGGCTTTGCGTTCCTCGAGCCGCCAGGTCAGCCGCCACCCTGGCAGCTCGGCGACCTCGGCATCGCCGAGCTTGTATTTGACCTCGGCGTCGATCCCCTCCATCGCCTTGCGGGCGGCATCGATCACGTCCTTGAGGTCTTCGCGATCCTTCAGGATCCCGGCCAGACGGTTGTCGCCGGTCAGGTCGACCGTCTTTGCCGGATCCGGCTGCGGGAACATCTCGGCAATGAGGTCGGCGTCGCGGGTGAAGTCCGGCGCCGGGCGGCGGCCAGCGGCAACGTCCTCCCAAAACTCGCGGGCGATCTCCACGATTTTTTTCTCGGCTGCGGCGTGCCTGGGGATGTCGAACAGCCGCAACTCGGCGTCATAGGCCGACACTATCAACACGCACAGCACGCCGGCCACGGCATCGACCAGCATGTTTTCGCATGTGACCTGCAGCACATAGCCGAGCGGTGCCACGCCATCCCAGCGCTCGAATGCCGGGCGACTGACGGTCTTGATTTGGCAGTTGATCGTTCCAGTCGTGTTGGCGACTGTCACCAGGGCATCCGGCGTGCAGGCCAACCTGGTCTCGGGATCGGCGACAAACACGTTCGGCCGCTCGATCACCCAGGTGGGCTTTTCCTCTTTCAGGTATTCCAGCGCGGCGCCCTCAAAGAGCCGGCCTCTGCGCATCGCGCCATTCTCCAAGGTGCCCGGCGCGCGGTCCGCCTTCTCGGCATAGAGCCGGGCGCGGGATTTGAACTTGTCGACGCCGGCCGCGGCGGCTACGTCGCTCGCGCCTAAGAAACTCTGCCGGCGCTTCAACCATTCCTCGCGGCTGGTAATGGTCCACCGTTCAATCGACATGGGACCACCTCTTTCGACGTTTGATGTCGCCGACGTGGCTTCTGCTCACATGAAAGTCGGAAGCTATGACGCTATGCGATCGGACGTCTGCGCGTATTTGGCGGACCTCCTCGGCTGTCAGTTTCGAGTTGCCGACGCGCTCTCCCCTGAGGGCGCCTCGGATGTCAGTCCGACCACCCGTCACATGGGTCCAGAGCTTGCCGGCCTTGATCTGGCTCACCGGACCTTCTGAAATTCCATAGTCGGCGGCGATCTTCCAGTGTGGTCTCGGGTCGGCCAGGATTTGCAGTGCGTCACGCTCGGTCAGTTTTGCGCGGCCTTGATGCACGCCACGAATATGAGCCGATCGGTTTTTGGCTACACGGTCCGCAACGTTCGTGACGTTGTCGCCGAGGAACAGATGGTCGGGATTGACGCAAGCCCTCGTGTCGCAGCGGTGAAGGACCTGCTGATCGTCAGCCAGATCCCCACGATAAAAAATCCATGCTGCCCGGTGTGCCTTGAGGGTCGTTCGTCCGTCAAAAGGCCAATGAGTGGACCCATAGCCATCTGGGACCATCGCGCCGGTCCACAGCCAGCATCCACTCATTGGCTCGGGTATGGCCTTTGCCTCAAAGCGAAGTAGCGCCTCCTGCCGCCACTTCAGCCAGGACGTGCGCTCGGTGATGGGTCGCCATTCGATCATTGCTTCGCCGGCCAGACGCCGCTCCATTCTTCGCCGCGCCGCTCGATCTCTTTCCTGATTTGCTTTGCGATCCCCAGCCAATACGCCTGCTCGCGTTGGGCGCGCGGCCAGTGGTCGATGAATTGCGCAAGATCGGCCTTGGTCTCGGCGTCCTCGAGATGGTCGCGCAGCGCGGTGGTCGTCATGCCGGCAAGCACCTGGTCCGCAGTAATTTTTTTGCCCTCGGAAGTCATGCGCGGCGCTGCCAATCCCCGAGGCCGAGAAAATATTCGACCTCGGGGACCAGGCGCCCCAGCTCCTCGCCCGAAACGCATGACAGATTGCGGACCCGTTGATGCAAGGGAACGTGATGGGTCGGATAGCGGGTGATGTAGCGGGCCAGCGCCTCGGCGAAATCGTCGCGGGCTAGGGCTTCCTCGCGGTCGCCGGGCTGGTCCTGGGTGGGAAGGTCGAAGTGATCCATGCGGTGCAGTCCCCATTGCGATGATGGGGTGAATGCTACAAGGAAGCTAGTAATGTCGTCAACAAGGAAACTAGTTAAATTTTGCGAGCATGAAAAAACCCCGCCGAAGCGGGGCTCAAAACGCGGGGCGCGCCGTCACACGCCCGGATGCGGGCGAGCGCTCATTCGCGCCCAAAGCGCGTCCTTCGTCTGCCGTTCGCGGCGCTGCTCGCGGTCAATAAGCCACGTGTCGATGCCATAAACCAGAAGTCCGGCAGCCAGGAAGTAGCACGGCATCCCGATCATGAACCAGATCTCGGATGGCTGGAGCCCAGTCAGATTTGGCAGGTACAGATAGGCAGCAAACGCCGCCGACAGCAGTACGAGGCCGGCGGCGACGGCAATCATTTCGGTGCGACTTTCGGGGTGCATATGATCAGAACTTATGATCGATGCCAGCCTGCTTCATGATCTGGTTGGCAGTGTGCCGGGACTTGATATCGCTGTCCACGTCGAACTTTTGCTCGGTAGTCGGGTTCCACCAAACCTCGTGGTCGCCTTTGCCCTGCCGGAAAAATTCGCAACCGTGCTTGCGCAGCATGTCCTTGACGAGGCGGGTATAGCCGGCCACTGGCTATCAGCAATGGCCGTGGGTGCCGTAGCTGTGAGCGGTAAGGGAGAACGGAACGTCCGCGCCGTCGTTCGGGATCACGCCGTTCAGCTCCAGCATTTCAGGAACCATTACCTTGAGCTTTTCGAGCAGGGCATCGACGCTCGGGGCTTCCGTGGCCAGTCCGGGCACGTCGCTGTCGGCGACATACCAGACCTTTGCCTCTTCATCCCATTTCGCTGTTACGGTGAACTGCCTTGCCATCATGCAATTGTAGCGTGCTGCGCGTTTCCCACTCAACAATACCGATGGTGTTGCAATCGGTCGCACGGGCTAGATATTGAGAAATACTTCATCTTGGTACCATGCTCTTGACGCGGGCGCCCCATGCTATCTCAACGTCCAAAATTGGGCCTTCTATGTTCGACAGCAAATGATAGAGGCCAGGTGATTTGGACCGTTTGATCTGCTTCACCAGCACGCGATCGTCGAGAAGACCGACAACGCAAAGCCGCCCAATCATGTCGGATGTGACCGGCGACCGAACCTCGTCGTAGTAAACTAACCAGTTCTCAAAAAGGGCCCCCAGACTACCACCTCTCACCTCAACAGCAACCGTGTCGGCGGTTGCCTTGTCTGGCGCTGGAACGCGGCCAAGCTCACCTTGTGAACCTCCGTAGAAGTGCGCCACCGCTCCCGCGCCGACATACCCGACAAGCGGAACGTCATCTTGTGCCGGCTGGCTGACGTCGAGATAGTTGGCATCTAGATCCGATACCTGCCGCTCCAAGACGCGGGCGATTTCCGGCAGCCGCGTGGTGGCAACGTTGTCACCTTTCTCGATTTGCGAAATGAGCTTCTGGCTCACGCCGGCCGCTTTCGCGAGACTGGACTGCGATAGGCCGGCAGCCTTGCGCAAGCGCTTGAGATTCTCGGCTATCCCCATCAAGCCCAAGCTACCAGCGCCCTAGTAGATCGCTACACAAGTTTCCTAGTTGACGGCTTCCTTCTAAACTACTAGTTTCCTTGTATGTCTGCATTTCGAGCACATATCGAACGCGCTGTGCAAATCCATGGTTCGCAAGCCAAGCTTGCTGAAGCGGCTGGATGCTCCCAGCAGCAGATTTCGTATTTGCTACACGAGGCCGATCGCATCTCGGCCGAGATGGCGGCTGCTATAGACCGCGCCACCGAGGGCAAGGTTGCCCGGCAAGTGCTGCGCCCTGACATCTTCGGCCCGGCCGCCCGCGAGGATGCCGCATGATCCTCGCTTCCTCTTTTGCATACGGCATGAGCGCGCTTGTCAGCCTGCCAGCGTCAGCGCGCTTTGCCGTCCGTCTCGCTTCCCACGGTTCAAGTCCTATCCGTGGGGAGTTTGGAAATGCCCAAAAAGGTTTCGGAAAAATCCGAGATGTCTAGCGTCGAGTTCTGCCAGCGCGCGCTTCGCGAGCATGTCTCACCGCCACAGCTCGGCTCGGTAAAAACCCGTCTGCGCCACGCGGTGCGGCGACTGAACTGGTCGGCCAATCGCGTCAAGGACGCCTGGTACGCCGACCCACGCATTTCGCCCAGCGCCGACGAGATACGCGACCTGGAGACACTCACGGGGCTTCGCTATGGCCGACAGGAACTCAGGGAAGTCGATGCCTACATCGCGCGCGCCGAGATCCTCCTGGGGAACACGGACGCGGATTTCCATGGCCCGTTCATTGCTGCGATGCGCGCGTTCTTTGGCGCTCTGGATAGCTCCGGAGCTGCGCGACGAAAGCTGACGCCCGAAGACTGAATTTGCATTGCCAGACTGCAACTTGAGAGGTAGGGATGAACATCGCGTTGCCAGTCATTCCGAACTGGTCGCTGGCAGTGAGCCTTTGCCAAGCGCGGCCAACGATGATCGATCGGAGCCGCATCATCACTCGACCATTGACGCCCAGCAACTCAGCCTAGGGCTGCCATGACCCGTCCCTGGACCGACGACGAGGTGGCGGCGCTGGTGCGGGCGCTGCGGGAAGGCGCGACCTACAGCGAATGCGCCGACATGTTTGGCCGCACCCGCAGTGCAATTGCAGGTTGCATCAGGCGCTACATGGAAGGGCGGGAGGCGCTGCCGGTGCTGGTTACGCCCGAGGCCGAGCCGGCCGGCGTGTCGCTGCTCGCGCTGAAGGCCGGCATGTGCAAATGGCCGGTCAAGGATGCGCCCGACCTTGTTGGCGGCTTCGCGTTTTGCGCAAAGCCGGTGGGATATTCGGGCGCCGTCTATTGCGCGCATCACCGGCGGCTGGCCACGACCGCGCCGCGCACGGAAAGGCGGGCGGCATGAAAACGCCTTGGTTCAGATGCTTCCCGAGCAATTTTCTGGCCGGCACCAGAGGCATGCGGCCGATCCTGCACAAGACCTACACCCGGCTATTGATGGGCATGTACGAATTTGGCGGTCCGTTGCCTATGGAGGCGCGCCAGTTGGGGCACCTGCTCGAGCTGCGTCCGCAGGATGTCAGGGGCATGCTTTACGAGCTTGTCGAGGCCGGAAAGATCGAGATCAAGGACGGGTTTGTCCACAACAAACGCACAGATCACGAGCTGTCACGTGGGCCTTCCAATGGAGGCTCCAATGGAGGGTCCAATGGAGCCCCAGTGGAGGGGTCAATGGATGCGCCAGTGGGCTCTCATTCAGACGAAAAACCCAATGAAAACCACACACGCGCGGGCGATCACACACACGCGCGTCGCGCACCCGCCACCCATTTTATAGAAGGCGGCGCGCCCGGCCTTCATGACGGGCCGCGCGCCGCCTTGCCAACCTCAGAGGTTAGTTCCTCTGCTTCCGAGGCAAGGAAGAAAAACGGCTCTGGAAATGGCGACAACCTTCCCCGTCGCCGCACTTCCGAATGGGACATGCCGCCAGCGAATGGACCACACGGCCAGACGAAATTCCTGCAGGCCGAAGCCGCATTCCAAGCCGGCGACAAGGCAGCGCTCGATCCGTTGCCCGGCGTCCCATTGGCAGGCGCTGGCGCCTACTCGATCAACGGCCGCAACCTGGTTCGCCGACAGCTCGGCATGCCACCCTTGGAGGAGATCCATGAAACCGAGCTACCCACGCCACCAGCCGACCAGGACGACGATGCAGTCATTCGAGGCAATGAACAGCCGCCGAGCCGATCGAGCCCAGAAGCTGATCAAGCCCGCGCGCGAGACAGTAACCAAAAAACACCTGCCCCAGGAACTGGAGCCAAACACGCTGATCCTCGAAACCCGAATAATGAAAGCAAGCCACCGCTGAGCGACGAGGACTTCGGAGGACTGCCATGAGCGAACAAGCCGACATTGAGGCTGCGCTTGCGAGGGCTACTGCCGCCTACAAGAATGTTCGCGCCGAGCGCGACGCGCTGAAGGACGCTACCGACAGGGCCGCAGCCGCAGAGGCCGAGCGCGACCGGCTGCGCGAGGCACTGGAGAAAGCACAAGGGGGAGTGACGGATTACGCAAAGCAGTATGTGGCGCTCCGCACCGAGAACGACCGGCTGCGCGAGGCGCTGAAGAAGATCGCGGAAGCGAATCGGCTGGACGACCCGCACGAAGCACAACGTATCGCCCGTGCCGCGTTGGCGAAGGAGGTCTGATGCTGCTGCATCGCACAGGCTACGCAGCGACGCTGCTTGGCACCCGCAAACTCGTTCGCCTGTGGCCAAGCCGCTGGTGGCTGGTGCGTGGGCGCGACAACAGGGACGGGCGGCTGTTCATCGGCTTTGCCCGCTACGAGAAGGAGGCGGGGCAATGAGTGACCAACGGTACACTGACGCGCTGCTCGCGAATGGGCGGCTGCGCGAGGAGCGTGACCGGCTGCGCGAGGCGCTGAAGAAGATCGCCGCCGAAGATTTCACCATTACCGATGACGGGACTGTGCGCATTCCCGGTCCATTCGCCAAGATCGCCCGTGCCGCGCTGGCGAAGGAGGCGGGGAAATGAACCGGCCGCCGCCTAACCATAGCGACTTCTGGCTCGGCTGCATCAACGGCGCCGTCCTGGCGACTGTGTGGTGGGGGATCATGTGGTGGGCGGTGTTCCCATGAGGCTGCGCGCGCTCGATCTGTTTTGCTGTGCCGGTGGCGCCGGCATGGGCTTGCATCGCGCGGGCTTCGAAGTGGTCGGCGTCGATATTCGGCCGCAGCCGCGATACCCGTTCGAGTTCTACCAAGCCGATGCGCTGACGTTCCCGCTTGAGGGCTTCGACTTCATCTGGGCTAGTCCGCCGTGCCAAGCGCATACGTCCATGAAAACGATGCACAACGCGCGCGAACACGCCGATCTCATACCGATGGTGCGTGAAAGACTTCAGGCGACCGGCGTCTTGTGGTGCATCGAAAACGTGCCCGGTGCCGACACGCTCGAAACACATATCATGCTTTGCGGGACCATGTTCGGGCTTGGCGTGGAAGACGCCGACCTGCAACGGCACAGGCATTTCGAGGCCAGTTTCCCGATCCTCTTCACGCCGCCCTGCCAGCACGGAGCGCGCGCGACGATCGGCATCTATGGCGGACACATCAGGAACCGCAAGCGCCGCACGATCGGCATCTATGGCGAAGGCGCGCGCGACAGCCGCCGAAAACTGGACAGAGGCGTTCCCGACTTCTCGGTGGGGCAGGGCCGAGAGGCGATGGGCATCGACTGGATGACCACGGCGGAACTCAGCCAAGCCATCCCTCCAGCCTATTCCGAGTTCATCGGCCGCGTGGCCCTGGCGCACCTCCAACCTCAGGAGGCCGCGGCATGACCGACGACTACGACCCGGCCGCCGACGGCGCCAAGAGCTACTACGCCGCGCTGGCCGCGAAGAAAGCGCGCGGTGACTTGCATGACTGGGAAGACCGAAACCGCGCCTCAAATCGAGTTGAAAAAATTAACATGGAGGGAAGCAGCATGAACGCTACCGCAACCAACCTCGACGCCGAGCCGATCGCCGCACGCATCGACGCAACACCGCTGCGCTTTCCCAAGCAGGACAGCGGCGAGATCCAGAAGTTCCTGGGCAGCGCTGCGTCGCTGTGGGCCAAGCAGCGCGATCGCCTCGACGAGTTGGAGGTCGCCTATGCCGCCGAGCGGTTTCGCAAGGTCTCGGACGTCCAGCGCCGCATGCAGGCACTGAGCAACGAGGCCGCCGACGCATTGCGCGACTTCGATCGCAAGCACGCATCGGCCATGGCCGAGGGCAAACGCATGCTGGCGGCGCTGGACGCGCTTCGTGATAGCTGACGGGGAAAACTACCTGCGGGCCAAGAAAACGCGCCAGCGGGCATCCTTGGCCGCAGGAAGGCCTATCTGAAGGAGGAACTACCATGAACTTCGCCCAGGAACTGCGGGAACTGATCACCGCCGCGCTAGAGGCCGGTGTCGATCGCGATACGATCATCACCGAGCTTGAGGATGCGGCCGCATTCCTCACCGAGCAGCAAGCCGAGGAGGCTAAGGACGGCGACGATGGCTAATCCGGTTATCATCGACATCAGCCACCATCAGCCGGATCCGATCAACTGGGCGGCCGTCAAGCGTGGCGGCACCATCGGCGTCTTTCACAAGGCGACCGAAGGCACATCCTACGTCGATGACAAGTTGTTCAGTCGGATGAAGGCGGCGAAGGCGGCAGGGCTGCTGACCAGCACATATCACTTCATGCGCGAGGCCGATATGGCCGGGCAGATGCGCCACTACCTCGGCACCATCGACCCGGTGCCGGGCGAGCGTATCGTGCTCGACCATGAGTGTTCCGGCACGACGCTGGCCGAGCTAGAGGAAGCAGTCCAATACATCCGCAGCACACGCCCTGACCTACAGATCACCATCTACAGCGGTCACCAGATCAAGGAACAGCTCGGCTCCAAGCGCAGCGAGATCCTCGCGCTCAACACCAGCCTGTGGGTAGCGCAATACGGCCCGACCGTGGCGTGGCCGACGGCGACTTGGCCGCAATGGACTTTGTGGCAGTTCACCGACGAGGCACGTTGCGATGGCATCAACGGCTATGTGGATGCCAACCGCTTCAACGGCTCGGAGGAACAACTGGTCAAGTGGATGTCGCCGGTTGGATCATCCGAGCCTGCACCGCCGACCGAGCCCGAAGCGACGCATGTGCTCATTGAGATCACGAAGCCGGCCGGCGTGCTGGTGACTGTGACCGTCAACGGAGATGAGTACGTGTCATGATGATGACCGTGCAAGGTCCAATTCCAGTAGGCGATCAGATGCGGGCAATGGTTGGATGAAACGCACGCCAGCAAGATCCGTCAGCCCCAGCCGAATGGTGCTGACGGTGACGCTGGTCGAGAACCCGGCATGGCGCCCCGACCTCGACGGCGAAAGGGCTTTCCCGCGCAAGGTGCCGGCGCTTGTGAACGTCAGGGAAAGCGCGATCGCCACGCTGGCCGCACGCAAGGACCGTCATGGCAGGCCGCTGATCGATGCTGCCCAGGTGGCAGCGGCAGACAGGGTGCGGCGCTTATGGGAAGCGCTCGGCGGTGCCGGTGCAAGGGCGATCGACTACACCAGGGAGCCGGTCGACGGTGGCCACATCGCCGATCCGATCAAGGTCGGCCAGCTCATGGCAGGCAAGCAGCTCGAGCAGGCCCACAGACGGCTTGGAAGTCTCAACTACCGCCTGGTTTGCAGGGTATGCGGCGAAGGCATGGCACTGCGTGATCTCTACGCATCCAAGCGGCAGCGGCTGGTGGCAGCCGACAACTTGCGGTCTTCGCTCGACCTGCTGTGCCTCATGTGGGGCATCTCCGTGGCAGGGCCAACCATGCCAAGCCGCAGATATTGGAGGAACCAGCATGCCGCAAGGTGAGAAACCTATTGTATCGGCGTACCGGATATGCATATTCAGGCGCAGCGTGGCACACTAGGGCTTGTACCCCATGCCACTCACCCCCACCAAACCTCGTTTGACGTCGCTGAAGCCAAGGCTCTCAGCCATGGCACCACGCCTTGGCCCACCTCCTGGCGACGTGCTTGCGTTCGACCGACACCGTGACGCTACCCTGCCATGGCGCCAGTGGTATCGAACATCGAGGTGGCAGAAGCTGCGCTGGTCGGTGCTGGTCGAGCAGTGCTTCACCTGTCAGCGATGCAAGCGCATCATCGTCGAGAAGGGCAAGGCAGTAGCCGACCACATCCGCCCCCATCACGGCGATGTTGCGCTGTTCTGGGATCGCGCCAACCTTCAGTGCCTCTGCTCGGCGTGCCACGACAGCGCGAAGAAGATCGAGGAGAGCCGGGGGGGAGGGTCAAAATTCAAAAACCCGAAACCGGCCTAGACA